>OAVS01000829.1_pt1 | contig 14739 bp, 9 predicted proteins | sample 1550601 | NCBI WGS metagenome assembly OAVS01 (sample SAMEA2580093, study PRJEB22360) | human gut metagenome | biome: human gut; feature: human-associated habitat; material: faeces | place: Denmark | collected 2008/2010
TCGCTTTGCAAATGTGGCGTTCGTTTCCGGCATCGCCCTCCGCCTTGATGCCGTCCGTTGGCCCGGTGCTCCCGCGCTCATTCGATGGCTTGTCCATGTCCCCTCCGATCATCCGAGTCTGTCACTCGGCCAGCGCGCCCGTTCTATGCGCGCCGTCGCCGGCCAGTCTAGGGCCGTGCGACGCGAACGGGGAGGCCCGCGCCGTTTATCGGCACGGAACCTCCCCGCTCGCTTTTGTCAGGCGGTCAGCCGAAGATCAGCCCGTGTTCTGCAGGCCTGCGGCGACACCGGACACGGTGCACAGGATCAGGTAGGTGTAGTTCTCCTTCTGGCCGTGTGTGAGCTCTTCCTTGTCCACGCGCTTGCGCAGCGAGCCGAGGGCGAGCACCTGGGTGACGGACAGTGCGTCCACGTACGGCGAGCGGATGCGGATGGCCTGGCCGAGCACGTGGCGGTGCTGCAGCGGCCATTCGTCGCCGACGATCTTGAGCACCCACTTGCGGGTGAGCTCCATCTCGTCAAGGACCTTCTTGTTGAGGTCCTCACGGTCGCCGAGGGCGAGGTACATCTTGGCGATGCGCTCGTCGGTCTTGGCCAGCGACATTTCGATGTTGTCGATGAACGTGGAGAACAGCGGCCACTCCTCGTACGCCTGACGCAAGGTGTTCAGGTCGCCGAACTGCTCGCACGCGGTGCCGAGGCCGTACCATGCGGCCAGGTTGATGCGGGCCTGGGCCCAGGAGAAGATCCACGGAATGGTGCGCAGATCGTCGAGGGACTTGGCGCCCAGACCACGCTTCGCCGGACGGGAGCCGATCGGCAGCAGGCCGATTTCGGTCAGCGGCGTGACGGTGGAGAACCACGGTGCGAAGCCGTCGGTGTTCAGCAGGTCGAGGAAGCGGTTGTGCGCGGCCTCGTCGAGCTTGCTGGCCATGTCGGCGTACTTCTTGGTCATATCCGTGTTGCGCTTCTCAACGCTCGGAGCGGACTGCAGCAGCGTTGCGGCCGCGACGGACTCCACATGGCGGATTGCAAGCACCGGGTTGCCGTAGCGGGCGAAGATGACCTCGCCCTGCTCGGTGAGCTTGAAACGGCACTTCACGGAGCCGACCGGCTGCGCGAGCACGGCGCGGTTGGCCGGGCCGCCGCCACGACCGACGGCGCCGCCGCGGCCATGGAACAGGGTCAGGTCGATGTCGTGCGATTCGGCCCACTTGGCGATGCGCTCCTGCGCGGAGTGCAGGGCAAGGGTGGCGGAGGTCGGGCCGGCGTCCTTCGAGGAGTCGGAGTAGCCGAGCATGACTTCCATCTTGCCGCCGGTGGCCTTCAGACGAGCCTGGACCTCCGGGATCTTGATCATTTCCTCAAGCACGTCCACCGAGTTCTGCAGATCCTCAAGCTGCTCGAACAGCGGAATCACGTCGATGGTCGGAACATCCTCGGGGTGGGAGAACGCCAGACGGTTCAGTTCGTACACATCCTTGATGTTCTGGGCGCTCTTGGTGAAGGAGATGATGTAACGGCGGGCGGCCTTGATGCCATTACGCTTCTGGATGGAACCGAGCGCGCGGAAGGTGTCGAGCACCTCGTGGGTCATCGGCTGCAGCTCGCCACGCTCACCGTGCAGGCCATGCTCGCGGATGTCCTCCAGAGCGCGGGAATGCACGACGGAATGCTGACGGAACTCCATCTCCACCATGTGGAAGCCGAAGGTCTCGGCCTGCCAGATGAGGTCCTGCAGCGGGCCGTAGGCGGAACGCTTGGCGTTGGCTTCGGCGAGGGAGCGCTGCACGGTCTTCAGATCGGCGATGTAGTCCTCGCAGGAGTGGTACATGAGGTCGGCGTCGCGGTCGATGGTGGCCTTCAGACGGTCTGCCATGACCAGCATGACGGCGCGGTGCAGCTCCTTGGTGGAGATCAGCGCGGCCTTGTCGGTCAGACGCTCGCTCATTTCCTTCTGGTGGTTCCACAGGGACTTGAGCTCGGCGCTCGGCGGGGTGGTCTCGGCCTCCATCGTCAGGTTCTTGCCGACGCGGCGGGTTTCGATCTCCAGCGCGCCCAGCACATGGTCGCTGAACTTGCGGGCCACCTGACGGCTCACCTTGGCGGTGACGTTCGGGTTGCCGTCTCGGTCGGAACCGATCCAGCTTCCCGGATGGAAGAACGCCGGGCACACCGGCGGCACGAGGCCGGCCTTGTCTCCAAGGACCCAGTCGTCGAAACGACGGTAGACCTGCGGAATGGTGTAGAACAGCGTGTTGTCGAAGATATCAAGAATGGTGTCGGCTTCCTCAACCGGAGTCGGCTTCTTCAGCGCGATCGGGGAGGTGCGGAACAGCGCGTCGATCTCGTTGAAGAGTCGACGGGAGTTTTCCTTCTTGTCCGAGCCGCCGAGCAGCTTATGCGCTTCGAGCAGCTGGGAGATGCGGCGGATCTTGCCTTCCACGGCCTTACGGCGGGCTTCGGTCGGATGCGCGGTGAACACCGGATGGAACTCGAGCTGGTCGAGCAGCTCCTTGGCCCTGGCCGGACCCATCTCGTTGATGAGCTGGTGGTAGGCGCAGGTCATTTCGTTCACCGGATCGACGGCCTGGGTGTCGTCAACGGCGGCCTCACGGCTGTGCAGCACGGAGACACGGTAGTTCTCCTCGCACAGATTGGCCAGATGGAAGTAAGTGGTGAAGGCGCGAGCCAGCAGCTGGGCGTCGTGGACATCCATCTTGTCGACGATGTCGACCACCTTCTGCAGGTCGTCCTGGTCGGGATTCGTGTCGGTCAGAATGCCGGAGAAACGTTCGTCGCTGGCGTTCAGCGCATGTTCGCGCACTTCATCGAACTTGGCCAGCAGGTTTTCATCGAACTCACCGAGCACCTCGCGAAGAATCTGCAGACACAGATCCATTTCCTCTTTGAGGGATGCGGGAAGATCACGCTCCTCAGGGCCCTTGGTGCCGGTGCCGGACGAGACGATAGCCGCGTCCGCAGGCGTGATCTGTTCGTTTTCAGTTGTCATCAGACCTCCTTCTCCAAACCATCGGGTTGCTCGGTCTGTCGGTCCTTCGCGGCACCTCCGCGATTGTTTTGGCCGTCTGTTGCGAGCCCACAGCCCTAAGCTTGGTGGGTAAATGCTCGACCATTGTAGGCGCGGCAAATCGACAGTTTGGTTACGGAAACGCCGGAATGGTTCGCATCGTGGACATTGAATGTCCGGAAAATGGGCATGTGGGAATGTTCGGAAAATATCCGACCAGCCCACACGTTAGACCTGAATAATGTGAGCGCACTACATGAACATGATGAGAACGCCGAACGCGTTGACAGCAGCGCGAAGGCGGTCAGCAAATTCCACACCCACTCCATTCCGCTCGATATGGAAGACATCGAACGCGACTGGGACAAGCCGGTAACCGAAGCCGGCATCGCGGCGAAAGCCAGCGTGATCGTCCGCGTCGGCATGCTTGACCTCGGCGCCGGAACAGGCAGCTTCCGCGTCCGCGAAATGATGCACCGCATCGCCTATCCATTGGGCGTGCACGTGCGCGCCGACGTGAACCTCACCGACATCGAAGCCTCCTGCACGGACGGCAAGGACCGCATCACCGAAGTCGTCGACCTGCCGACCACCGGCGTCAACACCGAACGCATCTGGCTGCTCGAGCACTTCGCCGACTGGTTCAACGTCAACCTCGGCAAAGGCTCTATGTACCACAGCCAATCCGACGTTTCCGAAGGGCTGATGCAGCATCTCGACAAGCGCGACGCCTCGCAGGTATCGGCCGAACTGTCCAAGCAGCTCAAGGAACGGCAGAAGGCCGAGCAGAACCAGGAAGGTTCCGACGATCCCGTGCTCGACGCGCTGGAAATGGTCACGGAACGCGCGCAGGAAGGCGATTCCACCGCACGTCCGCTGCACATGCGCGACATCGAGGCGGCGGCCGCGGCCGGACGTAGCAATGGCGATTCGGTCGCGGAAAAACCGCGTAAGAACCGCAACTGCAAACCGCCGAAGGAATATGCCGAGCATTTCGACCATATCGGGAAAGCCGCGGGCGGATCGCAAGGCGTCACCGTACGGCAGGCGCACGAGCGACTCGACATGATCGAACGTCGCAAGCCGCTGTATTCGCCGGCCTTCGCGGGACTCGCGTCCGCCTGCGCCTGCGCATCCTTCGTGTTCCTGCTCGGCGGCGGCCCGTACGACATGATCGGCGCGTTCGTCGGCGCCGGCCTCGGCCACTGGCTGCGTCGCCGCCTGTTCGCCCACCATCTCAACCAATTCTTCGTGACGTTCGTCTGCGTGGCCGTCGCCGCGCTGGCATGCACCGGCATGCTGCGACTGATTGGCCTGTTCGATCCGATCGCCTTGCAGCACGACACCGCGTATATCGGCGCGATGCTGTTCGTCATCCCCGGATTCCCGCTGATAACCGGCGGACTTGACATGGCGAAAATCGACTTCCCATCAGGCGTGCAACGACTCACCTACGTGCTGTGCATCATTCTGATGGCCACGTTGGCAGGCTGGATGGTCGCTTCGATCGTGCACCTGAATCCGCAGGGATTCGAGCCGCTCGGACTGAACCCCGTCATCAACTGCCTGCTGCGCATGCTGTTCGCGTTCATCGGTGTGTGGGGCTTCTCCGTGATGTTCAATTCCCCGCAGCGCATGTGCCTCGTCGCCGCCACCATCGGCGCCATCACCGATACCTTGCGATTGGAAATCGTCGACTTGGGCGTGCCCGCGGAAGCCGGCGCGTTCATCGGCGCGTTCCTTGCCGGCCTGCTCGCCTCCGCATGGCGTTCGGCGGTGCGCCACGGCCTGCTTGCTCCGCATTTGGGATATCCGCGCATCTGCCTGACGGTTCCGTCTATTGTGATCATGGTGCCCGGTTTGTATATGTACCAGGCCATGTTCCACCTCGGCCAGTTCGATACGCTGAACGCGCTCGATTGGGCGTTCCGTGCGTTCATGGTGATCATCTGCCTGCCAATCGGCCTGGCGATGGCACGAGTAGTGACCGATAAATCCTGGCGCTACGACATTTAATAACCTGCAGAAGGGTAAAAACACTTGGTAACCAAAGATTTCTGGGTGCTGCTGGCCATGGTCTTGTACTTCGCGGCCATGCTGACCATCGGCTTCATCTACTCCAAGAGGTCCAATTCCTCCACCAAACAGTATTTCGCGGGTGGGCGTGGCGTCGGACCGTGGCTGACGGCATTGAGCGCGGAAGCCTCCGACATGAGCGGCTGGCTGCTTATGGGCCTGCCGGGCGTCGCCTACTTCACCGGCGCGGCCGACCCGATGTGGACGGCCATCGGTCTGGCGCTCGGCACGTACCTCAACTGGAAACTCGTCGCACGCCGTCTGCGCCGCTACTCCGTGGTGGCCGGCGACGCGATCACCATTCCGGACTTCTTCTCCAAGCGCTTCCATGACGATCGCAATATCGTATCCACCATCGCTGCGCTCATCATCCTCGTATTCTTCTGCGTGTACGTCGGCAGCTGCTTCGTGACCGTCGGCAAACTCTTCTCCACGCTGTTCGGCTGGGACTACCACCTGACCATGGTGATCGGCGCCGCCATCGTGTTCGCGTACACCATCATCGGCGGCTATCTGTCCGTGGTCGTGACCGACTTCATCCAGGGCCTGCTCATGTTCTTCGCGCTGGCCGTGGTGTTCATCGGCTCCGTGGCGTCCGCCGGCGGCATCGACAATACCGTCGCCTTCCTCAAGGGCATTCCGGGATTCCTCGACGGCACGCATGTGGCCACGCCGATCCTCAACGACGCCGGCGAGCAGATCGTCAAGGCCGGACAGGCCATGTTCGGCGCGCCCGCCGACTACGGCATCATCACCATCATCTCCATGCTCGCGTGGGGCCTGGGCTACTTCGGCATGCCGCAGGTGCTTGTGCGGTTCCTGTCCATCCGCAGTTCCGAGGAAATCAAGAAATCCCGCATCATCGCCACCACGTGGTGCGTGATCTCGCTGGCGTGCGGCGTGTGCATCGGCCTGGTCGGCCGTGCCATGATGCCGACGCAGTTCGCCACGCAGGCGGCCGCGGAGAACATCTTCATCGTGGTGTCGCAGGCGCTGCTGCCGAGCTTCATGTGCGGCATCGTCGTGTCCGGCATCTTCGCCGCGTCCATGAGCTCCTCGTCCTCGTACATGATCATCGGCGCCTCGGCCGTCGGCGAGAACATCTTCCGCGGACTGCTGCACCGCAAGGCCACCGACCGCCAGGTGATGATGGTGGCGCGCATCACGCTGCTCGTCATGTTCATCTTCGGCATCGTGGTGGCGTTCGACCAGAACTCCTCGATCTTCCAAGTGGTCTCGTACGCGTGGGCCGGCCTCGGCGCATCCTTCGGACCGCTGATGCTCACCTCGCTGTACTGGAGGCGCACCAACAAGTACGGCGCGATCGCGGGCATGCTGTCCGGCACGGCCACCGTGCTCATCTGGCACAACCTCGTCAAGCCGCTCGGTGGCATCTTCGCCATCTACGAGCTGCTGCCGGCGTTCATCGTCTCGCTGCTGTTCATCGTGGTGATCTCGCTGCTCACGCCTGCGCCAAGCGCGGAAGTGCTGCACGAATTCGACCACTATCTCGACGATCCGGACGACCGTCACGTGGACGACGACCTTGTGGCCGCAGAAATCGCCGCAGGGGAGAAGCGCTCGCAGATCTGAATCGCCCCGCGGTGGGTGTTGCACCTCCTGCAACGCCGAAGGTCGGCCTTTGGTGCCGTGTCGCTTGTTTATGGCAGATTCCGACAACAGGGAAATGTCAAGTGGCTTGTTTGTGGCACCTGATTCAGGAAACCCCGTGTATGTCCATTGGAATTCCGACGGACATACACGGGGTTTCCCGTTTTCCATGCCACAAATAAGCCACCTAGCAGAACGGTAGCCTCTGAATCTGCCATGAATAAGCGGATTGGCCGTGCTCCCGGAGGAACACGGCCAATCCGCTAACGCGTCAGGATGCCGATTGCAAACTTAGTAGCGCATGCCCATGGCGTCGCGCACCTGCTGCAGCGTCTCATTGGCGATTTCGTTCGCGCGCTTGTTGCCGTCATGCAGGATGTCGCGGATGGAATCCATATCCTTGGCCAATTCGGCGCGGCGCTCGCGGTGCGGGGCCAGGAACTCGTTCACGGATTCGATCACGTACTTCTTCAGCGCGCCTGCACCGGAGTCGCCGATTTCCTCGGCGATGTCCTTCGGATCGCGGCCGGTCACCAGACCGGCGGTGGTCAGTAGCGCGGAGACCTGCGGGCGGGCAATCGGGTCGAAGGTGATGCGGCGCTCGGAATCGGTCGGGCTCTTCTTGATGAGCTTGGCGGTCTCCTCCGCGGTGGCGCCCAGCATGATGGAGTTGCCGTAGGACTTGCTCATCTTGCGGCCGTCAAGACCCGGAATCTCCGGCGCTTCGGACAGGATGGCGCTCGGCTCCGGGAACACCGGGTTCTTCTTCGCGTAGCGCTCGTTGAAGCGGCGTGCGATGGTGCGGGTGATTTCGACGTGCGGCAGGTTGTCCTTGCCGATCGGCACCACGTTGGCCTTGCAGAACAGGATGTCGCAGGCCTGATGCACCGGGTAGGTGAGCAGCAGGCCGGTCAGCGCATGGCCGGAAGCCTCCATTTCGGACTTCACGGTCGGGTTGCGGTGCAGCTCGGCCTCCGTGACCAGGGATAGGAACGGCAGCATGAGCTGGTTCTCGGCCGGAACGGCGGAATGGGTAAAGATCATGGTCTTGTTCGGGTCGATGCCGGCGGCCATGTAGTCGAGCACCAGGTTGAGCACATTGTCCTCGATGTGCTCGGTGGTGTCGCGGTCGGTGATCACCTGGTAGTCGGCGATGATGATGTTCGAGTTCACACCACGGTTCTGCATGGCCACGCGCTCGCGGATGGAGCCGAAGTAGTGGCCGAGGTGCAGACGGCCGGTCGGACGGTCGCCGGTGAGCATGGTGAACTTCTCCGGATGCTCCTCCAGCTTGGCCAGCGTCGCGTTCGAACGCTTCTTTGCGGCGAGGAAGCTGGCGCTCATTTCATTGCCGACAGCAGTGATCTGCTGCTCCTGGGTTTCGTCCGTCATACGTGTCCTTTTCTTAAGAAAATCAACGATTTTATCGTAAAAGTCTGAGCCGACAACGAAATAATGCGCAATAAGTGGTACTCTCTTGTTTGATGAATTGATAGCACAGTAATTTCAGGGGGTCAGATGGGCCGCGGACGTCAGAAAGCCAAACAGCAGAAAATAGCCCGAAAGCTCAAGTACCTGACCACCGACACCGATTACGATGAGCTTGCCAAGGAGCTCGGTGCGCAGGAGCCCGGTTCTGGTTCCTTCGACCCGTTTGCCGATATCGAAGCCAAGTATTCTTACGATGTGGACGCCGAAGATGAGACCGTTGGGGACGGTCAAACGTCTTCCGATTCCGCCGATGACCTTGACGAATACGCCAAGTGGGCCGCGGAAGCCGCGGCGAAGGCCACGAGTGGCGAGTTTCCGGCGGCAAAGGCCGCGCCGAAGCCGCACAAGCCCATCCCGATGCCGGTGCCCAGCGCGCTGAAGCCGAAGAAGCAGGACTGACTGCACAGATTTTTTCAACGAATGGCCCGTGGTTTCGACCGCGGGCCATTTTTTATTATTTCGATTGCGATTGTCGGGCGATTGTCGTGCTCGTCCCGCCAACCATCGACGGTCGCGCCGCGCCGCGACCTATTCCTATGCCAGCGGCAGCAGCCCGCTCAGATCGTCGCGTTCGCCGACGGCGGTGATGCGCCCGGCGTCCTTTTCCTCGTCCCAGCTGGTGATGCCGGTGGCGAGCCTCATCCACACGTCGGGGTCCAGTTCGATGACGTCCGGCGGCGTGAGATTGTGCGGATCGGACGCCGGCCCGTCGAGGATCTTGATGGCGCCCCACGGTGCCACGCGCACCTCCACGCCTTCGCCCGGCGCCTTCTTTTCCAGCAGGTATAGCGAGTAGCGCACCGCCATCGCCCACAGCTGGCGCGGCAGACGCGGCGAGAAGTTGAGCCGGAAATCGAAAGCGGCGTCGTCATCGGCCGGCAGCTGCTCGCTGAAAATGTTGTGCGCCGCGTCCTGCCACTGTTCGAAGGCGGCGCGTCCTTTGCCCAAGTCTTGTTCTCGTATGACAGCCATACCGGTATTGTGCAGCCCGCAAACGACTATGATGGAACTTTGCAAACGATGTAGTCGTAACTAAATAGGGGTTTGAGGGGCGATTTTCCTGCGATTGTGGTGCCCTCGCTTAATGGGCGCCATACGTTGCGTTTGCAGTTTTTGCAATGTTTTTTGCAAACGAATGCCGGCTTACGATTGTTAGGAATTTCGTCTTTTTATGATTACGTAGTATGCTGTACATGAGAACGTATGCATGATGTTACTTGGTGTTCATGCGGCCGCAAATGCAAGGACGCTGGGGTAAGGCATAATGTTCCTGGAGAGTATCCGTCAAAGGGAGTCAATCAATGACTGAAATTACCGCACCGAAGTCCGCGGTCACCGCGGAACAGTTCGCTGACGAGATTCGTGAGCAGCTGAAGTACACCCAGGGCGTCACCGTCGAGCAGGCCAAGCCGGCCGACGTGTACGTCGCCGCGTCCGCCGCAGTGCGTCGCCATCTCGTGGATTCCTGGATGAAGACCCAGGCCGACATGGTCAACGGCAACACCAAGGCCGTCGGCTACCTGTCCGCCGAGTTCCTGATGGGCAAGCAGCTGGAGAACGCGCTGCTTAACGCCGGACTGACCGATCAGTTCGACAAGGCCGTGGAAGCTCTCGGCTTCGATGCGCAGGAAGTCATCGACGCCGAATACGAGCCGGGACTCGGCAATGGTGGCCTGGGTCGTCTGGCCGCCTGCTTCATCGACTCCCTCGCCTCCCTTGGCGTGCCGGCGTTCGGTTACGGCATCCAGTACAAGTACGGCATCTTCAAGCAGGAATTCGACGAGAACGGCAAGCAGATCGAGACCCCGGATTACTGGCTGGCCAACGAAGAGCCGTGGGGCCACATCGATTACAACCGCGACCAGAAGGTCTCCTTCGGCGGCGAAGTCGTCGAAGAGAACGGCAAGAAGGTCTGGAAGCCGGCTTGGTCCGTGCGCGCCGTCCCGGTCGACTACATGGTTCCGGGCTACGCCTCCGGCCGTGTGAACACCCTGCGTCTGTGGACCGCCAAGAGCTACGACGAGTTCGATCTGCTCACCTTCAACAAGTCCGAGTATCTGGACGCCGTCAAGCCGCAGGTCGAGGCCGAGAACATCTCCAAGATCCTGTATCCGGAAGACTCCACCCCGCAGGGCAAGGCTCTGCGCCTCGAGCAGCAGTACTTCTTCGTGTCCGCCTCCATCCACGACGCCATCCGCGTCTTCTACCCGGGCCAGGACAAGCCGGATCTGACCACCTTCGCGGACAAGATCACCTTCCAGCTCAACGACACCCACCCGGTCATCGGCATCCCGGAGCTCATGCGCGTCCTCATGGACGAGTACGGCTACGATTGGGACACCGCTTGGAAGATCACCAACAAGACCTTCAACTACACCTGCCACACCCTGCTTCCGGAAGCCCTGGAAGTGTGGCCGTCCAAGCTCATCGGCGAACTGCTGCCGCGTCACCTCGAGATCATCGAGAAGATCAACGACCAGTTCGAGGCCGAGCTCAAGGCCAAGGGCGTTGACGAGGCCACCATCAAGGACATGGCCATCTACACCGGCGACTCCGTGCGCATGGCGTTCCTGGCCTCCTACGGCGGCTCCCACGTCAACGGCGTGGCCGAGCTGCACTCCCAGCTGCTCAAGGACGTCACCCTGAAGAACTTCTCCGACGTCTACCCGGACAAGTTCACCAACGTGACCAACGGCGTGACCCCTCGCCGCTTCATCAAGCTGGCCAACCCGCGTCTGTCCGACGTCATCACCGAAGGCCTCGGCACCGACAAGTGGCTGTCCGACCTCGAGCTGCTCAAGGGCCTCATCCCGCTGGCCGACGATGACGAGTTCGTCAAGAAGTTCGCCGCCGTCAAGCAGGCCAACAAGGTCGACTTCTCCAACTTCGCCAAGCGCAAGTACGGCTTCGACATCGACCCGAACACCATGATCAACACCATGGTCAAGCGTCTGCACGAGTACAAGCGCCAGGCCCTGAAGATCCTGTCCGTCATCGCCGACTACGCCGACATCAAGTCCGGCAAGGTCTCCGCCGACGACATCATGCCGCGCACCATCGTGTTCGGCGCCAAGGCCGCTCCGGGCTACTACCTGGCCAAGCAGACCATCCAGCTGATCAACAACGTCGCCCGCGTCATCAACAACGACCCGGACGTCAAGGGCAAGCTGAACGTCTACTTCCCGTGGAACTACAACATCGAGCTGGCCATGAACCTCATCCCGGCCACCGACCTCGACGAGCAGATCTCCCAGGCCGGCAAGGAAGCCTCCGGCACCGGCAACATGAAGTTCGCCCTCAACGGCGCTCTGACCGTCGGCACCCTCGATGGCGCCAACGTCGAGATCCGTGAGCGCGTGGGCGCCGAGAACTTCTTCCTGTTCGGCATGACCGAGCCGGAAGTCTCCGCGCTGTACGCCAAGGGCTACGACACCAAGGGTCTGTCCCGCGAGTACTACGAGAAGGACCCGCAGCTCAAGGCCGCCATCGATATGGTTGCCGACGGCACCTTCTCCGACGGCGACAAGGACACCTACAAGGACCTCGTCAACGATTGGCTGAACAAGGATTACTTCATGACGCTCGCCGACTTCCGCGCGTACATGGACATCCAGGCCCAGATCGAGGAAACCTACCGCGATCCGATGAAGTGGAGCCGCATGGCCGTGCTCAACGTGGCCAACTCCGGCTACTTCAGCTCCGACCGCTCCATCGAGGATTACCTCGAGCGCATCTGGCACACCGGTCCGCTCAAGTGATTATGAAGCGGTCATGAAACGTCGCCGGCATCGCCGACGTACGCATGATCGCTTCCGTTCCGTCCGTTTCGCAATGGGCGGATAGTGATGACGACGAAGGCCCTTGGGATTTTCCAAGGGCCTTTTCGTATGTTTTTCGCATGTCCGATTGCGTATGCCGGTAGTGCCCGAACGTACGTGCCGGACGTACGTGGCAATACAGCGACAGTACGACGGAAGGCCGCAAGCCAATCGCAATCGCAAAAGCAAAAGAAAAACCCTGTATCGCAAGATACAGGGCGAAGCAACAAACCCAACGCGGCATAGGTGTGCCGGGAAAGGCAGAATCAGGCGGCTTCCGGCTCAGCGGCAGGAGCGGCGGCAGTGGCGTCGGCCTCCGGCTCGGCGTCCTTGGTCAGGCCCAGGTCGACCGGCGAGGAGCTGTTCTCCCACGGTTCCTCCCACGGGTCATAGTCGGGATTCTGCTGCTTGTAGATGTACAGACCGACGACGCCAGCAAGCAAAGCTCCGAAGAGCAGTGCGAAGAACTTCCAACCGTTAGAAGACTTGTTCTCCATGACGGCTCCTTTCAAGGTTTCCAAACACTGGCTGACCTGCTCGTTCAAGCCAGCTCTGTTCCCTATCTTAATTCGTGGAATGTGTCGATTGGGTGGATTTACGCGCCGGAAAATACCGCATGTGCCGGTAGTGTTGAGCTATGGCATACCAACGATTCAGTCTGTTTCCCGATTCCCCATCGTTCAAGGATCTGTTCTCCGCCCGATCGCTGCGATACCGGTGGCGCAACGGCGACCCGGTCATCACCACCGCCATCATGGCGATCTGCATCGTGGTGTGGGCCATCGAAGCGGTTCTCTTCCTCGTCTGGCCCGAAGGCGGCAACGCGTTCGTGAACGCCGGCATGCTGCTGCCCGCCACGGCCGTCCGGCACCCGTGGACCTTCATCACCTCGATGTTCCTGCACCAGCCGACCTCGCTGTGGCACATCCTGTTCAACATGCTTACTTTGTGGTGCGTGGGGCCCGTGCTGGAACGCATGATGGGGCATTGGCCGTATCTTGCGCTGTACCTGCTGTCCGGATTGGGCGGCGGCGCCGGACTGATGGTGTGGGCCGTGTGCTCGCCGTCGGGATGGATGACCGCCGCATATGGCGCGTCCGGCGCGCTGTTCGGCCTGTTCGCCGCGATTCTGGTGGTGTACAGGAGAATAGGCATCGATATTCGTTCGATGCTGATTTGGATGCTGATCAACTTCCTGATGCCGGTGATCACGCCGGGCATTGCATGGCAGGCGCATGTCGGCGGATTCATCGTCGGCGGCGTGCTTGCGTGGCTGCTGGTCACCGGCCTGCATGCGTTCCGCGGCAAAAGCCTGACGTGGCGCACCACGGTGTACGGCATCACGGTGTTCGTGGTGGTCGTGGCGATCATCGTGGGATGCAACGCCGGCAATCCGCTGATGCATATGTCACTTCTGTACCAGTAATGCGGGAACTACACACACGTAGTTTTCCACATCCGTGGATAACTTTGTGGATAAGTGAGGTCAGACCTGTGGGTAAGTCGGGGATAACGTGGTGGATTATCCACAAGGATATTCACAAAATGGCGGAACATAAGGAATTTCCTATGTGAAAATTGTGGATAACCGATATCCACACCCCACAAAAATGGGGGAAATCGCCGCCGGTATTTCGTGGTGCGACGCTGACTCAGGCACAAAATATGGGCGTTATCCACATTCATCCACATTTGTCCACTTGTTATCCACAGGAAAGATAAGATGACGAAGGCAATCGACAAGGACGCAATACCGATGCGCCACGGACGCAGGATACGCGTGCGACGATATGCGTGCGACATGGCAGATACTTGCGAAGAAGGGGAGAGGAACCATGAGTGACGGACCACTGCTCAACGACGTGACGCGCGCCTTCGCTGAGGCGCATCGCAATGAAGACGTGCGTGACCTGGCGCTCAAAACCAAACGGACGGCGGACCTCGACCTGCCGGCCGCGCTCGACCAGATCGCGGGCTGGCAAATCGCCCGCAACAAACTGCCGCAATGGGCCGCCTGCGCGGATATCGTCTATCCCGCGCATATTTCCATGGAACAGTGCTCATCGCAGTTCACGGCGCAATACAAGGCCGAAATCGCCCGGCGTCTGTTGCGATCTCTGCCGCAATCGGCGGGACAGACGGCCAACGACGCGACCATGACGGACCTGACAGGCGGATTCGGCGTCGATTTCTCATATCTCGCCCGCGGATTCGGTCACGCCACGTACGTGGAACGCCAATCGCACCTGTGCGAGCTGGCCGCGCACAATATGGCGGCGCTGGGCCTCACGCAAGCACAGGTGGTGTGCGGCGACGGCGTCGAATACCTACGTGCGATGGAGCCGGCGCAGCTGATCTACATCGACCCGGCCCGCCGCGACGAGCACGGCGCCCGCACCTACGCGATCGAGGACTGCACGCCCGACGTGCTGGCGCTGCGCGATCTGCTGCTGGCTAAGGCGCGATATGTGATGATCAAACTGTCGCCGATGCTCGACTGGCGCAAGGCGGTCGACGATTTCGCGGGCACTGTGGCCGAAGTGCACATCGTCTCCACCGGCAACGAATGCAAGGAACTGCTTCTGGTGCTGGACGGCAAGGCTGCCGGGGCAACGTCCGATGCCGCAGCGGCAGACACGCGCGCGCCGCACGTGTACTGCGTGAACGACGATCAGCGGCTCGACTACGATGCGGCCCCCTCATCCAAGCCGG
>OAVS01000841.1_pt1 | contig 14492 bp, 12 predicted proteins | sample 1550601 | NCBI WGS metagenome assembly OAVS01 (sample SAMEA2580093, study PRJEB22360) | human gut metagenome | biome: human gut; feature: human-associated habitat; material: faeces | place: Denmark | collected 2008/2010
TAGAGCAGCTGACTACGGATCAGCAGGTCGCAGGTTCGAATCCTGTCTGGCGCACTCCCGAACCACGGGGACAACGGTGGTATGCGCCAGTAGCCCAGCGGATTAGAGCAGCTGACTACGGATCAGCAGGTCGCAGGTTCGAATCCTGTTCGGCGCACAAAAAGCCCTTGAAAGCGAATGCTTCCGAGGGCTTTTCCAATGGATGGGCGCACAGCAGACAGGCGCAACGAGGAGCATCCGCCCACGACCGTGTTCCGGCGCCATCGAATACATACGAGGAGCAGACGTGTACGATTTCCAGTCCGTGGTCGAACGGCGCGGCACCACATCCATCAAATGGCACATGATCGAGGATGACATGGGTGTGGGAAGCGAGGACGTGATCGCCATGTCCGTTGCCGACATGGAATTCAAGCCGGCTCCGGAAATCGTAGAAGCGCTGGTCGAAGCCGCCCAACATGACATCTTCGGATACGATTACGCGACCGACGGGTATTTCCGCGCGCTGACGGCATGGATGAGTCGTCGGCACAACTGGGACATCGACCCGGCTTGGGTGAGCCTGTCGGACGGGGTCATGCCCGCGGTCAACACCGCACTGCGTGCGGTCACCCATCCCGGCGACAAGGTGATCCTGCAAGGACCCGTCTACTATCCTTTCACCGCCGCCGCGGAGCACAACGGCCTGACCATACTCGACAACCGCCTCATCCTGGGTGACGACGGACATTACGTCATGGATTTCGACGATCTGGAGGCCAAGGCGTCCGATCCGCGGTGCACGGCGCTGATGCTGTGCAACCCGCACAACCCGGTCGGCCGCGTGTGGAGCGCCGACGAGCTGCGTCGCCTGGGCGACATCTGCATCGCCCACGGCGTGACCATTCTGGCCGATGAGATCCATGCGGACTTCGCCTACCCCGGACACGACGTGACGATGTTCGGCACGCTGGGGGAGCGCTACGCCGGCCACTGCTATGAGTTCACCGCCCCGACCAAGACCTTTAACATCGCCGGCCTGCTGTGCTCCAACGTCATCACCGTCAACCCCGAACTCAAGCGGGCGTTCGACGTGGCGGCGGAGAACATCGCCGGCCTGACCGTCAGCCATTTCGGACTCGTCGCGTGCCAGGCGGCATATGAGCGGGCCGAACCGTGGCTGGATGCGCTCATGGGCGTGCTCGCCGACAACCTTTCGCTGCTGCGCGAGTTCGCGGAACGCACGCCTGGACTTCGGCTCATCGAGCCGGAAGGCACGTATCTGGCATGGCTGGACTGCCGCGGTCTTGGCTTCGGTTCGGCGGACGAGCTGCGCGATTTCATGCGCGACCGCGCTCGAGTGTATTTCGACGAGGGCGTGCTGTTCGGCGAGAACGGAGCCGGATTCGAGCGCGTCAACCTCGCCTGCCCGAAGGCGCTGTTTAAGCAGGTGCTGGACAACATCGCCGTAGCCCTGTCACAGCGCGCCTGATTTCGGCAACCGGGATTGCCTCTCGGCCCGCTGGCGGGGCGAGCCGTGAGGTAAACAGCGGGGCGCCCGGCATTATCGCTCCCGCTGGCGGAGGGCTGGCATGCGCGGCATGACTGGGGTGGTTCTCAGCTCAATGGAACAGCCCGCACTCAGTCCCTACCCATCCGTCCGGCTGATTCGCTCTCATCCCGTGTGCCACACCAGGCGAAAAACACCCCAGAATCGCATGGTGTGGCACAGCAGAGAGCCACACCATGCGATGTGAGCCTTCACATCACGTGGTGTGGCAAAGCACGGGTCGCGGAAACCGCCATTTTCCAATGACCGATGAATGGACCCGGAATCGCCCTTGGCCACACCAGCCCCAAAACCGTCAAAAATCGCATGGTGTGGTACAGACGATAGCCGGATGACGGTCGGCAGGGAATCATCCTCACGCCTTTCCCGCGAAAGTCCCATCCGGCGACGAATAGATGGGACTTCCGCCGGATTGGATTGTCCGTCGCCTCCCTTTCCCCGCTCCTCGCCTACAAGCAGCTCTGCTGTTTCTTCACGGCTCGCCTTTGGCCCCTGTGATTGTGGTCTCGCTTCGCTAGGCTCAGCCCGGGGCGTAGAGTGGGATGGGGGTCTGTAAAATGAGGAGTCGGTCTGATGGCACCGAATCCTGACATGTCAGGCATACGTCCGCGTCAGGCTGTTCACTTGGTATGGAATTGAGGGTTCATGAATAGCACGGGTAGGGTTTGGGCCAGGATCCGGCGAATCGCCGCGTCCGATCGTATTTCCGGCCTGATTATGCTCGCGTTCGCGTTTGCTGGTCTGGTCCTGGCTAATCTGCCATGGACGTCGCACATGTTCGAGGCGGTGGCGGAGACGCAGCTGGGCATTCCCGGCACCAACATCATCCTGCCGATCGGGCATTGGGCGCAGGATGGCCTGCTGACGATATTCTTCCTCACGGTCGGATTGGATCTCAAACAGGAGCTGACCACCGGTTCGCTCGCCGATCCGAAAGCCGCCGCCGTGCCCATGCTGTGCGCCGTGGGCGGTATGCTGATGCCGCCGGTGCTGTTCATTACGGTCATCTCCCTGTTCTCCCGGTTCGCGCCGCCTGCGCCGGGAATCGTCACCATCCCGACCGGCGCGGATGTCCCGTTCGCCGAAGCGGCGCAGGGGTGGGCGATTCCCACAGCGACGGACATCGCCTTCTCGCTGGCGGTGCTTGCGTTGTTCGCCAAGGCGCTGCCCGGTTCGATCCGAGCGTTCCTGATGACGCTCGCCACGGTCGATGACTTGCTGGCGATCATCCTGATCGCGGTGTTCTTCTCGTCGCTCAACGCATGGTACTGGTTCATCGGCATCGCCATATGCGCGGCCATCTGGGCGTTCCTGGTGAGATTGCGCCGCGTCCCATGGCTGCTGGTCGCCGTGATAGGCGTACTGGCATGGGTGATGATGTTCGAGGCCGGCGTGCACCCCACGCTGGCGGGCGTGCTGGTCGGCCTGCTGACGCCGTCGCGTGAAATGCACAGTGAGAAGTCGCCGCGCGCGCAACGCTATGCGAGCAAGCTGCAGCCGTTCTCTTCGCTGCTCGCACTGCCGATATTCGCGCTGTTCGCCACCGGCGTGCACTTCGCCGAGCTGTCCCCGGCGCTGATGCTGTCGCCCGTGGTCATCGGCATCATCGTGGCGCTGGTGATCGGCAAGCCGCTCGGCATCATGATCACGGCATGGCTGTCCACGCACGTGGCTGGGCTGACGATGGCGAAGGGACTGCGCGTGCGCGACATGTTCCCCGCAGCCTGCGCGTGCGGCATCGGCTTCACGGTATCGTTCCTGATCGCCTCTCTGGCCTACACGAACACGGAGCTGTCTGCGGAAGGACGGTTCGGCGTGCTGATGGCATCCCTGATCGCGGCGCTCATCAGCGGCATCCTACTAAGCCGTCAGTCCAAGCGGTTCGAGAAGGAGGAGCTGGAGTCGGTGTCGTAACGGAGCTTCTGCTGGTATGTTGGAGACATCCAAGACAAGGAGTGCGTGATCATGTCGAAAACGGATGCGTCGAAGAAAAGCGGCAAGAAAAAGAAGCTGCGTAAACTGGCCGCGCAGAAGCTCGCCCACGCGGCGGCGAACAACGCGCTGAGCGACATCATCGCCGCGGCAGGTGCCGAACGAGGGAAATCATCGGCCGCCGGGCGGCAGACGGGTGACGCGGCGGTACGCGCCGCCGTCTCCGGCGTTCAGCAGGATGCATCGCCGTTGGGCGACACCTATCACCGGGGCCCGGTGATTCTGCGCGGCCCGATGATTCCGAACGACAACACTACGGCCAACCTGCTCAAACCCAATCAGGAGACCGATTGGCTCCACATGGATCCGTGGCGTGTGCTGCGCATCCAATCCGAGTTCGTCGACGGGTTCGGGGCGCTCGCCGAGCTCGGGCCGGCGGTCAGCGTGTTCGGCTCCGCCCGCACGCCGCGCACCGACCCGGACTATAAGGCGGCGCGGCGCATGGGGCGTGGAATCGCAAAGCATGGCGTGGCCGTCATCACCGGGGGAGGGCCGGGCATCATGGAGGCCGCGAACCGTGGTGCGGCGCTTGCCGGCGGCAAATCGGTCGGACTGGGCATCGAACTGCCGCACGAGCAGGGGCTCAACCAATGGGTGAACCTGGGCATGAGCTTCCGCTATTTCTTCGTGCGCAAGACCATGTTCGTCAAATACTCGTCCGGCGTGATCGTATGCCCCGGAGGATTCGGCACATTCGATGAGATGTTCGAGCTGCTGACCCTGGTGCAGACGCACAAGGTCATGTCGATGCCGATCGTCCTGTACGGCACCGAATACTGGCGTGGCCTGTTCGAATGGCTGACGTCGACCGTGCAGGATCACGGTATGATCTCGCCGCTCGACCCGAGTCTGGTACTGATCACGGACGACCCCGACGAGGCCGTGGAAGTGGCGGTCAGCCGGATCGCCTCCTAGCGCTTGACGGCGATGAGCAGGCCGGTGCCGGTCGGAGTCAGAGAGGATTCGAAACGGTCGTCGTCCTGAACCATGTCCAGCAATTGCCGCATGACCACCGCCTTGTCGCTGCGGTCGGCGGGATTGGGTACACCGCCGTTCGCCTCGTCGCCCTCGAACGCGAGCATGTCGGTGAACACGATGACGCCGTGCTCCCGGAGCAGCCGCGGCGCCTGGGCAAACGTGTCCAAATAGTTCGTCGCATCGCCGGAGACGACGATCAGGTCGTAATCCGTGCCGTTGAGACGCGGCAGAAACACGTTCACCGGCGCGTTCACCGCGCGCAGCGTCGTTTGTGTCGTGTCGGACAGGGCGAAGAACATCTTGCGGATGAGCGCGATTCCCTGCGTCGAGGAATCCACCGCCGTCAACTGGCCGGTACCGTGCAGCGCATCGACAAGCTGGACGATCTCCACGAGTGAGCCGGAGCCGATGGTGATCACCGAGGTGCTGCGCATCATGCATGCCAGCGTATGCAGCAGCTGCGCCTGAGCTGCGGAACCCTGCGCAAGACCGCACTGGGCGGCCTGTTCGCGCGCGTCCAGCAGCGCTTGCGTCTGCCGGGAATAGGCGTGATCCTCGACGTACTCCCATGCCCTGGCGAGATTCGCATATGAGGTCTTATCCATAAACAATCCCCTGAACCGTTGTCGAATGGTGTCTGTTTCGGTCTGTCAGCGCTCTCGGACGCGGGCGACGATCTGCCACATCTCCTCGCCGACGTCGATGCCGCGGGGACAGTGGCGCGAGCAGGCGCGCACGGATTGGCAAGCGGCCACGCCGTCGGCGGTGTCGATGGCGTCCAGTCGCTCGTCGGTTGCGGTGTCCCTCGAATCGTTCACGAAGCGGGAGGCCGAGATCAGGGCCGCCGGCCCAATGAAGGCGTCGCCGCCGGCGTAGACCGGGCAGGCTCCCTCGCACACGCCACAGGCGATGCAGTTGCTGAGCAGCTCGTATTTCGCCAGCTGCTCTGGCCGCTGAAGGTATTCGAACACGTCCACCTTGCCTTCGCTGGTGGTCGCGAGCACGCCATCGGCCTGCAGATACGGCTTGAGCTTCCTGATCTGGTCGAGCATCGGGTCGATGTCCGCGATCAGATCGCGCTGAACGGGGAATCCCGGCAGCGGTGCCAGTTCGATGATGCCGAGTTCGTGGGATTGCGCGCCTGCGTTGTCTTCGCAAGAGTTTTCTTCGGGAGCGGTCGTGTCCGCGCTCCGCTTATCACCCGCGTCGCCGGTGCGGCGGAATCCCTCGCCATCGGCGAGGGGAATCGGCGTCGCCGGTTTCGCCCAGTCGCCGACGGTCGCGGTGCACAGGAGCGTCGGCGTGCCGTTGATCGCCACCGCGTCGGAACCGCACATGCCATGCCCGCACGAATAACGGAACGCCAGGGTCGGATCCACGGTGCGCTTGATCTTCAGCAGACAGTCCAGCACCGTATCCTCCCGGCGAACCGGCAGAGTGTACTCCTGAACCCACTGCTTGCCGCGGGGACGCCGACGCGCCGAAGCGGAGGCGCCGCCGAATGGCGAGCTTTTCTTGGCGAAGGGGCTGCCGGAGCGGGCCGGGCGATCACGCTCGGGACGCGGCGTGAACCTGTTCACCCGCAAGGTCACCGTGGCCAGCGCGTCACTTGAGCCGCTCATATATATGCCTCCTGAAGTCAAAGAATCGTCAACCAGTTTGCCATAAGGCATGGCCTTGGCGGGCGCGCCCATGCCTCGGCTCCGCGCACGGAATCGTCGTCGTGCCGGCGATGTGGATAAGTGGATATTCATCCACATTCCATCCACAACACGCCGAAGGGCAAGCCTTCGACCACATTGGCCGAAAACCATGTGGTCGAAGGCGGTTTTATGGTGCACTGATGGTCATGGACACCTGTTTGACAAGCCGAGCGGAACACGCAGGCGCTACGACCGATCATGATCCTCCCGTGGCGGGGCTGAGCGATATGCTGTGCCGGCTGTGCGACGGCTCGCTCAAACCCAAGCAGCTGGGGGTGCTGGGGGAGCAATATGCGGCGGATTGGCTGGAACGGCACGGATACACGATTCTGGGGCGCAACTGGCATTCGCGGTACGGGGAGCTCGACATCGTCATGATGACGCCCGACCGCGTCATCGCGTTCGTCGAGGTCAAGACCAGGCGGACCGACCATTTCGGCATGCCGCAGGAGGCCGTCACCCTGCACAAGCAGACGAATCTCAGACGCGCCGGCGTGCAGTGGCTGCTCGAGCCGGACCACCGCATCAGGCATACGGGGGTGCGGTTCGACGTGCTCACCATCGTCGCGCGTGCGGGCATGGTGTCGGTGCACCACATACCGGGGGCGTTCTGATGGCTATCGGCGGTTCCCTTTCGGTCGGCCTGATTGGTCTCAAGGCCTTCATCATCCAGATTCAGGCGTTCATCTCGCCCGGTCTGCCGTATTTCAGCGTCATCGGCCTGCCGGACGCCTCGCTCAGCGAATCGCGGGAACGGGTCAAATCCGCCTGTCAGGCGAGCGGGTTCAAATGGCCGGACACCCGCGTCACCGTCAACATGTCTCCCGCGTCGATGCCCAAGCGGGGCGCCTCGCACGACCTCGCCATCGCGGCCGGCGTGCTGAGCGCGGCGGGGGCGATTCCGCACGACAGCCTGGAGGAGACGATCGTTCTGGGGGAGGTGAACCTCGACGGCACCGTGCTGCCGATCCATGGTCTGCTGCCGATCATGCTGCATGCCAAGGAGCGGGGGATACGGCGACTGATCGTGCCTTACGGCAACGAGGACGAGTCCCGCCTGGTGCCGCAGATGGACGTGACCTGCGTCCGTCATGTGGGCGAGCTCATCGAGCTGGCGGGAGGCCGAGCGTCGTATACGCTTGGCGTCGACCGTGCGACGGTCTCGTGCACGGTCGAGGACACGCCGGCCTTCAGCGGATTGGGTGACATGAGCGAGGTGGTCGGCCAGGATCATGTCAAGTGGGCATTGCAGGTGGCGGCGGCCGGGAAACATCATCTGCTGATGACCGGCCCGCCGGGCTCGGGCAAGACGATGTTGGCCTCCAGGATGCCGAGCATCATGTGCCCGCTTACGCCGGAGGAACAGCTCGAAGTGGCGTCGATACGCTCCCTGTGCGGCACGCTGCAGCATTATGGCATCTCCGATATGCCGCCCTTCGAGGCGCCTCACCATACGGCGTCGACCGCGTCGCTGGTGGGTGGCGGATCAGGGCTTGCGATGCCGGGGGCGATTACGCGCGCCCACCGCGGGATCCTGTTCATGGACGAGGCCCCTGAATTCTCCGCGAGGACGCTGCAGACGCTGCGCGAGCCGATGGAATCCGGGTACGTGGCCCTGTCTCGCACGAAGGGGACGACCTACTATCCGGCGATGTTCCAGATGGTCATGGCAGCCAACCCGTGCCCGTGCGGTTACGCCTACGGCAACGGGGAGCGCTGCGTGTGCAAGGAGAAGGACCGTATCCGGTATTTCGCCAGACTATCCGGTCCGATTCTCGACCGGATCGACATTCAGGTGGAGGTGCCGCCGGTCCCGTGCATAGCCTCGGCGCCGACCCGCGATTCGATTGGCAGCCACGTCATGCAGCAGCAGGTGATCGCGGCGCGGGCGGCGGCCGGCGAACGGTATTCCAAATACGGGTGGGGCTGCAACGCCGAAGTGCCGGGGTCGTGGATGCGCGCCAACACGTCGGTGAAGGCGCTGGAACTCGCCAACAGGGCGCTGGCGTCGCATCGGCTGAGCCTGCGTGGAGTGGATCGGGCCATGCGACTGGCATGGACGCTGGCCGATCTGGCGGGCAAAACGTCGCCGGGGCCGGACGAGATGTCGCAAGGCATCATGTTGAGAGCGAGGATGTCATGACTGTATGCGAGTCGGATAGCGGCCTTTGCTGGGACCTTGACGAGGAGACGCTCGCTCGGGCTATCCTGACTTTCTGCCTCAATACCGCAGACGCGCTGATGACCGCGCTCCTCAAGGGCACGGCCGATGCGTGGGAAGCGCTCACCCTCATCCGGGACAGCGACCCGGAACTGCGCACGTCGGCCGGCGCGGGGAAGGTCATCGAGCAGGCGTTCTGCATCGGCATGACCCGATGGGGGAGCAAGCCCACGCCGCAGGCGGTGCGTTCGTTTCGCTCCGCGTTGGCGACATGGCAGCAGCGATTGCGAACTCTCCCCACGTGGGACAGGGATTATCTCTGCGGCTGGTTCACCATGGAGGGGAGGCAATGGATCATCGCGCCGCATGACGTATGGTGGCCCACCCGTCTCAACGACCTGGCGTTGCTGGGTCGTTGCGCGCCCCCGCTGTGCCTGTGGGGCAGTGGCGATCGCGCGGCATTGACCAGTTGCCCGCAGCCCGTCGGCATCGTTGGCTCGCGCGGCGTCAACGAGTATGGGCGCCGACTGACGACGGACATAGCCGTGCATGCCGCGCAAGCCGGGCATCTGGTGGTTTCAGGGGGAGCCATGGGGGCGGACGCCGCCGCCCATAGGGGAGCATTGGACGCGATGCGGGCGTACGGCATCGGACGGGCCGGGCGCACGGTGGCCGTGTTCGCCGGAGGCCTCAACCATGCCGGTCCGCAGTGCAACAGCGAGTTGTTCGACGGGATTGCGGAAAACGGGGGAGCACTGGTCAGCGAACTGTGCCCGGGAACCATTCCGGAGGCGAGGCGGTTCCTGTCGCGCAACCGCATCATAGCCGCGCTTTCGTCAACGCTGGTGGTCACTCAGGCGAGACTGCGTTCAGGGGCGCTGAACACCGTGAACTGGGGAAGCGAACTGCAGCGGGACATCCATGCGGTGCCCGGCAACATTGACATGCCGGGCAACGGCGGCTGCAACCGGCTCATTTAGGAGCAACGGGCCACCATCGTGTGCTCCGTCGCCGACATGGATGACGTCTGGCATGCCCCGCATCCGCCGGAGTCGTTTCACGACGTGGCCACTCAACGGAAAGACGGCTCGGACTGCGATGTCGGGACGCCTCGTGATGCCGGCATATTGCGCGACAGCAGCCCATCGGGCGGCAACAGGTCATCGGCGATGACCGAGAGCCAGCGGGCGATCATCGATGCCATCCGATGGTGCCGTCGCCGGCGGATAGCCCCGACCGCGCAATCCGTCGCCGAACAGCTGCGCACCCGGTCAGGTGAAAAAGGCCTTGAGACGGGCGCGACGGAAGGGAAGCCAACGGAAGGGAAGTCAACGGAAGGAAAGGGAGCGGATGCGGTGCCGGAACGCGGCATGCATGAGTTGGTCGCCCATGTGCTCTCGCAATTGGGGACGATGGAGCTCATCGGACTGATAACCGTCGAGAACGGTCGCATCTCCATCGTTCCGGAAACCGGAGGGAGACGGAGATCATGATGATGATACTCACTCGTGGCGGATGGTACAGGCGAAAGCATGGTGCCTTGGCGTGCGTTACGCCTGCCATTGGCATCGTGCCAGGTCGACACGCCATCCACCGTCACCGGCATTGTCGTGACCCGCCCGCGGCGGGATGAACGGCACACCCTCCTCTTCGAGCATCGCGCGCTGCCGCTCCGGGCCGCCGAACGCGAAGCCGGGCGCCAGCGAACCGTCACGGAACACGACGCGATGGCAGGGAATCACGCCGGGTTCGGGATTGGCGTGCAGCGCGAAGCCGACGAACCTCGCATTGCGTGGGCGGCCGGCCAGCGTCGCGACCTGGCCGTAGGTCGCGACCGCTCCGCGCGGGATCCGCCGGACGATGTCATACACCGCACTGTTGAACGATGTCGCACTGTTGGACGACGCTGTGCTGCCGGATGACGCTGTGCCGTTGGATGTTGCCGCATTGCCGGGCGTCGCCGTGTTGCCGGGCGTTGTCGTGCTGTCGGATATTTCTTCCATGAACGGTATTATCCGCCGTGCCCCCGTCACGTGCGCGGCGAACGTCAGCCCTTGTGCGACAATCTTGGATATGAGTCCGAAACATGTGGAAGAAATGTATGACGCGGTGATCGTCGGCGCCGGGGCGGCCGGCCTGTCGGCGGCGCTGGGGCTGATGCACTCCCCTGACATCGAACAGTTGAAGGAGTCCGGCATCGAGCCGAAGGTCCTGGTGATATCCAAACTGCAGCCGTTGCGCTCGCACACCGGTTCAGCGGAGGGCGGCATCGCGGCGAGTCTGGGCAATGTGGAACAGGACGATTGGCATTGGCATTACTACGACACCGTCAAGGGCGGCGACTGGCTGGTTGATCAGGATGCGGCCAAGCTGCTCGCCGAGTACGCCCCGCAGACCGTGATCAACCTGGAGCGTATGGGCGTGGCGTTCTCCCGCACCGATGACGGCCACATCGCGCAGCGACGGTTCGGCGGTCACACCGCGGATTTCGGCAAGATGCCCGTGCGCAGGGCGGCATATGCGGCGGACCGCATCGGCCATCAGATCCTGCACTCGCTGTGGCAGCAGTGCGTCGCGGCCGGCATCGAATTCGCCGAGGAATGGTACGTGACCGATGTGGTGCTTGACAAGTCGGGGAGCGCCGTTGCGGGCGTGGTCGCCTATGACACGCACGCCGGCGTCACCCACGCAATTCATGCGCACAACGTGATGTTCGCCACCGGCGGTGCAGGACGACTGTTCCACACCACGTCGAATTCATGGGATCTGACCGGCGACGGCATGGCCTTGGCGTTGTCCGCCGGACTCCAGCTGGAAGACATCGAATTCGTCCAATTCCATCCGACGGGTCTCGCGCACACGGGCATACTCCTGTCGGAGGCCGCCCGTGCGGAGGGCGGCGTGCTGCGCAACGCCGACGGCGAGGCGTTCATGGAACGTTATGCGCCGGAGCATCGCGACCTCGCCGCGCGTGACGTGGTGAGCCGTTCGATCATGGCCGAGATCGACGGCGGACGCGGCGTCGCGGACCCGAAAGACCCGGACGGTCCGAAGGACTGCGTGTGGCTCGATATGACCGGCATCGATCCGGATCATATGAATGCGGTGCTGCCGCAGGTGGTGGAGACCATCAAGGCGTACGCGAACCTCGATCCGGCCAAGGACATGGTGCCGGTCAAACCGACCGCGCATTACACGATGGGTGGCATCCCGATCACCACGGATGGAGAGGTGTATCGCTGGGCGGAGTCAGGGAGCCAGGACGGCGACGCCGATTCCGGTACCCGCACGGTCGTGGAGGGCTTGTTCGCCGCGGGCGAATGCTCGTGCGTGTCGGTGCATGGGGCGAACCGTCTGGGCGGCAACTCGCTGCTCGACGCATGCCTGTTCGGCACGCGCGCAGGTGAGTCGCTGGCGGCCCGCATCGCACAGTCGCCGGTCGACGACCCGATGCGCGGCGCCGATGCGGATGACGGGTCCCGCCGAGGCGGCAGCCGCGCTGGTGGACGACGTCGCCCGTTCGCGCAAGCAGGATGTCGCCACGATGCTTGCGGGCAGACCGGACGTGGACGATGACGCGGCAGACGATACGTCTGACGGTATGCCGCAGACAGCGGAGCTCGGCGGCTCAGATGCTTCCGCGCAGCCCGGTTCCGAGGAGGATAACCCGTATCGGCTCCCCCCCCCCCCCGGGGAGCGGCCGGGGAATGCGCCCGATCATCCGCTGGCGGTGCGTTGCGACGCCCGTTCCATCAGCGAGGCCCTGAACCTGCTCGATACTGTGATCCGTCCCCGCGCCAACCGTCTCACGGCGCATTCGGAGACACCCGCGTTCAATCAGGAGATAACCGCGATCTGGGAGGTACGGCACCTGACACTGCTCGCCGAAGCCATGCTGCGCGCATCCGAGGCGCGCCACGAATCGCGCGGTTCCCTGCAAAGGCTCGATTATCCGACGCGTGACGACGAACGTTTCCTCGCGCATTCGATGATCGGGATGGCCGATGCCGCCGATGCCGAGGCTTCATCGGCACCTCACGCCTCCATCCTGTGGCAGTCCGTGCACATCGATGACTTCCCGCCCAAGACGCGCGAATACTGAGAGCTGCGATACGGGAGTGGCCTGACGCCTTCCCCTCAGGCCGGATTCCTTGGTCCCGAGTCAGAGTGGTTCTGATGCAAAACTGCGCCGAAGGCCCAGCCAGGGCTTCGGCGCAGTTCCGTTTTGCCGGCTTTGCGGCACGGTCTCACTTCACCAGCGAAGTGAGCTCACCGAGATCGAGCTCGAAACTGACCCCGCGCTCCTCGAAATGCGGCTGATTGCGGGTGCTTTCCATTGCATGACGTACGAATTCGCCCGCGATCCGAGCCGATTCGGCCAGGCCGCGGCCGGCCATCACCGCACCGCACAGTGCGGACGCGAAAGCGTCACCCGTACCGTGGATCATGTACGGCAGCTTGTCGTGCACAAGCTCGACCTTCTCGGCAGCGCCCTTTTCGGCGCTTGCCACGTAGTTGATGATCTTGCCGTCACCGTGGTCGATGCCCTTGAGCACCACGTTCTTGGCACCGAGTCCCAGCAGCGCGTCCAGCAGTTTGGTCACGGCGGCGTCATCGAGATCCTGCCCGGGGTAGTCGCGCTTGGTCAGGATGCTCGCTTCGGTCAGGTTCGGCATCAGCACGTCCGCGCCGTCCGCCAGAGCCCCCATCGCCTCGCACAGTTCCGGCGTGTACGTCGGGTACATCTGCCCGGCGTCGCCCATAACCGGGTCGACCAGCCGCAGCGCGGACGGATATTCGCGGTACAGGCGCTGGATGATGGACACCTGGTCGGGGGAGCCGAGGAAGCCGCTGTACACGCCGTCCAGCTCGACGTTCTCCTTGCGCCAGGCGTCCAGATATCCGGAGAGAATGTCCGTCGTGTCATGGAACGTGAACACGGCGTACTTGGTGTGTGCGGAGAACAGGGCCGTCGGCACCGGGCACACGTCGCAGCCGGCCGCCGACAGGATCGGGATCGCCGCGGTCAGCGAGCACTTGCCATACCCGCACATGTCGTGCACGGCGGCCACGCGCGGAATGTAATGTGGGTCGCGGTCATACAGCGTCACATCATCGGTCATTCGGAAACACCCCTTACTGGTAGGCAATGACGATACACAACAGAGACTAGCATCGTCGGGCGCACACCGCGTAACGCGGTCCCGCCCAGCGCACCACCGGTGGCGGGCGGCCGGGAAGTGCCACCTGCATCGTATCGACGGCATGGGAGCGGAAGCCGGAACGTGACGCCTCGCGCTAGAGTTGTCTGATACACGTGACGACGGGACGAAGCCCGATGCGGCGGTTCCGTCCGCATGATCGCAAGGAGGATGCCATGACGCCCATGGATGTTCTGATTGTCGTGGAACGCTTCTTCCTGTATTGGCTGGCGTACTCGTTCGCGGGATGGGTGTGGGAGACCGGCCTGAGCGTCGTGCTGCGCAAGCGGTTCGAGGATCGGGGCATGCTCAACGGGCCGATATGCCCGATCTACGGGTTCGGCGGTCTGCTGGTCGTCGTGCTGCTGCATGACGTGAACAATCCGCTGTCGCTGTTCCTGTCCAGCGGCGTGCTCGCATGCACGCTGGAATATGCGTCGAGCTGGGCGATCGAGAAACTGTACCACATGCGTTTCTGGGATTATTCCGGCAAGCCGTTCAACATCAACGGGCGCGTGTATCTCAACGGGTTTCTGGCGTTCGGCGCGGGGGCGACGTGCATCAAACTGGTGGTCCAGCCGTGGATGTCCGACATCGTCCGGTCCTGGCCGATATGGCTGCTTCACGCCGTCGCGGGACTGTCGTTCGTCGTGGTGGTAATCGATGCGGCCATCACCCAGGCCGGTCTGCGCAGTCTCGACTCGCGTCTGGCGAAGGTCAGCGAGGGCATCAAGGCGCTCAAATCGCAGCAGATCAGACAGATCGACACACGCATCAGCGAGGCCGACGAGCAGTGGCGCGAAACGTCCGCCAAACTGCGCGGGCAGGCGGAGCAGGCGTATGACCGGTTCGCGGCCGGAGCCCAGCAGGGCATTCGTGCGGCATCCAGACCGGTTGCGGATGCCGGC
>OAVS01000844.1_pt1 | contig 14462 bp, 8 predicted proteins | sample 1550601 | NCBI WGS metagenome assembly OAVS01 (sample SAMEA2580093, study PRJEB22360) | human gut metagenome | biome: human gut; feature: human-associated habitat; material: faeces | place: Denmark | collected 2008/2010
GTTAATGTCAAAATCACAGTTGCAGACGGTAAGTTTTCTGATATTGCAGTAACACCTGGTTCTGGATACAATACAGAAAATGCTACATATTTTAAAAAAGCAGCTACAAACAGCAAAGGATTCAAAACGAAACTTCTTGGAAAAGATGCAACGATTGAAAACATTGAAGGATGGGATATTGTATCGGGTGCAACCAGAACTTCGAATGCAGTAAAAACCGCGGCTCTTGCAGCAACCCAAAAAGCAACCCCGACTCCAGAAGCAGTAGACACCACAGCACTTGAAAAAGCAATCGCAGATGCCGAAGCATTAAAGGAAGCTGACTACACCGCAGACTCCTGGAAAGCTGTCCAGACTGCTCTTACCGCAGCAAAATCTGCTCTTTCTGCAAAAGAATCCCAGAGCGCTGTTGATACCGCGAAAGATGCGCTGAATACTGCAGTAAAAGGCCTTGTTAAAGCACCGACTCCGACGGCGACCCCGACAGCAACGCCAACCGCAACCCCAACGGCGACCCCGACCGAGACTCCAACTGAGCAGGTGGCTTACGTTCTGATGAACATTCCGTATGATGAATTTTATGCTGCAGATGTAAACAACTCTGTTCCAGTGGATGTATTTTCTTCCGCAACGAAGAGCAAAACAAGAACAGCCACTCTTGCCGGTGGTTCTTATCATACCAATGCAGATGGAAGTGCAATCAATGGAATTACCTTCCCGGTTAAAGTAACAGGAGTGGATCTTTCCAAATTTAAGAAAGTAACAGATTCTGACTCTGTAAGTATTACAGTAACAAACCGTGGTCAGACATCTACACAGACATACACTGGAAAAGACGCCTTATTTGAAAACTCAGACTATGCATATTATGTATTAAGCGAAGTACCTTCTTACTACAAAGAAGCAACGGTAAATGCAGATGGCTCTCTTTCTTTTGGAAAAACAGTTGGAACTGCAATTGAACTGACCAATGTATCTCCGGAATTTATGACTGAATCAAAATATGGAGATTATCAGCTGGATCTCGACGGACTGGAGAACACGATTGATGTTGGAACCGATCAGATCTATGGTGTTATTGTCAGCACGAAAGAAGGCAATGACTATGGTATGCGTCATGTGGAAAATATCTGGCGCGGAACAGAGCTGGCATGGTCAACTGGATTTACAACACAGGTACATGGATGCCTGACTTCTTCTGCACATTACAAGAGCATGATGGGACAGCATATCAATAAGGTTACTTATTATACCAGCAAAGGAATCTACACGATTCCAGTGAATGATATTTTTGTTCCAACAAAATTTGAGGCAAGTGTATCCGTAGAAGACGCTTCTCTTTCCGCTGGAAAGACAACGATGACCGTAACCGGACTTCCGGCTGATTATGATGCAGAATATTCCGTAGATGGTCTGGATGGATTTGCAGTAGACGGAAATACCATTTCTTATTCCGCAAATGCGAAAAAAGGAATGTATACTCTGACGATTCATGATAAAAAAGGTGTTTATGCAGATCTGACACAGAGCTTTACTCTGTATACAGATGCAATGCCGGCTGCTTACAACGAAAAAGGAAGTGCTCCGGCGCTTGTAAAAGCAGAGAATGCATCAGAAGATGACTTTGCTGATTATATCAAGAACATCACTTCGGTAAAAGTAAATGGAAAAGAATATGCAGCAACTGGAAAACGGAAAATAATTCTGATCAAAGAAGACGGTACGCTTGATCTGACAGCTGCCGCTTTTGCAGAAGGAAATAAATTTGAAATCGAAGTAACTGCAACAGGTTACAAGACGCTTTCCTTTACTTATGAGAAGAAAGAAACAACATATAAATATGTATATGCAGGTCTTACCTGGGCTGAGTATTGGGCAGCAGAAGGAGTTCAGGCGGCAGGAAGCGACGCTGGTTCGGATGAAACTGACAGTCGCAAAGAAAGTGATAAAGGCGCTTTTGATGTTGTAACCCGTGCGACCACAAACCATGGACTGCACAGAGGAAGCTTCCAGTGCGCAGCGACTATCTACATGAAAGATGGCACAACCTATGATGTGGCATATTATACCGCAGCAACCACGGCAGTTCTGACCAACGGCGAGACCGTAACTTACGACAAAAGCCAGATTGATCATTATGAAGTAAAAGGCCTGAAATATGTGCCTGTAAAAGTTTCGGAAGATGATTACGAAAATTTCTGCAAAAAGTATGTTGTGGTAGAAAACGGCGGAACACTTTCCGGTGGATTTTCTGAAAATAAACTGCAGAGCTATACAGGCCTGGTTGCAGATGTAACAGAAAACACAAACGGTCTGAAGATAGCAGTGAAAAATGTAGATGGAAGCTTCTCCTTCTCGGCAGGAACAACAGGAAGTGAATCCGGAATCAAAGATCAGGCGCTGAAGACAGCTCCGGATGCTGAGACCGTAGGACTGACCGTGAAAGAAGCCAATGGTTCTTATGGAGAATTCCTTCGCGTAGATTTAACGGGAGATTACGGCGATCTGGCTGCTAATCTGCAGACCGTAACCTGGACTTATTACGGTGATGATTCCACTTATACGAATGCAAAAGCAACGTATGGAACAAAATTCGCAGCAGATAACTGGATGCATAAAGTAATGGGAATCCAGCTTGGCCTTACCGATTCCCTGCGCTGCACTTTACCGGAGGGAACGGATGGAACCGGTTATTGGAAGATTACGATTCATGCACTTGGCTATGCAGATGCTTCCTACACTTTTGAAGCAACCAAAGCGAACATTGTAGGAGCTGATCCGGTAGAGAGCACAGCAGCACTGGAAGAGGCAATTGCAAAGGCAGATGCACTGAATAAAGATCTTTACACGGAAACTTCCTGGAATAATATGCAGACAGAACTGGCAGAAGCAAAAGAAGCATTGGAGAAAAAACAGAGCCAGGGAACCGTAGATGAAGCAACCGAGCATCTGAATGCAGCCATCGAAGCTCTGCAGTCCCAGTATGTATTAATGAATATTCCGTATGCAGCGTTCTATCAGGCAGAGGTTCATAATGATGTTCCGGTAGATGCGTTTACTTCCGCAACCAAGAACAAAACAAGAACAGCCTCACTTTCCGGCGGATCTTACCATGTGAATGCAGACGGAAGCGATATTACAGGTATCACCTTCCCGGTAAAAGTAACAGAGGATATGGATCTGAGCAAATACACGAAAGTGACAGATGAGGATTCTGTAGAAATCACCGTTACCAACCGTGGACAAACATCCACCACAACGTATACCGGAAAAGATGCACTGTATGAGAATGCAAGCTATGCATATTACACTTTACATGAGGTTCCGTCTTATTACAAAGAAGCATCTGTAGATGCAGACGGCAATGTAACCTTTGGTGCTGTTCAGGGAACCGAGGCAGCAAAGCTGGAAAATGTAACGGCAGAGCTCTCCACTAACAGCAAATACGGTGATTATCAGCTGGATCTGGATGGTCTTACTGATACCATCAAAGCAGGCGAAGATACCGTATATGGTGTTGTTGTCAGCACAAAAGAGGGCAACGATTACGGAATGCGTCATCTGGAGAATATCTGGAGAGTGTCTGAGCTGGCATGGAGCACTGGATTTACGACAAGCGTTCATAACTGCCCGACCTCCTCGGAACATTACAAGAGCATGATGGGACAGACCATCAACAAAATTACCTATTACACCAGCAAGGGAATTTACGAAGTCGACGCAGATGTATATGTACCGGTTAAGTTTGCATATGAATTTTCTGTAGAAAATGCGTCTGTCACATCTGGAAATGCTTCTGTTAAACTGGAAGGCCTGCCGGATGATTACGATGCTGTCTATACAGTAGAAGGTCTGACGGGAACCGTGTCCGGTGATACTCTGTACTTCAAGAATGCAGAGAAAGGTTCTTATACATTGACTGTCAGCGATAAGAATGGTAAATATGCAGATCTTTCCGCAGACTTTATCCTTTACACGGAAGAGATGCCGGCAGCATTTAACGAAGATACGACAACACCGGGTCTGTTTAAGAACGGGGATGCAACAGATGAAGAGTTTGCAGATTATCTGAAGAACATTACCTCTGTTACTGTAAATGGAAAAGCATATGCAGCAAGCGGAAGAGGAGCTGTTGTACTGTTCAATGAGGATGGTTCCTTAAAGACAGATGCAGCACCGTTCGCAGAGGGCGATTCCTTTGAAATTACAGTTTCTTCACTGGGATATCAGGATCTTAGCTTCACCTGGAAGAAATCAGCAGAAGAGCCGACTCCTACTCCTACAGAGACCCCAACCGTAACCCCGACCGAGACTCCGACTGTTACCCCGACGGAAACCCCGACCGTAACCCCAACTGAGACTCCGACGGTTACACCTACAACAGCACCAACCACAACCCCGACGACTGCTCCTACCACAATACCTACGACGCAGCCGACGAAGACCCCGACAAGCACCCCGAAAGCAACATCTACTCCGCTTGCAAGTAATAAAGTATCCAATACTTCTACTTCCAAGAAGAGCGATAATGCAAAGACCGGTGATGCTACCAACATCTGGGGATGGGTAAGCATGGCAGTTGCATCTCTTGGTGCCGGCGGACTTGGATTCAAACTCCGCGGCAGAAAGAAAAACGAAGACGAAGAGTAATTCAGAACGAAATAACTGAGAAATTCTTCTGACATAAGAAATCACAGAAACCTCTGTTCCAGCTTTTCTGGCGGAGGTTTCTGCCGTTTCGAGGAGTAAAAAAGTGATTCTTTTCTTTTTGTAAAAAACAAAAAATTAAGTGTTCACACAATGCCCAATTCGTGCGATAATAATACTGTGTTTTTTGCACATGCAGCACAATGGAGGTGACTTAGAAAACATGACAGCAAAACTGTTGGAAAAACATATTACCGATACAATTCGGGAATGGCAGGTGAAGATCGGCTATGAGGGCGGTACGATGAAGCTCTACTACCCGGCGGAGTCCCTGCGCCGTTCCCTCTCTTTAGACGAAACAGAAGACCTGGCTAAAGCGCTTTCCGCGTTCTGTAAGAACGTACAGCCGCGCCTTGGAATGCTCGCTATTTCGGCAGTCAAAGACCGCTACTGTGTGGAAATCCCGGAGGAGGGATGCTCTTATATTGAGCGGGAAATCCCTGTTCCGGAGCTCCTGCAGAACCTTCTGCAGGTGATCACAACGCCTGGAAACACAATGGAACAGGTTCGAAACTGCTTTTCTTCCTATGCAGAGAAAATGCATACTACCGTGGAAGAAAACGCATCCGAGGAGCATGAGATGGGCCATGTATTTTCTTTTTCAGACCCGTCTGTAGATGAATACTGTTACTGTGTCGAAGAAAATGAATTCGGCCTGACGTATCACCGTTTTTCACGGGAAGATTACGAGGCTTTATAAATAAAAGGAGGATATACACCATGGAATTTACAAAACTGCTGGAAGAAAGAAGAAGCATCCGCGCGTTTGATCCGGAGAAACACGTAACCGCAGAGCAGATCCAGGAGATCGTACAGGCAGCGATTCAGGCACCATCCTGGAAAAACTCACAGACAACACGGTACTATGCCCTTGTAACACCGGAGAAAGTCGAAGAATTTTCCGCAAAATGCCTTCCAGAATTCAATCAGAAGAGTTCAAAGGGAGCCGCACTTGTCGTAACAGCATTCGTAAAAGACCGCTCCGGCTTCACGCAGGACGGAACACCGGACAATGAAGTCGGAAACGGCTGGGGCTATTACGATCTTGGCCTGCATGACGAAAACCTGATCCTGCGCGCAAGAGAACTCGGCCTTGATACTCTGATTATGGGAATCCGTGATGAGAAAGCTATCCGTGAAGCCCTCTCCATTCCGGAGAATGAGCTCCTTGGTGCTGTCATTGCTGTCGGCTACCGTGCCATCAACCCGGACAAGCCGAAACGTAAAACCGTGGACGATATCTTAAAACTGTTCTAAATCCGGCGCATCCGTGTGAAGACGTGCGCGGTACTTTCCAGGTGGGAATCCAAAGAACCGGGAAAACTGCTTGCTGAACGCATAGACATCGCCATATCCGACAAGACCGGCAATTTCCTTCATCGGTACGCCGCCCTCGAGAAGAATACAGGCCTGCTCCATTTTCTTCCTGGTGCGGTACCGTGCAGGAGAGACGCCGGTCTGTTTTTTAAATACTTTTCGAAACGTCTCATAACCGATCTGGAGTGACCGGGCAAGCTCTTCGAGAGAAATTTCTTCATCAAGATTCTGCGAGAGCATATCGCAGGCGGCCTCGATCGGATCCCGCTGCAGATTCACCCGGTGCGCATGGTAGCCGTACATTCGCAGAATCTCTTTTTCCATCTCCGGAATCCGCAAAGGCAGCAGACTGTCCGGTGTGGCCTTTAACGACTGCAGAAGCTTCTGATACCGCTCGAGATCGCCGGGAAGCAGCTCTGCCTTTAGCACCGGCTCCCGGTTCAGAACCGAAAGCGAGCAGAAAGAATCAAAAAACGGTTTCCCAATCGAGATAAAAAATTCCAGCCATTTCCCATCGGGGTCTACGCGTGTGGAATGCGGCACACCCGGCAGACGCTGGACCAGGCTTCCCGCCTGCAGCGGATAGGAGGTGCCGTCCTCGGCAATATATTCCCCGCTCCCGCGCAGCAGCACGAAACAGCTGTAATACTCGTTCGAAAAATGATACTGCGAGCGGTCCGCCGTCTCTTTCCGCATAAAACCGCACGCCAGAATCCCGTTCTTCATTTCATTTCCAATACAGCGATAGATAACATCGCTCTTTTCTATTTTTGCAAGCAGATATTCCGGTATCATACGACTTCTCCTTTGCTTTCCCATTTTGGATAAAAGAAACACCAGATCAACTATTTCTCATCCACGTGCAGTGTTTTATACTGAATCATAAGATAACTGCATGAATCTTCTGAAAATCCACAGATGTATTATATCACAGGAAAGCAAAAAAGGAACACCAATCTGGATAAAAAGAAGAGAGGCAGTCGGAAAATGCGAAAGCAAAGGCAAGGAGGGCTTCAAGAACATGAGACAGACAAGAGACTGGGAAAATCAGTATATAACGCAGAAAAATCGTTATCCGATGCATACGCCGTACGGTGCGTATGAGACGGTAGAGCAGGCGCTCGCCGGAAATCGGAACGCGTCCCGCTTTGTAATGGATCTGAACGGAGACTGGAAATTCAAAATGTATCCGTCACCGGAAGCGGTGGAAGCATTTTATGAAGAGAATTTCGATCACGCAGCATGGGATACGATTCCGGTGCCGTCCAACTGGGAATTGCAGGGATATGGAAAGCCGGTTTACACCAATATGCTGTATCCGTTCAAACGGGAGGCAAACGGAGAAGCATTTGAGATCGAGATTACCGAAGGCACCTACGAGCTGAATGCGCCGTACGTACCGGAGAAAAATCTGACTGGCTGCTATTTCAGAACCTTTGAGGTTCCAACAGACTATATCGGCCGACAGCTTCTCCTCGATTTCGGCGGTGTGGAGTCCTGCTTCTATCTCTGGGTCAACGGAAAACAGGTGGGGTATTCCCAGGACAGCAAAGTGAACGCGGAATTTGACATCACCGAATATGTGCAGGAGGGAACGAACACCCTCGCCGTACAGGTAATGCGCTACTGTGACGGTACTTACCTGGAAGATCAGGATTACTGGCATCTGTCCGGTATCTACCGCGATGTCCGCCTCGTATCGAAACCGGTGCAGCACATCCTGGACTATAAGGCAGAGACACTGTTCACACACCCGGATTACACGAAAGCTACCCTCTCTGTCACGATCTGGCCGGACAACTCCAAACCGCTGTACGGCGAGTATCATGCCAAAGTGACGCTGTATGACGAAGAACAGAACAAAGTAACCGAGATGGCTTCGAGAACGTTTGCTGAGTGCGGCTTCTATCTGATGCCGAAATTCATCGCAACCGTTACTGCTCCGGTAGAGAACCCGGCACTCTGGACTGCAGAGACTCCGACACTTTACACCCTCGTTGTCGAGCTGCAGAACAAAGAGAATGAGACGGTTGATATCGAGAGCTGCAAGGTCGGCTTCCGTCAGGTGGAAATCAACAGCCGCGGTGTTCTGACCCTGAATGGCAAACGCCTTGTGATCCGAGGTGTTGACCGCCACGATTTTTGCGCCGAGACGGGACGTACCGTTTCTGAGGAGCAGATGCGAAAAGAAATTGCTGTGATGAAACGCCTGAATTTCAACGCTGTTCGTACCAGCCATTATCCGAATTCCGTGAAATGGTATGATCTGTGTGACGAGCTCGGCATTTACCTTGTCGATGAGACAAATCTTGAGACGCACGGTTACGGCGGACAGCTCAGTGCATCCGCTGAGTGGACAGCCGCTTATCTGGAGCGTGCAACCCGTATGGTACTGCGTGATAAAAACCATCCTTCCATCGTCTTGTGGTCTCTTGGAAATGAATCCGGTGCCGGGGCGAATCATGCCGCGATGCACGGCTGGATCCGCGAATACGACAAGACAAGATACGTTCAGTATGAGTCCGGCAACCCAAAGAGTAATATTTCCGACGTTATCTGCCCAATGTATCCGACGATGAGCTGGCTTGAGGATGTGATGGCAGACGATTCCGATCTCCGCCCGTTCATCATGTGCGAATATGCGTATGCAAAGAGCAACAGCAACGGAAATTTCAAGGAATTTTGGGACTATGTCAACAAATACCCGCGTTTTCAGGGTGGATTTATCTGGGATTTTGCAGATAAGGCGATTGCGATTCAAAAAGAAGACGGAAGTATCAAATACGGCTACGGAGGAGCGTTCGATGAGGACGTGACCGATCCGGTTCCGGATATGTGTCTGAACGGTGTTGTTTTTGCCGACCTTTCCTATAAACCGGGCGCATATGAGGTGAGAAACGGGCAGTCCCCGGTAACGATTGAACAGGTGAAAAATCCATATACAGGCGAAACAGTATGGGTTCTGGCAAATCGCTATCATACGCTTGATCTTTCGCATCTGAAGGTGCGTTATGAAATTGTGCAGAACGGCGAAATGCTTGCCAAAGGCAGCTATCCGGCATTTTACACGGCACCCGGAACAACAGAGACGCTTCCGCTTCCGGAGCTTCCGGCGAAACTGCATGGCGAGGCCTATGTAAATTATTACGTTGAGCTTGCCCAAGATGCCTTCTATGCACCGGCGGGAACAGAACTATACCGCCGTCAGATTCCGGTTACTTCAGGTGTTTATCTGGCAGATGAGAAAATGATTGTCGGGAAACCACTGACCGTATCGGAGGATGAAAATCATGTTCGCATCACCGGCGAAGAGACCGAAATTATCTTTGATAAAAAGACAGGAGAATTTACCAGATATCAGGCAAAGAGCGTTTCTTTTATGACCGGAGGAAAAGATGAGTTTTACCGTGCTCCAACCGGTATTGATGAAGGAACCCACGAGAGTGATTACGATGATATCTGGCGCGCGGAAGGTCTGGATCGTCTGAAAAAGGAAGTACAGTCAGTATCGGCTGTCAGTGCCGAAAATCAGGTGCTTCTTGAAGTGCAGGCTTCCTATACCGCTGAGCCGGACAACGCAGTACTCTTTACCGCTCATACTCTGTATCGCATCGGCAGTGAGGGAATGGAGCTGAAAAACGAAGTAACAAACAACAGCGGCCTTGAGACCATCGCAAGAGTCGGACAGTCGTTCTGCCTTCCTGCAGCGTTTGATACGCTCACCTGGTATGGAAAAGGACCCTGGGAGACGTATGCAGACCGAAAGGATGCAGCTTTTACCGGATTTTACACATCTTCTGTAGCAGAACAGCACGTTCCGTTTGTAGTACCATGCGAATGTGGTGGCCATGAGGACACGCGGTTTGCCATTCTTTCGGATGGAACACATACCGTTCAGATTGTAGGCAGTGATGATTTCCATTTCAGTGCGCTTCCATATTCTATGGCAGAATATCGAAAAGCCGCATATGAGGAAGAACTTCCGGAGCATACGACAGGAACCTGGCTGATTCTGGATGCAGCACACGCAGGCCTTGGCGGAGATACCGGCTGGACGAAAAATATTCACCCAGAATATCGTGTATGCAAGGGAAGATACAGCTATACGTTCCGTTTCCATTTCGCATAAAAGAAAGAAATCGGCCAACTGTTTATTTTTCGGAAGGCAGACGGCCGATTTTATTTGCTCATTCGCAGCCATCATGAAAAATTTTGCTTCGCAAAAGGAGAACTGCACACGCCTGAAGCACTTTTTTGCGCACCGGAGCAGCAATCATTTTGCCTGTTTTATTTAGTAGCGTTAATAATAAATGCTTGACAATTTATAAGGAGTGGTGTAGGGTAAAGGTGTCAAAGGAATTTCACCGGATCGGGTGTAATTCCGTTCACTATCCTATACGAAAAGAAGAGGTATTCATGATGAAAGAATTAAAGCCAATCAAAGAGGGTAAGGTACGCGAGATTTATGATAACGGCGACAGCCTGATCATGGTAGCAACCGACCGTATTAGCTGTTTTGATGTCATTCTGAACAATGTGGTAACAAAAAAAGGTACCGTTCTGACCCAGATGTCCAAATTCTGGTTCGATCTGACAGAAGACATCCTTCCGAATCATATGATCTCTGTAGACGTAAAAGACATGCCGGAATTTTTCCAGCAGGAGAAATTTGACGGAAACAGCATGATGTGCCGTAAGCTGGAAATGCTTCCTATCGAGTGCATTGTCCGCGGCTACATTACCGGAAGCGGCTGGGCAAGCTATCAGAAAACAGGAAAAGTATGTGGCATCGAGCTTCCGGAAGGATTAAAAGAATCTGACAAGCTTCCTGAGCCAATCTACACTCCGTCCACAAAGGCTGAAATCGGAGATCATGACGAAAATATCTCTTATGAGCAGAGCATCGCCCATCTGGAAAAATACTTCCCGGGAAAAGGAGCCGAGTATGCAGAGAAGCTTCGCGACTACACCATCGCTCTGTATAAAAAATGTGCTGACTATGCTTTAAGCAAAGGCATTATCATTGCAGACACAAAATTTGAGTTTGGTCTTGATGAAAACGGAAATATCGTAATCGGCGACGAGATGCTGACTCCGGACAGCTCCCGCTTCTGGCCTGCAGATGGTTATGAACCAGGCCATGGTCAGCCATCTTTTGACAAACAGTTCGCGCGCGACTGGCTCAAAGCCAACGATGGAAACCACGACTGGACTCTGCCGCAGGAAATCGTAGACAAGACGATCGAGAAATATCTTCAGGCATATGAGATGCTGACAGGAAAACCGCTGGCATAAAGAACATCATAGTGTTAAAAAGCTACAGGAGGCAGGTTCTGCCTCCTGTTTTTGCATATTTTGTGATAAGATCAGATGATAATCTGATACTCAAATGCGTGAAACATGTGATATAATGGGAAGAAAGACAGGATGCGAAGGAGGAAACACGATATGAAAATTGCTGCTGCAATTGAAAAAATGACAGATTTTTATAAGGGAAATATTCATGATATTTATCATTTTCTGAAGGTATGGGCCTTTGCAAAGAACATCGGCGAGGCGGAAGGACTGGATCCAAAAACACAGGAAACGCTGGAGATGGCAGCTGTTGTCCATGATATTGCCTGCCCGCTGTGTCGGGAAAAATACGGAAATACCAGCGGAAAGCATCAGGAAGAGGAAAGTGCGCCGCTCGTTGCAGAATTTTTCAAAGATGTACCGGCAGGAGAACTGGATGTCGAACGCATCACATGGCTGGTTACGCATCATCATACCTATACAAATGTAGAGGGAATGGATTACCAGATCCTGCTGGAAGCCGATTTTCTGGTCAATGCCGGCGAGAGCGAATATTCAAAACAGGCGATTGAAAATTTCTGCAGAAAAGTATTTCGGACGGAAGCGGGAACGCATCTGTTGAAGAGTATGTTTCTGGAGAAGGAATAAGGTCATGAAGTGTGACATCCTCCCCCACCTCTACAGGTGGTGGAGGATGTCACTTTTACAGCAGGACAGCCGGGGTCATTTAACCTTTATGGCGGTCAACCGGGAGATCCCGAAGTATCTGGATGCTACCTTATGGAACAGGGGATTTGTGGATACAAACGGCAAATACTATGAGCTTTGGAATGCGCAGGCACAGTATTATACGGAGTAAAATTTTGGCAATCTGTCGGCAGAAGCCATTCACAGAGAGATTGGCGGTACACTGAAACGGCTGGGAACAGAGTATCTGGATCTGTATATCATTCACCGTTTTGACTACGAAACTCCGATTGAGGAAACAATGGAAGCCCTGAATGTATGACCGCACTGGCATGGCAATGGGCGAAGGGAGTCAGCTCCCCGATTATCGGTGCGACCAAGGCGGCAATTGTTTCGTAAAAAACTATGGCATGTAAAACGCCGTCAGACTTGTTGTAGTCTGACGGCGTTTTACGTTAGGAAGCTCTTTGAAGAAACATCTATATTATTTCGTTTCCTGTCCCGCTTTCTTCCGGAACAGTTCTTTTCCACAGCTGATGACAATGATGACACCAAGAACCATCAGCAGAATGGCGATGATGAGCTGCAGTCCCTCAACGAGGAAGACAGCGGTTCCTGCTCCATACGCTTTTACAAGTGCAATGACACGCTCTACCAGTGCGGTAAAGGTGACACAGAGCATGATGATAAGCGGCGGGAACAGGGTTCTGTTTTCACGGCCGGTGACTTTCAGGAAGACACAGAGCGTGATCAGAACGAGTGCACTCAGCATCTGGTTTGCACTTCCGAACAGCGGCCAGATATTGGCATATCCGATCTGGGTCAGGATGTAGCCGCAGAGCAGAGTAACAATGGTAGAGAAATATTTATTGCAGAGCAGCTTTCTCCATCCGGCAGCATGTTCCATATCATCGACAGTGAACAGTTCCTGGAAGGACATACGGCCGATTCGTGCAACGGAGTCAAGACTGGTAAGTGCCAGCGCCGATACACACATCGTCATGAAGCACTGTGCTCCGTATACCGGGATGCCGAACATTTCCAGAAATCCGGCAACACCGGAAGAAAAGATCGCAAATGGCGTTCCGACAGCAGCCGTACCGTCTGCAGAAGCAGCAGCACCGGCAACGCAGAGGGCGAGGACGGCAAGCAGGCTCTCCAGAACCATAGCTCCGTATCCGACTTTCTGCATATCTTTTTCATTCGCAATGGTTTTCGAAGAGGTTCCAGACGATACCAGGCTGTGGAATCCGGAAACAGCACCACAGGCAACGGTGACAAACAGGATCGGGAACAGATCTCCGGATGCCGCATTGTGGAAACCGGTGTACATTGGAAGATTCATTTTCGGGTGTGCAACAACAAGTCCGACAACAGCGCCAAGGATCATGCCGGCAAACATAAAGGTTGTCATAAAGTCACGCGGCTGCATCAGAAGCCACATCGGAAGGACAGCGGCAAGAAAGATGTAGGCAAATACCAGATAAGTCCAGGTTGCTTTGCTTGTTACAAGCGGTACATTCATGCCGATTGCAAAGGCTGCAACAGTGCAGGCAAGGCCGAGTACCATTTCTTTCCAGCCTTTCCACTGCAGTTTTTTCTGGAGCAGTCCGAAGACAACAGCAAAAGCGATAAATAGCAGGGAGATGCTTCCGGCAGCGCCGTTTACAGTTGCCTGGGCAGAAAGCTTTGTGACGCCGTCAACCGTTTCGTAAGCATTAAATGTTCCGGCAACCATATCTGCAAAGGCGGCGATAACGATCAGTGTAAAGAGCCAGCAGAAGAGAAGAAACAGTTTTTTTCCTGTTTTGCCGATGTATTTCTCAATGAGAAGTCCCATGGATTTTCCTTCGTTTTTGACACTCGCATACAGCGCACCGAAATCGGTAACAGCACCAAAGAAGATACCGCCGATCAGGATCCATAAAAGGACGGGAACCCATCCAAAGACAGCGGCCTGAATGGCACCGGTGACAGGGCCTGCACCTGCGATTGAAGAAAACTGATGGGCGAATACGGTCCATCCATCGGTAGGGACGTAATCCTGACCGTCATTTTTTGCAACGGCAGGTGTTTTTGCTTTAGGATCGATGCCCCATTTCTTTGCCAGCCAGCTTCCGTAGAAGGTATAACCTGCTATCAGACATACGGCGGCGATCAGTACAATAACCAACGTGTTCATAATAAAATTCCTCCTCGTTCAAAAATGATATTTCCAGTTTACATGGATTCCAAATGGAAAAAGAAAAGGGAAAAGGCAATTGTGTTGGTATGCTTGGAAACAAAAAAAGCTTCGTCTCCCTGACTTATGCAAGAAGACGAAGCTTTCAAAAACGCTCCGCGTTACCACTTCTAATTATCGGCTGTTTCTTTTGGTCGATCACTCAGACAAGATCCCCGATGATACACTTTCCGGTGAATCTCTTCTCTGCTAACGGTGAGAGGCCGGTCCGGAC
>OAVS01000845.1_pt1 | contig 14458 bp, 18 predicted proteins | sample 1550601 | NCBI WGS metagenome assembly OAVS01 (sample SAMEA2580093, study PRJEB22360) | human gut metagenome | biome: human gut; feature: human-associated habitat; material: faeces | place: Denmark | collected 2008/2010
AAAATTCTTAATTTTATACGAGAATGTCTTCAGGTATTCATAAAAACATAAAAAAAGATAGAGGTACGAAATGATAGGATTCCATAGGATTTTTTGCAAAATCGCAGCCAACACGGGCACTGTTTGAACGCAGTGAGTTGTGCAGGAGTGTTGGCGGATCAGCGTTTTGCAAAAAATCCGTCAATGGAATTCGTTTTTCGTACCTCTATCTTTCTTTGTGTTTTTATGAATACTCGATACATTTCCGTTATACAACTTAAAATTTCAAAGCACTTTTCTTTTTTGTATACATACCATGATAGTATAAAAGAAGAAAAGGAAAATAGAGATGAATCAATGTTATTGTGATCGATCATCAGGAATGTGTGAGCATGGTCATCGGCATGGTGGAGTGGATTCTATGCCGGTTGCTATGCAGTATGTTCCATGGCAGCATTGGAGCAGGATTTATAGTCCGGAAGAAGGATTACAATGTGGAACGATCTTTCCAGAGTTGAATAAACCATTTTATGGGAAAGGGGCGTGCCGGTAATGAATCAGTATGATAAGAAAAAGTTGTTAAATTATATTGATGCAGTCAGCTTTGCATTGATTGATACGAATCTGTATCTTGATACACACCCAAATGACAAAAAAGCAATGGACCATTTTAATCAATATCAGAAGGCAAGAAAGCAGGCATTAAAAGAATATGCGAGAAATTTTGAACCATTGACGATTGATAGTGCAGATATAGATGATCATTTTACATGGGCAACGGATTCTTGGCCATGGATGAAGAGGGGAGGTTGTTGATATGTGGAATTATGAAAAACGATTGGAGTTTCCGGTAAATATCAAACGAACAGATCCCAAGATGGCACAATTGATCATTACGCAGTATGGTGGTCCAGATGGGGAATTAGGAGCTTCGATGCGGTATTTGTCGCAGCGATTTGCGATGCCATATAAAAATGTTTGTGGGGTGCTAACCGATATAGGTACAGAAGAATTAGCTCACTTGGAAATGATCTGTACGATCGTGCATCAGTTAACTAGAGATCTAACTCCAGAACAGGTAAAAAAATCAGGGTTTGGAGCTTACTATGTAGATCATACAGCAGGTGTATGGCCACAAGCAGCAAGTGGTGTACCGTTTAGCGCAGCGACGTTTCAGTCTGTGGGAGATCCGATTACAGATTTAAGTGAAGACCTTGCTGCAGATGGTACGACCACGTAAGAACAACATAGCTGGAAACCCTTGAAAATACGCCATTTTGCGTAGGACAAGCCTTTTCCTGCTACGATTGCATAAGAACAAAAACATAGAAAAACGAAGATGAAGCAAGCTATCCTACATAGTTCCAATGGTTTCAACAACTAAGACGTTCAGAAATGGGCGTCTATTTTTTTACCCAAAATGAAAGGAGCATTTAATTATTATGAAAAAGATTATGAAGCGATTGCTCACGGGTGTTCTCACCCTTGCAACCGTATTTACTGCATTACCTGTCACACAGGTTCATGCTGCGGATTCCGTCTACACGACAACAGACGGAAAAGCGGGAACAATCGTCAAGGTTGACAATGGCGGTTCAGAGATTAAGAGCTTTGAAGAAAGCATAATGACCGCTGACGGTCAGATTGCCTATTGCGTAGATATTAACACCGACTTTCAATCGGGATATAAAAACCGTGTTGACGCTAAAGACAGAATGAGTGCCGACCAAATATCGGACGTGGCGTTGAATCTGGAATACGTCAAACAGTATTCCAAAACGCACAGTCTTTCCAGCAAGCAAGTCTATCTGTTGGAACAGTGCGTTGTCTGGCGAAGATTGAGCGTTCACTTAGGCTGGGGGTACAACAATGTGCGAGCCGCCTATGATGAAGTATCAGAAAAAATCCAGTCAGAAGTCTATGAGAACGCAAAGGATTTCGCTAAAGCAAACAAAGACCGTTACGACTGCGGCGGTTATATCTATGTCGGTGACGGACAGGACTTAGGGCAGTTCTGGGCGAAGCTGGCTGTCGGTAATGGAAAGATTCAGAAATCTTCCAGTAATACAGCGGTTACAAAAGATAATGACTGTTATTCACTTGCTGGTGCGACTTATGGTGTCTATTCTGATAAAGGCTGCACGAAGTCTGTTGCCACACTTACGACAGATGGCAACGGGAACACGGACACTGTGGAACTTAGAGCTGCGACATACTATGTAAAAGAAACCGAAGCTCCAAAAGGATTCCAGTTAGATAAGAATACCTATACCCTTACGGTAAAAGCTGGGGAAACCGCCACTTTAAAGGTGAGCGATACACCAAAAGTCACAGATACTTTGGTGGAGCTATTCAAGATTGACATGGAAACGGGAAACGCAAATGCACAGGGAAAAGCCACTTTAGAGGGTGCAGAGTTTGTCTGGAAGTATTATGACGGATATTACACAAAAGAGAATCTTCCATCACAGCCGACACGCACATGGACGACAAAGACAAAAGCGGAAAAAGGCAGCGACAACGCTATCCACTATATCACAAGATTAGCAGATTCCTATAAGGTGTCTGGTGACAGTTTCTATACGCAAAGCGACGTTATCTGTTTACCTCTTGGCACTATCACTGTGGAAGAAAAGGCAGCTCCAAACGGTTACTTGTTAGACGGTGCATATATGCAGGCAGATGGAAGTTCTGAAAAAATCAGTGGTATCTATGTGGCACAGGTTACGGAAGATGGTGAGCTTGCAGCATTAAGCGGCGGCAACCAGTATTCCGTATCAGACAAGGTTATCCGTGGCGGTGTCAAAATCCAAAAGCGTGACCTTGAAACGAAAGACACCAAACCACAAGGAAGTGCAACTTTTAAGGACACGGAATTTACCATCACTACCCTTAATGACAATCCTGTTTTAGTGGACGGGAAATCATACAGCAAGAATGAAGTGGTAAAAACAATTCTTTCCACCGACGGGGGAATTGCTACGATTGCCGCAGACACACTTCCTTACGGGCATTACCGACTTGATGAAGTAACACCGCCAGAGGGATATTTAAAAGACGGTGCTGTTTCCCGTGAGTTCGATATTGTAAATAATGGTGAAATCGTTGATTTAACGGACGAAACACACTCTGTCTACAATCAGATTAAACGAGGTGATTTAGAGGGTGTGAAAATCGGTGACGGTACTCACAAGCGACTTGCGAATGTTCCGTTCAGGCTCACAAGCAAGACAACTGGTGAAAGCCATATCATTGTGACAGATAAAAACGGTCAGTTCTCTACCGCTGCCGACTGGGTATCTCATAAGCAGAATACAAACGCAGGTAAATCCAGTGAGGACGGTATCTGGTTCGGAACATCAGAGCCAGACGACAGCAAAGGTGCATTGCTTTATGATACTTATACAATCGAAGAATTACGCTGTGATTCCAACAAAGGAATGACACTGATTCCTGCCTTTGAGGTGGTGGTTTCCAGAAATAAGACTGTTATTGACTTGGGTACTTTGACAGACGATTATGAGCCAGAAATCTCTATCCACACTACCGCTGCCGATAAGGTAACAGGTGAAAAATCAATCATTGCTGGTAAGAGCGTGACTATCGTTGACACCGTCACTTTGGACGGATTGAAGAAAGGTACGAAGTATCAGCTCAAAGGCTGGCAGATGGTGAAATCTGAAAATACACAGCTTTTGATTGACGGGAAATCCGTGGAAAGTGATTACTCATTTACTGCAAAGGATTCCAAAATGGAAGTTGAGGTTTCCTATACATTCAATGCCAGTGCTTTAGGGGGCAAAGACCTTGTAACCTTTGAAGAATTATACGACCTTTCCAATCCAGATGAGCCTATCAAAGTGGCAGAACACAAGGACATTGAGGATGACGGACAGACCGTGACAATCGAGGAACGAGTGATTACGGTTCATACTACAGCTACCGACAAAGCAACAGGTGAAAAGATGATTGTTGCTGGTAAAGAGGTAACTGTCATTGATACCGTCACTTTAGATGGCTTGGAAAAAGGCACAAAATATCAGCTTAAAGGTTGGGAGATGTTGAAGTCTGAAAATGCAGAGCTTCTTGTCGGTGGTGAGCGTGTGGAGAATGACCTTGTTTTCACCGCTACGGACACGAAGATGGAAGTTCAGATTGCATTTACATTCAATGCCAGCGAGCTTGCAGGTAAAGAGCTTGTGACCTTTGAGGAATTGTACGATTTATCCAATCCAGATAAGCCTACAAAGGTAGCAGAACATAAAGACATTGAGGACGACGGACAGACTGTGACAATCACAGAGCGTATCATTACCATGCACACAACCGCTACCGACAAGGTAACAGGGAAAAAGACAATCGAAGCTGGTAAAGACGTGACTATCGTTGATACCGTTACCTTAGATGGTCTTGAAAAAGGCGTGAAATACACCCTTAAAGGCTGGCAGATGGTGAAATCTGAAAATACAGAGCTTCTTGTGAATGGTAAACGTGTGGAAAACGACCTTACTTTTACCGCTACAGACACAAAAATGGAAGTTCAGATTGCATTTACGTTCAATGCCAGTGAGTTAGGCGGTAAAGAGCTTGTCACATTTGAAGAATTATACGACGTGACAAATCCAGACGAGCCTATCAAGGTGGCTGAACATAAGGACATCAAGGATAAAGGGCAGACAGTAACAATCACAGAAAAACCAGAATCCCCTGCCACACCAGATGAGCCTAGCACACCAACAAGAACAGGCACATCACCAAAGACGGGTGACAATACACCATTTGTCGCATTATTCGCTATGATGGGGATTTCCGCTGCTGGTCTTATCTTCGCAGGATATAAGAGATTTCGCAGAGTAAAGAAGTCTAAATAATACGGGAGGTCACGGTACATGAAAGCTCCCCGTTCACCGCCCATCATAAGAAAGTCAGTCTGTGGCTGACAATAAATCTAACTTCTGCTTGATGAACATTTATCTTTCTGAATGGGGATTGTCAAGGGTGCAAAGCACAACGCTTGCCCTTGATGATTCACAGGCAGACAGATATTATCCAGACAGCAGAATGACACTATATAACATTAAACAAAATCAGAAAGAAAAGAGGTAAATACATTTATGGAATTAAAACACGTTATCCCTAACATGGAAAAGACATTCGGGAATTTAGAATTTGCAGGTGAGAATAAGGTGGAACAGCGTAGGATCAACGGACGTATGACGGTAGTTTCCCGTAGCTTCAACCTTTATTCGGACGTACAGAGGGCAGATGATATTATCGTGGTGCTACCTGCGTCTGCTGGTGAGAAAAATTTTGAATCGGAGGAAAAGGTCAAATTTATCAATCCAAAAATCACCGCAGAGGGTTACAAAATCGGCACTAGAGGATTCACAAACTATATCCTGTCAGCAGACGATATGGTGAAAGCATAAGGAGGTAGAAAGATTATGAGATTAGCAAACGGAATCATTATTGACAAGGAAAAGACTTTCGGAGTGTTGAAGTTTTCGGCGTTGCGACGTGAGGTACATATCCAGAATGAGGACGGTACGGTTTCTGAAGAAATCAAGGAACGTACCTACGACTTGAAATGCAAGGAACAGGGACGCATGATACAGGTGAGTATTCCTGCCGCTGTTCCGTTAAAGGAATTTGACTACAACGCAGAGGTAGAAATCATCAACCCTGTGGCTGATACGGTAGCAACTGCTACGTTTCAAGGAGCAGACGTTGATTGGTATATCAAGGCAGATGATATTGTTTTAAAGAACAGGCAAACAGGAAATAACCATGCTCCAAACAATCCACAACAAGGAAAGAAATAGAAACCAAACTCTTTTACAAGTTGTATAATTAGTAGTATAATATTTTCTATCAATATGTACAGGAAGAATATCTAAAAATATATGGAAAGGAAGATATTATATGACAGAATTACAAACTTTAAAAGAGGAATGTTCAAAAAAAGAAAAAATCGTAGAAGAATTAAATGGAAAGCTGTGCCAGAAGATAATATTACGAGATTTGAATATTTTGCAATCCAGCGATTCCAGCATTACTTCTGGTAGCGATAAAAACAAGTTTTTTAAAGATAAACTTATAATTACAGTTACTTCAACAGGAATGTTAGAAATTGAGGACAGACGAGGTTCTACTTTTTTATGGGGATTTGAAGTTCAACATGATAAGGCAATCCGTATAGGTAATGCTTTTGAATTTAATAAGAAAGTATATACTGTTCCCTATTTAAAAGAATCGGAAGCAACCGCTTCTATGCTTGAAAAGGTAAAAGAAGTTCTTGGTGAATTTGATAATGCAATTTCTACTTTGCAATCAGATATTTCATTAGATACATGGACATACAAATATTATGATTGCCATGAGGAAGTGACTTGTAATTCACTTCAAGATGTTTTTGCAACCGTTTTAAAAAGAAAATATTAAAATGCCACTATAGTGATTTAAATTATAAGCAGTAAATTCTACGGAGTTTGCTGCTTTTTTCATGGAAAGGAGGATTTTATATGCCACAATTCAATAAACGTGGGAATCGTATTCGAGCCAGCGACAAATCGCTGGTTTTTCGTTTCTCGGCTGGTTCGTTGCTTTTGCTGTTCCTTATTGTGTTTATGCTGCTGAACCTAAAAACAATCATCACTACTGATTGGAAAGCCATCACACTTTTTCAAGATGGCAGCGTCCATTTTTCGGTCACACCATATGGGATAGTTACGGTCCTAGTGTCAGTTCTGGTGTGTGCTGTTGCTGTTATGCTGTACCGCAGATTCCAGTATGATAAGGTAAAGCAGCTCTTTCACCGTCAAAAGCTGGCACGCATGATTTTAGAGAATGGCTGGTATGAATCAGAAACCACACAGGACAGCGGATTCTTCAAAGATTTACCAGCAACCAGTAAAAAAGAGAAAATCACCTATTTTCCTAAACTGTATTACCGTATGGATAACGGACTATTGTATATCCGTACAGAAATCACATTAGGGAAATATCAAGACCAGCTCCTGCATTTGGAAAAAAAGCTGGAAACAGGCTTGTACTGTGAGCTGGTTTCCAAAGAGCTAAAGGACAGCTGCGTTGAATATGTGCTGCTCTATGATACTATCGCAAACCGTATCACTATCAATGAGGTACAAGCTGAAAATGGCAGCCTGCGTCTGATGAAAAACGTCTGGTGGGAGTATAACAAGCTACCCCATATGCTGATTGCTGGCGGCACTGGCGGCGGTAAAACTTACTTTATCCTCACTATCATTGAAGCTCTGCTCCGCTGCAATGCGGTCATGTATGTATTAGACCCTAAAAATGCTGACCTTGCGGATTTATCTGTCGTCATGCCAGAAGTCTATTACAAAAAAGAAGATATAACCGCCTGTATTGACAGATTTTATGACGGTATGATGGCAAGAAGTGAAGCTATGAAGCTCATGGAAAACTACAAGACAGGTGAAAACTATGCCTATCTTGGTCTTGCTCCGCATTTTCTCATTTTTGATGAATATGTAGCGTTCATGGAAATGCTGACGACAAAGGAAAATGCTGCTGTTTTAAATAAGCTCAAACAGATAGTCATGCTTGGACGACAGGCAGGATATTTTCTGATACTTGCCTGTCAGCGACCAGACGCAAAATATCTCGGTGATGGAATCCGTGACCAGTTCAACTTCCGTGTCGCATTGGGACGTATGTCAGAGCTTGGCTATTCCATGATGTTTGGTGAGGTAGACAAGGACTTTTTCTTGAAACAGATTAAAGGGCGTGGCTACGTTGATACGGGAACGAGTGTCATATCCGAGTTTTACACTCCCCTTGTACCAAAAGGACACGATTTCCTAAGAGAAATAGGTGCATTGTCACAAAACAGGCAGGACGGACAGGCGGCGTGCGAAGCGAAAGCCGCAGGTACGGACTAGCCTGTGTTGGTGTGGCTTGCCACACCAACCATTCGCCCCCGTTATCTAACAGGGGGGCACAAATCAACTGGAAACAGTCAATTTAATATGGAAAAATCCTTAAAATATGAGGACTTTCCAAACATTCAAGGGAATGTGACAAAATCGGTAAATGTCACATTCCTTTTCGATTGGAGGGATTTTTACTGAACGATACCGACTGGATAAATGATTTTAAAGAAAAACGGACGCAGTACGGCGTTTCCCAGAATCAGCTTGCGGTCATGGCTGGTGTCAGCCGAGAGTATGTCAGCAGGCTTGAATCTGGAAAAGTAGCCTTGACGGAAGAAATCAAGGTGAAATTCACGGACGCTCTGGATAAATTGAATCCAGACAATCCGTTGGAAATGGTCTTCGATTACGTCAGAATCCGATTCCCTACACAGGACGTTAAGCACGTGGTTGAGGATATTCTCAAATTAAGGCTTGATGTGATGATACATGAGGATTTCGGGTTCTACTCCTATGCGGAACATTATGTCTTGGGTGATGTGTTCGTGCTGACTTCGCCCGATAAGGGAAAAGGCACATTGCTAGAGCTGAAAGGGAAAGGCTGCCGCCAGATGGAAAGCTACCTTTTGGCACAGCATAGGAGCTGGTATGACTTTCTCATGGACGCTCTGATAGAGGGAGGTGTGATGAAGCGTCTTGACCTTGCCATCAACGATATGGCAGGAATCTTAGACATTCCAGAGCTGACAGAGAAATGCAACCATGAGGAATGTATTTCCGTATTCCGCAGCTTCAAGAGCTACCGCAGCGGTGAGCTGGTGAGAAGCAATGAACAGGATAAATACGGTATGGGAAATACATTGTATATCGGTTCGCTCAAATCGGAGGTTTATTTCTGTATCTACGAAAAGGACTATGAACAGTACGCAAAGTATGACATAGCCATTGAAGATACGAAAATCAAGAACCGTTTTGAAATAAGGCTAAAGAATGAGCGAGCCTATTATGCGGTGCGTGACCTGCTGACCTACCATGACGCAGAGCGTACCGCTTTTGATATTATCAACCGTTATATGCGATTCGCTGACAAGGAGGTGGAGAAACGACGCAGCGAATGGAAAACCAATGAGAAATGGGCGTACTTTATCGGTTCTGATCGTGGGCGTTTGAAACTGACGACCAAACCAGAACCGTACACGCTCACAAGGACGCTGAACTGGATAAGCAGGCAGGTAGCTCCCACATGGAAAGTCTTACAGCAGATAGACAGTACCAACGATACGACCTATCTCAAAGATATTTTAGACCATGCGAAGCTCACGGAGCGTCACAAGAAGCTGATTGAACAGCAGACGACTTCCACAGAGGAAATCATTACAGAAACGGAGGAATGACAACATGAAACATATCTTATTTGACTTCTTCCTGTTCTCACTTGGGGCAGGATTTGGAGTAGTTACTATGTGTCTTATGCAGGCAGCAAAAGCCGCAGACAGGAAAATTGAAATGATGGAAAGGAGAAAGAAATAATGAATTTCGGGCAGAACTTATACAACTGGTTTTTATCTAATGCACAATCACTTGTGCTTATGGCAATCGCTGTTATCGGGGTTTATCTCGGATTCAAGCGTGAGTTTTCCAAACTTATCGGCTTTCTGGTGATTGCCTTAATCGCTGTCGGCTTGGTATTCAATGCCGCTGGCGTAAAAGACGTACTGTTACAGTTATTCAATAAGATTATCGGTGCATAAACCATATTGTAGGTAGTGATAAAACTTGATATAATATTCTTACAATCTTCAAAATAAGGAGGGGTAAAATGTCAGATATTTCTGTCAGTCAAGATTTCACTACACTATGTAAAAATCTTAGAATGAGTGACTATATTGTAAAAGATGTTCAAACACGCTATCATGCTGTTACTAAAAGAATAAATAAAGATTTTTGGTCTACAGATTCAGAAACAAACCATAGTTTTTATGTGGGTTCATATGGACGAGGTACTGCAATATATACGAGTGATATAGATATCGTTGTTGAATTACCGTGGTCTGAATATACAAAATATAATAATTATATTGGGAATGGTCAATCGGCTTTGTTACAATCCGTAAAATCATCACTTCAAAAAACCTATTCATCGTCCAATGTAAGTGGTGATGGACAAGTAGTAGTTATTGATTTTTCAAATGGAATTAAATTTGAAATTGTTCCGTCCTTTAAACTTAATGATGGTACATATGTTTATCCAGACACTCATAATGGAGGAAGTTGGAAATATATGGACCCTAAGGGAGAAATGAGTTGTTTTAATGGTAGAAATTCTCTTTCTAATAATAACCTAAAACGATTATGTCGTATGGCACGTGCTTGGAACGCAAATATGAATGTATTTATGAGTGGAATTTTAATTGACACTATTGCATATCGGTTTATACAGGGCTATGAATATGCTGATAAATCATATTCTTATTATGATTGGTTATCTAGAGATTTCTTTAAATATCTTTATGATAATGCTGATAAAGAATATTGGGTGAAATTTGGTGATAATAAACATGTAACCAAAAAATATTCTTTTAAAAGTGAAGCAAAAAAAGCCTATGAGTTATCTTTAGCAGCTATTGACGCATATAACAAAGGATACTCATATACTTGGCATAGTAAATGGAGGGAAATCTATGGAACAAAATTCCCAATATAGAGAAAAATTGTTGATACAACTAAAAGATACTTATGGTAGAGTTGTTTATACTTATACTAGCCATTTAAAACAAGTAAATTCTTTAGAAAAGAATCTAAAAATAATAAAATATTGTCAAATTGTATTATCTGCTCTCTCAACTGGAGGTTTTCTAGGTGCAATTATTACAAATGAAAATGCTTATACAGTAGTGGCAGGTTTTTTCTCAACAGTTTTATTAGCTTTTAACTTGTTTTTTAAAAATTTTAATATGGAAAATGAGATTAAACAACATATTTTAGCAGCAGATGAATTGTGGCTCATTAGAGAAAAATACATTTCTTTAATGACAGATTTTGATATTTTAAAAAATGAAGATATAATATCTATTAGAGATACCTTGTTACAAAAAACCTATGAAATATATAAAAAAACTCCTAAGACAAATTCTAAAAGTTACAGGAAGGCACAAGAGGCATTGAAAAATGAAGAAGAACAGTTTTTTACCAATGAAGAACTCAATCAGATGTTACCATCTCATTTAAGAAAAAGCAGTAAATCTTAAAGGTTTGCTGCTTTTTTCATGCAAAATTTTAAGATTGGAGGACAACATGAAAACAGATATTTTTGAGGATATGAAAGACTGTATTGGCTGCCATGTTTCTGACCTGCCCTACCATAAGCGTGAGGCATGGGAAGAAATCAAACGACAGTTACCGCTTGATTATCCCAAAGAACAGTTAGAAAAATTTTCTCATTATGTGTTCGGTGTAGATTATGCTGTTATAATGGGAATACTGGAAATGAAAGGAAGTGACAGACCATGCAGGAAATGCGAGTTTACCTGTTAAATAATACAAAGCCTTACCATGACGAGGACGACGGTTACTCTGGTGACTGGTTCAACTGCCCTGTGGATTTTGAGGAAGTCAAAGAAAAATTAGGCGTGGAACATGAAGAACAGATAGAGATTGCAGACTATGAGCTGCCCTTTGACTTACACAGCGATATGCCGCTTTGGGAAATCAACGCCAACTGCCGCATGGTGCTTGAATTGGAGGGTACGCCCATTGGTAATGAAATGAAAGCCATTCAGCAGAAATGGTTTTCCAGCTTTGATGAATTTATTGACCATAAGGACGAGATACGCTATTATGACGTGGGTGACGGTGCGGCACTGGCAGAATATCTTATCCGTGAGGAATCCGTTTTCGGTGAGATTCCACACGAACTGTTGAAACATATCGACTATCACTCCTATGGTAGTGAGCTGGAAATGGACGACAGATACTTATTTACCACAAGCGGCGTATTCCGTTACCAGTAAAGGGGTGATGTGGTATCGAAGAAATGCGAATCTATATTGCCAATCTTGGAAAATACAACGAGGGTGAGCTTGTGGGTGCATGGTTTACGCCGCCCGTTGATTATGATGAGATGGCAGAGCGTATCGGCTTGAATGATGAATACGAAGAATACGCTATCCATGATTATGAGCTGCCCTTTGAGATTGACGAATACACGCCCATTGAGGAAGTCAACCGCCTGTGTGAAATGGTGGAGGATTTACCAGAGGACATACCGGATGAATTATCGGAGCTGCTAGGCTATTACAGCAGCTTGGAAGATTTGTGCGAACACGCAGACGATATTATCCATTATCCTGACTGTGATGATATGACAGACGTTGCCTATTATTTCATAGATGAATGTCAAAGTCTGGGTGAGATACCAGACAGGATAAGAAGCTACATAGACTATGAAGCCTACGGGCGTGACCTTGATTTAGAGGGGCGTTTTGTCGTCACCAATCATGGCGTGTTTGAATGTCCGTAACAACTGAATATTTACTATTTGCCAGTTATCAATGAACTGGTATTTTTTATGCAGCAGCTTGTGAAAACAGGCTGCTGTTTCCATTTTAGAAAAGAAAGGAGCTGTGAAAATTGAAGAAAATCAAAAGCTATACAAGCATATGGAGCGTGGAGAAAGTCATTTATGCAATCAATGACTTTCAGCTCCCGTTCCCTGTCACGTTCAGTCAGATGGCTTGGTTTGTGGTATCGCTGTTCGTGGTGATTCTCTTTGGGGAGCTGCCGCCCTTTAACATGATTGACGGTGCGTTCCTCAAATACTTTGGAATCCCCGTTGCATTCACTTGGTTCGTATCGCAAAAGACCTTTGACGGGAAAAAGCCATTTGGATTCTTGAAATCCTGTGTGAACTTTTTACTCCGTCCAAAAGTGACCTATGCAGGGAAAGCTATCAGACTGAAAAAAGAGAAATTCAATCCCATTATTACAGCAGTTAGGAGTGTGATGTATGTTCCCGATTAAATATATTGAAAACAATCTGGTATTCAACCATGATGGTGAGTGTTTCGCTTACTATGAGCTGACACCTTACAATTATTCGTTCCTGTCACCAGATGAAAAGTACATGGTGCATGACAACTTCCGTCAGCTTATTGCCCAGAACCGTGATGGGAAAATCCATGCCTTACAGATTGCCACAGAGGACAGCTTACGTGCAGTACAGGAGCGTTCCAAAAAAGGAATCACTGGCAGATTGAAAGAAATCGCCTACAAAAAAGTAGACGAACAGACAGAAGCGTTGGTTGATATGATTGGGGAAAATCAGATTGACTACCGCTTTTTTCTTGGCTTTAAGCTGCTGGTGAATGAGGAAGAAATCAACTTAAAAAGTATGAAGAAATCAGCAGCCATGACCTTTGCTGATTTTATCTATGAAGTCAATCACAATCTCATGGGTGATTTTGTTTCCATGAGTAATGATGAAGTGGGGCGCTTTATGAAGATGGAGAAATTACTGGAAAGCAAAATCTCACGCCGCTTTCAGTTCCGCAGACTGGATAAGAATGATTTCGGTTATCTCTTGGAGCATATCTACGGGAATACGGGAGTTGCTTACAGTGATTACAGTTATGATTTACCAGTAAAGAAGTTAAAGCGTGAAACTCTGGTGAAGCGATATGACCTTATCCGACCTACACGCTGCATGATAGAGGAAAACCAGCGATACCTAAAGATTGAGCGTGAAGATCAGACAACGTATGTTGCCTACTTCACGATTAACAATATTGTGGGTGAGCTGGACTTTCCATCTTCGGAAATCTTCTACTACCAACAGCAGCAGTTCACGTTCCCTGTTTCCACTTCTATGAATGTGGAAATCGTCACTAACAAAAAAGCTCTGACAACAGTTAGAAATAAAAAGAAAGAGTTGAAAGACTTGGATAACCACGCTTGGGAATCCAACAACGAAACAGGAAATAACGTCATTGAAGCTCTGGATTCGGTCAATGAGCTGGAAACAAATTTAGACCAGTCCAAAGAATCCATGTATAAGCTGTCCTACGTTATCCGTGTAGCGGCTGACACTCTGGAAGAACTGAAACGCCGCTGTGATGAAGTCAAAGACTTCTACGACGATTTGAATGTGAAGCTGGTACGCCCATTCGGGGATATGTTGGGATTGCATGGTGAGTTTATCCCAGCAAGTAAAAGATATATCAACGATTATATCCAGTATGTCACTTCTGACTTTCTGGCTGGACTTGGATTCGGTGCGACACAGCAGCTTGGGGAAACGGACGGTATCTATATCGGCTATAACCTTGATACAGGAAAAAATGTGTACTTGAAGCCCAGCCTTGCGGCACAGGGCGTTAAGGGTTCAGTCACCAATGCGTTAGCTGCCGCTTTTCTTGGTTCTCTTGGCGGTGGCAAGTCATTCTGTAACAATCTGATTATCTATTATGCGGTGCTGTTTGGAGGAAAAGCAGTCATTGTAGACCCTAAATCAGGTGCGAAACGTTCCTACTTGAAAAGAGTAGGCACAGCACTTCATTAAATCAATA
>OAVS01000850.1_pt1 | contig 14305 bp, 7 predicted proteins | sample 1550601 | NCBI WGS metagenome assembly OAVS01 (sample SAMEA2580093, study PRJEB22360) | human gut metagenome | biome: human gut; feature: human-associated habitat; material: faeces | place: Denmark | collected 2008/2010
CGTTGGTCTACGGAGACGACGGCCAGAGACCAGATGTTCCTCGAGCTCTTCTTCGGCGAATCTGACTGAGTGTAGATTCCACGGTTTTCAGGTTATTAAATTTGAGTTCGACGGCTGCCGGTTTCGGTCTGAGGCCGGCAGCAAACTCCCAATGCGCTCCCAGAGCAATGGGGGCAGCATCCAGGAGCTTCAGGATCGGCAAAATCTGCACATAGTCGTGCTGGGGCGACAATTCGAGCAAAAAGTGACCGGCAGCGTCTGTCGGGGACGAGAAACCGATCCCCCAGCCTTCCGATATTGACTTGAGCATCTTCACAATCCGCTCAAGCGCATCAGCAGGATTTCCGCTTGCGATTAAAGCCCGCAGCTCGGCATCCGCCTCGCTGAAAGCATCCCAAAATTGAGCGGCACGTTCATTGAAACACCTGCGGAAGATGGGAATGGTTACGGCACGCCTTGCGGCATCGAGCATTTTGATGGTGTCTTCGTCGCCGGGCCTATATTCCAAAGCTCGCTCCCAATATGGGATGGACTCCCCTTCGCGATCCAGATAAAACAGCGCATAGGCCGTACGGAAGTTCCATTCATGCGTATTTTCTTGCTCGGCGCGGCACGATTCGAGGAGTTCCAGGGCATGCAGAAATAAATCATCCTCGCCGGGCTGAGCCAGATTGTTGTAGGCCCGAGCCAATTCACTTGTTAAACGAAGCGTTCTCTTCGCTGCCGGCAGCGCTTCGACTGCATCAATGATGGTTTGGTATTCATTCGCCTCATTCCAAATCCTGATCTTTGGGATGAGCGCTTCTTCTTCCGCTGTATAGTCCTCAGGCTCTTCTTCCGCCGGCGCACTGTCTCCCATATGCACTGCAGTTTGCCGGATGCGGAAACACACCTCCCCGGCTTCGTCGGGTTTGCCGTCCTCGCCTCTGATGAGCAGTCCGATCTCCTCGTTTTGCCGCACGTTAATGCAGACCACGTCAGACGCAGATATGTCATGGTCCTTAAGCAGCTGCGGAACAACACGGATTAAATCGCCGAGCCATCCAACAGAGACGTGTGAAAGCGCCGGAACATTCATTAAGAACCGAAAGACCAGCGGAAACCCAGCCGCAGAAGAGGTGCCCGTACAAAAAGGCACTTCAGGAGGATCCGCAGGCTGCCAGTCACTGAAGTTAAAGAGCGCAAAAACCGCCTCCAAACCATCGGGCTTAGCGAGAATGCAGTTGTTGAAGCGGGTATAGACGAGAAGCTCATCAGAGGGCATCTGGTTTCGCTGCAGCGCTTCATCCGCATCCGGATCAATCAGGTGATTGGAGAGCTGAAGAATGTCGCTCCCCGACTCAATCTCACGGCGTGCTGTGAGGAACTCCGGATCACCGGGCACCAGTGCGAGACCGGTCTCGATCGCTTTGAGCGCACCTTCCGCATCGCCGAAATGCGCCCGCAGTTTTGCTGCTTCCAGCCATCCCCATGGATATGTCGGCTCTTCTCGCAGGGCACGCTCCGCACATTGATGCGCCTCTTCAATTTTCCCCAGATGAAGCCACACTGCACAAAGACGATAAAAGAAGATTCCGCAGCCGGCAGCCGAAGCTTCAGCTCGCCGAAGAATGCTGAGAGCGCGGATGCAGTCTTCATATTGGTGCAGATTAAGGCAGGCATGCGCGCGCATCAATGCACACTCGAGATCTTGATCAGCCGTTTCGCGCGTGAAGTGCCCTTCCATGATGCCTCGATCTATGATGGCATCGATTTCAGCCAGAATTCGCCCAGGCCGAATTTCATTGCCCGAGTCGAAGGCAGCCAGTTTGGCTCGATCTTCATCTGAAAAAATAATTCCGCGCGGCGTCATCACAATTCTCCTCTCATGCGTGCTGCGAACCGCCTCACGCGTGAGCCTCATCCTCATGGGCGAGCAATTCATTGGGCTGGAACCGAATCTTCCAGGTGTCACGTCCCTTTAAAAAGATACCTGGACTTCTCTCGAGCGGCAATTTTTGTCCGGCGGTATAGCTCACCGTTTCGCCGTCCCGAAAGTCCACTTCGTTTTCAGACACATAATCCGCTGTATCGGCAAGGAAGAAAAAGAGCTCCATCGGGTCAATATCCGCTGCCGGAACTTCCATTTCCATTCGGCCAAGGGCTTCAAGACCTTCCGTCCAAGCTCCAAAGCTGCCCGATTCAAGGCGCACGACAGAGACCCACACGAGGCAAAGCGTTGGGAATGCGCCGTCTTTCATACATTGGGCAAAATCGCGGTATGTTTCGGGCTGATGCACCACTCCATTGATATAGATGCCGACAGAGGAAGCCTCTCCTGAGAGCGACGCACAAACCTTCGCAAATGCCCTGCCGGCCCTTTTCCCGGGTAGAGGCGCAGTCACAATCAAGTGCGCACGATGGTGCGCCACTAAACTTTTATCTCCTCGCCAAAGGAAATTGTCTTCTGCCGCACCGAGCGCCTCATTATCAGGAATCGGTGCAGGAATCAAGCGTATAAAAACCGGCACGTCGTCAACGATGAAACATGATGTCGACGAAGAAGCATCGTCTTCGAGCTCAATCGAATCGTCCCACTCTCGGCGGAAGCGCTTCGCGAAAGCTGACGCACACCATGCCGCATCCTTAAGAAGGACAAAAGAGAGGAAAATGCTGCGGGGCGAAGATCTCGCGGCACCATTGCTGATCGAATCACACATAGGCACACCATGGCGGTTAGTGGAGAGGCTTACGCTGCTTTCTGTCATTTTCTCATGCCGCGCCCCAATCTCTTTATGAAGAGACTTCAATGTCGACAGTCTGCCCCAAAAGCGCAGCCCAAATGATTTCCTGCGGCCTCAAATCGATTGATAATGGTTTTCTTCACATTTGACTATCGCGGTCTGCGCCGTTGTCATGATTATTTTCCTCATCAAGCTTATCGCTGCACCGCTTCTGCTTGCGCTGGCCACATTGGCTGCTCGGCGCTGGGGAACGGTTTTGGGCGGGATTCTCATTGGGCTGCCGCTGATCTCCGGACCCATTTCTGTTTTTCTGGCCATCGAAAACGGTGCCGGATTTGCCGTTGAAACAGCCAGAGGCGCACTGGCTGGAACCGTTGCTCTTGCTGTCTTCACCTGTGTCTATGCGGCAGTCTGCCCTAAAGGATGGCTTAAAGCTTCTTTTTTAAGCGTGGCGCTCTATGTTTTAGCCTCTTGGATCGCAGCCGAGCTTCCGATCTCTGCTGTGACGCTGGCAGTCTCCGCTGCGGCCGCCATCGTCCTTTCGCTTTGGATCATGCCCGTTCCTCACAGTGCAGCCGTGAAACGCCGTCCGCCGAAACATGATCTCCTGATGCGCATGGGCATGATGATGGTGCTGATGATTGCCATCACCTTCCTGGCGCCCTATATCGGCCCTACCGCCTCAGGCATCGCATCAACTTTTCCGTACATGGCGCTCACCATGGCGGTTTTCTCCCAAATCCAAGGCGGCCCGGATAATGCCCGCCGAGCCATGCACGGGCTGATGCTCGGCATGTACAGCGGCCTGGCCTTCAATGCCGTCGTATGGACACTGGCGGCTGAGGATCGACTGCTTATCGCTTATGCGGCCGCAACAGCCGCTGCGCTCGCTGCTCAGGGTGTTGTTCTGGCCCTGACGCTTAAAAAAACAGCATAACGTCTGCCTGATCCAGTGTCTTTTAAGGCATTTTTTGTTTGAAAACATCTCGTCATTCAGACTGTGCGGGCCGTTGAGCAGAAAAACACTGTTAAAGAGGCTTTGAATGATTTCCTTGATGCCTTCTTGACGCTTTTAGAGCCCATAAGATATGGGCTCAGCCGCGGCCATATCTTTAATCGATTCTAAATAGAGACTTATTTTGCTTATCGTGCAAACTTATTTTGTTCGACACGATATACATTGTTTTCAATTCAATATATTGATAAACAATATTAATTTCTATCGAATTCCTTATATTTCAAATACACAGCTCCTCATCCCCATCATAAAATACGGGCACTGTGCCGCGTTAATCATGCCTATCAAACGCTGACACAGCTTCCCGCTTTCGACGCAGGGAATAAATTTCCAAAAAAGGAGTTTTGGATGAAAAAATGGATTCTTGGAGCTGCAGCCGCCGCGCTGCTTCCCATTTTTGCTCAAGCAGATCAGCCGCGAGATGAATTTTTCTGGCTTTCTGAAATCAATAAAGCGAGCTGCATCATCAATACCGAAGAAGGCCTGCTTGAGAAGACGATGGGTGAGCGCATTGCCAAAGGAATCTCTGCCGTCATCACCAACGGCAATAAAGAAAACGGTCCTCGGCCCAAGCAGGTCATCAAGTATGAGCCTTACCTCATTAAGGAAGTCGGCATGGATGCAACCATGCTGCATATCGGCCGCTCTAGTCAGGACATGCATGCCACCTACCGAACGGCCATCATTCGTGACAATACGCTCAAGCTTTCAGAGACGCTCACCAACGCAATGGAAGTTTTGAATACGCTCGCCAAAAACAATCAGGCAACGATCGTTCCGAACTACACCAACGGCGTCGCGGCTCAGCCCAATTCTTATGCGCACTACCTCATGGGCTATCAAGCAGCCTTCTCGCGCGATCTGGAAAAAATCCGCAACTTTTATCAGCGCCTCAATTACTGTGCGATGGGCACCACCGTTCTGAACGGGACGAGCTGGCCGCTGGATCGTCAGCGCATGGCCGATTATCTGGGTTTCGCCGGACCTGTACCCAATGCCTACGATGCCGGCCAGATGAAGTCCGTGGATGAACCCGTCGAACTGGCAGCCATTGCAACGAGCATTGCACTGCACGTGGGCACTTTCATTCAGGATGTTTCCGTTCAGTATGCGCAGCCCCGTCCCTGGATCCTGCTGCAGGAAGGCGGAGACAACACCTATGTTTCCTCTGCGATGCCGCAAAAGCGCAATCCCGGCTTGATGATCAACACGAGAGCTGCCGCGAGCGATGTAATCGGTCAGGCGCAGACAGTCATCCTCAAGGCCCACAACATCCCGCCCGGAATGAGTGACCCCAAGAGCGTTTCGGCCAATGCCAAACTCGCCAACGATACCTCCGCGCTTTTGAAGCAGTTCACGCGCGTTATCAAGGCGCTGCGCGTGAATCCTGAGCGTGCGCTTGAAGAGCTCAACAGCGACTGGACAGCTTCTCAGGAAGTTGCGGACGTTTTAATGCGCGAATATAAGCTCCCATTCCGCGTGGGTCATCATGTAGCGAGCCATATCGTCACCTATGCCCGAAACAACAACCTGTCGCCCACCAACTTCCCGTATGAACAGGTCAAGAAGATCTATGCAGAGGTCATCAAGAGTGAATATCCGCAAGGGAATCCAGTCTGCCCAATGAGCGAACAAGAGTTCCGCGACACCCTCAATCCCACCGCGATTGTTGCCAACCGCAAGACTGAAGGCGGTCCTCAGCCCGCAGAGCTGACTAAAGCACTGTCAGCCGCAGATGCCGCGATTGCCGAGCAGCGCGAGTGGACGAAGCAAAACCGCCGGCACATTGATCAGAGTCTCGCTAAGCTCGATGCGGACTTCCAGAAACTTGTCGAGCAGAAATAATCGGCATCCTGAATGCGGCAGGGAGCCGCATTCAGCTTGGACGTTTTGCACCTCCCGGCGAAATGGCGCACCCAATGACGCGCGCAGCCTTCGCCGGGAGTTTGTGTATAGGCGCGTGACCCGCTTTAGCCTCTGCGTCCGGTGAGATACTCGTAAAGCCCCTCTTCCACGGGCGTTTCCAAACGCCAGTGCATCTCAAACGCCGATTGGCCATTGGCAAGGCGAACGGGCTGCGGCGCTGCGGCAGCGTGCATTGCGCCAAGGAAATAAAACGCCTTGGCTTCATCGTCGTCCTTGCTGCGGCGTACAAATAAGAGTATTCGAATCGAAGCGTACTGACCTTTTTGCGTCATGCGCTGAGCATCCTGCGAATCAATCTGTCGATTGACCTTAGAGAGCGAGATCAGTTCTGCCGGCGAAATAAAACGGTCGGCATAAGCAATCGCGCCGGCCTGCTTCTCGTAATTGATGAATATGGGGAAGGTCTGCGTTTTCTCATCGTAGAAATAGCCGCCGATATTGATGGACGTGATATTGCGGTCCCAATCGAGCAGCCGACAGACATCTTCATAGGTGTAGGTCGACCCGAGCAGCAAAAACGTGTCCTCCCAACGATGACTTTCGCATGCGCGGCAGCGATTGAGCACAAAATGGGTGAGCGACTCCAAATGCCGGCGAAATGACGGTTCATCCGCAAGAGAGCAGACGAACTGCGGATCTGCCCGCCAGCGGCGCACCCTCTTTCCGTCTTCGACATCGTCAAACGCTTCAATCACTTCACAGCCGGCATTTCGCTTGATGTCATTGAGCGTACGCTCAAACTTCGCGGTCATCACGCATTCCACATTCCGCAGATGCGCCGGCGAGGCTTTGAAGTTGTAGGGTTCCGCACTGAGTTTTTCGATCAGCGCCGCACGCAGGTCGCTGCGACCTTCAAGCACAGCCTGCAGCACCAAAGCTTCCGACGGCCTGAGCGCTGACCCCAAACGATTCGAGCACCATCTCAAACGCTTGACCGCGGCATCTGACAAACGTTCTGAATAGTCGGGTTCATACTGCACCAAAAAATCGTAGTAGGACAACCTTTTCCGCAACAGGAACTTGGAAGCATCGATGGACGCATGTTCCTCAAAATCAGCGAGCTCGGGTATCCGGCCAAGCTTATATTTCAAAAGTTTGTAGGCATCCAGAAGCAGTCGAACGGAATTCAGGGACGCGCTGTCAATTGCCCGATAAATACGGCTGCGGGCCACCTCGTCAAAGTGGATTGAGGAAGCCCCCGGAATGCGCTCAGCCCCCGTCGTCACGAAGCGGCGAAGCTTTTCTTTCGAATACGAGCGATCATCCGAAAGCGCTGTCGCGATGAGATAGTTTTTCTCATAGTTTCCGATAAAGTCGAGCACAATCACATATTCCTTGTCGGCGGCACGGCGCAGCCCGCGGCCGAGCTGCTGCACAAACACAATTGCGCTTTCCGTGCGGCGCAGCATCAGAATTTGATTGACCTCAGGAATATCCACTCCCTCGTTAAAAATATCAACCGTAGCAATATATTCGAGCCGATTGGGACCCATGCCGTGCGTGAGCCGCTCAATCGCTGCTTCGCGCTCGTCCTGAGCGGTTTGACCGTCAAGCGCAATCGTCGGATGCCCTGCACGCGTGAAAGCGGCCGCAGCGGCGCGAGCTTCTTCGAGACTGCCCGCAAAAATTAAGCCTTTCACGCGGTCACCGCAGGAGCCGAAATACTCCGCCTGATGGATAACGTGCTCGATGCGCTCAGGCCAATTCGGATTTGTGAAATCCGGCAGCTGACCTGCTCCTTCGCCCGTCTCGTCTTCCGTTCCGGCAGAGAGCCCAAAGTAATGAAAGGGCGTTAAAAGATTCTCTTCAAGGGCTTCGGAGAGACGAATCTCATGCGCAATGACATGGTCAAAGAGTTTGAAAATATCAAAGCCGTCCGTTCGCTCCGGACTGCCCGTCATCCCGAGCCAGAAGGCTGGTTTGAACCAATTCATGATGCGCTGATAGCTCTCCGCGCCTGCTCGGTGCACTTCATCAATGATGATGAAGGCAAAGGCATCTTTAGGAAACGCCTGGAGCACCGCCGTCTTGGCAAGCGTCTGCATCGTGGCAAACACAAAGTCGCATCCCGACGCTTTTTCATTTCCCGAAAGCAGCCCGAAGGAACCAGCGGCATCACCCAAAACAATGCGGAAACTCTTCAAAGCCTGCCGCGCAATTTGCTCTCGGTGAACAATGAAGAGCATGCGAAAGCGCTGCGAATGTCGGCATTCTCGGTCTCTAGGAGCGTGGGCTGAAGGGGTACGCTGAAATTGAGCGATGGCATCGCGCACCGCAAAGGCGGCTGCAAAGGTTTTGCCCGTACCGGTAGCAGAAATCAGCAGTGCGCGCTCAGCCCCATTGCTTCTGAGTGCTTTAAGCCGAGCGAGAAAAGCCTGCTGCATGGAATTGGGCTCCGCGCAGCCCGGCTTAATCGTTGGCTGAGCATTGACCGCTGCCTTGCGGGCTTCGAGCTGAGCAGCGCCGAGCTGACGATATTCCCGCTCATACGCTTCCATTTCCAGCGCTGCATCGCGGGATGCGGCATCGGACCAAAGAGAATCAAATTCGGCGAGGATCGACTGAGCGAGCTCACCTCTTTCGCAAGCAACGATGCGCGTATTCCATTCGCGGTTGGTCGTGAGCGCCGAGAGCGTTAAATTGGAGCTGCCGATGATGATCCGCAGAAGATTATTGGAGCTGTGAAAGATATAGCCTTTGGTGTGAAACCCTGCCGCCCCCTGCGTGCGAAAAATTCGAACCTCTAAATTGGGCAGTGCCAGAAGCTGCCGCAATGCGCCGGGTTCAGTGAAATAGAGATAATCGGTCGTAAGAATGCGCCCATGCACACCCTCGGCCGCAAGACGCTGCAGCGTCAGAAGGAGCGGCGCAATGCCGGACTTCGTGATAAAGGCAACGCTGATAGAAAAGGAGCTAGCATGGCTAAGCTCATCGTCAATCGCCGTCAGTATTTTTAAATGACGAATCGGATCGTTGGCGAGAAGGGTTGTCCGCAGTCCGGCTTCCGAAGGAATAGCCGCATCGGCAAATGAAGTAGCCAGACTCTTTTGGAAATTTTCCGAAGAATTCTCGAGGAATAAGCCGTCTTTATCCCTATGAGCAGCTGAAGGGAAAGTTTCGAAGTTCATGGCAGCATACGACCAAATGGGATGAATACGAAGCAGCATAGCAGCCGAACGACACCCCTGCGGTGCGCCAATGCCTTTTCCCTTTAGGAATCAATGGCGACAACCCCGTTGTTTCTTCTCCGCATCCCTCAAAAACAGAGCGGCTGGTCAGGTGATCTGCGCGGACATCACGCTCAAAGCGCCCTTCATCAATAGCAAAAGCCGCCGAAGCACCTGTGTCAGGCGCTGCGGCGGCTTTGCTTGTTGGGCTCGATTCAGATATACGTATTAATCCACTACGCCGGCCTGAAGATGCTGCAGATCACGAACCTTTTCGGAGAGTTCGCTGCGGCGGATACCTTCGGCAGCGGCCAGGCCGCCGGCCATTGTTGTGTAATACGTCGTCTGCTCGGCGAGGCAGACCTGCCGAATGGCACGGGCGTCGTCGAGTTCGTGCTCATGCTCGGCCACCGACATCACGACAAGGTTGATCTCCTTATTCTTGATGAGGTCAATGACGTTGGGGCGGCCTTCATGCACACGGCTCACGCTGCGGCAGGGAATGCCGGCCGCTTGAATGACTCTGGCCGTACCTGCTGTGGCAATCAGTTTGAAGCCGGCGTGATGAAGTTCGTGGGCTGCGATCGTCACCTTGGGCTTATCGCTGTCGCGCACAGAGAGGAAGCACAGCCCCGAAGACGGCAGCTTAGAGGCCGCGGCAAGCTGACTCTTGCGAAGCGCTTCGCCGAAGTCGCTGCCGATGCCCATCACTTCGCCCGTGGAGCGCATTTCCGGCCCGAGAACCGGATCGACCCCCATAAACTTCGCAAACGGGAAGACCGCTTCCTTGACGGAGAAGTACTTCGGCGCCTTCTCGAGCTCTTCAACCGTCAGACCCTGATCGGCGATCTTGTCGCCCACCATGCAGCGCACGGCGATCTTGGCGAGCTGGTGGCCCGTTGCTTTGGAAACAAACGGCACGGTACGCGAAGCGCGGGGATTCACTTCCAGCACGTACACCACAGGTTCTTCGGTGTGGGCATTCTTAACGGCAAACTGCACGTTCATGAGGCCGACCACTTTGAGCGCCTTGGCGAGTTCGCGGGTTTCGCGGCGAATTTCCGCAACGAGCGACGGCGCCAGACTGTAGGGCGGCAGCGAGCAGGCCGAATCGCCGGAGTGCACGCCGGCTTGTTCAATATGCTCCATGACGCCGGCAACAGCTACGACGTCTCCGTCGCAGACCGCATCAACGTCCATTTCAACCGCATCGTCGAGGAACCGGTCGAGGAGCACCGGTTCTTCCGGGCTTACCTTCACAGCCTCGCGCATGTATTTGACGAGGCGCTCGGGCGTATGCACGATTTCCATCGCACGGCCGCCGAGAACGTAGCTCGGACGAACGACAATCGGGTAACCGATTTCTTCGGCCTTGGCAAGCGCTTCTTCTTCCGTGTGCGCAATACGGTTGGGCGGCTGCAGCAGACCGAGCTGATTGATGAGCTTCTGGAAGCGTTCGCGGTCTTCCGCGCAGTCAATCGCGTCGGGCGTTGTGCCGATGATGGGCACGCCGTGGGCTTCGAGTGCACGGCAGATTTTGAGCGGCGTCTGACCGCCGTACTGCACAATCACGCCCTGGGGCTTCTCAATTTCACAAATGGCGAGCACGTCTTCGAGCGTCACCGGTTCGAAATAGAGACGATCGGAAGTGTCGTAGTCGGTGGAGACCGTTTCCGGATTGCAGTTCACCATGATCGACTCCCACCCATCCTCGTGAAGCGCCATGGAAGCATGCACGCAGCAGTAGTCGAATTCAATGCCCTGACCAATGCGGTTGGGACCGCCGCCCAGCACGATCACCTTTTTCTTGTCGGTAGGATCAGCTTCGCTGATGCGGCTTCGTTCATAGGTTGAATAGAGGTACGCCGTGGTGGTGGCAAATTCCGCTGCGCAGGTATCCACCCGCTTATAAACGGGTTCAATGCCGAGCACTCGGCGAGCTTCACGCACTTCATTTTCGTGGCAGTCTGCCAGCAGCTTGGCAATGCGCTTGTCGGAGAACCCGCGGCTCTTCAATGCCCAGAAGTCGTCGACATCGAGTTCATTGAGATTGTGGCCGGCAATAGACGCTTCCACTTTCACGAGGTCGTCAATTTGGCGCAGGAACCAGGGATCAATCTTTGAAAGCTCGAAGATTTCTTCCACCGTCATGCCGATGCGGAAGCCGTCGGCCACATAGAAAATGCGTTCCGGTCCGGGTTCGGCAATTTCGCACAGAATCTTCGAACGGTCGGTAGTAATGGGATCGAGACCGCACTTGCCGGTTTCGAGACCGCGGAGCGCCTTCTGCAGAGATTCTTCGAACGTACGGCCGATGGCCATGACTTCGCCCACCGACTTCATCTGCGTGGTGAGGCGATCGTCAGCAGCGGGGAATTTCTCGAAAGCAAAGCGCGGCACCTTGGTGACCACGTAGTCAATGGCAGGCTCAAACGACGCCGGGGTCTTTCCGCCCGTCATTTCGTTCTTCAGTTCGTCAAGCGTATAACCCACGGCGAGCTTGGCTGCGATCTTCGCAATCGGGAAGCCCGTAGCCTTTGAGGCCAGCGCAGACGAACGCGAAACACGAGGATTCATTTCGATGACGATCATGCGGCCGTTTTGCGGATTAACCGCAAACTGGACGTTCGAACCGCCCGTATCCACGCCGATCGCACGAAGCACCGCCATCGAGGCATCGCGCATCGCCTGATATTCCTTGTCGGTGAGCGTCTGTGCGGGGGCGACCGTAATGGAGTCGCCGGTATGAACGCCCATCGGATCCAGGTTTTCGATCGAGCAGACGATGATGCAGTTGTCCGCCTTGTCGCGGACCACCTCCATCTCGTACTCCTTCCAGCCGAGAAGCGACTCTTCAATGAGCACTTCCGAGGTGGGCGACAATTCAAGACCGCGCGAAACGATCTCCAGGAACTCGTCCATGTTGTAGGCAATGCCGCCGCCAGTGCCGCCCAACGTAAAGCTCGGACGGATCACCGCCGGGAAACCGACGGTCTTCTGAATAGCAAATGCTTCTTCGAGCGTATGAGCAGCACCCGAGCGCGCGCTTTCAAGACCGATTTCGGTCATCAGCTTCTTGAAGCGTTCGCGGTCTTCGGCTTTGTCGATGGCTTCCGGAGTGGCGCCGATCAGTTCAACGCCCCAGCGGCGGAGGACGCCGTGGTGAACGAGATCCATTGCGCAGTTGAGCGCCGTCTGGCCGCCCATCGTCGGCAGGATCGCATCCGGACGTTCTTTTTCGATGATGCGCGCCACCGTTTCCCAAGTGATCGGTTCGATGTAGGTCGCATCCGCCGTCTTCGGATCGGTCATGATGGTTGCGGGGTTGGAGTTCACGAGAATAACGCGATACCCCTCTTCGCGCAGCACGCGGCAGGCCTGCACGCCCGAATAGTCGAATTCACATGCCTGACCGATGATGATCGGACCGGCACCGATGATAAGAATAGATTGAATGTCTGTACGCTTCGCCATGATTCGCTTCTAGTTCGTTTGTTCTGTGCTTTGTCGACTTCGCTGGGCCCATCAGCCGGCACGGCGGCCGGCGAGGCTCTTCGCAAACTTTTCGAAGAGCACATCAATATCGTGCGGACCGGGACTCGCTTCCGGATGCCCCTGGAAGCAGAATGCGGGCTGTCCAATGAGCTCAAAGCCCTGCAGACTGCCGTCAAAGAGGGAGCGGTGCGTGGCACGGGCATTGGCCGGCAGTGTATCGGCATCCACCGCAAAACCGTGGTTCTGGCTCGTGATGTAGACACGCTTCGTTTCAACGTTTTCCACCGGGTGATTGGCGCCGTGATGGCCGAACTTCATCTTGAGGGTCTTCGCACCGACGGCGAGCCCCATGATTTGATGACCGAGGCAGATGCCGAAAAGCGGCAGCTTGGCCGCGATGGCCTTCTGCGCCACCTCAATGGCGTATGTGCAAGGCGCAGGATCGCCGGGACCGTTCGAAAGGAAGATGCCGTCGGGCTGATGCTTCATCGCTTCTTCAAAGGGCGTCTGAGCCGGCACGACCGTCACACGGATGCCGCGATCCGCAAGGAGGCGCAGGATATTGGTCTTGATGCCGAAGTCATAGGCAACGACGTGATACGGGAAAACCGCTGCGCGGCGGAACCCGGCAGGCTCGCCCTCGCGCGAAGGCTCCCAGCTGCCGTCCGTCCAGTCATAGACATGATCGGTCGTAACGGTCTTTGCCAGATCCTGGCCGGCCATTGAGCCCCAGCTGCGGGCAGCTTCAAGCGCCTGCTGCAGATCCTCATCGGTGAGCTCATCACCCATCTGCTTGGCGATGATCGCGCCGGCCTGAGCACCGGTCGTACGCAGATGAATGGTCAGCGCACGCGTATCAATGCCGCAGATCGCCTTCACGCCGGCATCCTTCAAAGCTTCCGGGAGACTTTGACGAGCGCGCCAATTGCTCGGCACATCAGCAGCCGCCTTGACAATCAAACCCGCTGCGTGAATGGCATTGCTTTCCATGTCCTCGGGATTAACGCCGACATTGCCGATGTGCGCGCAGGTAAGCGTCACGAGCTGGCCCGTGTAGGAGGGATCCGTGAGGATTTCCTGATAACCCGTCATCGAGGTGTTGAAGACAACTTCGCCAACCGTAAGACCTGCCGCACCGGTACTTTCACCCTGAAAGACCGTGCCGTCGGCCAGTACGAGCGCCGCTTGAGGTCGAGTTTTCGCAATAAGTGCCACGATGGATACCCTTCCGTTTTGTGTTCTGTTTCTTGATGCTGCGGCTGAGCGAGATCGGTAAATCAAAGCTTGGGGAGAGGTGCATTCGAAGGCTGGTTCGAGGACCGCAATAAGTTCAGTCCTCAAGGCCGCTTTCGAATGCTCCTCCCGGTCTGTATCTGCCATCCATTTTTTTTTGGAAAGGGATAAACAGAGTCTGAAAGAAACCGGCATGCACCGAAAAGTGTCTCTTAGGCACCAATGATGCGTGGCTGCAAGCACACTCCGACCGCAGTACGGCGGAAAGTCTATCCATGACCTGTTTGCGCTCGCCTCTGCTCATCTAGGTAAATTACCTTCCCCAACCCCGACCTTATCAACCACTCTCAATGTGTCGATCATTTGTCGACCAATTGGTTGAAATTCAAGTGATTTGGTTGTTCGATTCGCTTCTTTTTCAACGTTGGTCGGCCAGAAAACAGGCGCTGCAGCAGGTTCGAAAACACCGTCTGAAAAGCCTTCCGGCACCTATTTTTTTGCCTTTCAATACAGACTCGAATTCAAAAAAAAGAAGGCCGACGCACCCTTTTGCGATGCTCCGGCCTTTTTAGCCTTGATCGTTTTATTCGTATGGAGGATTTCAGCGTTTAAGCGGATTCAATCCCACGCCGTCCTGACCGCGCTCAGGCGCCTGCTGCATGCCGCCCCCTAATTTCATCATCTTCTCCAGGTCCGTTTCGGGCTTCTCACCCACGTCATCCTTGGGAATTGCCTTGAGGCCG
>OAVS01000853.1_pt1 | contig 14285 bp, 9 predicted proteins | sample 1550601 | NCBI WGS metagenome assembly OAVS01 (sample SAMEA2580093, study PRJEB22360) | human gut metagenome | biome: human gut; feature: human-associated habitat; material: faeces | place: Denmark | collected 2008/2010
TCCACCCTCATGAGCACGCAAAACGCAATAACACAGATGCCCGCCGATAAAATCGATCCGCACGGCGAAGCGATGCCCATGGGAAACAGCGTGTTGGAATAGGCATTCGACAGCAGCCACGCGCCCGGCACGCGAATGAGTGCCACGGCCAGCACGTTGTGCGCAAAGCCGATGTAACTCTTGCCATACGCAGCGAAAAAGCCGCTAAAGCAAATGTGGATGCCGGCAAAGATTGCGTCGAAAATATAACTGTGCATATAGCCGGTACCGGCCGCGACCACCGCGGGGTCCTTGGCAAAAAAGCCGATAAACGCCGGCGCCACCAGCCACATCAGCATCGTGATCAGACAGCCGTACACCACCGAGATCGTCATGGCATCTTTGAGTACCTGACGTGCGCGGTCGCCCTTGCCCGCGCCGGCGTTTTGTGCCGTGAGCGCGCTGACGGTGGCGCCCATGGAACTCGGCACAATGAACAAAAAGCTGATCATCTTCTCGACCAGGCCCACGGCGGCGGCGTCGACGAGCCCTCGGTGGTTGGCGATGACGGTGATAAACATAAACGCCACCTGGATGCAGCCGTCCTGCACGGCCACGGGCACGCCAATCTTAAGAATGCTGCCGAGCACCTCGGGCTGGGGGCGCAGGTCGCTGCGCTTAACGTGGATGTTCGTGCGGCGGCTCTTGAGCCACACGAGCGCGAGGGCAACGCTGGCCGTCTGCGCGGTCACCGTGCCGAGCGCCGCACCCACGGGGCCGAGCCCCATGTGGCCGATAAACAGAAAGTCGAGCGCGATGTTGATGATGCATGCCACGCCGATCACGTACATGGGCGAGCGCGAATCGCCCAGGCCGCGAAAAATGGCCGAGAGGATGTTGTACGCGGCGATAAAGGGAATGCCCATAAAGCAGATGCGCAGGTAGGCGGCAGTGCCTTCGACTGCCTCGGCCGGCGTGCCAATGAGCGCCACAACCTGCGGGCACAGTGCGAGCAGGACAGCGGCCAGCACCACCGAGACGCCCATAAACAGCGTGATGGTGTTGCCGATGGCGGTCTCGGCGCGGTCGAAGCGACGCGAGCCCACGGCTTGGCCGACGATGACCGTCGTTCCCATGGCCAGGCCCACGAGCGTCACGGTAATGATATAGAGCGTCTGCGCGCCATTGCCCACGGCGGTGATGCCGGCAGCGCCGCTAAACTGCCCCATCATGTACAGGTCGGCCATGCCGTAGAGCATCTGCAAAAAGTACGAGAGCATATAAGGCAGGGCAAAGACCGCGATGGTCTTGAGGACATTGCCGCGTGTGAGGTCGTGTTCCATGGGCGGGGCTTTCTAGCTTGGTTTGTATACGTACCAGTGTAGTGAAAACCCTATAACGATTATAGAGTCAAGGTTTGTGTTGGGTGTCGGGCGAAAAAAGTTATGTGCGTAGGCATGCCTCATTGAACATGGACGGCCGAGCCAGATCGTGTTTGCGCTTGGAAATGCCGTTCACCTGAGTCGTGTCGTACGCATGTCGACCCATTCTTTCCGTGCGGTACTATATTCCCTGAAGAATAAAGGCCAGCGCGAGGAGAGGACCGCGTGGACGGGCACGTGCAACATGACGGTTTTGGTCGCGATATCAACTACCTGCGCATTGCCGTTACCGACAAGTGCAATTTCCGCTGCATCTATTGCATGCCGGCCGACGGCGTGGCGCCCCGTGCGCACGACGAGCTGCTCAGCGCCGAGGAAATCGCCCGCTTTGTGCGCTTGGTGGCGGGAGAGGGCATTCGCCGCGTGCGCCTGACGGGTGGCGAGCCGCTGGTAAGCCGCCGTATCATCCCGCTCATTCGCGACATCCGTGCGATTCCGCAGATCGAGGATATCTCGCTCACCACCAATGGCGCCCTGCTGCCCAACCTGGCGCCGCAGCTCAAAGACGCTGGGCTTAACCGTGTCAACATCTCGCTCGACACGCTCGACCCTACGCTCTTTGGAAAGATCACGCGTCTAGGTCGACTCGAGCAGACCATGGCTGGCATCGACGCGGCGCTGGCTTGGGGCTTTGAGCCCGTTAAGGTCAACTGCGTTGTGGTGCGCCGACTCAACCAGGATGTGGCGGCCCTCGCACGGCTGACCGTCGACCGCCCCATTCATCTGCGATTTATCGAATATATGCCCATCGGCGACGACCACACGAGTTCGCATTGCGCTGTGGATCCGCATGCGCCCGCGCTCAATCCCGAGCTGTGGGACGCGAGCGACACCGTGCCGAGTGACGAGCTGCGGGCGCGCATCAATGCCGGGGCCGCCGCGGTGGGGCTGGGCGAGCTCGAACCGCTCGACATCAACGACGCTCCCGCCGGCGCGGGCCCTGCGCGCTATTGGCACTTTCCAGGCGCGGCGGGAACGGTCGGCTTCATTAGCGCCATGTCCAATCATTTTTGCGCGAGCTGCAACCGTCTGCGCCTGACGGCCGATGGCAACGTGCGTCCGTGCCTGTTCAGCGATGCCGAGTATTCGGTGCGTGAGGTGCTGCGCCGTGGTGATGATATGCAGGTACTTTCGATTTGGCGCGATGCCGTGGCCCACAAACCGCAGGAACACGCGATAATTGAGGGCACGCAACGATTTATGTCCCAAATCGGAGGATGATCATATGGCCAAGAGCAGGTACGCCGATGCCACCAAGGCCGCTCGCAGGGCCGCGATGTCTGCCCACAAAGTCACGGCTGCGGCGAATGCTGGCAACGCCGACACGTCCGCGCAGCCGACTGCCAGTGCTGCCACCGAGCCCGCCCGCGACGCCCGCCGCGACGAGCTGACGCACGTGGACGCCAAGGGCGAGGTACGCATGGTCGACGTGTCCGACAAGGCCGAGACCCATCGCATCGCCATCGCCGAGGGCACCATCCTCATGCATCCCGAGACGCAGGCCATGGTGCTGCAGGACCGCGCCAAAAAGGGCGACGTGCTTGCCTGCGCACGCGTGGCGGGCATCATGGCCATCAAGCGCACGAGCGACATCATTCCCATGTGTCATCCGCTGCTCATTACCAAGAGCAAGTGCGACATTGCACCCATCGCTCCGGCGGGGACGCCGGCCGAGGACGTGCCCGAGGGCTGGGCGCCGGCGCGTTCGGACGGGCAGGTTGGCTTTCACGTGCTGGTCACGGCGGGCGTGACGGGCAAGACGGGTATCGAGATGGAGGCTCTGACCGGCGCGAGTGCCGCGTGTCTAACGATCTATGACATGTGCAAGGCCGTCGATCGCGGCATGGAGATCGTCGACGTGCGCCTGCTGCACAAGGAGGGCGGCCGCTCGGGCGTGTGGGATCGTGCAGAGCGTCAGGCCGCTGCTGTTGAGGCCGTGGGGGCCGCGGGCGACGCACCCGCGAACGCACCCGTCGCCGTCGCGCCCGCAGTTCCAGCTCCGGCCGTCCCCGCGATCGCGTTTATCGGCTACCAGAACTCGGGCAAGACCACACTTGTCGAGAAGGTTATCGCCGAGCTCACCCGTCGCGGCCTGCGTGTGGGTTCGCTCAAGCATCATGGGCATCACGGCTTTGATATCGACGTGCCCGCTAAGGACACCTGGCGCCATCACCAGGCCGGATCCAAGCACGTGGGGCTCATCTGCGCCACGCGCTGGGCGGAGTACGCCGACACGCGCGAGGAGGATGAGATGCCCGCGCGCGAGCTGCTGTCGCGTTACAACGATGTCGACGTGGTGATCATCGAGGGCTACAAGACCGAGGGCTTCGACAACATCGTGGTCGCGCGCTCCGGTGTCGACCGTCTGCGCGGCAAGAGCTCGCTCGACCTGGTCGACGGTCACACGCTGGCCCTTGCCTGCAACGAGGCCCTGGCACGCCAGGCCTTCGACGCCGGCTTTGCGACCCGAGCCATCAACATCAACGACGCCCGAGCCATCTGTGACCTTATCCAAGACCACCTTCAGGCTTGACGCTGCGCCGGCCCCAAGCACCCCATCTCGCCCCTCAAGCCGTCGCTCGCGTACCAAAGTACGCGTCGCTCCTCTTTCGGGGCGACCTGGGGCACTTGGAACCGGCTCGCTGCGCTGCCATAACATGCCAAAAAGGGACAGGTTTCTTTTGGCAGGTTTTATCTGGGCAAATGCCATTTCCACCACAAAGGGGCCAGGCACCTTTGTGGTGGTTTTTGTTTAAGTAGATGTGTGGGACATGCCTTACAATCTACCAAGTAGTTCATGACGGGCGAAAAACGGAGAGAAGGGGCTTGATGCGTCCTTAATGTTTCATGTGGATAGATTGATTTGACAGACGGTGGCGAATGCCCGCCGTCCGCATTCGTATGAAACAAGGAGTCTCCATGCTCGCCTCTCTTTTCTCAAAGCCTCAACCATCGCTGTCCGTGCAGGCCAAGCGCCTGGTGGCGATGCGCTTTCTCATCTACACCGGTTTTCAGACCAGCTACTTCATCGGCGTCATCGGAACGCTCACCTATGCAGACGATGCCTCGGTCGTGGCGACATCGCTGGCCGTCCTTTTTATGAACGTATTCGTGATCTTGGGATCCTTTGCGGGTGGCGCGGCGCTCGACGCCTGGGGCCCGCGCCGTCATTTCTTGCTGAGCATCGTGGGCACGCTGGCAACCGGCGCGGCGATCCTCGTTTTTGGCAGCGCGACCGGCATCGTCCTGCTCGGCGCGGTGCTTCTGGGCTTCGTGATGGGGTTCGCCCAGCCCATCGCCACATCCTATCCAGCCTACCTCACCGACGATCCTGTCGAGCTCAAAGACATCAACTCCGCCATCGCCATGTTCTCTAACGTGAGTATCATCGTTGGCCCCACGCTGGGCGGCTTTGTCGCGGCGGCTACATCGTCACGCGCGGTGTTCGTGCTCATGATGATTTTTACCGTACTGGCGTTCATTGCCGGTTGGGGCTTTGGGCAAAGTGCAGGCCAGGCCGCCACACGCGAAGGCAAACCCGCGGTCGGCGAAATCACATCAGATAAGGCCAGCCAAAGCCCCGACCCCAACACATCTTCTCGCGTCACCTTCGCGACCAGCATCAAGACGGTCTTTACCAACAGCGTCCTCGCCCTGCTGTTCTGCATTATTTTCCTTTCGAACTTTGGCTACGGTGCCTTCGATCCGCTGGAGTCGTTCTTCTACCGCGATGTTCTGCACGTCGGTGTCGAATGGATGGGCTGGCTCTCGTCGGCCAGCGGTGTGGGCGCGGTGCTGGGCGCCGTGGCCGCGCTCCGCTTGCCGCCGCACCTGGTCAACCTTAAAACGCTGCTCGTGGCGCTTATGTCCGTGGGCCTGGGAAGTTTGCTCTATGTGGGAACGCCGTACGTGGGCGTGGCCCTTGTCGGCCAGATTGCTCTGGGCGTGGCTTGGGGCGTCGTCAACCCGCTCCACAACACCATCGTGCAAACGACGGCACCGCTCGAGCAGCTCGGTCGCGTCAACTCGGTCATGGGTTTTGGCAACATGTTCGCCGGCGTGGCGCCGCTGGCGCTTGCCCCGTGGCTGGCGGCGACATTTGGCGTGCAGCAGACGCTCGTAGGGGCGGGCATGGTCGTGACGGCGGTTCCCGCGGCGTTGCTGCTGTTTGGCCGCCGGCATTTTGATCGTGCCGCGAGGCGGTAAAAACCATCACAACATTCAGCGAAAATCGCGATTTTGCCGAAAAACGTCGAATGTTGTGATGGTTTGCGCTCCGGCCAGGCCACCCTTCGGGTTCGGCCGCCACAAAGGGGGCAGGCACCTTTGTGGCGATCGGGTCCCAACGGCCTGTGCCTTGGTATACCATGTACGCCGTTCACGACCACACCCCACACCGCCGCACAACCCAGAAAGGCCCCCCATGGACACCACCTTTAGCCACATCAAAGCCGTGTTCTGCGATATCGACGGCACACTGCTCACAAGCCAGCACACGGTGTCCCCGCGTACCGTGGCGGCGATCCACGCCCTGCGCGAGCGCGGCGTGCTCTTTGGCCTGTGCACCGGGCGCGACGCCCAGGCGACCGAGGCCATGTTTGGGCTCTGGGGTATCGAAGGTCTGGTAGACGTGCTGGTGGGCTGCGGCGGCGCCGAAGTCATCGATCGTGCGCACGACATCAACGAGCTGAGCTACCCGCTACCGGGCGAGACCATCGCGCACATCTGCGAGCACATGGCAGGCCTGCCGGCAACGCCCGTCTGCCCTCGGGACGGCGTGCTCTATGTGCCCGAGAGCAATGCATGCGTCGAGCACCTGTCGCGTGTCGACGGCGTGCCCTACAAGGTGGTCGACTTTGCCGAGTTTTTGCGCGAGCCGCAGACCAAGGTGATGTTTACCATGGCGCCCGAGGTGATGCCGCAGGTCATCGAACGGGCGTCGACGTTCGCCGACGATACCGTTAAGGCGGCGGCTCTGCAGACCACGCAGCGGCTCTACGAGTTCATGGATCCGCGCGTGTCCAAGACGCGCGGCCTTGTGCGCGTGGCGGAGCTCAACGACATGGGGCTCCAGAACATCTGCGTGTTTGGCGATGCGGACAACGACACCTGCATGGTGGCTGACGCCGGCGTGGGTGTAGCCATGGCAAATGGCAGCGACGCCACCCGTGCCGCCGCCGACTTTGTAACCGCCAGCAACGACAAAGACGGCATCGCGATCTTTATCGAGGAACATCTGCTGTAGCGCTAGGGCAGAATCACCACAAAGGGGACAGGTGCCTTTGTGGCGGCCTCAGGCGATTTGGGCGAATTGATGCCTAAAATCTGCGCACAAAATCAAATATGATTGTCTGATGATTGTCTGAACATCACGCTTCTAACCACCGATGGGTTAAAGATATTCTCATCAGTTTGGTAAGGTATTCCTGCTGGCTAATGACCTACCGCTCACGGTCGATTTTCGACCGTGAGCGGGATGTTTGCTCTTGAGCAAAATGTTGTGCAAATAAATCTAATGCCATTAAAAAATGATAGTCAACTAAATTACCAGCAGAAACCAAAAATAGATAGCGAATAAACGAAGGCAAATCTGAGTAAATGTCAAGGGAATTGAGAACTCGCTACAAAAATGCCGGTTTTGTTGCTCATATGTTTAAACAATAGTTACAATAACTTTACTAAACGAGCGCAATTACCGATTGCGCAGATACGTTTGATAGTGAAAGAGCAAGATCGCGGTCTCTTGGGGAGGAGACATCGATGAAAGCAAATTCAGACAAATCTAAACAGAGTAATAAAGCGACGCGCCGTGTACTGGCAGGCGTCTTGTGCGGAGCCTCCGTTTTGAGCCTGGTACTGTCGCTCGTCATGCCCCCGATCTCTCAGGCTATTGCCAACGATGCCCAGACGGTTTCTGCCGAGGAAACCGTAACGGCTGGTGGTTCCTCAACTGAGTCTACTGATGTAGAAAACACCAACAACGGGGATACCGAAAAGCTGAATAGCGGCGAGACTGAGGGCGACGAGACTGGCTCTTCAAATGGCGATGAGCAGGCTCAGACTGAGGATCAGCTCGAGGACGAGCTGCAGGTCGAAGATGGTAGCTCGTCGAATGATGACGCCGTAATGGCAGCTGCAGAAGGCGGGCAAACCAAAACGGCAGCTAATGAGATAGCTAGTGCTAATGACCTGGTTAGCAAGCTCGAGGCTGTTGAAAAGAATGGAATAGCCAGCTTTGACCTTACGACGGATGTGGAGTGCGGCTCAACAATCCAACTCGATGAGAGCGGCAGCAATATCACGCTGAATCTAAACGGCCATAAGATTAAATATACGAATCAGAGCCAGCCCCTGTTTAACATCACCGGTGGCGCGACACTTACAATTAAGGATTTAATTAAGGATTCTGATCTTAAGGATTCTGATCCTGAGAAAGCGAGTGAAGAGGTCTCCAAAGTCAAGGAGCTAAATAATCAGGGCCAGAACTTTAATCCCGGCAATTATGGTAAAGCAGCAGAGTTTGTTTACAACGATGGCATTCCGTCTAGCCTTACCTACTACGTGACCGAATCGTCCCCGAGTACAGCAGACATAACCAAGACAACCGAAACGCTTTTCAAATATAGCGTCAATATTTATGGTGCCATCGTGGCGTGCAACAGCAGAGTGAGTCTCATCAAACTCAATGGTAAGGACTGTACGTTTAACCTTCAGGGTGGCGTGCTTACTCAAAAGAACAATTGCAATGTTGATGGCCTTATCTATGCCCAGAACGGCTCTACCGTCAACATGAGTGGCGGATACGTTTGTGGTGCTTCTATGGGCAGCAGTGGTGCTGGTGCTGGAATTCGTGTTGAGGGCTCAACTCTGGATGAGGGCTCAACCCTGGAGATCTCTGGCGGCGTAATTGCTGGTAACTATGCCCCCAGTGGCGGCGGCGTTTATGCCAAGAATTCTACGGTATACATGGTTGGCGGTATTATCTCCGGTAACGGTACAAATGATTATCAAAGTGGTTATGTCGCGGGAATTTGTGCTGAGGACTCTATGGTGACCATTACGAATGGTCACATCACCAATAACAAATATCAGTTCTACCAGGACTATCAGCCGGGGTGGACGCATCGCGGTTTCGGTTGTCACGGTGGTGGCGGCATTGCTGCCTTTAGCTCCACTCAAGGACAGAAAAAGGCAGTCTGGTTATTAGCGGCGGTTGCATCACGGGCAACTACTCTGCCGAGGCTGGCGGCGGCGTTTATGCTGGCGCTTGGAAGCAAGCTCTTTCCGAGTTTACGTTTTCTGGTGGAATCATCGCCAGCAATGTGGCGCAAAACTCAGAGGGTGGCGGTATCCGTATCTCTGCACCTACCGAGAGCGTGTTTGAAGTGCCGATTGATTCGCACGCTGATTCACACGCTTATATCACGAACAATACGACTAATACATCCAACGACTGGGGTGGCGGCGGCGTGTTCGTCCAGGGAAGCGGCGACAACAGCGTTCAGCCGGCAAGCCTCAGGATTTCTAACGCTCTGATTACCAACAATCATGCCAGAGGCTTTGGCGGCGGGTTTGCCGCTTGCCCGACTGGTAAGACTGCCATTACCGATACCGATGGCATCGCGATTTTCGGTAATTCTGACGATAAAGGTGATAAACGATCGGGCGGCAGTAATGGGAAGAGCGAGGACTGGGATTTCGATAAGGAGAATGATAAGGGCGGCGAAATAACCGAAGCTTTTATAAACGCCGGCCATGAGGACCTTTTCTTAATTCACGATTCTTCCAATTCGGAAAACAATCCGTATATCGCTGCCGTAACTGGACAAATGCTTGGTGGCGGAGCTGCTAACTGGTCGGGCACGATCGACAAAACACCAACGTCTATCGGCAAGTATGAGGGCGCCCAAGCTAAGTACATGATTGGCCTTAAATCTGAGCCGATTCAGGAAGATAAAGATGCTGCTACCGCGGCTGCGTCCCTCTTCATCACGGGCAACAGATCCAACATTCACGGTGGCGGCATCATGACCAACGGCGACGTAATCGCTGGCTCCACCACGGAGGTGAACGTGTACCCCAAGATGAAGCTCAAAGGCACTAAGGCACTGGAAGGCCGCGCGCTTACTGCGGATGATGCGGGAAAATTCAGGTTCCAACTCTTGGACCCGGGCGAGAGCGGTGGTGTCCCTAGCTTTAATAATAATGATGATGGCAAATTGCAGCTCAATGGCTGTTCAATAGTTGGCGATGACGATGGGGCCACGAACGACGCTGAAGGTAACTTTGTCTTTGATTTGGGCAGGGTCCACTCCGCTGGAACGAACGTCTACTACCTCGTTGAGGACCCCGGCAACGTTGCGGATCGCGTCCCTGGCGTGGACTACGACCAGACCATCTACAAGATTGAGCTTACAACTACGACCAAAAAGCGGCCGGTGCTGAATATTGATTACATCTACTATTTAGTTACGAATGTAAGGGTTACTAATCTCAAAAATAATGAGGTGAAAACGTTTACTCCGAACAACGGTAGCGATGTCTCCATTAAGATCACCGATGGCAACACCGACAAGACCTTTACTAATGCATACAAACCCAAGGGCTCTTGGACGCCTCAGGTGACCAAGAGGGTCGATGGCGGCGAGATGAAGAAGTTCGAGTTCGAGCTGTTTACTAAGGATTCGGACGGTAGGGAGAAGTCTCTTCAAACCAAATGTACTTCTGCTGAGTCGGGAAACCCTCAGATAGTAACGTTCGATCCGGTACCAATCGGCCCCCTCGGGGTTAAAGATCTTACCGGTGGCAAAGCAACATTCACTTACTTCATCCGTGAATGCGGCGCCAACGAGACAAAAGGCATCAAACACGAAGGCTACAAGAACGACACCAAGACTTTCAAGGTCGTGGTGACGGCAACGGACAACGGTGACGGCACGCTGAACTGCACGCCGACCTACTACGAGGTCGACGCCAGCGGCAAGCCAAGCGAAAACCCGACCACCGATCCCACCTTCACCAACACCTACTCCACCTCTTTGCCCCTTTCTGGTATGTCGGGCGTCACTCTGACGTACCTTGCCGGCGCGGCGGTGCTTTGCGCTGCTGCGGCCTGGATGCACGTTCGTCGCAAGGCGAGCGCGAAGGGAGGTGAGCGTCGTGAATAAGAAAGTTTGCTCCTTCCCGATCTTGTTTGCGCTGCTTGCCCTCTTGATCGGCACCTGCGCGGTTGTGTTCCCCGCATCCGCGCAGGCCGCGCCGAGCGCGACCGGATCCATCACGGTGAGCGGCACCGTGGCGCGCAGCTACGATGCCTACCAGATCTTTAGCGCCAACGTTATCGACGACAACGGCGACGCCAAGATTGCTACCGACCTCGCCTGGGCAAGCGACGCCGCGCGCGATGCCGTGTTGCCTGTGCTGCACAGCGCCGGTATGCCCAATTCCCAGACCACCGCGCAGGAAGCTGCCGAGTGGCTCAACACCGATTCCCACCTTACGGGCGCGCTGAGCGCACAGCTCGCTCGTTCCCTCCAGAGTTCTGGCGCCGTGTTCGTGGCCCTTAACGCGGGTACGGCGGCCGAGCTGCCCTGCGGCTACTGGCTCATCGTCGCCGACGACGACGCCATCGCCCAGGGCGAGGCCGGCACCGCGCCGATCATGGCCCTGGTCGGCGGCAGCGCCGTCACCGTCAAGCCCAAGGCCGCGACCCCCAAGGTGTCCAAGCACGTGCTGGAGGACAGCACCGCCGCCTGGCAGAAGGCCGCCGACGCCACGGTCGCCGACGACCTGTACTGGCGCCTCTCTGCCACGGTCCCGGCGGGTCTTGCTGCCTACGACACCTATACGGTGCGGTTCGTCGACACCATGAGCGCGGGGCTCGACCCCTCCAAGGTGGCCGCGAGCATGCGCGTGTACGTGGCGGCGGGCGCGGACGGCGGCTTTGACGCGGTCCAGACCGGCAAGGACGGCCGCGCCGGCACCGAGCCCGCGAAGGGCTGGACCGACATCACGGCCCAGTGCGCCACCAAGGTAGCGGCCGACGGCAAGACCTTCACCGTGCGCACCGGCGACCTGATCGCCGCGCTCGGCGGGGCCGATGCCTTCACCGTGGGCGCCCGCGTGGTCGCCGTGTACAACGCGCCGCTCAACAGCGCATGCAACCACGGCATCGCGAAGGGCAACCCCAACGAGGTTTACCTGCACTACCCGCGCTCTCCCTTTGCCGACCAGTCCGGTGACGCCGGCTTTACCCGCACGCCGAGCGACGACGCGTGTGCCTACACCTGGGATCTCGCGCTCACCAAGCGCGGCAGCGACGGCGACAAGCCGCTTGCTGGGGCGGTCCTGAGCATCGCCGACGACCGCGGTCGCACACTGGCGGCCGACAGCACGTGGGATGCGCAAGGTAAGGCCACCGTCACCACGGGCGAGGACGGCCGCGTGACCGTCTCGGGCGTGGACTCGGGCAAGCTGGAGGTCCGTGAGCTCAAGGCGCCCAAGGGCTACACCGCCTTTGAGGGCACGCGCTCCGTGACGGTCAAGGCCGAGGGCCTGGACGTCGACCAGGTGGCCGCCGCCAAGCCCAAGCTCACCATCACTGCCGAGTCGCCCCTGCGCGCCGACAGCGCGGACGGGTCGACGGGCAGCCTGGAGGCGTCGCTCATTAACACGCCCACCGGCACACCCCCTAGCATTACCACCGGAGGCTTTATGCCCTCGACAGGAGATATGGCAATGTACGCCGCGGCCGCCGCAGCGGTCGCCGGAGCCGCGCTCATCGTGGTCGCGCTCCTGGTCAAGCGGGGAGGTGGCAGCCATAAAGAGTAGCTGGCAGCCCCACAGAGAGCGGGGTTAGACGTAACGAAGCAGATGCTTAGAAACAGACAGATGTTTTTAGATCAAATGAAATTCAAGCAGAAAGCAGAGGAAAAGAAGATGAGCATGAGCAAGAACATCGCGCGCCTGGCAGTAACCGCCGGCCTCACGGCAGTGCTGAGCTTCGGTGGCGTCATGGCCCCGGTGACCATGGCGTTTGCGGCGGATCCGGTGACGGCTCCGGATAATGGCATCATCATCGAGCAGACTAAAGACAATGCGACAACCACGTTTAAGGCATATCAGATCTTTAAGGGTGATGTCGTTGATAAGACAGACAAGTCGGGTAAGGTCGTTTCAAATGTTGATTGGGCATTTGATGACAAGGCGACTCAGGAGGCCATCATCGATGCCATTAATGACTCTCAGAAAGATGCACTGAAGGATGGTGCCAGTGCAGAGGATGTCGCCAACTGGTTGGCCGAAAATGTGAAGGATACCACGCCAGCGACGCGTGTCGACAAGGATAGCGTTCTCAATAAAATTGCCAAGGTGGTTAAGGACAAGGTCGCGCCGACGGGCGATTCCTTTATCGCGGGCGCCGCTTTTGTGCCCAAGAATGCTGATAATACTCCCAACACGGGCTATTACCTTTTTCTGACCGATGACGCCAACATTGGCCAGTCGACCAAGAACAATAAGAACACTGGCACCTCTCCGATTTTCGCTGTTGTTGGCGATTCCGGCGTAAAGGTGGCCGAGAAGACTAAGATTCCTACTGTCGAGAAGAAGATCAGGGACGACAAGCCCGACAGCAATTGGGCCGACAAGGCAGATTCCCAGATGGGTCAGGACGTCCATTACCAGCTGACGGGCACCTTTGCCGACAACATCGCCACGTTCGACACCTACTATTATGAGTTTGACGACGTGCTCTCTGCCGGCCTTACGGCAAACGTGGGCACCATTGAAGTTAAAATCGGCGATAAGACCCTTTCGCGTAACACGACTGAGGGCGACAAGGCTGGTTACGATGTTTCGGTTGATGATTCAACTAACACGTTGACCGTAAAGTTTACCGACCTCAAAACTGCTGCGAACAAGGTCGGCGCGACGCTCGACGATAGATCCAATGTCGTCGTTACTTACACCGCTAAGCTCAATCCTGAAAAGGCCGCGAAAGTTATTGTTGGCAACACGGGTAACGACAACACCGTAAAACTGATTTATTCCAACAACCCCATGAGTGAGGGTAGGGGCGAGTCCGTGACCGACACCGTCCGCGACTACACCTACGCGCTCAAGCTCGTCAAGGAGGACGCTGCCGATGAGAACACTAAGCTTGACGGCGTGAAGTTCACCATTCAAGCGACGAATCCTGATGAAAACAAACAGGGTGCTGCTGCCGGTATCAAGTATGTTCAGGCGGACGGAACCCTCTCCGAAACCAAGCATGAGTTCGAAACTAAAAATGGCGGAATAATCGAGGTTAAGGGCCTCGATGCTGGTACCTATACCGTCAAGGAGACCCACACCCTCGGCGGCTACAACACGCTGCCCGACTTCACCTTTAAGATCTCGACTGCTGATGGCGATCTTGCTAAGCCTGAGGGCGAGGACAATAATAAGCTCACCGTTAACGTGACCAAGGATACTTCTTCGCTTGTGAAAGACGCAACTGTGACCGGTGGTGTGGTTAACCTTACTGTCCAGAACAAGAAGGGCTCCGGCCTCCCGCTCACCGGTCTTAACGGCGTGACCTTCACTTGGATCGCTGGTGGCGCGGTGCTGTGCATCGGCGTGGCGCACCTCATCCGCAGCCGTAAGCAGGCTGAGGAGTCCGAGCAGGAGTAGCGCTCACTCACCCATCCCTTTGGCAGGTGGGATGCGATGGCCATGAGACTTGCGGACACTTTTCTCGTCCATCTACGTTCTTGCTTTGCCATTCTCTTTTCGGGGCAGACTCCTCACTGGAGTCTGCCCCGTTCTTTTTTACAGGCTTTAGCCTGTGCGGGGCGCGCAGCGCGCCGCATCAGAAACCACCCG
>OAVS01000858.1_pt1 | contig 14259 bp, 12 predicted proteins | sample 1550601 | NCBI WGS metagenome assembly OAVS01 (sample SAMEA2580093, study PRJEB22360) | human gut metagenome | biome: human gut; feature: human-associated habitat; material: faeces | place: Denmark | collected 2008/2010
CGGCAAGGTCGGGTGTTCATTTCGTCTCGAAGACACGGCCCCCCGCCGGCAACATCGCCGGCGGGCGCCGTTTTTTGAGTGTAGTCATTGGGGATGTTCTTAAACGACTGGTCATTAAAGAACGTCCCCGATGACTACTTGCGACAAGGCAACGCCGATGTTTTGGCAACGACAGCGAAAACCCGCCAGAGCGAGCAAGGTGCCTTGAAACAAGGCGGCATTGACCTTTTGGTCATGCCGCCGAAGTTGAAAGGCAGATTGCCGCTCTGGCGGGTTTGCAGCGTCGAGCCGTTACGGCGTTTGGTAAAACGCCGTAACCCTAAAGTTCAGTCACGACAACGCTGTTGTAGATCTCGTCCCAGCGGTCCATGACCAGGTGGCCAGTCTTGGGATCCATGGCGTTGAGCTTGCCGCAGGTATTGGCGGTCTTGAGCACCGTGATGTCGTCGGCACCAGCAGCAATGGCATGCGCAAAGCCGGCGATGGTCGAGTCGCCGGAACCCGTCGCGTTCACAGCCGCAATCGCGGGCGTCTTGGCGCGGAACGCGCGACCCTCATGGAAGCCCACCGAGCCGGCAGCGCCCATCGAAACGACAACCCAAGGGATACCGGCAAAGCGGCCATCGGCGGCAAGCGCCTCACGCAAGGCATCGATATCATCGGTCGTAAAGGACGTACCTAGCAGGCCGTTAATCTCGGTCAGGTTGGGCTTTACGAGCTCAGGCTTAGCGTCGGACTCCAGCGCGGCCTCCAGCGATGCACCCGAGGTGTCGAGCAGCACCTTAGCGCCCGCCTCTTCGGCGATCTTGACGAGCTCGGCATAGTAGCCGGCATCGACGCCACGCGGCAGCGAGCCCGAAAGCGTCACAACGTCCGCCTTCGCTGCAAGCTCGGCGAACTTGGCCGTAAAGGCCTCGAGCTCGGCTGGGACGATCTGTGGGCCGCTCTCCAGCAGCTCGGTCTGATTACCCTCGTGCAGAATATTCAGGCAAATGCGCGTCTCACCGGCGATGGGCACAAAGTCATTCTTGACGCCATCGGCATCCATGAGCTCGGCCATATAGGCACCCATGTGCCCGCCAAGCAGGCCGGTCGCAAGCACATCGTCGCCCAACTGCAGCAGCACGCGGCTCACGTTGAGCCCCTTGCCGCCAGCGGTCTTTTCGGGCGTCACGCGGTTAACATCGTCGATGACCAGCTTGTCGAGCTGATAGCGCGTATCAATCGACGGGTTCATGGTAACGGTCAGAATCATGTTGGACTCCTGTTTAGAAAACCGGCCCGCGCCCCATCACAGAAACGCGAGCCGTCAACGGACTAGTTAATTAAGCCGGATACCCACTAGTCGTGGTATTCGCCGCGGTCCCACTTCTCCAGGAACTCGTCAAAGAAGTGCGGGTCAGCCTGAGCCTCGGCGTCGGCCTTGTTGCAGGCGTCGATCTTGGCAATCAGGGCATCGTGCTCGGGGGTCTTCTCGTAGGGCTCCTCCAGGAAGGCAAGCATGATATCGGCCATCAGGAACTCGCCGGTAATCTTGCCGCCAAAGCCCACGATGTTGGCGTTGAGCTCGCGACGGGCATACAGGGCAGAGGTCATGTCGCGAACCAGGGCGCAGCGGGCGCCGGGAACCTTGTTGACGGCGTTGGTGATGCCGATGCCGGTGCCGCACAGGGCCACGCCAAAGTCGGCCTTGCCGCTGGCAACAGCCTCGCCCACGGCCTTACCGTAGATGGGATAGTGCGTACGGGTGTGGCTGTAGGTGCCGCAGTCGAGCACCTTGTAGCCAGCCTGCTCCAGGCGGTCGGCCAGATAGATCTTCTCGTCCGTAACGATATGGTCGCAACCGATTGCGATGGTCTTCTTCATCAGAACGTCCTTTCGTCTGAATTCACAAGTTGAGATAGAAGTTCGAGTTCTCGGTGGCTCTCGTTAGGCCATCTTGTTGAGCATGTCGACACGGATCTGGTGACGGCCGCCAGCGTACTGGGCGCGCAGGAACTCGCGGGCGATCTTCTTGGCGACCTTGGTGCCCACAACGCCCGGGCCCATGGTGACCATGCGCGAGCCGTTGTGCTCGCGGGTCATGTAAGCGGAACGCTCATCGGAAATGTTGGCGACGACCATGCCCTTGATCTTGACGGCGGCCATATAGGAGCCGACGCCGTACTTATCGAATGCGAAGCCCTGGGAATCCTTGTGCTCCAGCAGGTCCTTAGCAACGGCGGTCGCGGAATCGACAAAGTCCGCGGCAGGGGTCTCGGAATAGTCGACGACCTCGTGACCGTCGGCGATGAGCATCTCCTTGATGGACTCCTTCATCGACATACCGTCGGCATCGGAAGCGATTACAACCCTCATGACATCCTCCTTGAGAGATACGCAGGTGCGCAGTTTCTGTTTGGAAGTGTTGAATCGCGTTCAGGTCCGGGCATCTGAATGTGCGGTTCTTCACTGTTCATGTTTATTTGAACACATTCGAACAGAGACTGCAACAATAATTTGTTTGTCTTTGTTCTTTTTTGAACAAATACCGTTCGCGGATGATTGGCGACCGTTTGGGCCCGGCGCGAACGTAGCGACCATGTGCTCAACAAACAAAAGGGCGGCCGAGAACGTGTCTCGGCCGCCCTTCGGCGGTATGCCCCGGTATATACAGCTGTTTTAGTTACTCGGACTGCCCACCTTTTTGGTGTGCTTGGACGGAGTACTCAGAAAGCGGCCCGTCAAATAGTTCGCCGGGCCGGAAATATCAATCCCCAGCAGCACATGCCCCAGCCACAAAAACGCCGCGAGCACCAGCAATGGAATCACGCACGAGGTCACGATCATCACGATGACGCCTTCGATCAGATCGGTCACCTGCTGCACGATCTCGTCGGTCATCTGCTTGGCGCCGCTGGTCACCGACGTGACAAGACCCGAGGCGCCTTCGGCAAGCTGCTCAAGCACATTCTTGGACTCTGTGGACTCGGTCTTTTTCTTGCTTGCTTTGGAGCTGTCGCTATCTGCCGCACTCGCAGCATCAGTCGCCTTTTGCTCGGCCGCTTCGATGCTCACTCGATACGTTTCATCGACCTTCTGCGACACCCATACGCTTGCAGGCACCAACACCATGCCAATTATGGCGACCACCAGCACACGCGTTGCCACGCGGCGAATGACTGTGCTCGTGCTCCAGCGTCCGTGAATGCCAAGTGAGATCGCAAAGAGCACCAGCGCAAACGGGATCAGGATGCCCAGGCCAACCGACCACAAAATCGTAAGCAAATATTTCTCTAGGTATAGCACGGCAAGCACGATACCAAGGTTGCCTGAAAGCTGTGCGAGCTGCTCGGCGACTGGCGTTCCCGTATCGCCCGGCAGCGCAGTGATACCCGCAGATAGGGCGACGCACGAGGTCGTGAGCGCCAAAACGTTGCCCTTCTTTTGGTCGATAACCTCGATGGTGGAGTCCCATGTTTTGGTATCGGCGAAATGCGGACGAGCTACAAAGCCCGACAGCAGCGCCAGTACCACGAGCGCAACGATAAAGCCAATCTGTAGCCTTTTGTTTGCGCACACGATATCGGACAGGCTGGGCTGCAGCTCGGTTACCGTCGTGTGCTCGGTTATCTGGACAGGACGCCCATGGGCCATCTCGTGCGCACCTCTTTTTTGTATTGACCCGTTATCCGGCATTTGGATACCTCCTCATTCCGGCCTGTATTGCGGATGAAAGTATACCCATCCAGCGAAAAACCGAACGGGAGGGCGTGCAGAAGCTCCATAACGCTGCTAGTCGAACAGTGCCATTTCAAAACTATGCCGGTTTACTACCGTAAAACCGATAGGACCGACCACATTTGCTATTAGCAGAAAATGGCAAGCTTTCTACCTGCGGCTTTGATAACGCTGTTCTTTCCATAGTTGAAAGAATACGATTCATCGTAGTAAACCGGCATAGTTTTGTAACCTACGGGTCGAGTCGGCACCGCAACAAACCTAATAACCCGTTTTCTTCCATCCTCAAAGGATCAAATGCATGACAGGAGTGTCCCTAACTGCCGGCAGATAAGGAACGTCCCCAAGTGCCGGGTAAAGAGAAAAAGCCCTGTCGCGAGTTTGCGGCAGAGCTTTTGGAAGGGGACTTGGTTGTGCGGGTTCGTTAGGCGAGCTTGGCCTCGAGCTCGGCGATGCGCTTGTAGGCATCGATGGTAAAGCGGGTCTGCTTCTCCAGGATCATAGTGGTCATGAGAGTGTCCTGAGCGTGAGCCATGATGAAGGTCATCTCCATCTCGCCACCGCCGGCCTCCTGCGAAAGCAGCTTGGTCTGCGTGTCGTGGGCACCGATGAGCGCATCGCTGGCATCCTTGTGCAGCTGCTCGGCCTTCTCAAAATCACCCTCGCGAGCAGCATCGAGCGCTGCAAGCAGATCGGTCTGGGCGTCACCTGCGTATGCGACGATCTCGAATCCAACCATCGAGATTTCTTCTTTGGTTGCCATATTGCGTTCCTTTCACATATGAACCAATGGAGAGCATCGCGTCCGGGCATACGCGCTGCGTTCTGTATGGCAGAAACATTAACATTCAAACAAAAAAGAACAACGCAAAACATAATTTCAAGCTATGAACAGTCAATTTTCACCCGTGAACGGTTTTTAAACTGTTTGAACAATATCGAACATATCAGTTGACGAGCCAAACCAATCCGCTCACCAACGAAAGTTTCTAGCTGCTCTAATCATGCCAAAGCGAGAGGGCGAGCAACAGCTTCTTTGCTCACACCCGTAGGTCTTTCACGCTCGCGCGCTCGACCAACACGCCCGAGACGAGCGTACGGCTTCTGGAGCTCGGGGCTTCCAGACCTGCGACGACCTCGTTAAGCGCACGGATGCCCAGTTCGCGGTGGCGAAACTTCACCGACGTCAGAATCGAGTTGGGAATCGTCTTGTAGAGCTCATCGTCGAAGCCGATCACGGACACGTTGTCGGGCACACTGAGCCCTTTGTCACGTAGAGCCATCATCACGCCGTTTGCCATGCAGTCGTTAGCAGCGAGGACCGCCGTGCAATCGGGCTTATCGGCAAGCACAAGGCCCGCGGCATAGCCACTATCCGCATTCCAATCGCCTTGCAGAGGCTCGGGCGGCTCAATGCCACGCGCCTCGAGTGCCGCACGCCAACCTTTCATACGGCACTGGCTCGACAGCGACTCTTTCTTACCCGAAACGAAATACACGTTCTTGTGACCATGATCCAAGAAGTACTCGCACGCCATGCGCGCGCCGCCCTCTTGGTCGTCACTGACGGTGGAGCAGGTAGGATGCTCCATCGGTGTGATAATCACCGTCTTGAGGTCTTTCGGCGCCTCAAAGGTATCAAAGTCATCGACCATCTGGCGCAGGTTGAAAATCATGCCGTCGACGGGAAGCTGCGACATCCTACGCGCCGCTTCGGCAAGGGTCATCTTCTCCCCTGCCCGCTTTTTGATCATCGTGAGAGCAAAGCCTCGCTCTTCGGCGGCATCGGCGATACCGTCAATCATGTCCACGGCACCGCCCGACAAGTGGAACATCACCACGCCGATGCACCCGTAACGGCCCAACTTGAGTGAACGCGCGGCAAAGTTGGTTCGAAACCCAAGCGCCTCCATGGCCGCATGGACTTTATCGCGCGTCGACTCGCGAACGCTATCGGGCTCGTTGATCACGCGCGACACCGTCTTGAGAGAAACACCCGCGGCAACTGCCACATCGTTCATTGAGACATTTTTCTTGTCCATCGTTGCCACTGCTTCTCCAGTCGGTTTTGCATCGCTTGCTTTTTGCGTTCTAGCATACACTACCTGCCTGACTGATAAATCAACCGTTTACCGGACAATATCGACCACTCACCCCTAAATCCTTGTTGCTCTTCCAAAAATGTCTTACGTTGTCATTAACGAAATGACAACGTTGTCATTTCGCAATGCCTTCCTTAAACAGGAAGGTTTCCGGGCAGTCCTGACCATCCATCGACGACCAGTTCCATCCACATGCATCGCGCATCAAGCAGCAAAGGAGCTCTATGGACGCCATCGTAAAGATGCTCGAAAAGCATCAACCGTTCTTTGAGAAGATCTCGAGGAACGTCTACCTCCAGGCCATTAAGGACGGATTCCTTGGGTGCATGCCCATTGTCCTCACCTCTTCGATCTTTCTGCTCATTGCCACCCTTCCCGGCGTAGTCGGCATCACGCTGCCCCAGCCGCTTATCGACTGGTGCAACAAGCTGTACAACTTCACCATGGGCGTCATGGGCATCATGGTTGCCGGCACCACTGCCAAAAACTTCACGGCATCCATGAACCGTCGTATGCCCGCCGGCAAAGTGCTCAACGACGGTTCCACCATGGTGGCCGCCCAGTGCAGCATGCTGCTGCTCGCAGTCACGCAGTTCACCACCAAGTTCAACGGCTCCGAACTTTCGGTCTTCGATTGCACCAGCATGGGCACGCGCGGTCTGTTCTCGGCCTATATCGCCGCGTTCATTACCGTGTGGGTCTACAAATTCTGCGTCTCGCGCGATCTGACCATTAAGCTGCCCAAGGAGGTCCCGGGCGCCATCGCTCAGAACTTCCGCGACATCATCCCCTTTGGCGGCGCCGTCATCATCTGCGGCATCATCGATGTCGTCGTGCGCAACCTCATGGGCGTTCCGTTCTCCGAGCTGCTTATCAAACTGCTCTCCCCGCTCTTTACCGCTGCAGAAACCTATCCTGGCCTTATCCTTATCCAGGCGGCCACCGCGTTCTTCTGGTTCATCGGCGTCCACGGCCCCTCGATCGTCCAGCCGGGCATCGACCCCATCCGTCTTGCCAACCAGGCCGAGAACCTGCAGGTTCTGCTGGCAGGCGGCCACCCCGCCCATTCCCTCACCTTTAACATGTCGCTCGTAGGTGAGTTCGGCGGCACCGGCGCCACGTTCATCGTGCCGCTTCTACTGATTCTCTTTATGAAGTCCAAGCAGCTCAAAGCCGTCGGTAAGGCCTCGATTGTTCCTGTTGCCTTCGCCGTCAACGAACCGCTGCTCTTTGGCGCGCCGATGATCCTTAACCCCTACATGCTCGTCCCCTTTGTTGCCGCCGGCTGCGTCAACGTAAGTGTTGCCAAGTTCTTTATCGATAACGTGGGCATGAACGGCTTCTCCTTCGTGGTGCCTTGGGCTACCCCTGCCCCCATCGGCATCTTCATCACCACGAACTTCCAGCTTATTGCCCTGGTATTTGTCGCGATCATCATCTTGCTGGACGCCATCATCTACCTGCCGTTCTTGAAGGCATACGATAAGCTGCTCTGCGACCAGGAGGCCGAGCGCGCCGCCGAGCTGGGTCTTGAGTCCGATGGTGCTGCCACCATCGCCGCCAACGCCCCTACGCCCGCTGTCGAGCAGGCTACCGCTTCCGTCGAGCCGACCGCCGCTGCCGCCGACAGCAAGCCTGTCGCCGATCAGCCCGAGCCCGCCGCCGACGCATCCGCTAAGAAGGATGTCGATGGCCTGAAGGTCCTCGTCCTGTGCGCCGGCGCCGGCACCTCTGCCATGCTTGCCAACGCCATCAAGGAAGGTGCTGCGCAGACCGGAGAGAACATCGCTTCCTCCGCAGGCGCCTATGGCCAGCACACTGCCATCATGGATCAGTACGACGTTATCGTGCTTGCCCCGCAGGTCCGTAGCTACTACAACGACATGAAGGCCGACACCGATCGTCTGGGCATTAAGCTGCTCGCCCCGCGCGGCAAGGAATATATCGACCTTACCCGCGACCCCGCCGGCGCCATCAAGTGGCTCCGCGAGAACCTCGACTAGTTACCTCCCTCTGTTGGTGCCCGAATCCCCAGTTCGGGCACCTCTCCCTATTCCCATCCCACAGAAAGGATGACTCATGACCAATCCCATGCAGTTCCCCGACGGCTTTGTATTTGGCGGCGCCACCGCCGCTTACCAGGTTGAGGGCGAGACCCGCACGCACGGCAAGGGCAAAGTGCCCTGGGACGATTTCCTGGCTGCTCAGGGTCGCTTCTCCCCCGACCCCGCAAGTGATTTCTACAACAAGTATCCGGTCGATATCGACCTGTGCCAGCGCTTCGGCATCAACGGTATCCGTGTCTCCATCGCTTGGAGCCGCATCTTCCCCAACGGTACTGGCGAGATCAACCCCGAGGGTGTTGCCTTCTATCACGAGCTTTTTGCCACCTGCAACAAAGCTGGCGTTATTCCCTATGTCACGCTCGATCACTTTGACACGCCCGAGGCCTTCTACCAGGACGGCGGCGAGGGCTTCTTGACGCGCACGACCATCGATGCCTTTGTCGAGTACGCCAAGTTCTGCTTTGCCGAGTTCACCGAGGTCAAGCACTGGTTCACGTTTAACGAGATTCCCGCGACCGCCGAGGGCAGCTTTATCGTCGGCAACTGGCCGCACGGCGAGAAGTATCGCCTGGACAAGGCCTTCCAGCTCATGCACAACATGATGGTGGCCCACGCCAAGGCTGTCGTCGCCTTCCATGAGGGCGGCTTTGAGGGCGAGATCGGCATTGTCCAGAACCTGGAGCCCAAGTATCCCCTCGACCCCAACAACGCCGCCGACTGCGAGGCAGCTCGCATGGCCGACGTCATCAACAACCGCTGGGTACTCGACGCCACCTTCCGCGGCCACTATGCAGCCGACACCATGGAGGCTGCGACCAAGCTGGCCCACATCGCCGGCGGCGAGCTCGACGTCCGCGACGAGGACATCGCCGCGCTGACCGCCGCGCTCCCCTACAACGATTGCCTGGGCGTCAACACCTACAAGTGTCAGTTCCTGCGTGCCGCCGAGGGCGAAAACGACATCAACCACAATGGCACCGGCGACAAGGGCTCCTCGCGCTGGTTCCTCAAGGGCGTGGGCGAGGCATGCGTGCGCGAAGGCGTACCCACCACCGATTGGGACTGGATCATCTATCCCGAGGGCCTCTACGACCTGCTGCTCCGCATTAAGAACGATTACCCCAACTACAAGAAGATCTACATCACCGAGAACGGCATGGGCTATAATGACGACTTTGAGGACGGCTTTATCGACGATGCCCCTCGCATCGACTATATGCGTCAGCATCTCGCGTGGATCCTCAAGGCAATCGACGGCGGCGTAAACGTCGACGGTTACTTTGTGTGGTCGCTGCAGGACCAGTTCTCCTGGACCAACGGCTATAACAAGCGCTATGGCCTGTTCTACATCGACTTTGAGACCCAGAAGCGCTATCCCAAGGCGAGCGCGTACTGGTACAAGAACGTCGCGGAGACCGGCAGGCTCATGGCCTAGTTTCAACCACATATCCCCTTTCGGCCGCATGCGAATCCCTCCACGGGATCGCATGCGGCCTTTTTTGTTTTGGCTCGGTCCGAGCAGACCGTTTGTCTCGATCCGTAACATCTAACCCGGTTTTCTACTCCCAACTGTTACAGATTGAGATAATTCGTCGACGCCGACGTTTTAATATACCGTGGTACAATTACGTCCCAACGCAAAGGAGGTACCTATGTCCACCTGTGTGCCTGTCCGAGATATGAAGGACACCGCTGCATTTACCGCGCTTGTTGAGTCTGAGCGCGATGTCACCGTTACCAAGAACGGCTACGAGGCCATGCACTGCATCAGCAGCGACCAGTATCGTCTCATGCAAGACGAAATCGCCAAAGCCAAGCTGCTGTCTCGTATGATGCTGGCAGAAGACGAGATATCGCAAGGCGACTACAGCGACTACGACTCCTTCGCGACCGCGATACGAGACAAATATGACCTATAACGTCGTAATACTCAAAAGCGCACGATATGAGTACGAGAGTATTGTCGGATACCTTGCTCAAATCCTCATGAATCCACGTGCAGCAGGCAATTTTGTTGCTGAGTTTGAATATCAGCTTGATCTGCTTCGCAAGCAGCCGCCCCTACGACCCCTCTCCCACATACGAGAGCTGGCGGCACGCAATTATCGATCGTTTCCCGTCAACAACTACGTGTGCCTTTACAAGTTTGAGCGCGAAACAATCTATATCGCCCACGTCTTTCACCAGTCACAGGACTACGCCCACCTAATCTAGTCCGGCAGCACGAGCTAGCAGATGACCTGCGTGTGCTCCTCGATGGCGGCGCGGTCCGCATCGGTAATACCCGGCTCAGCTTGCACTCACATATCATAATAAAGCCCAAACGAAACACGGTCCTGCGGTTCAATGGGCCACAGGACCGTATGCCGTCGGTCAGATAAAGATCGTCATATACAGAGGTAGATATACCCTATGCCCTTCAGCCCTGAGCTGTTTTGGGTGAAGAACTATCTCTTCTCCGACTCGTCGTTCGAATCGTCTGCCAAAATCGTCAAGCGAGATTGTTGAATACGATTTGGAAGATTTAACCTCAACAGGAGTGACCCGCGGTTTTCCAGCCGCATCTTCAAAGCCGCGCGATACAAGAAAATCAATCTCACGCGTTCTGGGCCGACTCCCCTCCGTTTTGGAAGGCTCCTGCCAGCTGTAATAAAAAAGCGAATGCCCCAGACTCTTAAGCTGCTGCGCCACGATGTTCTCGATCAGCATTCCTTTATTAATTGAAATTCTTCCAAATTGAATGTCTCTATGGACGTCCATAAGGTCCGGACCATCATCAAACGCCAAGCTCACGAGCAATCCCGTATCCGCCATATAGCATTTAAGCGAAGACGCGTCCTCGTGCAAACGGTAACCCACGCTCGGGTCGCTGCATAAATAGCAACGGTTAATCAGTCGCGCATCCTCAAGCCAGATTAACGCCGACTCATATGTCTCAAAACGGGACCCCTTCTCCAAACTGCCAAATTTAAACCGTTTGTTTGCCGCAGATAATGCTCATGTACGGTAAAGAAGCAAGCAACCGAAAACAATAGATAGACCGCCAGCACTACACTATTCCGAACCAAAGACCAAAAGATAAGCATTTTGAGAAAATCTAAACTTTTGGATTTTCCTACAATGCCGACTACGGCGGAATCCCTCCCACTCCTTATATATTTCTTTCTGTATACATTGAATTTGTATTTAGTAAAATGCAGACAACACCACGGATCGGCTTTTGGCTGGACAATTCCAACCAAACACCGCAGCAGACAGTAGAAACCATTCTGAACGTTAGGAAGCCGGTATGATTGTTACATATAAGGGGAAGAAAAATTTCTTTTAGGTACTTGCTTTCCTAAAACTGATGTGATACAATGATTTAATCCAGAAAAGGAGTAAAAAATATGCGGCAAGGTATTCTTAAATAAAACTATAATCAAATAGTGGGAACAAAGGATTATGATAGTCCCTTTTGTAGGGGCTTAGTTTTTTGTACCCAATTTAAGAATACTTTTGCCTTATCAATTTTGACATATCCCCAAAAACAGCACTCACAAACAGGTGTATGCTGTATATGTGTATGTCCGCAATTATCATCCCCAGTGGTAAAAGTATTTTACTGCTGGGGATTTTTATGCCCTTCGGGGCAGTAAAGGGAGGACAATCACATGAAATATAATCAATATTGGAATTCTTGCCCATGTAGACGCTGGAAAGACGACCTTGACGGAGAGCCTGCTATATGCCAGCGGAGCCATTTCAGAACCGGGGAGCGTCGAAAAAGGGACAACGAGGACGGACACCATGTTTTTGGAGCGGCAGCGTGGGATTACCATTCAAGCGGCAGTCACTTCCTTCCAGTGGCACAGATGTAAAGTCAACATTGTGGATACGCCCGGCCACATGGATTTTTTGGCGGAGGTGTACCGCTCTTTGGCTGTTTTAGATGGGGCCATCTTGGTGATCTCCGCTAAAGATGGCGTGCAGGCCCAGACCCGTATTCTGTTCCATGCCCTGCGGAAAATGAACATTCCCACCGTTATCTTTATCAACAAGATCGACCAGGCTGGCGTTGATTTGCAGAGCGTGGTTCAGTCTGTTCGGGATAAGCTCTCCGCCGATATTATCATCAAGCAGACGGTGTCGCTGTCCCCGGAAATAGTCCTGGAGGAAAATACCGACATAGAAGCATGGGATGCGGTCATCGAAAATAACGATAAATTATTGGAAAAGTATATCGCAGGAGAACCAATCAGCCGGGAAAAACTTGTGCGGGAGGAACAGCGGCGGGTTCAAGACGCCTCCCTGTTCCCGGTCTATTATGGCAGCGCCAAAAAGGGCCTTGGCATTCAACCGTTGATGGATGCGGTGACAGGGCTGTTCCAACCGATTGGGGAACAGGGGAGCGCCGCCCTATGCGGCAGCGTTTTCAAGGTGGAGTATACAGATTGCGGCCAGCGGCGTGTCTATCTACGGCTATACAGCGGAACGCTGCGCCTGCGGGATACGGTGGCCCTGGCCGGGAGAGAAAAGCTGAAAATCACAGAGATGCGTATTCCATCCAAAGGGGAAATTGTTCGGACAGACACCGCTTATCCGGGTGAAATTGTTATCCTTCCCAGCGACAGCGTGAGGTTAAACGATGTATTAGGGGACCCAACCCGGCTCCCTCGTAAAAGGTGGCGTGAGGACCCCCTCCCCATGCTGCGGACGTCGATTGCGCCGAAAACGGCAGCGCAAAGAGAACGGCTGCTGGACGCTCTTACGCAACTTGCGGATACTGACCCGCTTTTGCGCTGCGAGGTGGATTCCATCACCCATGAGATCATTCTTTCTTTTTTGGGCCGGGTGCAGTTGGAGGTTGTTTCCGCTTTGCTGTCGGAAAAATACAAGCTTGAAACAGTGGTAAAGGAACCCACCGTCATTTATATGGAGCGGCCGCTCAAAGCAGCCAGCCACACCATCCATATCGAGGTGCCGCCCAACCCGTTTTGGGCATCCATCGGACTGTCTGTTACACCACTCCCGCTTGGCTCCGGTGTACAATACGAGAGCCGGGTTTCGCTGGGATACTTGAACCAGAGTTTTCAAAACGCTGTCAGGGATGGTATCCGTTACGGGCTGGAGCAGGGCTTGTTCGGCTGGAACGTAACGGACTGTAAGATTTGCTTTGAATACGGGCTTTATTACAGTCCGGTCAGCACGCCGGCGGACTTCCGCTCATTGGCCCCGATTGTATTGGAACAGGCATTGAAGGAATCAGGGACGCAACTGCTGGAACCTTATCTCTCCTTCACCCTCTATGCGCCCCGGGAATATCTTTCCAGGGCTTATCATGATGCACCGAAATACTGTGCCACCATCGAAACGGTCCAGGTAAAAAAGGATGAAGTTGTCTTTACTGGCGAGATTCCCGCCCGCTGTATACAGGCATACCGTACTGATCTGGCCTTTTACACCAACGGGCGGAGCGTATGCCTTACAGAGCTGAAAGGATATCAGGCCGCTGTCGGTCAGCCGGTCATCCAGCCCCGCCGTCCAAACAGCCGCCTGGACAAGGTGCGCCATATGTTTCAGAAGGTAATGTAAAGATACATAATCGTCAAGACGGCAACAATCAGAAGTTATGGAGGGTAACAATGGAATATCGTAAGGAAGATTTAATGGAAGCAAAAAAGCAAATTTTGGGAGTGGGAGAGAACATGGGAACAGAGGAAAGTAAAAAAATCTGGGAGGAGAACGCACAATTTTGGGATAATGCAATGGGTGACGAATCTAATGAATTTCACAGAGAGGTAGTGCGTCCCAAAGTAACGGAACTTCTATCTCCTAATCCTGCGGATTACATTTTGGATATTGCGTGTGGCAATGGAAATTATTCTTCGTATCTTGCACAAAGAGGCGCTTCGGTTGTCGCTTTTGATTACAGCAAAAAAATGATAGAATTGGCTAAAAGACGGCAATCACAATATGCAAAACAAATTGAATTTTGTGTGGCGGATGCGACCAATAGAAAAAGTATATTAGAATTAAAAAGAAATCGAGCCTTTACGAAAGCAGTTTCTAATATTATGGATATTACGGATATTGAACCACTTCTTATGGCTGTTTATGAACTGTTGCAGGAAAGCGGAATTTTTGTCTTTGCAACGCAACACCCTTGTTTTGTCACGTTGACTGAAAAATATATGACACCGCACAGTTACTATGATATAGCGATTGAAGGGCAACCGAAAGAGCAGATTTATTATCATCGTTCCATACAAGATATTTTTAACCTTTGTTTTAGAGCTGGATTTGTCATTGATGGATTTTATGAAGAATGTTTTAAAACCAACAAAGAAATTCCTATGGTAATGATAGTAAGGCTTAAGAAGGTAAAACGT
>OAVS01000860.1_pt1 | contig 14246 bp, 10 predicted proteins | sample 1550601 | NCBI WGS metagenome assembly OAVS01 (sample SAMEA2580093, study PRJEB22360) | human gut metagenome | biome: human gut; feature: human-associated habitat; material: faeces | place: Denmark | collected 2008/2010
CGTGGCAGCGTGGGCGGAGATGCCGCACGCGCCAACGGGCACCGGAGCGTCGTCGGCATCGTCGTCGGCCTGCACACGCAGCATCGACTGATGCAACGTCAATGACAATCCAGGCGTCACCGCGAATCCCGGCTGCACCGGCTTATGGGCCGCACCGACTCCAGCCGCGACGGGCGAGGCGACGACGGACGCCGCAACACCCACCGCGCCGAGGGGAGCCGCAACAGGAACGACAGGAGCCGCAACCGCCCCGCCAGCCGGCGACACGACCACGCCCGCGCGATGGCGATGCCGCCCGGCACGAGCCGAATCCAGCACGCCCTCGTCGAACTCCCCGGTCTGCCGCGATACGATCGCCGCGCATGTGACCGCAGCGGACACGTTCGCCATCGTGCTCGGCATGCCGACGATGTTGCTGACCGGCACCAGCGGCACCAGAAGCTGCACCGGAAGACCAACCGCGGTGAACACGGTCGTCGCGGTCACGATCGCAGTGCCCGGCACGCCCGCGGTACCGATCGACGACAGCAGTCCGATCACCGCGAGCGCCACATAGCTCACCGGCGAATACCCCAGTCCGAGCGCGTTGATGGTGAACACGGCCGACAGCATCGGCCACACACCAGCGCATCCCGGCATGCCGATGGTCGTCCCAATCGGGGTGGTGAAGTTCGCCACGTCCGCGCCGACACCGACCGTGCCGAGCTGCCGTATGCTCAGCGGCAGCGTCGCCACGCTGGACTGCGTGGCGAACGCCGTGGTCTGCGCCGGCAGCACGGCCTTGAAGAACGTCAAGGGCGGCACGTGCGCCACGAATTTCAGCAGCAGCCCGTTGACGACGAACGCCTGGATGATGTTGAGCACGAAGCCCAGCACGAGAATGCTCAGCAGCGCGAGCAGCGCGTCCGCCTTGGATGTGGTCGCGGCCGTCGAGGTCGCTCCCAGCACCACCACCGCGTACGGGGTGAGCTCGACCACGTAGCCGACGGCCTTGTAGATCACGTCCTTGGTCTGCTCGAAGAACCGCTTGACGATGCTCACGTCCTTCTGCCGACCGACCGACACGATGGCGATGGCCAGCACGGTGGCCGTGATGATGATGGGCACCACACGGTTGCCGGACAGGTCTCCGACGATGTTCTTCGGGAAGAAGTTGAGTATGACCTGGTCGAGCGGCGCTGTCTGCGAGGTGAGGAAACCGGCGGTCGACTCGTCGTCGACGAGTTTGACGCCCGAGCCGATGTGCAGCGGGATGGCCACACCCAGCGTCATCACGATGGCGATCAGATTGGTGAGCAGCAGCCAGACGACCGACCGCAATCCGATGCTGCGCAGCTTTTTCAGACTGCCGACGTAGGTGATGCTGGAGATGATCGACACGAAGATCAGCGGCGCGACCAGCGCGGTGATCAGGTTGATGTAGATGTTGCCCAGCAGGTTGAGCGAGTCGACCTGCCCGTCGAACACGAGGCTCAGGGCGATGCCCAGCCCAAGCGCGAGCACCGTCAGCAGGCTGAAGTTGAGTTTGAAGACCGCACGCAGCACGGCGATCAGGGCGAACAGCACCACGGCCGACGCCCAGACCGCCACTGCGGTGGGATCGATGTTGGATAGCGCTCCCATCAGTCAGCTCACCTCGCCGAGGTCGGGCGGGTCGAGTCGGAGAGAGCCTGTGCCGCCACGGCGTCGCCACGGTTGCGGCTCAGCGCCAGCGCCCCGGCGGCGGTCAGCGCGAGGCTGAGCGCGACGGATGCGATGACCGTGGCTTCGGCACCGGTGCGGGAGAGCGGCTCGTTGCCGGCGACGACGATTTTGCGGGACGGCTTGTTGCCGGCCGTGCTATCGTTGCCGCCAGCGTTGTCGGTGTTGCCTGCGACCGGATTGTTACCCGTGTCGCCGCTACCGCTGCCGTTACCGTTACCGCTGCCGCCGTTGTTGCCTCCGGCGAGCGCCGTGACCGCATTGGCGATGTTCTTCGTGGCGGTGTCGGTCGCGCTGATGGTCGCCTTCTTGTCGGACACGGTCTTTTCGGCCGCGGCGAGCGTCTTCTTGAATGCGGCGACCCGGTCGGCGGAGTAACCGTCCAGGCTCACCGTCTTGGCTTGTGCGATTTCGCCGCGCAGGTTGAGCAGGGAGTAGAAGTGGTCGGCCTGGGCGATGTATGCGTCACGGTCGTTGTTGACCTTGCGCCCGTAGTTCTTCGCCGCGCTCAGGTCGTCGCCGGTGATGGAGAATCCGCCTTGGATGATCGCCTTGTCGTCGTACGTGGTGCCGTACCAGTTGAGCATGTATTCCCTCGCCGTGGGCTGCGGCTTGGTGTCGACGTTCGCGGTCTTGCCATGGTAGTCCACGACCTCATCGGTCACGGGGCCGGCCGGCTGGTCGGTTCCGGGCAGCTGTGCGGCGTTGTTCTTGTTGTAGTGCAGCAGCAGCGGCACCTGCAGGCGGGTCGCGCCGACGCCCTTGGAATCGACGACGCCGTGGCTGCCGTCCTCGGTCACGAGGTTCGGCAGGTACGTGTTCACGAGATGCGTGTACAGGTCCGACAGCGGGTGGCTGCCGTTGTTGTAGTTGTCGCGGATGTGGAACGGCGAGCCTTTGCCGGACGTGCTGTCGAGGATCGTGTCGAACGTGTACACGTGCTTGATGCCGTATTTGCGGGCTTCCTGGTTCACGTAGCGGATCGTGGCGTATGTGTTGCCGCACCAGGTCGCGCCGAAGAAGATGTAATGGTTGCCTGGCGACTGCAGCAGCTTCTCCAGTTCGCCGTACGTCACCGATATGAGCGAGAAGTCCTTGTCCTCGCCCTGCTTGAACACGCTGGCCGCGCCGGCCGAGACGTTGTTCAGGTAGTAGTTGGTGTAGAACTGGCCGTTGGTGCGGGTCGCGGCGTTCTTCGCGGTGCCCAGCACGCGGGTCAGCTCGGCGCTGTCGGCAACGTTCGCGGTGGATGCGAGCACCTTGTCGCCGGTGTTGTCCTTGTTGTAGGTGAACAGGGTCGGCAGGTCGACGACGTTTGCCGTGTTCTTGCTTTGCAGGTCGGTCAGGCCGAATTCGTCGATGGTCTGCTGGAACCGTTTGGCGAATGCGTCGACCGCGTTGTTCTTGTCGTTGATGTTGACGAGCGTGTCGGCTCCGGCGTTGTCGAGGTGCGGGTCGAAATTGTAGATTTTCTCGATGCCCTGCGCCTTGGCGGCGGTGTTGATGGCGGGCAGTGCGGCCGTCGTCGCGGAGTCCCACGTGCCGCCGATGAGTATCACGAAGTTGCCTTTGCCGTAGCGCAGGATGTCTTCGAGACGTTCCAGCGTGATGTTCTCGAACACGTGATCCGAAGGCAGGTTGGGGATGCCCGCGTAGTAGTCGAACGGCGTGTCTTCCTGGGATTGTGCGGCTGTTGCCGCCGTGGGCGTGGTTTCGGCGGCGGATGCGGCGTTCCCGCCCGTCAGCGCGAATCCGGTGAGACCGAGCGCCGCCGCGGTGAGCAGCGCCGCGGCTTTAGCGGCGATGGAGCCTCTCGTGAGGCTGTGGTTGGTGTTGGACATTGTTGTGGTTTCCTTCTGTATTTCTTCTGTATCGAATTGCGTTGGTTCTGCTGCGCTGATGGCTCAGCGGGACGATGGTCCGTCGACGAGGTTGAAGTCGTACCGTGCGGTAGGAGCGCCGCCGCTGTCGGCCACGTTGAGACTCGCCGATGGCCCGGCGGATGGTCCGTTCGCCGGCGATGCGATGGGCTGCAGCACTTCGGTCGGCGCACTCGCGTCGGCACGGGCTTCGGTTGCGGCAATGGCGTTCGCCGGCGTCGCGGGGGCCGGCGTCGCGCCGTCTGCGATGTCGAATCCGTCGTCGGGCCGACCGCCGTTCGCTCCGGCGAGCGCGGGAGCGCGGCGCTTGTTGCGCGCAATCAGCGCGGCGCCCAGCGTGCCGATGACGGCGAGCGCGATGACCACGCCGGCGACAATGCGCACCACCGGGCTGGTGGTTTCGGCCCGATCGGTGACCGGAGAGGCCTGCGTGGTGGTTTCCGCCGTATCAGTGCCGCTGTCGGTGATGCCGGATTCGGTCGTAGTGGTCTCGCCGCCAGCGGTGTCGGCGGTGTTGTCATCGCTGTTCTTCCGGGAGGCCGCGTCCTTCGAGGTCTGAGTGGCGGTGGCATCGGCGTTCGCGGCCGTGTCGCCTGTGATCCCGGCTGTGCTGCCCGTCGCGCTCTGGCCGGACTGTGTGCCGGTCGACTGCGCGGGCTGCGACTGTTGCGCGGTGGTGTTGCCCGTGGAGGGCTTCGTCGTCTGGGTGGCCGGCGAGCCCGAGGACTGCTTCGCCGGGGCCGGGGCCGATTGCTTCGGGTTGCTCGGCTTCGTGGCGGGGGCGGGCGTCGCCGGCTCCTCCTTCTGGGCGTGCTCCTTCTTGTAGTTCGCGCAGTAGCTGTCGAACGCGGCCTTCTGCGCTGAGACGTCGATGCCGCCTCCGGGGTTGGAATCGTAGGCCGAACCGCCACTGGAACAGCAGGCGACCGGATTGTAGTTGGTCGAGCACAGGTCGCACACGTCGCCGGCCGCGTAGGCCGTGCCGAGCGCGAATTGCAGGCCGCCGACCGCCATAGCGCCTATCACGGCCGAGCCGGCGAGCACGCGGATAAGCCGGCGCTTCACGGGCCGCCCGTTGCGTGGCGCTTCATGACGAGCTGATGATGTGGACATGGATATTCCCTTCTTCTTGTCTTCCGCGCCGTTTTTGGATACGGCGCGGCGGTACAGTTTGGTGGCGGCGAATCGCGATATACGAAAACCTGCGATGCGGCAGAATCCGCATCGCCGCGAATGATCCGGCAACCGTCGGCGTAATCTGCCGGGAGTGTGAGGAATCATGCCGGACGGCGAATCACAGTCATCGCGATCGCGCCGGCAAACATCCGAAACGGACTATCGAGCGGTCTCTCACCGCTCGCGCATGATCGGCAGTCCGCCCGACAGTGAGCCGACAGCCGATGCCTTCACGCCTTCATTGACACACATAACGTACTCCTTGCTCGGATAAGACACCTGACCGGGGTGCCGCCCCATCATCCGGGGCCGGGCCTGTTCGCGGGTTCCCGTGAACGTTGACATCATCGTAGGCTCCGCGTCGCCGCGTTGGCAAACCCGCGGTTATACATAGTTGTTATGGCCTCGTATCAACCCTATATTTGTTCACGATGACAGCGGCGACAACCGTTATGGCGAATATCACGACATTGCCGATGATCAGCAGACGGTTCATCGTGTACAGCAGCCATGCGATCAGCAGCAGGTCGACGAGCAGCGCGACGATGCACAACGCCGCGAGCCCGGATTGCGGCACGCGGCCGAGCAACGGCAGCGAGCGGAATGCGCAGAGCGATGAGCCGTCGCGCAGTATCAGGCGCAATGCGGCGACGGCGACCATCGCCTGCACCACGATCATCAGAATCGTGACGCTCGACGACACGGTTTTCGCGGAATTCCCGGCGATCAGCGGGCACTCCGCGGCGATCATGCCCACCGAAAGCAGGCGCACGGGAGCGCCGGTCCGAGCGGAACGCTCTCCCAGTTCGCGCGGCAACCATCCGTCCGCGCAGGCCGAGGCGACCGGATACGCCACGCAGCCGACCGCGGCATTGAGCGTGGTGAGCAGGGCGAACGCGGAGCCGCCCACCACGAACGCGACCGTCACCGGAGCCGGGACGAATGCGGACAGGCTGACGGCGAGATCCTGGTTCGCGACCTGGGCTATCGGCAAGGCGCCGGCATCGGCCACGCAGATCAGCGCATACGTCACGGCGACCAGCAACAGCGAGACGCGCATCGCGCGGGGCACCGTCACCCGCGGACGGTCCGCGACCGCGGCATAGTTCGCCACGCCGGCCACCCCGTTCATCATGAACGTCATGTACACGCATGCGAACAGGAACGCCAGAGGCGAGCCGAGAAACGTGTAATGCGCGAGATTCGCGAGCCGCACGTGCGGCATTGTCACCGCAACGTACGTGCCCAACGCCGCCGCGAGCAGCACGGCCATCACCAGTTGGGCGATGGCGGCGATGCGGGCACCCAGCATGTGCACGCCGAGGAACAGCGCGACGACCAACGCCGCGGTCAGGCGTGTCGGCAGCATGGGCAGGCCGAGCAGCTGCGCCGCGGACAGCGCGTACGCGGAGATGTCGAACACCAGAAAACACAGGATATAGGCGACGATGCCACCGAACACGGGCGGCAGCAGCGTGCCGACCTGCTGGTACTGGCCGCCCGGGTAATCGCCGGACGAGCTGGCCAGCAGCTGCGGCACCAGCGCGAACGCGCCTCCCAGTCCACCGACCAGCGCGGCGAGCCACAATCCGGTGCCCGTGATGCCGACGCCGATGCCGGCCATCGACATGACCCCCAGACCGACGACATTGCCCGCGCCGAAAGCGGCCAGATGAACCGTGTGCAGTGAACGTGATGATGCCATGATGCCCCTCCCCGGCCGAAACCTTCATGACAACTGAACCACATCATGCCGGCGATGAGGACGCCGTTCCCATATGAAAAATCTATACTGTGTTCAAGCGCCACATTGTTCGATCGCGGATGGCGGGGCCGGGGCTCGTGTCCGACGACCCTATCCGCGGCGCATATCTCCCGTCGCGCGTCAGCTGCTGGTCAGGAACGTCTCGTTGCCGCGGGTGAAATCAAGCACCGCGCCGGCAAGCTCGACCTCGCCCGACAGATCGGGGTCATCGGCAAGCAACCGCCCAGCACGTTCGCGCGCGTCGGCGATGATCTTGGCGTCCTTGACCACGCGCAGCAGTTTCAGACCGGACTTGCCGCCCGACTGCGCGTCGCCGAGCACGTCTCCGGCGCCGCGGAACTCCAGATCGGCCTGCGCGATCTGGGCGCCGTCGAGCGTGCCCTGGATGACCTGCAGCCGCTGCTGCGCGGGACCGCCGTCCTCAGCCCGCGAAATCAGGAACGCCCATGAATCCGTGCCGCCGCGCCCCACGCGCCCGCGCAGCTGGTGCAGCTGCGAAAGCCCGTACCGGTCAGCGTCGAAGATCACGATGCAGCTGGCCTGCGGCACGTCCACGCCCACTTCGATGACCGTTGTCGCCACCAGAACCGGCGTGGCCCCATCCGCGAAATCGGCCATGACCTGCTGCTTGGTCGCGTCATCATCGCGGCCGGTCAGCGTCGCGAAACGGATGCCACGGAACTGCGGCAGCGATGACAGCCTGCGCTCGATCTCGGCCACGGAATGCAGCGGCGGCCGTGACGGAGCACCGTCACCATCCTCCTGCGATGGCGCGCTGGCGGCTGTGTTGGCGGCCGCGGTGGCGGATTCGCGCCTGTAGGCGTCGGAATCGTCGTACACGCCGATCTGCGATGCCCCACTTGTATCGTCATCGCCGTCCGATTCATCGTCGGCATCGATACGCGGGCAGACGACATACGCCCGCTCCCCCGCGTCGATGCGGCCGCGGATGTGGGCGAACATGGAGCCCATCATGCGGCCGTCGTCTTCAGGCACGATGAACGTGCGGATGGGCTTGCGCCCGCCCACAGAGATGTCCAGACCGCCGACCCAGGTCATCGCCGCCGTACGCGGGATCGGCGTCGCGGTCATGACCAGCAGGTGCGGCACGACATCGTTTTTGGTGCGCAGGGATTCGCGCTGCTCCACGCCGAACCGGTGTTGCTCGTCGATGACGACGAGCGCGAGGTTCGGGGCCTGGAACGTCTTGGAGAACGCGGCGTGCGTGGCGACGATGATGCACGGGTCGCCGCTGGCCGCGAGCGCGAGAGCACGGCGGCGGGCGGCCAGTTTCATGCCGCCGGTCAGCAGGATGACCGGCACGTGCCGCGTGTTCGCGTCCGACTGCGCGTGCGCCGCGCCGTCTTGTTTCCCACGGCGTGCCCCACTGTGTTTCACGGGATGTTTCACGGCCGCGCGCCCCTTGGCATCTCCGTCATCGGCAGCGGATTCGGCGGCCTTGATCAGGTCGGCCGGGTCATTGGGAGACAGGGCATCGCGGGACGGGTCATCGCCCGTCTCGACGCCGTCAATCGCGCAGAGCATGGCGCCGATGGTCGCATGATGCTGCTCGGCGAGCACCTGAGTGGGCGCGACAAGCACCGCCTGATGGCCGGAACCCGCCGCCTGCAGCATGGCCGCGACCGCGACCACGGTCTTGCCGGAACCGACCTCGCCCTGCAGCAGGCGCTGCATCGGATATTCGCGGGCCATGTCCGCGCCGATATCATCGATGACCTCCCGCTGGCCGCCGGTCAGCGGGAACGGCAGTGATTCGATGAACCGGTCACGCAGCGCCACGCCCGCACAAGGCAGGGCCGCATCCTTGCGGACATTGCTACGCGACTGGAGCAGCGCCGTCTGCGAGACGAACGCCTCCTCGTAGCGCATCGTGCCGATGGCCCGTTTGAAATCCGCGGTGCTGAGCGGGTCGTGGATGGCCAGGAACGCTTCCGCGCGATGCAGCAGATGATTCGATTCGCGCACCGATTCGGGCAGGACGTCCGGGATCGCGCGGGCCAGGCCGACGGCCACGGCGTTTCCTGACCGAGACTCGGCACCCGCTGGAGCGGTTCCGGCGCCGCTGATGCCGCCGTCTTCCATCGGTTTCATTGTTTGCGGGGCTTCCGTTGCCGCATCGCCCGGGAGATCCTGCCCGGTTCCGGCCAGCAATTCGATGCATTGCACTATCGACTCATGAATGTGTTCGCTGGAGATACGAGACGACGCGTGATACACCGGTCGGGGTCTGCTGATGCGACGCAGGCCCGCTTCGACGGTGTCGGCGTCGTATTTCAGAGCGCTCATCTGCACGACACCGGAGTATTCGCCATCAGCCGGACCGGAACCGGGAGCGACCGTCATTATTTCGGGATGGGTGAACTGCAGTTGGCCGTTGAACTCGCTCGGCTCGCCGGCGATCACCACAATCGCGCCGGAACGCAGCCGCATGCTCAGCCAATCGACATACTGCTTCTTGTACGAGAAGAATACCAAACGGGCGGCGGCCCCCGCGACATGCCGGGAAACCGCGAAATCCCCGTCATCCACCACGGCCTCGAGCCGGTAGCCCCGCCGAACGTTCATCGGCACGACCCGCATGCCGCGCACCGACGCGGAGAACGCCATTCTCTCGCCGATACGGGCCTCGCGCAGTGCCCGCAGGGGCACCGGATCGGCGACGCGGAACGGATAGTAGGTCAACGCATCGCCCACCGTCACGACGCCAAGGCTTTTGAGCGCGCCGACACGCCGCTTGTTCGTCATGATCGACGACATGGTGGTGTTCAACGTGATGCTCATACGTCCCTATTGTGGTGTGCCGGCGGGACGGCATCGCATTGTCCCCTCCGCCAGCGGATATAAAGAGGCCCCGGAGTCTTGCGACTTCCGGGGCCTCAGTGAAACATTATCGCGCGATGTCACGCAACCACACGCTGAACCTTGCCGGCCTTGAGGCACTTGACGCACACGCGGACGCGAACGTTCTGGCCGTCAACGGTGGTACGAACCGGCTGCAGGTTCGGGCGGAAGGTGCGCTTGTTGCGGATATGCGAGTGAGAAACGGTGTATCCGACCTGCGGACCCTTGCCGCACACTGCACAACGAGCTGCCATGATGGACTCCCTTAATAACCTTGATGTTCAAGTCTTCCGTGTTCCAGCACGGATGCTTGAACACACAACTTCACAATAATAGCGCCAAATACAAACAAATGCAAATCAAGCGTGTATCATTGCGGCTTTCACCTACACATCCACACAATATCACCCGTCTTGACTATTGCCGCATCCAGCAACTCTTCATAAAATCACGGTAAAACGGTTACTGTATGGCATACGATACATGCAACGCGGCAATCGTCAAGGAGGAATGATGCTCAATTCACTTAAAGGCCTGCTTTCACGCAAAAACGACGTGCCCTCCCCCACAGTGATCTCGTTGGGACAGGTGTGGGTCGACATCATGATGGACATCGACGCGATTCCCCAACCGGGCGGATTCGCCGTCGCGAACCATACCATGCCGTCGGTGGGCGGCAGCTTCCGCGTCATGCAGGCGGCCAGCCGGATTGGGGCGGCGACCAAGCACGCAGGCGTCATCGGCAACGGGCCGTGGGCGTCACTGATCCGCAAGGCTCTCAACGACAACGGCATCGAGCACATCGGCCAGGACCGCATCGACGCCGATTCCGGTTTCCGTCTGGTGCTCAACGACAGCGAGCGCAAGACGTTCGTCGCCACGTATGGCGCCGAATCGCAAGGCAACGAGAACACGTTCGACTGCGTGGAGCCCGGCGAGGGCGATGTGGTGCACATCAGCGCCAACACGCTGATGGATCACAGCGCGTCAGGCATCGACGCCTTCCTGCATCGCACCTCTTCGGACCCGACGACGCGCGACTACAGCATCGTGCTCAATCCGACCAACACGCTGCACATGGTCAGCGACCACCTGCTGGAGGATCTGGTGCTGGTGCGGCCCATCTGGTCCTGCAACCGTCAGGAGGCCCGCACGCTCGCCGACCGGCTTGGCGTGTTCGTGGACGATTCCCTGTCGATGACCGTCGGCGGCGGATTCGACGACTCGATGAAGGCGCTGTGCAACAGCCTCGGCGCCACGCTGCGCGCGCCGCTGGTGGTTCGTGCGGGGTCGCGCGGCGCGTGGGTGCGCACGCCGGGCGGCGAAGTCATCCATGTGGAGGGGTATCCGACGAAGGCGACGCACACCCGTTCGGCGGGCTCGTGCCACACCGGCGCCATGTGCGCACTGATCGCCCGCGGCTGGTCGCTTGTCGATGCGGTGAAGATCGCCAACGCGGCCGCTTCGCTGGGCATTCAGCGTTCCATCAACGGCGTTCCGGACTGCCCCGGCTATGACGAGGTCATCGCCAAGCTCGAGGAAGACGAGACTCCGGCCGAGGCCGCGAAGTAGCCATTCCCCGCAGCGTCGCCCGGCCGATATGGATTGTTGCGCAACGCTGTCGTTCCGTTTGCGTCCTTAAGTGCGCGCCGAACGGACGACTCTGCGCACATAGGGACGCAAATCGGGTGTTTTGCGTCCCTATGTGCGCGCACTTGTCGTTTCGGCGCGCACTTAAGGACGCTATTGGACCAATCACCGTGCCGATGACCGCTCAGGCGCGGCCACCCCACGGCGCCTGGCCGACAATCCCCATATCGCGGGCGAGCCTGCGATGCAGTTCCTTCGTCAACGGAATCAGATCGCTTTCCAGCGGATAATTCAGAAAAACGCTGCGGCAACGGCATGTAATTCACCCGCAACCATATGTAGATTCGTCCATCCATCACGATCAGATTCGGTCTGTACGGGCTCATCTTCAGCAGTTCGACCACGTCGGCGGGCACGCCGCCCTGCTCGCTGGTGCGCTGAAACATCTTGCGACCCTGATAGATGGTCGCCCACATGAGTGGGCCTCGTGGCACCGTGCACGGGCATACCAGGAACACGATATCGGTGCCATAGCTGGGGTTCGCGTCCGATATGAACTGCATCACGTCATAGTTGAACGTGATTCAGCCGTCCTTGCCCCATGTCGTATGCGGCATTTCGCTACCGACCGTCCTCAGCTTGGAAATCTTGGCGAACCACGCCGGAGGGAAGTGCACGTCCTCGTCCAGCGGCGTCGAACCGCGAGCGAACATATCCGCCCGCCGCGCCTCTTCGATGGGATCGGGCTTGCGCCGCGCATAATAGGTGTACCAGATAACGAACGCCGACCCCGATGACGATCGCCACGATCGACGCGGCCCATTGCGCGCCTGACCCGTCCAACCCCCGCCGGCCCGCAACAATTCACCCGCAATTCATATGGAAACTTGGTATGCCGGAAACGGCACTTTACGATATATATGAACACGACGTCAGGAGTCCCCATGAACGACAGCATCGCAGCCAAACCCGCCGATGGCCCGGCAGACAGTGCAGCGGCCGGCACAGATCCGGCCCTCACCGCCACCGCGAAACTCACCCCGCGCGAGAAGAAATGGATCATCTACGACGTGGGCAACTCCGCGTTCGTGCTGCTGTCCACCGCGGTGATTCCGATCTACGCGAAATCGCTGATGCCCGCGGACGGCAACATCGTGTCGGACTGGGGCTACGCGCAGACCATCGCATCGCTGGTCATCGCGCTGCTCATGCCGCTGCTCGGCTCGATTGCCGACGTGCAGGGCACGAAAATCAAGTTCTTCCTCGGCTTCTTCGGCACCGGCGTCGTCACGTGCTGCGCGATGGCGCTTCCACTGACGTGGCTGCCGTTCCTGGTCGTGTATATCCTCGCGACGATCGGACTCAACGGCTCGCTCACGTTCTACGATTCGATGCTGATCGACACCACGCCGAACGAACGCATGGACAAGGTCTCCTCGCACGGCTACGGCTGGGGCTACATCGGCTCGACCGTGCCGTTCATCGTGTGCATCGCGTTGATCTTCGGCGGCCCGGCGCTGCCATTCGGCTGGACGACGACCGGCTGCACCCGCGCATCGTTCATCATCACCGCCGTCTGGTGGGTCGCGTTCACGATCCCGCTGATCTCCAGCTACCGTCAGGAGCATTACCGCGCCACACGCGACCAGCTGGGAACGGCCGTGCGCGGCACCTTCCGCGAGCTTGGCGGCACCTTCCGCAAGATAGTGAGGAACAAGACGCTGTGGATGTTCATGCTCGCGTTCTTCTTCTACATCGATGCGGTGAACACGGTGATCTCGATGAGCACCTCGTACGGCGCCGAGCTGGGCATCGACTCGACTCAGCTGGTGGTGGCGCTGCTGGTCACGCAGTTCGTGGCGTTCCCATGCGCGATCCTGTACGGGCGGATGGCCGGGCGGTTCGGCTGCAAGGCGATGATCGCGGCGGCGGTCGTGGCCTACATGTGCATCGTGTTCTTCGCCGCGTTCTTCCTCGTGTCGGCCGCGCAGTTCTGGATCCTGGCGATCCTCGTCGGCATGTTCCAGGGCGGCATCCAAGCGCTGAGCCGCTCGTATTACGGCAAGATCATCCCCAAGGACCACGCCAACGAGTACTACGGTTTCTACGACATCTTCGGCAAGACCGCGAGCATTCTGGGCACGTTCCTCGTGGCCACCACCACGTCGATTACCGGCAACGCCTCCCTCGGCGTGCTTTCCATCGCCATCCTGCTGGTGTTGGCGCTCATCTTCCTGCTCCTGCAGAAGGACCCAACGCAAGCGTAATGTCACCCATCAATCAGCAACAGGAACGCCGAAGCAGCGATAAAACGGCATACCCTACCGCCCGAGCCGCGACCTGAAACAATTTAGCCCTGCACAACGCACATATTTTGACAGGGCGGTAGTTGTTGCAAATTCTGCGACAACTACCGTTGGTAAATCGAACGCTATAATCAGAAACTTTCAGATGCTGAGTTCCATGCAATACCCCCTGTGACCGCAATGCGGGCAGGTAAGCTTGCGTGTCTTGGGCGTGTGTGCGGCGAATACGAACTCTCGCATACCCGGCTGGAAGGTCTCATGGCAAGCCGGACATAGGTACTGCACGCGGGAGCGATAGTACTTCATCGCCGCAACAGTGAGCGCAATCGCCAGCAGAACGGCGACCGGCAGCGGCCACCATACGTCTGTCATCACACCGATGACGAGGCATGCAATTTGCAACAAAGTCGCGGGCAATGCGATTGCCAGCATGACCAAATATGTGGTGCGCAGGGAATGAGTGGTTGTGGTGTTCATAACGGTTGCCATGTCGGTTAATGTTGACGATACGAAGTCAGACGCCGAGACCGTCAGTGCTTTGCGCAGCTGCAAGCAGTCATCAAGACGTTGCTTCTGCTCGGCGATACCCGACTGCAAGGATGCCGTCTGCTGATCCAGCAAATCAACCAGCACCCGTTCCGGCCGCTCGTCCGACAGAATCGAGCGAATCTGCTCTAGCTTGAAGCCGAGTCCTTTGAGAAAAAGGATGACCCGCATCCGCTCGACCTCTGCAGTCCCATACAGCCTTCGGCCGCCGTCGCTGATCTCATTGGGAATCAACAGACCTTTGGCGTCGTAGTACTGCACGGTTCGCACACTCACACCAGTGAGTTTGGCGATGTCCCCTGTGGTGTATCGGCTGTCCGTTTCATCGTCCATCGACATGGCCCAACCTCCTTTCACCAAGCAATATGCCGCATTACGCAACGTCACAAGCAACATATGACGCAACGTCGACCACAAAAC
>OAVS01000883.1_pt1 | contig 13790 bp, 17 predicted proteins | sample 1550601 | NCBI WGS metagenome assembly OAVS01 (sample SAMEA2580093, study PRJEB22360) | human gut metagenome | biome: human gut; feature: human-associated habitat; material: faeces | place: Denmark | collected 2008/2010
GCAAGGCGGGGCCGAGGCCGCCTCGATCAATTTGCGAAAGAATCTTGACGGTACCAACAGGTGAAGGAGGGCATCGAGGAGGATAAGGAGATTTACGGTGGCAATTAAGAAGCCAACTCGCCGCGTCATGCCCGTTGGAGAGGCGAGCATGACCCTCATGGGTAATCAAGACACACGAAACAAAGGGGATTCGACAAGTCGCAAGAAAGGGGAGTGCATCACCTTTTGGGTTACGGAAGAGCAGAAGCAAGAGATGAGCACCTACGCGGCGGAACACAACACCACGGTATCAAGGATCATCATCGAAGGCCTTGAGATACGCATGGGTAAAGGGCAATCATTATAGCTTAGCCTTCTGCAATTGCTGCGACTCGATGCGGTCCTATCGATTTACGCAACGGTGTGACGCGTTATCTAGACTGACGATCGTTTCCGCTGCATTTGCCAGCTCATTATCATGTGAAACAATGATAATGAGCTGTTTCAATTTGTTGTTTCTGACATACGAAGCGAGTTCGGCTCGGCTTGTTTCATCCAATCCAGTTGTAGGCTCATCGAGCACCAAGACTGATGGATTACGGGAAATTGCCGACCACAAGTATACACGGCGCAGCTCACCACCCGAAAGTTCAGGACAACGTTTCTCAAGCAAGCCCTCTATGCTGGTTGTCAACGACGGTAGCTCATTCATATGCTGGTGCTTTGTAAAAAATGGGGTGTTGAAATAATCCAACAGGTCCCGAACCGTCTCATCTGGAGCGAAGCACGGTTGGGGGCAGCACGATATCGTGTCTGAACGTATGTAATCCAAATTGCATTTTTCAATCGGCATGTCGTTGTATGTTACTTTGCCTGCCGATGGATACAGCCCAAGGAGCAGGTAAAGGAGCGACGTTTTTCCTCTTCCATTTTCTCCGGTTATGCAGTATGTTCCAGGGCCGGAGAAATCGAAGGAAAATCCGTCAAGAACCTTTCGGGGAGATCCGTCTGGAAGGGGTACCGTAAAATCCAACTTGGAAACAGAAATGCGATTTATTGTGTCAATCTTGACTAAACCTGTCTGATCTTGCTCTGGTTCCGGTCCTACCTTTCCCATGGCGCTCATCCTGTCCCACGAAGCCTTGGCATCCTGATAGGACTTGAACAGGTTCATCGTGTTTTTCAAGGTTTTAAATAGGACGGCAAAATATGCACCGACGATGGTGTATTCGCCTATCGTCATGGTTCCATTGATGATTCGCACTCCGGATACGATGAGTATTATCGCTTGAAACACGGCAGCAAAAAGACTGTCAATCGATGTTAGTGAGAATGAGAGCTTTCCCGAGTGCAAGACCTTTGGAAAATACTTTTCAAATCCGGTGTCAAGTGCTAGCTCGCTTTTATTGTATGAAGACGTTAACTGAATGTTGAGAATCTGATTCAACTGCGATGCTATTACGGCATAGAAAGCGCTATCTGCCTCCTTCTTCTCGTACATGACTTTATATAGAAGCTTTCGCAATCCGGTAATAACGAAGAGATATGCCACAAGAAGGAGGATGGAGAATAGTGCGAGGAGTGGATCAACCGACCATATGACGAGCAACACGAAAGGAATGGCGACAACAGACAGGGGAGCGCTGATAAAGTTTGTTAGAACGAAAGAAGAAACAACACCTGAGTCAGTGAAAATCCTTTGCGTCGTATAGGCTGAGTCGGTTGTTCGGTTCGTCAGAAAATTAACTCGCTCAAAGCGCAAGACGGTTTCCCTGAGTAGGTCAAAAGAAAGCTTTGTGGATATACGGATAGATAACGTTCCTGCAAAATATGAAAATAAGGCAGAAAAGACCCCTATTGAAGCTACGAGGAGCGCAAAAAGCACAGCATCCTTCTCGCTGCGATTGGCAAGAAGGAAATCTAAGAACTTTCCGTTCACATATGGTGCGGCATAGGAAAGGGCGATTCCAATCGTCGTGATGGCAATGAACGTGAAAGCACCCTTTGTTTTACTAAACTTCGATAAGACGTACCGAATCAAGAATGGCCCCAATCTATCAGGTATGAAATACCAACTGATGACACCTTACACCGCGGTTCGGTGGAAACGAAGCGGCGACTAATCGGCACGAGCGCTTCCATAGAGAGTCTTTGCGAGCTGGATCCTCATAGAAACGGGAATTTTATGTTCGATCAATAGGCCGCGCACGGCAGTCGGACGGCTGAAAAATAAAACAGCCGTCCGACTAAAGCTGTAAATTTTTTCATTGTTTGTTGGGCATGCGCCTGAAGTTTCATGCAATAGGAAATCCATTATGACCATGGTCGAAATGTGAACACTACGATCGTTAGCAAGGAGACGCCAAGACCGGCAAAGATTATGATGAGCGGCAGAATGAAAGCCGCCGATGCCGATAATGGGATTTGGGACGCAAAGGCAATGATGCCCGCGAGAACGAGACCGGCTCCCGTCAACGCTATTCCGAGTCCGACCAATCTGGCAACAAGAGGAATCTTCTCGCTTGGAATATGAGCGATATGGTAACTGTGAATCAGGCCGGGATTGCCGGTCTTTACCATTAACACCCCGACAACGAGACAGCAGATTCCTCCTACCATGCCGCCAATGGATGATCTTAGCGCTTCAGGACTCATTGCTCGTCTTGGCCACCTTGCTCGCTGAGGGGAAGTGCTGCGGCAAAAGTGATGAGGACCAGTTCATAGGCTCCAACTGCGGTGACTCCGACCGCCACATTTGCTCCCCACACGATGTAATACATGTCGAACCAAGTTTCCGTTCCAAGAGTCGATGCTCTGGTCGGATTCATGTTGTCTACTACGGGCTTCTCGTACATTTAACCCAACATCTCCTTCAACGATGAGTTCAACAGTTCATCCGCGGTATCATCAATCAGGTCAACGTGTAGATCACCTCCCATATCTATATCGCAAATTGTGTCGGACATACGCTCCATGTCGTCAATGGTCCACATGTGGTTACAGAGGTCTTGAACCAGTTTTGTGGACCAAATTGAGCTAAGTCCGTTGTTCCAGTAATCCTCAAGAGGGTGGTTTCTGATGTTGCCAACCACTAACGGGATATACGGAGAAACGACGATGTCGCCGTTTGCGTGCACTGAAACCTGATCTAATTGATATCGGTTATCAGAGAAGCGAATTAGATGGTCGACGGGGTCGCCCCATTGCGGTCGGACATTCGGGTGCTTCCGAAGGAAGTCGTCCTCTTGAATGGCGTGAATCAACGTACGGTATTGGGAATAGTCCGGTCTAATAAATGTGTTCTTTCGCGCACGGCCCAAAACCATGAGGGGTTGGACACGTAGTTCGATAAAGTCACCCGGCGTCCTCTTCGGCCTGTTAGATTTGGTGAAAATCTCATCTAATAGTGAGATGACATCGGGAAACTGTTCGGTGTTGAACGACGTGGGCGTAAATGCGATAGCAAGGTGCAAATCGGAATGGTTGAGTACGGTGGCAACTGCTTCTTCGACGATTTCGAAGGCTCCCTCATGTCCCCTCAGCCTATCGTGAGCTGACCCAATGCCGTCTAGGCTAAATTGGATGCTTTTGAGTCCGGAATCTTCTAAATCTCGGAGAAGGGATTCCGTGAGGAGAAGCCCGTTGGTTACCAGGCTCGCTGCAACATTCCCATCTCGCAATATGGGAAGGCAGCGCAAGATATCTTTACTGCGCAACAAGGTTTCTCCTCCACAGAAACACATGCTGTAAAGCGACATGTCTGCCATTTCCTTTGCGAAAACAAAAAGTTCATCTGAGGTCAACTCGTCGTGCATGACCTCATTCTCGCCGCTGCTGTTATAGCAGTGCAGACATCTCAAGTTGCACTTGTTTGTTATGTCAAGGGCGACGTGATGTGGCGCTCTGAGAACGTTGGTGTACTTGTTTTCCGAAACTCGTCCCATGGTTCCTCTTAACAGACTTCTGAAAAACAGTATACATTCATGCAGTCGCCGTCGCTGCACTCACCTGGAAAAGTGCCAGCGCAAGTGAATTCTGGCTCATTGATAAGATTTCGAATTCCTTCGTTTGATGCAATTTCCTTGCTGGTTAGGTTCAGGTGGAAAAAATTGGGGACATCGCAAAATTCTTGACGATAGAAGCTGGCCGCAGCGGCAATACATTGAACGGCGATGCTTGCGGGGCACAAAAGAAGACAGATGTCTGCGTATCTGAGTAAAGGATTGCTGGAGGGGGCGAGGCCGAGTAGACCGGTTGGTCTCCCTGACTCATATACAATGAAAAATTCCTTGCTCAGATTGAACAATCCGCTTCGCACCTCTAGCGGTCGTTCATACTGCTCGACGGAAAGAGGCCAACCGTAGACAATTGTGGGACTTTCTGGTTCTGATGAGCTCGCCTGGCTTGCCAGGGAGCAAATCAGGCGAATATCGTTTTCTTGGGCAAGCCGTATATGGGTCCCATTGTCCACGCAAATCTCATCGGCAATGGGTGTGCCATTTTCGGTCGGAGTTTTGACCCATCCTATTAGTCTCGATACGCTGAAACCTCTCATTGCCGAGGCCAAGTCAGATTTGAGCATGTCCGGATTGGCGTCTGGAAACTTGTCGCACATCCGATTAAGGATTGTTTCGACGGTGTTTTTACCATCGCACAGAGAGACGATGTAGCTCCCGCTTCCGTTCAACATGATATAGTTCAGCTCATCGCGTCCGGTTAGAACAGAGCGGTACCCGTTCTTTTCCTCTCTTGAGTATGGGAGAGAAATCGATTTCGGGATAAATCCCCTTATTTCGTCAAAGCTCCATTCCATAATTAATCCCTCCTTGTGTCTGTTTGAATATGAGCCGATTTTAGGCTCTTCGGTAGTTTCTGTGGGCGAGACATCAATTTTTCCGCAGGTGGATGCAGAAAAGTTCCGCATATAAGGGAAACGGCCCCGAGAGGGGGCCGTTTCCGCGCCGGGCAGGGTAGGATTTCGCTTGCTACATCAACCTACCGGAAAGGCCCTGACGCATGAACAGGATACTAAGCCGCGCGCTCGCGCTGGTCCACACCGTGATCGAGTACGCCAGCATCGACGGCGGCAGGATAATCGTCGGCGTCAGGCCGTGGACGAGTTTCGGGCTGCGGTGCCCCGTCTGCGGGAGGGCAGCGAATGCTACGACAGGTCGCCAAGGCCGCGGCTGTGGCGCGCAATGGACCTGGCGAGGTCGACCTCTCCGCGCTCGGGCTGCACGAGATGGCGGCGTCCCTGCCCGACTACGTGAGGATGGTCGCCGCGGGCGAGCGGGGCTTCGCCTCCGCCTTCGAGGAGATGACGCGCGTCGAGGTCGCCGCCCGGGAGGTCAGGATCACCAACCAGCGCATTCGGTCGTCGGGGTTCCCCTACGTCAAGGGGCTGGCGGACTTCGACTGGGACTTCCAGCCGTCGGTCCCTCGCGCCGAGATCGAGGAGCTCGCGACCCTCAGGTTCGTGGAGCGGGCCGAGAACGTCCTGTTCGTGGGAAGCCCCGGCGTGGGCAAGACGCATCTCGCCGTCGCGCTGGGCATCGAGGCGGTCAGGGCGGGGCGCGAGGTCAGGTTCGTGGACTGCGCCCGGCTCGTCGAGGACCTTGAGGACGCCTCGTCGCGCGGCATCCTCAAGAAGAGGCTCAAGTACTACGCCCACTCGAGGCTGCTGATCATCGACGAGCTCGGCTACCTCGACGTCGGCAGCGCGGGCGCGGACCTGTTGTTCCAGCTGATATCGACGCGCTACGAGCAGCGCTCGACGATCATCACCGCCGACGTGGGGATCGGCGGCTGGGGCAGGGTGTTCGGGGACGACGTGGCGGCGAGCGCGATCGCGGACAGGGTGTGCCACCACTGCCACCTGGTCAAGATAGCCGGCAGGTCCTACAGGCTGAAGAACCTGCCGAGGGACGGACCCGTCAAGGCGTGACCGGAATCGGTGAAAATACGTTAGCGCAAGCGGTGAAGCCGCCTTTGCGCGAACGGCGCGTTTGATTAGTGAAACTGGTGAAAATTAGATTGACGCTAACAGGGGCGTGCCCGTCGCGGCGTTTCACGGGGATGTCTCGCGCCATCCCCGGACCCCTTCGCGCCAAAGGGACGAGTCCCCTTGGAACCCCGGGCCGCCATCACTGCGCCTCCGCTCACCTGTCCCGTTGCACTCCGGCCGGTTCGGCCTACGTTTCTCAGGACATGCAAGATATGTATTCCGTGCAACGGAATATCTTGCCCGGCCGAAGCCGGGATGTGCGAACCGCTCCGAAGTCGCTCCCGCAGAACCGTGCAACAGCCTTGCCGGCTGTTGCACGGACCCCAGATATGAAAGTCAGTCCCGGCCTCTTCCGTCATCCGCACCCTCGCGGGCAAGCTCCCAGGCGGCCCGCATGGCAAGGTCGATACCCTTTGCCGTGAACCTCATGATCCGCCCGGTCGAGCGGTTGACGGCGTAACCGAGCCTCGCGCCGCTGATCTTCCTCGTCTTGCCGAGGGACTCCGAGTGATAGCGGTATTGCAGCGCCCCCTGTTTGGATCGGGCGATCTCGATCCCATCCGATTCCAGCCGCCTTGCAAACTCTCCGAAACGGTCGGGGCAGCTCTTAAGCCTCCCGACCTCCTCCACCCTCTGGGCGACAATCGCTCGGACCCTTGCGTTCTCGGATTTGTCGGATCGCCCCCTCTTTGCCATCTCGCGCTCCTCGCGACCGGGTTGGCGCGCGTGCACCTTCGAGTTCGAAAGGCCCCTTTCGAGCTGCCTCAGGCCGTACTCCGCATCGAGGTCCCTTATCGTCCTCACACGGGATTTCGCCGCCGCCCTAGCCGGCCCGTCGTTCAAGCGCCGCCCCGTCTCGAGGTCCGTCCTATTGATGGCGAGATGAGCAGCGAATCGGGCGGATCCATCCGACCTGCATCTTTCCTCATGCAGCACAATCACGATCTCTTGGTTGGGATAGCGCCTGGCGATGTAGTCCCTCGCGTACTCCAGGCAACGCGAAGGCGTCATCGGCCCACCGTTGCAGGAGCACTCGTCCGGGTTGAAGCCGATCACCTGATGCTGCATGTACGTGCACCTTGCGCCCTGCTTCCCAGGCCGGTTGTGCCCGGCCGCCTCCCGTGTAGCGTCCATCTCCTCGAACCAACGACCCTCATCGATGATGTGCTGGGTATCGTGGTCCAAGACTTTCTCCCTGTCCCAATCGAAATAACGCTTGAGGTTTCGGAGGTGCTCCCTGCTCATGACGCTCGTCTGCTTGATTGCGGTCATTTTCCAACTCCCTTCAAAAGCCGTTGTCAGTCGACGAAGAGGCCGGACCATCCTTCGGCGGCAGGCGCCTCCGCAGGCTCTTCCACGAATTCGGGAGTCCAGAGATCGACGTCGTCCTCCCGACCCGCTCGCCTTGATATCAGCCTGGCCTGGTATTCCATCCTCTTGGCCGTCTCGTGCTCGCGCGTCCCCAGATCGAAATGCTCTTTCGTCGGCATCCGCGTACAATCGCAGACGGGGGCCCGGAAGCACCCCGCATGTTCCCTGGCCACACCGTTCTCCGCGGTCTTCACCACGATGACGCCATCCTTGTCGGGGGACATCTCCGTCCATTCCCAAGAATGGATCAGGTCGTCGGCATGCTCGCTGTAGGATGTCGACCCCGTGCCGCCCGATGGCCCCCTGCTCGAACTGGTTCCCATGGTGTGCCGCGTCGTCTTCCCGACCAACTCGGTGAAATATTGGCGGTCCTCGGCCTCGCCCAGCTTCATAGCGACCTTGACGCCGCAGTTCGCCAGGATCTTCTTCCGCCCGTCACGCTCGCCGTACTTGTTCAGTTGAGAGATGTTCTGAACCGCACCCATCCAGAATAGGTCGTATGAACGTCCAAGGCTGAGAAGTCTCGGCAGGCACTCAACCTTAGGCAGGTTCCCCCATTCGTCACCGAGGATTGACACCGGCCTCGGCAGCTTTCCGCCAGTTGCGTCCGCGATGGAATATACGGCGGCATAAAGTTGCTCGAACAGGACCGCCGCGATCGCGTTGTAGGGGGAGCCCTCGTCCATCACATGGAGGAACAGCGCGGTCTTCTCGCCCAGGATTCTCCCCGGGTCGATTTCATTGCCCGAGGTCATGCGCGCGATCGGCGCCGAAGCGTAAATCCTCAGGTTGACCTTGAGCGTGGAGACGATGCTCCTCAGCTCGTTGCCTCCGCTCGAGATGAACTGCGAGGCACGCGAGCGGGCAGGATGCCCCTGCGGCAGGGCGCGGAACAGGCCTTTCAGCGGCTCGCACGGGTCCTCGCCGGCCCCCTCTGTCCCCACGCATATGATGTGGTAGACCGTCGCGAGGTGCCTGCAACTCCGCGGGCAGCCCCCATCCAGCACGGTCAGAAGGATCGTCGCCGCGAGCAGCGACCGCGCGGATTCCGTCCAGTGGCTCGCCTTCGCATCGGCTTCCCCCGCGATGAGCGTACGGGCGACGGCGTCCGCGGCCTGCTCCGCCCCCGGCAGGTCTCCACCGCTCGCGAGCCTGTCTACCATCTCCAGGGGATTGAACGTGTCGCTCCTCTCGGGGTGCTGGGCATCCAGTAGAAGCACCCGGTAGCCGCGACGCTCTAGCTCGTCGCCCGTCAACTCGATGAGCTCGCTCTTCACGTCGGACACGATGATGGTCTGCGGCCTCGATTCCCCATCATCCACCCCATACGTCAGCAGGTCGATTGTCGGAATCAGAAGCGACCTGGATTTTCCTGCGCCCGTTGAGCCGTCGAGGAACATATGCCGCCTAGGCTCGAACAGATACTTGGAGCCAAATAACGTCTTCTCGTAGCCATATACGAATCCCCTGCTTTTCGGCTGTCCACGCCCATCCCAAATCTCTGAGCCCCGGACGGCCTCGGGTCCCGCTTTCACGCGCGCCCCGCCGAGCACGCCCCCATCGGCGGCCCGCTCCTTCGAGGAAGCCGATAGCTGCATGAGCATGTATACCGACAGGAACAGGGCGAACGAGGCGAGACAGCCTGGGATGCAATGAGGCGCCACGTTGATCCACCACCAGACGATACTGTCCGCGCTCAGGGCGAATCCGATTGAGCTGAGCTCGATCGGAAGTCCGAGGACCACGCAATCGAGGGGGATGGCGACAAGAGGCGCAAACCCCGCGGTAAGCAGCGCCGCGAAAACCAAGGCTGCAATCAGCTTCTCCTTCATGGCAATCACCTATCCCCTTGCCCGAGCCAGCAGGTCGTTGATCCAGCCCACCGCGGTCGAGACGATTGAAGCCGCCCGGTTGAGGTTGTTGAGTACGACCGGATCAGACCCGTAGGTGTTGAGGGCGCGGACCGCCTGGTTGAGGTTCGTGCCGATCTTCTTCAGCTCGGTCCTGATACCGGCAAGCTCCGCCGTGTCGGCGACCTTGACCGGCTTCTCGCCGCAGAGCAGGGCGGCATCGCGCATGAAGGAGGACGCCGGCATGTTCATGGCCGCCGCCTTCACCTCGATAGCCTTGCGCTGCGCCTCGCTCATCCGTACGTTGATATGCGCATTCATGGAAGTCATAACCATCCAATCTGGACGGGGCCGGCACAACGGCCCCGTCTCCTTTATTTAGTTGACATTGCTTGGAGCATCCTACCGATACGCCCAATTCTTGCCCTCGCCCAGACATCAAAAGGGACCCCGGGTAAAGCACCGAGGTACACGCGGTACGGTTGCCAATGTTCCTCATAGAAATCGAGGGCATCGAGCAAGCGCTTTCGCTCCCAAATAAGCTCTTCCGCCGAGAACGAGGGAAGATCCTCGTTCTCGGCGCGTCTGAGCTCGTCGAACGATAAACATGGATTGGGCGCCCGATACCCACCGATACAGGGCCCGGGCTCCATGATTAGCCGATTTCGATGAACGTTGCTGCCGGAGCGTCGAATTCGAACTCGACACGCCCGCAGGCGCCATACCGATTCTTCGTGACCGACGCAATCACAGGCCGATTCTCGCGCATCATGTTGTCATTTCGCTCATCGGGCTTATCGCCTTGAATCGACAGCGACATTACGATGTCGGCAGAATACTCGAACATATTGCAGCCACCAATTGCTTGGAGACCAGTTGTCTGTTTGTCGTAATTGGTGCGGTTGATTGAAGATATCGCAAAGAGCGGACAACGAATGTCGTCCACGATACGGCGCAGCTCGGATGCAACGAGCTTGAGCCCGATCCGCTCATCCACGGTACGCAGATCTTGAGGAAGCGCAACTATCTGCGCATAATCGACGATAACGAGCGGAGGTTCGCCATATTTCTCTGCGACTTTTTCGATGCATTTATGCATGCTCTCTTTTTTTATTTCGCCAGATAAGATAAACATACGCTCGGCGATACTGCCCGCATAGATATCGAGCGTTCTGTCGAAAAGCTCGCGCTTTTCAAGAGACATATTACCGCCGTACATATCGCCATAAGTGAGCTCGCCGCCAGACAAACGTGTCAAGCTTTTCGCCAACATGCTCGCGCGGGTCAGCTCCCCTTCGAAGATCACAACAGGATGTCCGCCGATAGCCCAACCGTCGGCAATCTGATGCATAAAGGTGGTCTTTCCGGCACCGGGGCCTCCGGGCACGATGCATAGGTACTGACGAATTCCGCCGAGAATCGTATCCAGGCCTTGGTGTTCGATATGGCCGAGAGGCTTATTCCTCAAGATGTCAAGTGCGGTTTTATCAAGCCCGATGCTCATCGAATCTACAGTTTGCACGGCTCGCACACCTCCAGTTCGCGGAGGTAAGAAAAGAAACTCGATTCGAGAATGAAGATGCGGCGATGAAGCGCGATGGCGCGCCCGCTTTCTTTCATGAGCCTTGACGCCGTAACCGGACTGAGACCGGTTATCTTACACACTTCCGCGATGCCTAAAAGGCGCTCATGGCCCAAGTTAGGGTTGAAAGAAACAGCAGGTGAAGCTTGTACGGCACCGTACAGCTCATTAGATTCAACCGGCATGGTAGAATCCTTTCTGGTCAGCTCGCCCCTCCCCTTGGTCTGCAAACTTTGATGGGAAGGGCGGGCGGCTATTAAATTGCGACCAAGTTAATACTCCAAACGTCGGGCTGGTCAGGCGTTTACTTGTACATCAGTTTAATGCTTTTAATTCTTAGTTTTCAATCTTTTTTCAACCTTTCTTCGTTTATCTTTTGAACAAACATGGACATACCTTCTTACCTGCGTTAACATCATGGAAAACGACAGGAGGAAATATGCCACGTCTCCCAGTATCAGGCACGAAGATGAAAAAAGTTAAAGTCGGAACAACTGTTCAGCTCCAAACGGCTGACGAAATCGAGTTCCTTCGCAATATGAAATCGGATTCTATTAGAACCCCTGGCGAGGCAATCGATTTCGTCTTTAAGCTCATCATGAGACTTGATCCCGAGGTTGCGCGCTCTCTAGACAAGACCTGCGTCCAGGGGATCTCCTCGATTGATGATGAACTGAGTCGCCTACGACATGACGGTTCTGAAAAGATGGCCGTCGCATCAAAGCGGCTTCAACAGGAGCAATTTTCTGCGCTCCACGAACACCTATCCAATCTATATGAAGACGATGAGGTTGCCACAGGCATGAGACGAGTAGATCTCCTTGGTGACGATTATGCGGTCTTTCCCTCCGATTGGATCCTCCTGGAACCTGAAACCACTGCAAAGGCATGCAGTCAAGTTAGCGTTATAGAAATACACGGCGGTGCCGAATACTGCGCCCCTCATTTCGTTTTCTTCCATAACGGCGAGTACGACAAGAACGATAAGCTCGAGAAGGCGACCAAATTATGGCCGCAAATGAAAGACGTCCGTCGAGATGAAGTGAAGCTCGTGGCGGACGATGACGGCAAGTACCTCAACATGAAGGAGCATCTCGCCGCACCGATTATTTGCTACTTTAACCTACTTGATGCTTCGTACTATCAGTCGGTCGAAATGGCACCTCCGTATAATGCCGTAATCAATCGAATTCGTTAAAACGATAGGGCCCCAATTTGGGCCCTATCGTTTTAACTTTTTAGAAGATCATCCAGCACTGATGCGGCCTTTTGGTCGTTTGCCTCGATAAAGTGGCTATAGATAGACAGCGTTGTCGATGGGCTGGCATGGCCCAAACGCGCTTGGATCGTCTTAATGTCTGCATTGGCTCCAACGAGCAAAGTCGCCTGCGTATGTCTCAGCTCATGAGGCTTCAATCCGTTGTAGCCCGTATAGCGGATTCGCCTGACGCCGTCGCTCCCAACGACTTCCCTGCTCTCCTCAAAAGTACCGAAGCCGTTTTTCGCCGCAAACAGCCTAAATGCCCTCGAGTAGTTATGTCCATCCATCCGTGTCACAAGAGCCCGCTTGCCGTCAGCAGCGTCAACGACCCCAATGGAATGGACAATGGGTGTTTCTCCGGTCTGACTCACCGCAAAGGAGTTGAACTCACTCCGCTGGATGGCTTTCCATCTGTCCAGATAATCGGCAAGCTCATTTCCTACCGATATCTTACGCCTGCTCATCTTTGATTTAGGCGGCCTCAACGTCCTGTCATTCGTGTACTGCTTTACTACCCTTAGCGTCCTGGCGTCAGGGTCATAATCTTCCCATGAAAGACCCAGGGCTTCCCCCTTCCTCAAACCGCAAAGAAGCAGAAGCATTGTGCATGTGATAAAGGAAGATGGCTTCTCCTCCAAAAGGACCGCAAGAAGCCTTGCCGCCTCATCGGCGCTCAGAGCCTTACGAGCCTCGACATTCTGCTTGGGCAGCTTCACTCCCCTACAAGGATTTTTGCCTACAAGGTCGTTATCGACGGCATCCTCCATTATCTGTTTGAGCTTGATGTGGATACGGCGAATTTCACTCTCGCTAAATCGACCGTCTTTTCTAGCCTTGGTATATGCGGCACGAACGTCATCCGATTTAAGCCGATCGAGATCAGGATTGCCAAACAGCTCGCGTATGTGACGGATATCCAGACCTTCGCGCTCATAGGCAAGCGGTGATCCCATGGTCGACTCTCTATTTGCGTGAAACCTGTCCGCATAATCCGATAGGCCCAGAGGAGCATTGTCCCGGCTGGAAGCACCCTCGAGCTCAGCTCTATAGGCTTCCAGCGCCTTGGCGACTTCGCTCGGCCAGTTTTTCGGGTTCTTGCTTCTGCAGTGAACCCTGCGCGACGGACTACGGCGGTACCGTCCTGTCTCCGGATCTTTTCCCAGGGAGAAATAAATCCGATAGACGCCTTTGCTCTTATCGATGCATTCCGATGTGCCGCGAGCGGTCTTTTTTATCAATCCCTGCAATCATATCCCTCGTTAGATTTTCGATTAGGCTTGCTGGCAAAGCTTTAAAGGCTTTGCCAGCAAGCCTAATCGAAACTTTTCACACTTTCAAGTCTCACTAAGTGTGAAAAGAGTGGGAAATATGATTCTAATAGCTAGCTCGATAATTGCTAATTAGCTATTTTTACCTGCGCTTCTTTTAAATTCAGTGAAATTGGCCTCATCTCGTCAAATGCCGAATTCACGTACTCGTAAAGCGGGGGTCACCGGTTCGAGCCCGGTCGCTGGCTCCATTGCACAAGATAGCCGCCTACGGGCGGCTTTTTTGTTGCCGATTTCGGACGCACATCCGCCAATCCAAGCACAACGCCGCCGGCAACTCCCCCACTCAACAAAAAGCCCCGCCAACCGCGGCCTCCCAAACGGGCTTATAGGACAAAATGTGTGTCTACTTTAGGGGCGTCGGCGCAGGTCGATGCCCCTTTTCCAGCCGTTTAAATTCCGTGCCCGCTTTTAA
>OAVS01000886.1_pt1 | contig 13756 bp, 8 predicted proteins | sample 1550601 | NCBI WGS metagenome assembly OAVS01 (sample SAMEA2580093, study PRJEB22360) | human gut metagenome | biome: human gut; feature: human-associated habitat; material: faeces | place: Denmark | collected 2008/2010
CAGGCAGCCAAGGAGCGTAAGCAGCAGACCATCATCGGCTGCATTGTGGTGGCCATTATCGTGGTGCTGGTGGCCATCGCTGGATTCGCCGTATACAAGGCCATGCAGCCGTCCAACACCAGCAGCAGTAGCCAACAAAGCAACATGACCGTGGACGAGGCCTACAGCAAGCTCAAGAAAGTCAGCACCCAGCCGGCTAACGCCGACGACAAGGCCGGCTTCGTAATCTCCAACAAAGGGTATGGCCAGAAGGCCGAGGGGGCTCCCACCATATCCATCTATATGGAACCGCTGTGCCCCGGCTGCGCCTCGGTGAACCGCCAGCTCGATCAAACGCTCGTCAAGCTGATGAACGCCGGCCAGCTCAACATCGATTTGCACTTCCTCAATTTCCAGGACAACAAGAGCTCCGACAACTACTCCAACCGCGCGTTCAACGGTGCCATCTACATTGCCGAGCATGATGACGATCCCGACCACCTCATGAGCTACCTCTCCAACATCTACGCTGAGGATTTCCAGCCGGGCGAATTGTCCAATTACGAGCCGGTAAGCAACGCCAAGCTGGAGAAGCAGGCCGTCAAGGCCGGCGTGAGCGAGGATGTGGCCGCCGCGGCGTTCAGCGGCAAGAACGAATACCTCGACTGGCTCACCGCCTCCAACAACTACACGATCCTGCGCCCCGAACTGTTCAACAGCTCCGGCGCCTTCTCCTCCCCCACCCTGACCATCAACGGTGAATACTGGGATCTGAAGCAGCTCACGTTGGCGGATACCAGCATGGTGGACGGATTCCTCAAGTCCATCGGATTGGACGCCGACCAGGTGGGCGCGGAAGGCAAGATGCCTTCAATCGGCGCGGACGGCAAGCCGATTTCAGTGGCTTCCTGATGCACCGGCCCGGTCGATGCCCTAGGACCGGCGTCGACCGGGCCGCTCACGGCTCCGCCCGAATTGACCACTCGGGAACTACCGGTATACTAGTCATTTGTTCGCAACACTGCTTATGCACGTTGGGATTATGCCTCTTTAGCTCAGATGGCCAGAGCGGCCGCCTTGTAAGCGGCAGGTCGTCGGTTCGATCCCGACAAGAGGCTCGTCGCGCAGGAAAAAGCGTATTATGGGTATACGTAGTTTTTTCTACGCACATCATTCTTACCTTGGGTAAGTGCTCCAGGAGCCTTCCCCCCAACTATGGGCTTCCTGGAATGAGGGCGGAGCGTCCCCCAACTAGCTCCGCGCCTTAAAGGGGGCGGGAACATCCCCTTCTCTCCCGCCCCCCTTTTTCTTTTCTCTGCCGTCCTGCAACCGAGCAGGAATGGTGATAGTGCCGAACGAATAAGCCATGCAAACCAGACCAGCCGTTACGATGGGTGGCGTAGTTGTCAGCAGTAAGGAAGAGGAACATCTATGGCACGGCGTTGGACCCCGCAGCGGTTTGTTACACTGCGTCGCATCCGCGTAATTGCCTGTGCTACGGCACTCACCGTGGCGATGGTCGGCTCGTTTGCATTCACCGCAAGAAAATCCGTGGCCCTAAACATCAATGGCCAGACCACCCAGGTCACCACCTACGCTATGACCGCATCCCGCCTGCTCGAGGAGCAGGGCATCGACGTGAAAACCCATGACATCGTCGAGACCTCGTCCGGCAATCAGCTTGCCGATCATGCCGTGGTCACCGTGCGTTCCGCATACCAAACCACCATCACCATTGACGGCACTTCCGTACCATTCTGGACCGTGGCCACCAGCGCAGACCAGTTGCTCGGCTTCTTTGAGGAGAACAACGCCAACGCCGCCAAAATCACGGTCAATATCAATAACGTGTACAACCAGCTCACCGGCGGTCTGGTCATCAACCAATCCGGCCCGGTCACCGTCATCGCGGACGGTAAGACTTCCGAAGCCCCCAATGGCAAACTGCCGGCTACATCCATTCTTGATTCCAAAGGCATCACGCTGGGCAAAGAGGATCGCATCAGCGTGGAAAAGAACGGCGATGAGACCATTCTGCGCGTGCAGCGCGTGACGCATGGCGTGGAAAACCGCACCGTGGTCGTGCCGTTCTCCACACAGACCGTCATCGACCCTAATCTGGCGCCGGGGCAGTCCGAGATCCGCCAGCAAGGGCAAAACGGCGAGAAGACGCAGATCTATAACGTCACCTATGTAGATGGCGTTGCCGAATCGGAAACACTGCAATCCGAGAACGTCACCACGATGGCCGTTGACCAGATCATCGCCATCGGTCCAGCGAAGGCTGAATCATCCACCACCGATTCCGGCAGCACTGACAACAATCAGGGCAATTCCGGATCCAATAAGCCAAATGATTCCGCAGATAATTCGTCCAACGAATCCAGCAAACCCACCGATACCAATAAGCCCAACAAGCCCGAGAACACCGGTACTACTGACAATAAGAACGACAGCGGTACGGGCAACACGGGCAATACCAGTGGCAATACCGGTAATACCGATAACTCTCAAAATGAGAACACCGGAAGCGACAATAGCTCGCCATCGACTCCCACTCCTGATCCGGCTCCATCGGGCCGTCTTTGGCATCCTACCGTGGCTCAGGCGCAATCCTATGCAGCCGGCGCCGCAGCCCAGCGCGGCTGGACCGGCAACGACTGGACTTGCCTGGTCAAACTGTGGAACCGTGAATCCAGCTGGCTCTGGTACAAGGAAAACAAGTCATCCGGCGCCTACGGCATACCGCAGTCGCTGCCGGCCAGCAAAATGGCCGCATTCGGCGCCAACTATCGCGATGATGCCGCCGTGCAAATCGATTGGGGTTTGTGGTACATCGCCCAACGCTACGGCAGCCCGTCCGTAGCCTGGCAGCATTCGGAACAAACCGGCTGGTATTAATCGGACACAAGGAAGCACTGATGAGCAACAACACCTCCACCGCTGGCCATCTACTGGGTGCGGCCGATATTCGCCGCATCGCAGCCGAGGCCGGCATCAGTCCGACCAAAAAATTCGGCCAGAATTTTGTTATTGACCCCGGCACTGTGCGTCGTATCGTGCGCGAAGCGGATGTCACGACCAATGATCATGTCATGGAGGTGGGTCCGGGCCTCGGTTCATTGACGTTGGCGATTCTGGAAACCGGTGCCACGATGACCGCCGTGGAAATCGACCCGCCACTGGCTGAACGCCTGCCCCGCACCGTAGCCGAGTTCATGCCCGAAGCCGCCGATCGCCTGACCGTCGTCAATCGGGATGCGCTGACGGTCACCCCGGATAATGTGCCTGATTTCAACGGCGATACCAGCTTCACCTTGGTGGCCAACCTGCCGTACAACGTGGCCACGCCGATTCTGCTCACCCTGCTTGAACGCTTCGATAGCCTCGGATCTTTCCTGGTGATGGTGCAGAAAGAGGTGGCCGACCGGCTGGCCGCCAAGCCCGGCTCGAAGATCTATGGCACCCCAAGCGTGAAACTTGCATGGTACGGCACTGCCGAACGAGTGGGCACTATTGGGCGCAATGTGTTCTGGCCGGCACCGAACGTGGATTCCGCACTGGTGAAGTTCACCAGATACGCCGCAGATGATACGCAGGCACCTTCCCACGGCAAGTCCTCCGCGGACCGTGAACTGGTATTCCGCCTCATCGATGCCGCTTTCGGGCAGCGCCGCAAGACCTTGCATGCCGCGCTGAAAACCATTGTTCCCGCCGAAGCGTTCGCAGCGGCGGGCATTGACCCGACCCGACGCGGTGAAACGCTGACGGTCACCGAATTTGCGGCATTGGCGGCAGCGGTTCAATCCACATCACATGCCACGCCTACCACTGACGAGGTGGAGCAATGATTCCGGTAGCCGTCCGTCAACGCCCCGCTTATGACGATCAATTGGATGAGCCGGCAGCACTGACCGTGCGCGTGGATTGCCCGGCCAAGACCAACCTCACCCTGGAGGTCGGCCCGACGCACGATGAATGGGGCGGTCGTCACGAACTGGACACCATCTACTGTGCCATCGGGGTATATGACACCATTACCGCCACCGCCAAACATCCGGGAGCCGGCTTCTCGCTGGAACTCGAAGGCGCGCATCTGGGCGATTTGGCCTCATCCAGCAGTGACATGCGCCGCAACCACGCGGTCCTGGCATTATTCGCCATGGCCCAGGCGGCCGGCCGCGATTCCGATGTGGCATTGACCATCACCAAACGCATCCCCGTAGGCGCCGGTCTCGGCGGCGGCTCGGCAGACGCGGCCGCAACCATACTGGCCGTCAATCAGCTATGGGAATTACACTGGCCAATGGAACGCCTGCGTACCATTGCCGCCACACTGGGCGCTGATATGCCATTCTGTCTGTCCGGCGGGTTTGCGCACGGCACCGGATTCGGCGAACGCATCGAGGTCATTGATGCGGGCAGTGCCGCAGAACGCGATCTCATCGGCCAAGGATATGCCGGAGAGGTACTGGTCGGCGCGTATCAGTCGCAGCTCAGCACTCCCGAGGTGTATCACACGTTTGATGCGGTCGGTCCCGGCAATGACGATCGCAATCATCTGCAGGCGGCGGCCATCAGTCTGCATCCGCGCAGTGGTCAGGCCATTGACGCCGCTGTGAACGCCGGTGCCCGTCATGCATTCGTCTCCGGTTCCGGACCGTCGGTGGTGGCTTTCGTACCGGACAGCACCACAGCGCAGCGCATTATCGACGCCTGGCGCAACGGCGGTATGGTCGACCGCATTATCAAGGCCAGTGCACCTGCACACCCCATTATCGGAGTCAGCCAGTAACGCTAATGTAGCAACAAGCCACATGATCATGAAGGAAGTCTAACGATGACGCAGCAAATTGATGAACGGCAGGCACGCAAGACATATGTACGCCACCGCCAGACCATCGTGTTCTCCATCAGTGGCGTAGTGCTTGCAGCCATTCTGGTGGTTGCCATTCTCTTTAATTTCCATGTGTTCGGCCTGGGGCAGATTAACACACCGGCCACCGCGCCAAACTACGGCAATGCCGCTCCCTGCGCCGTCAAGGGCGATGATGGCAAGGCAACGTACGTGGCCAATGGAACTGTCGGCGTGCGTGTGATGAACGGCACCGAGCATAGCCAATTTGCCGCAGCGGTCAGCAAGGCACTGGAAGCCCGCGGTTTCGTGATGCAGGAGGCAACCAACTACTCCAGCACCAACGTCGAACGCACCACTATCTACTTTGGCAAGAACGCCATTAATCAGGCCTACACTGTGGCCGGCAACTTCACCGATGCCGCCATGGTGATGAACGCCCGCGAGGACCAGCTTATCGACGTGGTGCTCGGCGCTACCTTCAACGATCTGAAAGATGAGAAGTCATCCCCGCAGGAAGGCAAGAAAATCACTGATTTCACGGGGTGCGTGGCCGCCGATAAGATGACGAATCTTCCCGCCGATACGCAGCACACCGCTTACCCGGCGCAGTAATCCCACTTTGGCTCCCGCTGGCGGGAGCTGTCACGAAGTGACTGAGGGTGGTTTATATAACATATGTTGACCACCCTCAGTCTCACTCCGTGAGCCAGCTCCCACCAGCGGGAGCTCTCATTTATGCATTACGCCTCTATCTCGGCGTACCAGCGCATGAGTTCGGCCACGGCAACATCGTGATCCACCGGGCCGTTATCCAGACGGTATTCCAGCATATGCTTGTAGGCGCGGCCAATCATCGGTCCGGGCTCCAGACCCAAGAGTTCCATAATCTCGTTGCCGTCCACATCAGGGCGAATGGCGTCGAAATCCTCTTTCTTCTTGAGCTCGCGAACACGCGCCTCCATCTCATCCATCGCCTGGGAGAACACCATCGCCTTGCGCTTGTTCTGCGTAGTGGCATCCGCGCGAGTGAGTCGGTTTAGACGCTCATACAAATGCCCGGCATCCTTGACATAACGGCGCACGGCAGAATCGGTCCACGGCTCATCCACGTACCCGTGGAAACGCAGGTGCAGGTTCACCAGTTCCGAGACGTCCTCCACCAGATGATGATCGAATCGCAGAGCCTTCAAACGCTTGCGGGTCATTTTGGCACCCACCGCATCATGATGATGGAAGCTCACCTTGCCTCCCGGCTCGAAACGTCGGGTCTTCGGCTTGCCGATATCATGCATCACTGCGGCCAGACGCAACGTGAGGTCAGGAGCGGGCACCGGGCCATCCGGGCCGGTTTCCAGAGCGATGGCCCGTTCAAGCACGATCATCGTGTGCTCAAAGACATCTTTGTGCCGATGATGCTCGTCAATCTGCAACTGCAACGCCGGAATCTCGGGGAACACGATATCCGCCAGACCTGATTCGACCAGTGCTTCCAGCCCTGCGCGAGGGCGGTCAGACAACAGCATCTTGGTCAGTTCATCACGTACGCGCTCGGCGGATACAATCTCAATGCGATCGCGCATCGAGGAAATCGCCTCCGCAGCATCGGGAGCAATGGAAAAGCCCAGCTGAGCCACGAATCGGACCGCACGCATCATACGCAGAGGATCATCATCGAATGACTGGCTCGGATCAACAGGAGTACGCAGCACGCCTTTGGCCAAATCGCTGGCACCGCCGAACGGATCAACGAATTCCAGATCGGGCACACGCAGGGCCATGGCGTTGACGGTGAAGTCGCGGCGTGAGAGGTCACCTTCAAGCGTGTCGCCATAATTGACTTCAGGCTTGCGCGAATCCGGATCGTAGGTATCCGACCGATAGGTGGTCACCTCAACCTTGACCTCGGTGCCGTCCGCACGCCGGCGCATGGCACCCAACGTACCGAACTTGCGGCCCATATCCCAAAAACCGTCATGCCCCCAACGGCGCAGAATGGGCTCGAACTGTTCCGGGCGCGCGGATGAGCAAAAGTCCAGATCGTGGCTCTTGCGGTGCAGGAGCAGATCGCGGACCGGGCCGCCGACCAATGCCAGCTCATAACCCTGTTCGGCAAACAGTCGACCGAGTTCGATGGCCTCGGGCCACACTTCGAAATCCAATGGGCACCTTCCCGTATGTGACATTTTTCTGCCTTACCAGCATACCGTTACCCCACCTGCACACGGGGTTGAGTAAGGTGGAGAATATGATTACGCCCGCCGATCTTGCCCGCATGCTTGGGCAAACACCCGATTCGACGGACAACCATACCCAAGACCAGCTGCTGTATACGTCTCAGACGCCGCAGAATTCCGCCGATTCCGCGCAATCCGACGACACTATGGACAACGTAACCGGCACTGACACGCAGCCGGCTGACCACACTGATAAAACCGAACGTTCCATGCCGACGCCGGCAACCGTGTTTGGCATGCATGCCACGGTTACCATCGCCACCTCAAGCGAAACCATCGAGGGGCAAGCCGACGGCATTGACAGCGAGGCCGAAACCGAATCGATCGCGCAGAGCAGCATCGAAACCGAGACATCACCCGCTCCGATTCATCAGGAACCATCGCAGCCCATTCATGCCCAAACCGGGCCGACGCCGGCCACCGTATTCGGCCGACGCGCCGCCGACACAACACCGACTCCCACTGGCCCGACACCGGCCATGATGCCGCAACGCCGCACTTCCGACGGCCCCACCACGTTTGCGTCCCTGGATGCACAGGAACTACCGGTGGTACGCGAATATTCGGCTGGCGGACTGATCTTCGACGATCAGAATCGCGTGGCCATCATCGCCCGTCATTCTCGTTCCGGCCATCTGGAATGGTGCCTGCCCAAGGGGCATATCGAGAAGGGCGAGACTCCACAGCAGACCGCCGTGCGTGAGGTGCACGAGGAAACCGGCATTTTGGGCGAGGTCATCGATTCCATCGCCACCATCGACTACTGGTTCACCGGAACCACGCAGCGCGTGCACAAGCTGGTGCATCACTATGCCTTGCGGCAGACCGGCGGCGAGCTCACCGTGGAAGGCGATCCGGATCATGAAGCCGAAGACGCCATCTGGGTGCGGTTCGATGATTTGGACGACGTGCTGAGCTACCCCAACGAGCGCAAAATCGCGTGGCTATACGCCAGAAAGAAGAACAGGCAGGCAAACGAGTGAACCTACCCGCAGTCTTATGCCGCTCACGCCATGGTGGACGATTCGTACGCGCGTTTGCGGCCATTCTTGTCATCACGGCGATGCTGGCCGCCCCACTGACCGCATATGCCGATGATTCGCCTGATGATCAGGCCGGTCAGACCATCGCCATCGAGCAGAGTACGCCCATAGTCACCGCTTCTTCCGGATTCCATATCACGGTAGCGATTACCAATGCCTCATCGGATACGGCACCGGCGGGGTCACTGATTCTCAGCACAAATTCACGGTTCACATTCGTCTCACGCACTGATATGCAGAAATGGGCGGAAGGCGATACCGCCATTCCCACCCCGGATGTGCTCGGCAGCATTGATGTTCCTGAAATCACGCCGGGCAACACTGCAACCGTCACCCTTGACGTGGCGGCCGACCAGCAGGCTCTGCAGAGTATGCGCAGCTGGGGTCCCAAGCCCCTGCAGTTGTCGTACAGTGCCGGAAACCAGCCGCCAACCATGCTCCCCAGCTTCCTGACCCGTTCTCCTGACGGGCTCGACACCGCGCAGACTCCGGCGATGAACCTCACCGTGGCGATGCCGCTGACCACCACTGACTGGCAGGTTGATTCCTCCGCGCTGTCCGGCCTTGTCTCCGAAGATGAGAGTGCATCCGCAGAGCCGGTGTTATCGGCGAACCAGCAGGAAACCACCACGGTCAAGGAACTCAACCAGACCTTGGCCAAACACCATAGCCTGCAAGTGGTGGCCGATCCGTTGTATTTCCAGGAACTCCCCTCCGATACCAGACCTGCCGTCGCGGGAGTCATGCAACCCGGTGATTTTGATGTCACGGCGTATGCGGCGCTGAACGATGCCGATGCCTATACCAGAGCCGGCATCGCCGACGAAGCATGGAACGCCGAACAGGCGCAGACGTTGTATGCTGTGGCCAAATCCACCGTCACGCCGACTGCCACCTATGCCTGGCAGGGATCCGGCACGTGGAGCCTGGACGCCCTGACCAAGGCCCGCGCTCAGGGATATACCGCCGTTATTGCGGATTCCACGTTTGACGGTGAGCAAACCGACACCGTGCATACCGGCACCTATGTGGTCAATACCTCCGCCGGAGACATCACCGTGCTCAAGGAACAGTCGGAACTCGGCACGTTGGCGCATGGCGAAGCTACCAGCGCACGGGCAACGGCCGAAGCCAGCGATGCGGGCAGGCTGGCCAGAATGCTCGCACAAAGCGCGTTCTATCAAATGGAACAGCCGTATGCCACCCGAAACCTGCTGATGACCTTCTCCAGGAATAGCAGCGCGTCATGGATCAATCAGGTCATGAGCGCTATGGAACAGGCATCGTGGCTGAATCTGACTGATCTGAACACTATGGCCGCTGCCGACCCATACAACGTCAGCAGCGAGGTGAACCAGGACGACTCCAATGCCGCCGACGTCTCCCAAACCCGTGCCACCCTGGAGCAGCTTGCTTCAAGTCGTAAGGACATCCTGCGGCTCGCCACTTCCATACTGAAGAAGGGTCTTGATGAAGACGATGTCTCATCGTTGAACCCGCAGGCACTTGCCCGTCAAGATGCCAGTTCAACCGCCAGCCACACCAATGATCCCGCACAATGGGTGAGCACGCTGTTGAACGCGCATGACGACATCGCTCTGCATGCGTTCGCCGGCTCCAGCGATGCCGAGTATCAGAGCCAGATAGCCAAAGCCAACCGGACGTTCGCCGATACGGTGTTGGGCAGCGTGTACATCACCCCATCCGAATCGGTATCGGTATTCAGCGAATCGGCCCAGATGCCGGTGACAGTAAGCAATAAGCTGCCTTACGCCGTCAGCGTCAAGGTCAATTCGATCACCGATTCCATGCAAATCGTGACCTCCCGTTCCAATGATGTTGTGATTCCCGCACGTAGTGAGGCTCAGGTGACCTTCACCATCCGTGTGTCCACTTCCGGCACCACCGTCGCACATGTGTCGTTGGCCGATCGGCACAACACCGCCTTCGGCAACACACAGGACACCACCATCACCAGTGTGCTGCGCATCAGCGATGCCAGTGGTTTCGTCATCATTGGTTTTGCAGTACTGCTGGGCCTCGTTGGTTTATGGCGCCAATTCAACCGTAAGAAGGATCCTGACGAATGAGTTCTACCGTAGGCCGCAATTCCCTGATTATGGCCTCCGGTACCGCGGCTTCTCGCGTGACCGGCCAAATCCGCACTATTTTGCTGGCGGCAGCCATCGGCACTACCGGTCTGGCGGCCAATGCCTATCAGGCCGGTGCGATGATTCCGCAAACCGTGTTCACACTGGTGTCCGGCGGTATTTTCAATGCCGTGCTGGTGCCGCAAATCGTGCGCACGTTGAAGGAGAAGGACGCTCAGGAGCGACTGAACCGACTGATCACTCTGGCCATCGGCATTCTGCTGGCCGTCACCGTGGTGATGGCCGCAGCCACACCGCTGCTGGCGCGTCTGTACGTGGGCAGCAGCAATCATGAGATGATTGCCCTGACCACTGCGTTCACGCTCTGGTGCATGCCGCAGGTGTTCTTCTACGGCCTATACACGGTGCTTGGTCAGATTCTGGCCGCCAAAGATCATTTTGCCTCCTATGCGTGGAGTTCCACCGGAGCCAACGTCATCAGCTGCGCCGGATTCACCGCATTCATCATGTTGTTCGGCAAGGCCAACGAACAGCCGCTTGATTTCTGGACCTCGGGCAAAGTGGCGCTTACCGCAGGTACATGGACGCTCGGCGTGGCTTTTCAGGCACTGATCCTGTTCGTGCCGTTGATTCGCCTGGGCTTCAAATACCGTCCCAGCTTTGGCTTGACCGGCTTTGGTCTCAAGGCGATGGGACCTGTGGCGCTGGGATCGCTGGGTGTGGTGGCGATTACTCAGATTTCGGATATCGTGCTGACCCGAATCGCCACGCTGGCCCCGCAGCGTGCGCATGAGCTCACCGGAGTCAGTCTGTACGACGTTGCCGGTAACGCTACCTACCAAAACGCCTTCACCCTGTACATCCTGCCGTATTCGCTGATTGCGGTATCCGTCTCCACCGCCGTATTCCCCCTCATCTCGCGGTCGATAGCAGCGCAGGACTTCCATGCGGCACGTCAGCAGCTGGGCAATGCGCTGTGCAACGTAGGGCTGCTGGTGCTGTTCTTTGCCTCGGCGCTGGTGGTCTACCCCGAACCGATCATTCGTGCGCTGCTGCCTTCGGTCTCGATGAATGAGACCGTGCTCATCGCCTACGCCCTGATTCCGCTGTCTTGCGGCATCCCCGCCATATCAGCGTTCCTGTTGATTCAACGTACTTTCTATGCCTTTGAGGATGGCCTACGCCCGTTCCTTGCCGCGGTATTGCAATACGGCTTCACCACGGCACTCATGATTGTCGGCATGCTGGTGCTTCCGCCAAATCGGTGGATCGTGGGTATTGCCTGTTCCGTATCCGCCGGTGTGCTATTGGCGCTGCCGTTCATGCTGTTTATGCTGCGCAAACGATTCGGCGGCAGCCTGGAAGGCAAGCCGGTTGTGCAGACATACGGCAAGGCGTTGGCAGCGGCCATAATCGGCGGCGTTGTGGTCTGGCTGGCGAAAACCCCTGTTGCAGACCTCTTCGGTGCCTCCATCCAAGAGACCGGCGGCCAGATGAGCTGGCTGTCCGCATTGGGAATCTGCATCATACTGACTCTCGTGCTGGCCGTGGTGTATATCGGCGTGCTCTGGGCACTGCGCGCCACACAACTGACCGATGCCGTCCACTCGATAACCGCCCGTTTCAGGCGAAAACCCGCCAACACATCCGTTGACGAACCGCAATCTGAAGAAGACAATAATAATGCTGATACTGCTGCGAGCATCATGCCTGAGGCCGATGGCATTCAGGCCAGTCCCACGGCTAGAATGTCAGCGATGACGAATGCTGATCACATGGAGCCTGACGAGCAGATGAAACCGCAATTGGGAGATACTATCCTTAACCGCTACACCTTGGTGTCTTCGTTGCGTAAGGAACCCGGCCTCGAGGCTTGGCAGGCCAATGATCGCGTGCTGGCAAAGGATTGCCAGCTGTTCCTAGTGTCCAATCGCAAGGCATTGGACACGGTCAACACCATTGCCGGCGAGCTTGCGGCCACCCGCCCCGAGCACTATGTGCCGGTGCTGAAGTACCGCGTACAGTCCGATGTGCTCATTGCCGTCACCGCAATGGACAGTGGCCTATCCGTGGCCGATTACCGTGCCAGTGCCACCGGCAACATACTGAGCTACGACGCCATGCGCTCCATTCTTGGCGAGACCGTTCAGGCCATCCGTCCCATGCTGACCAGCACTACCGGCACTGCCATCCTGACTACTGATACCGTGCGTCTTACCGGCTCCGGCATCGAAATTTCCGATGCTCCGTTTGCTCCGATCCTGGCAGATATGTCCGGAACCGATCCGACAGGCGATGATGGCGCTGAGCGTCATGCCGTGCGTCAGCTTGCCGCGTTGCTGTATGCACTGCTTACCAACACGACCAGCCAGGTAGATCCGCAATTCGATCTGCATCTGCTTGGGCAGGATATTCCAAGCGAGTTCCGTGTTATTTGCAAGCGTGGCCTGGCATTGGCCGATGAAGGCGAGCAGGTCATGCCGATGGCCTCACTGGCCGAACTGGACGCACTGTTGGGTGATTGGAAGCCTCTGACTGCGCTGTCGAGCACTGACATCGCCCTGCCGACCACTGACGGCGAATCCTCCATCGTCAAGGTGCAGCTGCGCCCTACGGACGAGGCCGACATCGTTCCGATTCCTGATGACATTGTCACCAGCCAGCAGCTGCCTTCACTGTCCATCGCGACACCTGCAGTGGCCGCTGGTGCTGAATCCGGCACCAATGGTCAGGCAGATGCTCATAGCATTTTCGACTTCAATTTCTCGCAAGCCTGGGAAAAGGAGAACCTCTCCGGCGAAGACACCGGAGACTGGTACAACCGACTGGCTCCGACCAACTCGACCGGTAACTCCCGGCTGACCGTGCCGATTCCCACCGCGGCCGGCGTGCCTGAACCCACCGCTGCTGAGACCACCAGCCGTATTCCGATTTTCGATGCTTCCGGCCGTGAAATCCGCCCTGGTGAGGAGTCGCAGCGCGCGCTGGAGGAAGAGCAGGCACGTGCGGCGGAAGTCCAGTCCGTGCCGCCGAGCTTTATCCCGAAGGATCATCCCACTGGCAATGAGGATGATGCCCTGCCAGACGAGACGCTTTTCGGATCGATGACCACCAAGGTTGTTGCCATTATCGTGGCCGTGATTGTGGTGGTTGCCGCAGCGTTCTGGGCCATGCATGCGTTGCAGCGCAGTGGGGAAAACCCTGCAGATGCGGCGAACTCTTCTGAGAATTCGGAAGGCAATTGGCCGGATGTCAATGTGGATGATGTGCCGTTCGGTGAGGAAGATGGCACTTCCTCGTCCAAGGATTCCTCTACGTCTTCATCTCAGGAGAAGACCGAAACCAAGACAGAGACGGAGACGAAGCCCAAGAAGGTCACCGAGGATAAGGACTCCCAGTCGGTGCCCAAGCCGCGTCACGAGAACAACACCGCCTTTACGGTGGCCAGCGGGAACTTCCTGTCCAACCCTGCCGGCCAGTCCGGTTACGGCTAACCCGCCCCTCCTTGCCCGCCCCCTGATCAACAGCGTG
>OAVS01000914.1_pt1 | contig 13302 bp, 7 predicted proteins | sample 1550601 | NCBI WGS metagenome assembly OAVS01 (sample SAMEA2580093, study PRJEB22360) | human gut metagenome | biome: human gut; feature: human-associated habitat; material: faeces | place: Denmark | collected 2008/2010
ACCTACCAGCTTGTCGGCGTGCAGTCCGGCAAGAACCTGTCCGCCACGGCTTCCGGCGATTCCGCACTGTCCATCGCCGACACGCCCGAGACCCTGACCGACGCCAAGAAGCAGGCCTGGAAGTTCACCCAGATCGACCAGTCCGACACCGAGCGCCCCGACCTCAAGGCCTACGTCATCACCAATACGGACTGCAAGGTGCTCGTCGCCAAGGACGGCACCAACGCCTTCAGCGATGAGTCGGTGGAAGACGCCAAGTCCGACCCCGCGGCCCGGTGGATTTTCAACACGTCCGACGGTGCCACCTACCAGCTGCTCAACGCATCCGCGAAGCAGAACATCGACGTCGACGCGTTCGACCCGAAGGCCGGTGTGACCGCTTCCGATGAGGAGGACGGCGATCTGACCGACAAGATCCTGGTCGAAGGTTCGGTGAACACCGAGAAGGCCGGTGAATACACGCTGACGTATTCGGTGACCGACTCCGAAGGTGCGTCGTACACGGTCAAGCGTGTCGTGACCGTCAGGGAGAAGTCCGAGCCGATCGAACCGAGCAAGCCGATCGAACCGAGCAAGCCGATCGAACCGACCGAACTGACGAAGCCGACTGAGCCGACGAAACCCGGCGACACGGCGAAGCCGAACAAGCCGGATGCCGGCAACAAGCAGCCCGGCCTGTCGAAGACCGGCGCCTCTGTGAGCGGCGTGTTCGGCGCGTTCGCGGCACTGCTCGCGGTCGGTGCCGGCGCGGCGCTTGTCGCCCGCCGTCGGCGCGAGCCCCGGCGCTGAATCAGCGGATCGGCATATGATGCCGGTCGGTCACCTATTCGGTGGCCGGCCGACTTTTTGTTGACTGCCGGGGCCTCACGCGGGAGGTGAAGTCCACCCATCCCGCCAAAGTCTGAGTGTCTTCGGATGGGACTTTCGCCGGAACAAGTCGAACGGAACCGGGGCCGGGACTCATGGGCTGGCGCATTGCCAGTCGGTCCTGTGTTCGTGTCGCGTGGGATGATGGTGGCATGGTGACATCGAACGTTGTGGAGTTTGCGGGGAAAGCGCGCATGCCGCGCCTCGGCATGGGAACGATGGCGCTCTCTATCGAGGGACGCCCGGACCGGGCGACGGCCATCGGCACGATCCATGCCGCGCTTGACGCCGGAGTGCGTTATCTCGACACCGCATGGTCGTATTATCTGCCAAGCGAACCGGGGCCTGACGGTACAGGCGTGCCGCGTGATTTCGGGTACGGCGAGATGCTGGTTCATGCGGCGCTCGCCAGCTGGAGCGGTCCGCGCGATGATGTTCTGGTCGCCACGAAGACTGGTTATCGCCGAACGCTGGAAGTGACGAACCGCGACGCGGAAGATCCTCAGCAATCCCCGGGCGACGGCGCGAGCGCATCCGCATCCGAGCGACAGCACCTGCAGGCGGCCGGCAGCCGGGACGCACTCCGGCCGCGGGCGCCCCCCCAGCCGGTACGGGTGGATGGCCGACTCGCGCCCGGAGACGATGATTCGTGACGCGAAGGAGTCCGCTCTCCGCCTCGGCGTCGACGCGCTCGATCTGTTGTATTCGCATGGCCCTGACCCCGCGGTTCCGTATGAGGATACGGTCGGCGCGCTGAAAACCTTGCTGGATGAGGGCGTGATTCGGTTCGCCGGTATCTCGCGCGTGGACAATGCGCAGATTGACACCGCCCGTGGGATTCTCGGCGACCGTCTGATTGCGGTGCAGAACCAGTTCTCGCCATCGCATCCCGACCCCGAGCATACGATGGGTCACTGCGCCGATCTCGGTCTTGATTTTGTGTGCTGGTCGCCGCTCGGCGGGTTCCTGGACGCATTCGACAGTCATGCGTATGATCCGTTCCGCACGGTCGCAGCGGCCCGCGGCGTCTCGTACCAGCGTGTGGTGCTCGCGTGGGAGCTGACCAGATATGACCGTCTGTTCGCCATTCCCAGTGCTCGCAACCCGCATGAGGTCCGGGACTCGTTCGCCGCAGTCAATCTCACGCTCGCCCCTGAGGAGCTGTCTTTGCTGCCGTGAATCAACGCTATGAGTCACCGTCATAAATACGGAACAGGCTCGTCGTCAAACGAGCCTGAGATACATGCTGGTGGTTCCGGGAATCGGTTGAAAACCGAAATGCGCATAGAACGCGCGTGTTTTATCGTCGTAAGGTTCCACAATGAGCGCACGTGACCCTAGTGCGCCGCTGGCGGATCGTGCTCGCAGTACCGAATATGCACTCAGCGTGTAGAATCCCGCCGGTTCACCTGACGCAGTGAATGACACGTACGCGACGGCCGTCCCATGCTGGGCCGATGACGGTGCGTGTTGTGCGGCCCACTTGTCGATGAACGGTACTCCACAAGAGAACTTTCCCCATTCTCTCTTCCGGGCCGAGCTTGCGCGGACGTTGGGAATGATGGATCATGCCCACTGCGGATCCCTTTCCATGAGTTTTTCGGCTGCTGGCGGAACCGGCTGATCCAATGCCTGTATGAAATCTTGGAATGCCTGTGATTCCAGATGCAGGACGGTTGCTTCTTCTATATCCTTACGGGCTGATTCCAGGAGATGGCGAGTGGTCCATTGCGTGAGCGTGCTGCCGGTCAGCTCGGCGGCACGCTCGATGAGCTGCCGTTGCGCATCCGTCAGTCGAATGTCAAGCCGGGACGTTTTCTGTTTCGATACCGTTTGCTTCGTTAGTGTCGCCATAGAATTGTTGTACGGAAAAATGCGTGCAGATCAACTTTAGTAGCAGGGGGTAATCGCGGACATATAATCACATACTGTAAATTGTTTACGGTGTGAGATAATATTACAGATGTTTGCACGATGTATATGCCGCTGGAATGTATTGGCGGTACTCCGCGGAGCGCGGTTGTGCGGCAATGGTCGAATCGGAAGGCGGTGCGAAATGGGTTTTGAGCGGGAGGCGCTCAGCGAACTGTACGCCAGCGTGTGGGGCAACCATTCCAAGATGCAGAAGGAGTTCGCGCGCGGCGCGCATGGCGAGCCATTCATTCTGCACGAGCTCGCACTGCGCGGCACCATGACGCCGTCGCAGCTCGCCAGTTCGCTGAAGGCCAGCTCCGGCCGCATCTCCACAGTGCTTGCCGCTCTGGAGAAAAAAGGGTTGATCACCCGAGACATCGACCCGGACGACCGCCGCATCATCCGCGTGAACCTTACGGATGCCGGGCGAGAGCGGTCCAAGTGCGACTTGGAGGAGATGCGTTCGGCAATCTGTTGGATCTTCTCGCAGATGGGGGAGCGGCGCACGCGCGAGTTCGTTGATCTGCTGTCGGAGTTCTCGACATACATGGCCATCTGCCATCCCGGCGCGCCGCGCCCGACCCCCGATGAGGTGCGGGCCGCGTTCGCCGAGCGTGACAGGCGTGTCGCCGATCATATGCGGGCCGAGCGCGCGAAGGCCGGCGAGGAGTAGCTTCTTCCGCCGGCTGCGGATGACGTGGGGGGCGTGCCGTGTCTCTCGTGCGCAGCCAGCGCAAAGCGCGCCATTCACAGCGAATACACAGAATAATGCGTAATATCTTACACTGTAAGTAATCTAACAACAGAAACTAATTCGGGCATCGGATATCGATGCCGCGGCAAATAACGTAACCAATCACCAACAAAACACAAGGGGAAAGCCAATGCTTCGCATCCTGAAATACCTCTCCAAAGCGGAGATCGGTCAGATGCTCATCGCCCTGGTGACCATCGTCGGGCAGGTCTTCTTCGACCTCAAACTGCCCGATTACATGTCAGACATCACCACGCTCGTCGAGACGCCGGGCAGCGCGATGAGCGACATCTGGATCGCCGGCGGCAAGATGCTGCTCATCTCCCTCGGCTCCGTCGCCTGTGCCATCGTCACCGGCTACATCTCCGCACGCGTCGGCTCGTCATTCACCCAGCGCCTGCGCTCGCTCGAATTCCGCAAGGTCGAATCCTATGGCCCCGCCGAAATGAGCAAATTCTCCACCGCGAGCCTCATCACCCGCTCCACCAACGACATCACGCAGATCCAGATGTTCATCACCATCGGCCTGCAGCTCATCGTCAAGTCGCCGATCATGGCCGTATGGGCCATATGCAAGATCGCCGGCGAAGGTTTCGAATGGACTCTCGCCACCGGCATCGCCGTCGTCATCCTGCTCGTCGCCGTCGTCATCATGATGGCCATGGTCATGCCCAAGTTCAAGGCCATGCAGAAGCTCACCGACAACATCAACCTCGTGGCCCGCGAAAACCTCACCGGCCTGCGCGTCGTGCGCGCCTACAACGCCGAGGACTACCAGGAGGCCAAGTTCACCAAGGCCAACAAGGACCTCACCGACACGCAGCTGTTCACCAACCGCGTCATGGCGTTCATGATGCCGCTGATGAACACCGTCCTGAACGGCCTGATGCTCGCCGTCTACTGGATCGGCGCCTATCTGATCGACGCCGCCGGCCTGACGGACAAGCTCAACGTGTTCTCCAACATGGTCGTCTTCTCCAACTACTCCGTGCAAGTCATCATGAGCTTCCTGCTGATGAGCATGGTATTCGTGCTCTGGCCGCGCGCCGACGTGTCCGCGCAGCGCGTGCTCGAAGTGCTCGACACCGATCCGATCGTCAAAACCGGCACCAAGACCGCCGCCGACGTGGCGCGTCTGGGCGGCGGGAAAACCGGCACCGTCGAGTTCCGCAATGTGAGCTTCACCTACCCAGGCTCACGCGAGGCGACGCTCGAAGGCATCGACTTCACTGCCGAAAAGGGCCAGACCGTCGCGTTCATCGGCTCCACCGGCTCCGGCAAGTCCAGCCTCATCAACCTCGTGCCGCGCTTCTACGACGTGTCGGCCGGGCAGGTGCTCGTCGACGGTGTGGACGTGCGCGAATACGATCTGAAAGCCCTTCGCGACAAGATCGGATACGTGCCGCAGCAGTCCGTGCTGTTCAAGGGCACGGTCGCATCCAACGTGAGCTACGGCGACGACGTGAACGGGGCAAGCTCCGCGGACGTCGAAATGGCCGACACCTCCACTCCGGCCGGCCGCAAACGCGAAGCCGAACTCATCGCCGCGGGCAAGAGAGCGGAAGGCGCCGCAATGCCGGCTGAACAGATGAACCGGGTCAAGGCGGCGGCCGGCGTCGCTCAGGCCACCGAGTTCGTCGAGCGCATGGACGGCACATACACCGCCCCGATCGCACAAGGCGGGTCCAACGTCTCCGGCGGCCAGAAGCAGCGCCTGTCAATCGCGCGCGCCGTCTACCGCCACCCCGAAATCCTGATCTTCGACGACTCGTTCTCCGCGCTCGACTTCAAGACCGACCGCGAAGTTCGCGACGCACTCGCCAAAGAAGCCAAGGGATCCACCAAGCTCATCGTCGCCCAGCGCATCGGCACGATCATGAACGCCGACCGCATCATCGTGCTCGATGACGGCAAGGTCGTCGGCCAAGGCACCCATCAGGAACTGCTCGACACCTGCGATGTCTACCGTCAGATCGCCGAATCCCAGCTCAGTCAGTCGGAACTGACCGCGTGAGATCAATACGGACTTTTAAGGAGTAACAAATGCCAGGACCAAGAGGACCAATGGGCGGCGGCCGCACGGTCGAAAAGCCTGCCAATTTCGGCAACGTGATGGGCAAGCTCGTCCACTACTGCCGCAACTACCTGCCCGTCATCATCATTGCGCTCGTGCTGGGCGCGGCCGGCACGATATGCCAGATCATCGGACCGGACAAGCTCAAGGACATGACCAACGAGATCGTCAAGGGACTGCCGGCCATCGTGAACGGCAAGCCGGTGATGAACTCGGTCGATTTCAACGCCGTCGGCCGCATCGCCTGGCTGCTCGTCGCACTGTACGTCGGCTACGCGGTGCTCAGCTACGTGCAAAGCTGGATGATGGCGAACGTCACCCAGCGCACCGCCCAGCGCCTGCGCGAATCGATCTCGGTCAAAATCAACAAGCTGCCGCTCAAATACTTCGACAAGGTCAGCTACGGCGACGTACTCTCCCGCATCACCAACGACGTCGACGCCATCGGCCAGACGCTCGGCCAGTCCCTCGGCTCGCTCATTACCTCGGCGACGCTGTTCGTTGGCGCGCTCGTCATGATGTTCTACAACAACGTCATCATGACCCTGTGCGCGATCGGCGCGAGCATACTGGGACTCATCATCATGATGGTCATCATGAAATCCTCGCAGAAATACTTCGCCCGCCAGCAGATGGCGCTCGGCGACGTCAACGGCCACATCGAGGAGATGTACGCCGGTCACCTCATCGTCAAGGCGTACAACGGCGAGGCCGACTCAATCCGCCGCTTCGAGAAGTACAACGCCGACCTGTACGAATCCGGCTGGAAATCGCAGTTCCTGTCAGGCCTGATGATGCCGCTGATGAACTTCGTCGGCAACTTCGGCTACGTGATCGTGTGCGTGGTCGGTGCGGCGCTCGCCATGGACGGGCAGATCGAATTCGGCGTGATCGTCGCGTTCATGATGTACATCCGCCTGTTCACCCAGCCGTTGAGCCAGTTCGCGCAGGCGTTCCAGAACCTGCAGCGATGCGCGGCCGCCGCCGAGCGCGTGTTCGGCTTCCTCGAAGAGCCGGAGATGGATGCGGAACCGACCAAGGCCGAACTCGGCGTGGCTGATGCCGCTGCGAGCACGGCACGGACGGGCAGCGGCAAGCTGGCGCATCGCGGCACTCGCGCGAATGCCACCGCCGGTATGACGGCTTCGCAGCGTTCGCAGCTGCTCGGCTACGATGCGGCCGGCAACCCCCGGACCGTGCGCGGCGACGTCGAATTCAGTCACGTGCGATTCGGCTATGAGCCCGGCAAGCCGATCATCCATGACTTCTCGGCAAGCGTCTCCGCCGGCCAGAAAGTCGCCATCGTCGGTCCGACCGGCGCCGGCAAAACCACCATGGTCAACCTGCTGATGCGCTTCTACGAGATCTCCGGCGGCTCCATCTCCATCGACGGCATCGACACCACTTCCGTGCCGCGCTGGAACGTACACGACCAGTTCTCCATGGTCCTGCAGGATACATGGGTGTTCCGTGGCACCGTGCGCGAAAACATCGCCTACTCCAAGCCCGGCGTCACCGACGAGCAGATCGTCTCCGCATGCAAGGCCGTCGGACTCGACCACTTCGTGCGCTCTCTGCCGCGGGGCTACGACACCGTGCTCGACGACAACACCTCGCTCTCCCAAGGACAGCGCCAGCTGCTCACCATCGCCCGCGCCATGGTGCAGGACGCTCCGATCCTCATCCTTGACGAAGCCACCTCCTCCGTCGACACCCGCACCGAAGAACTCATCCAAAAGGCCATGGATGCGTTGACCGTGGGGCGCACGAGCTTCGTCATCGCGCACCGCCTCTCCACCATCCGCGACGCCGACATGATTCTCGTCATGAACCACGGCGACGTGATCGAGCGCGGTACCCACGAGGAACTGCTCGCGGCGGGAGGGTTTTACGCCGACCTCTACAACAGCCAATTCACACTCACCGATTGATGGAGCGCCCGTTGCGCTCGCTGGATTGATGAGGCTGACAGCCCGGTGAACTTACGCATGGCAGTGCGCCGTGCGTGGGCTCGCCGGGCTATTTGCTATGTAGGCGAGTGATGGGCGGAGAATTTCCTATATATGGTGCGCGACGGGTTCGGGGACTGTGGTTTGCGTCCCTATGTGCGCACGGTCGTCGTTCCGGCGCGCACATGGCGACGCAAACGGGAGAAGGATTGTTGAGAGCGGATGCGCTGGTGCGGCAGATGGCCGGTGTGCTTCCATAGAACATGATTGTGACGAGAGCAGAGGGGCGTCCGGCGCGTATCGCCCTCTCGGTCTGCCACACAATGCGTTTTTCGATGGTTTTTGGGCTGGTGTGGTACGCGGGCATCGGAGGAGTCGTTTCGGGCCGTTGAAAAATGGCGGTTTTGCGGTGCATGTTGTGCCACACCACGTGATGTGAGGGTTCACATTTCATTGTGAGGCAGACTGGCTGGCCACACAATGCGATTTTGATGTGATTTTGCGCTGGTGTGGTACGCGACCGGCTGCGCTGACGACTTGGCCGGCCGATGGCGCGGATGGTGTGCTCCCGCTGTCAGGAGCTGCCGAGCGTAGCGAGGCTGGGGGCGGTCTTGCCGGCGGCCCTGCACTCTGTGATAATAATGCCAAGAATGTTACGTAATTCTGGGAACAGCGGTATCCAGGGACTTTCTGAGAACTGTGATTCCAATTGAAGACACAAGTCGCCGACGGACTTGATTCTTTTAGTAAACAGTGTATATATTAACATGAGCCGGCAAAGCTGCTGGCTGCCCTATAGGAGAAAGAACCAAGTATGAAACATAGAGCGATGTCATCGCGTCTGATGCCACTGGTGGCGTCCTGCGCGACGGTCGGCATGCTGCTGGCCGGACTACCTGCGTCGGCCGTCGCGGTCGGCACGACGAGAGCGGCAGCGTCCGACGCCTCGTCCTCCACCACAGCAACCATCACCCCCTCCGCCGATACCACGTTGCAGACGTGGACGAGCGAGAAGAATTCCTCAATGGCGTCCAAGCCGTACATCGGCACACTGCAAGGGCCCTCGCAAGGCGTGTTCGGCGAGAAGTTCGAGTCCACGGATGCCGCGGACACCACCGATCTGAAGACCGGCCTGCTGACGTTCGACCTGAGCGCCTACGACCATGCCCCCGATTCCGCAACGTTCGAGATGACGTACCTCGGCTACCGCGGCAACCCGACGGCCACTGACACCGACACCATCAAGGTGACCCCCGTCGACACCACCGTGTGCACCAATAACGCCACAGACTGCGGCGCGAATGTCGCGACCGGCGCGACCAAGCCGAAGTTCAGCATCAACGACTCCTCATTCGTCGCCGAGTCCAAGCCGTTCGAGTACGGTACGACGGTTTACACGGGCGACGCCATCACCGTGGTTCCCGCCAATACCAAGAAGGTCACCGTAGATGTGACCGAAATCGTGCGCCAGCAGTTCGCCGAAGGCAAGAAGGTCATCACCCTGGCCGTGGGCGAGACCAAGAAGACCGAGGTTCGTTTCGCCAGTTCCGAAGGCACGACGTCCCTGAACGGCGCGACCGCAGACATGGCTCCGAACCTGACCGTTTCCGTGTCCGCCAAGGACGATCTCAAGCCCTCCGCCGACACCACGTTGCAGGCATGGGCCGGCGAGAAGAACCAGAAGAAGAACACTGCGGCCTATGTCGGCGCGCTGCAGCCGGAAGGCGATTACGGCGACTTCGGTGAGAAGTTCAAGTCCACCGACGTCAACGATGGCACAGACGCCAAGATGGGTCTGATGACGTTCGACCTGTCCGATTACGCCGCGGCACCCGAGCACTCCATCCTCACCTTGACGTATCTGGGCTACGCCGGTGCAGACAAGACCGCCACGGCCACCGATAAGGTCAAGGTGGTCGCTGTTGACACGTCGCAGTGCACCGGCACCGCTCCCTGCGACACCAACAATGCCACGTGGGCGAACCGCCCGGACTTCGAGGTGACCGATACCACGAAGACCGCGACGTCCCATGCGTTCGCTTATGGATCTAAGAAGTATTCCGATGGCATGACCGTCGAATCGGGCAACGCCAAGAAGGTCCTGCTCGACGTGTCCGATGTCATCAAGGCAGAGTTCGCCAAGTTCAGCGCCGGCGCCACCGAGAAGAAGATCACGCTGGCCCTGGGCGAGCTCAACAAGTCCGACATGCGTTTCGGCAGCAAGGAAGTCACCTCGCTGACCGGCGCCACCGAAGCCATGCAGCCGACCTTGTCCGTCACCAAGAAGCCGAAGGCATACACGCTGAGCATCGAAGGCCCGACCAAGGTCAAGTACCAGAAGGGCGAGGCGTTCGACAAGGCCGGACTCGTGGTCAAGGCCACCAGCACGGCTGACGGCACGGTCAAGACGCTGACCGAAGGCAACGGTGAGGATAACTACACCATCGACACCAGCGCTTTCGATAGTGCCAGCATCGGCGTATACCCTGTTACCGTGAAGTACAACAAGGACCCCGAAATCGCCGCTTCGTTCAACGCCTATGTCATCGCCAGTGTCGAGGACGGCGGAGACGGCGACACCAGCAAAGACGACTGGCTGTGGTACAAGCAGCCCGCGTCGCAGACCGACGCCACCGCCACCGCCGGCGGCAATTACGGCAACCCCGACAACAACCGTTGGCAGCAGACCACCTTGCCGTTCGGCAACGGCAAGATCGGCGGCACCGTCTGGGGCGAGGTCAGCCGTGAACGCGTCACCTTCAACGAGGAGACGCTGTGGACCGGCGGCCCCGGATCCTCGACCAGCTACAACGGCGGCAACAACGAGACCAAGGGTCAGAACGGCGCCACGCTGCGCGCGCTCAACAAGCAGCTCGCGAACGGCGCCGAGACGGTCAATCCCGGCAACCTGACCGGCGGCGAGAACGCGGCCGAGCAGGGCAACTACCTGAACTGGGGCGACATCTACCTCGACTACGGGTTCAACGATACGACCGTCACCGAATACCGCCGCGACCTGAACCTGAGCAAGGGCAAGGCCGACGTCACGTTCAAGCATGACGGCGTCACCTACACGCGCGAATACTTCGCGTCGAACCCCGACAATGTCATGGTCGCCCGCCTCACGGCCAGCAAAGCCGGCAAGCTGAACTTCAACGTCAGCATGCCGACCAACACGAACTACTCCAAGACCGGCGAAACCACGACGGTCAAGGGTGACACGCTCACCGTCAAGGGCGCTCTCGGCAACAACGGCCTGCTGTACAACTCGCAGATCAAGGTCGTCCTCGACAACGGTGAGGGCACGCTCTCCGAAGGCTCCGACGGCGCTTCGCTGAAGGTCTCCGACGCGAAGGCGGTCACGCTGTACATCGCCGCCGCGACGGACTACAAGCAGAAGTATCCGTCCTACCGCACCGGCGAAACCGCCGCCGAGGTGAACACCCGCGTCGCCAAGGTCGTGCAGGACGCCGCCAACAAGGGCTACACCGCCGTCAAGAAAGCGCACATCGACGATCATTCCGCCATCTACGACCGCGTGAAGATCGATTTGGGCCAGTCCGGCCACAGCTCCGACGGCGCCGTCGCCACCGACGCGCTGCTCAAGGCGTACCAGAGAGGCTCCGCAACCACCGCGCAGAAGCGCGAGCTGGAGACGCTGGTGTACAAGTACGGCCGCTACTTGACCATCGGCTCCTCCCGTGAGAACAGCCAGCTGCCCAGCAACCTGCAGGGCATCTGGTCGGTCACCGCGGGCGACAACGCCCACGGCAACACGCCTTGGGGCTCCGACTTCCACATGAACGTGAACCTCCAGATGAACTACTGGCCGACCTATTCGGCCAACATGGGAGAGCTCGCCGAGCCGCTCATCGAGTATGTGGAGGGTCTGGTCAAGCCCGGCCGTGTGACCGCCAAGGTCTACGCGGGCGCGGAGACGACGAACCCCGAGACCACGCCGATCGGCGAGGGCGAGGGCTACATGGCCCACACCGAGAACACCGCCTACGGCTGGACCGCACCCGGTCAATCGTTCTCGTGGGGTTGGAGCCCGGCCGCCGTGCCGTGGATCCTGCAGAACGTGTACGAGGCGTACGAGTACTCCGGCGACCCTGCCCTGCTTGATCGCGTGTACGCGCTGCTCAAGGAGGAATCGCACTTCTACGTCAACTACATGCTGCACAAGGCCGGCTCCAGCTCCGGTGACCGCCTGACCACCGGCGTCGCGTACTCGCCCGAACAGGGCCCGCTGGGCACCGACGGCAACACGTATGAGAGCTCGCTCGTGTGGCAGATGCTCAACGACGCCATCGAGGCGGCCAAGGCCAAGGGAGATCCGGACGGTCTGGTCGGCGATACCACCGACTGCTCGGCCAACAACTGGGCCAAGGGCGACAACGGCAACTTCACCGATGCGAACGCCAACCGTTCCTGGAGCTGCGCCAAGAGCCTGCTCAAGCCGATCGAGGTCGGCGACTCCGGCCAGATCAAGGAATGGTACTTCGAAGGTGCGCTCGGCAAGAAGAAGGATGGATCCGCCATCAGCGGCTACCAGGCGGACAACCAGCACCGTCACATGTCCCACCTGCTCGGACTGTTCCCCGGTGATTTGATCACCATCGACAACTCCGAGTACATGGAGGCGGCCAAGACCTCGCTGAGGTACCGCTGCTTCAAGGGCAACGTGCTGCAGTCCAACACCGGCTGGGCCATTGGACAGCGCATCAATTCGTGGGCTCGCACCGGCGACGGCAACACCACGTACCAGCTGGTCGAGCTGCAGCTCAAGAACGCGATGTATGCAAACCTGTTCGATTACCATGCGCCGTTCCAGATCGACGGCAACTTCGGCAACACCTCCGGTGTCGACGAAATGCTGCTGCAGTCCAACTCCACCTTCACCGACACCGCCGGCAAGAAGTACGTGAACTACACGAACATCCTGCCCGCCCTGCCCGATGCCTGGGCGGGCGGCTCGGTGAGCGGCCTCGTGGCCCGCGGCAACTTCACCGTCGGCACGACCTGGAAGAACGGCAAGGCCACCGAAGTCAAGCTGACCTCCAACAAGGGCAAGCAGGCGGCCGTCAAGATCACCGCCGGCGGCGCCCAGAACTACGAGGTCAAGAACGGTGACACCGCCGTGAACGCCAAGGTCGTGACCAACGCGGACGGCGCCTCGCTGCTCGTGTTCGATACCACTGCAGGTACCACGTACACGATCACGAAGAAGGCGAGCGCCAACGTGCCCGTCACCGGCGTGACCGTGACCGGCGCCAACACCGCCACCGCAGGCGACACCGTCACTCTTACGGCTACCGTTACCCCGGCCAATGCGACCGACAAGTCCGTCACCTGGTCGACCTCCGACGCCGCCGTAGCTACGGTCAACGCCAACGGCGTGGTGACCACGAAGAAGGCCGGCAAGGTGACCATCACCGCCACGTCGAACGGCGACAAGACGAAGTTCGGTTCCATCGAGATCACCGTCTCCGCCGCGACCGTGCCCGTCACCAGCGTCACCGTTGCCGGCGACGCCGCGATGACCGTCGATGGAGAGCAGACCCTGACGGCGACCGTCGCCCCGGCCAATGCGACCGACAAGACGGTCACGTGGAAGTCCTCCGACGCCACTGTGGCGACGGTTGACGCCAACGGCAAGGTCGTCGCGAAGAAGGCCGGCGAAGTGACGATCACCGCCACGGCCGGTGGCGTGTCCGGCACGCTCGACATCACCGTGACGGCCA
>OAVS01000916.1_pt1 | contig 13286 bp, 10 predicted proteins | sample 1550601 | NCBI WGS metagenome assembly OAVS01 (sample SAMEA2580093, study PRJEB22360) | human gut metagenome | biome: human gut; feature: human-associated habitat; material: faeces | place: Denmark | collected 2008/2010
CAACCCGCTCGGTGAAATTATTGATACCTGGGCCTGGCGACCCGATAAACTCAATAATCAACTGACACCACTGCGTGGTAAACCGCAAATTCAGTTCACGCAAAACTGGCCGCGACTTGATGGCGCAACGGCGGCGTACCCCATTTATGCCTCTGCCTTTTATGCACTAAGCGTTTTGCCGGAAGATTTTCACGAATGGGAATATCTGGCGAACTCTCGTACTCCCGAAGCATATAACAAGATTGTTAAAGGTAATGCCGATATTATCTTTGTGGCTCAACCTTCCGGTGGGCAGAAAAAACGCGCGGAGGAATCGGGCGTCACTTTGATTTACACGCCTTTTGCCCGTGAAGCGTTTGTTTTCATCGTCAATGTAGATAACCCGGTTAATTCCCTGACCGAACAACAAGTGCGTGACATCTTCAGTGGTGCAATTACCAACTGGCGCACGGTTGGCGGTAACGATCAGGAGATCCAGACCTGGCAACGCCCGGAAGACTCTGGTAGCCAGACGGTGATGCAATCCCAGGTCATGAAAAATGTCCGCATGATCTCGCCGCAGGAAACAGAAGTGGCAAGTATGATGGAGGGAATGATTAAAGTCGTTGCCGAATACCGTAATACAAACAACGCAATAGGTTACACCTTCCGTTATTACGCAACACAAATGAACGCCGATAAAAATATAAAACTGCTAGCGATTAACGGTATTGCACCGACTGCCGAAAACATTCGCAACGGCAAATATCCCTATATCGTCGATGCCTTTATGGTAACGCGGGAAAATATGACGTCAGAAACACAAAAATTGGTGGAGTGGTTTTTAACGCCGCAGGGGCAGAGCCTGGTGGAAGATGTAGGTTATGTGCCGATGTATAAAACGTTGCATTAAGGCGGATAATAAAAATGGAATTAGTTAATACATTATTTGCAAGCCTTGTCGGTACTGATCCATTCACAGGCGTGGATATTACGATTGCCAACTGCAAATCGGCATACTGGGATGAAGGCATTGTTCAGCAACTCATTAACCAGGCCCTGGATGAAGGGGAAAAGTTCGTCGGTGCTGACGGTCTTGAGGGATTGCTTCGATATAATGTCACATTAAATATTGGCTTAACGTCCAGCAATGTATGGCCGGGATTTTCCCTCGATACCGCCACCATTAGCCGTCTTTGTGCCTGTGGTGCTGACTTTGGATTTGACCCCTATATCAGTGATGTACCAGATGTTCAATGTGATCTGAACACGACAAATGACCTCACCGTTCAATTTACGGCGATGCTAAACCCGGATGAGCGGGTGATCATAGCAAAGCGCCCGCTTAAAAAATGTGAGTCCTGGATTGAGGATATCTACATTTTTCAGGTCTTTAAAGATGCCTGGAAATTTCATAACGATAACAGTTTACGCGGATTTCGTGATAAGCAAGCGGAACTGAAACTCTACGCTCGTTATTACACAGTGGAAAATTGCGCTGAAGAAAGCTGTCGAGACTGCAATAGTTGCATTCGCCCCAGCTTTTCCCTCTCTCGTAGTGCCATTATTCGCCTGAACGTGGCGAATGCTCGTTTTGTTTATCAACCGTTTACACGCGATCAGCGGGCGAGGGGGTAATTATGCAACCCAGCCCCGCCATGCAGGCATTAATTGAGCAGATTTATCATATTTTTCGTCGTTATCCGGTGCCGCAGAAATTTGTGGTTTGTTGTGAATATTGCCTGAGTCAGCAGGAACAAAAGGTATTACGGAGTACATCGTTACGAGCGATCTCGTATTCCTTAATCAATGCATGGAATAGTAGCCCAGGGCCTGATCCGCAAAATAGCGATGAGGTCCGCTATTTTCTGCCGCGTTTACTGGAATTTGTTGCACAGGGGCAGTTTGACAATATTCACGAAGTATTTTCTCTACGGCGTATAAACCTTGCCAGTAAAGAAAATTGGCGTGAGGATGAATGGAAAATTTTGCAACGATTTGCCTGCCAGTATATGACTGATTGGGTATCCGGCGATGAAGCTGTCGAATTACAGTATATGCTGGAAATGTTTTTCCGTGCCGATATCGCTCTTGCGCCATTGCTGGATGCCATTAATTCAGTTCCCGGCTTTTGGTCGACCGTTTCTCTTGCCTGTTTATTGAACAGATATTGTGAGGATTATATCAGAGATAACCAGGACGATATCGATAACGTCATTACCACCCAAATCAATGCCTGGGCTAGAAATAATCATCCTTTACTGAAAGAAAGAGCGCGGCAAGCGATTGAGAATCCGCTAAAACAGCCCGAACCAATGACAGAATATCAGGTCTGGGAAGACGACTGGATAATTGATGAGTGTTTATGCGCGATGTATGACGCATCATCCGAATCACCAGGAAAATAAAAATGATTAAATTCCGGCTTTATATTCCCCCTGTAATTCTCGGTTTTGTTATCGTGCCATTATTGGTATGGCCGACGGTTATTGTCTTAGCCGTACTTATATTCACGTTAACTTTTCTGGCAGAAATAATATTCTCCTTTCCGCTCCTGGTTGTGCGTATTTCTCTTCAGGAACTACAACTTGAGTTAATGGTTGAATATGCACTTTTTTTCAGTGTAATGGCTGGCATCGGTTGGCAATTCTCCCGCAGAACGCCTCCTGAATTAAAAAACAGACTGCATTGCTGGCTGGTCTTTTCTCCGGCCTATTTCTGGTTAATTCTCTCGAATTTCATTCTTTATATTTCTCCAGAGAAATCAGCGTTGCTGGAAAATATCCGAAATTTCTTTCTGACGTTTGTCTGGCTTCCCCTGAATTTTTCCCCTTTTTGGCCGCAGCCTTGGACTGATTTTGTCGGCCCGATTAGTGCACAGCTTGGTTTTGCATTGGGATATTATTGCCATTGGTGCAGAAAAAATAGAAACCAGAGGAAGAAGTGGGGCGATTGGGTAACGTGCTTAAGTTTGGCGATTTTAGCTCAGGGGCCGTTATTCAATTATTTACAATGAATAGTCTAAGGAATCCAAATAGCCCGGTTGCACTTCACAACCGGGCATCATCCTTACGACGCCAGCGACAACTTCTGCTGCGTATACTCCACCAGCCACTGACTCACACGAGATTGTTGATCCGCATTTAGCCACATGCCTTGTTTTGTGCGACGCCACAGGGCGTCGTCGGCGCGGCGGACCCATTCGTGATCCACCAGGTATTTCAGCTCCGCTTCGTAGAACTCATGACCGAAATCTTCCCCGAGATCGCTTACCGTTCCCGCATTGCCGAGCAGCAGCTCGCTGTTGCTGCCGTAAGTGCGAGCGTAATGACGCGCCAGCGATTCAGTCAGGAACGGATAGCGGCGGCGCAGGCGAGCGGCATAATCGTCGCAGTCGCCTTCAATGGCACCACCCGGCAGCACGCTCTCTTTCGTCCACGCCGGGCCAATGCCCTGATAATACGGCGTCAGTTTTTCCAGCGCATGTTCCGCCAGTTTGCGGTAGGTGGTCAACTTACCGCCGAATACCGACAGCAGCGGTGCTTTGCCGTTTTCATCATGGATATCAAGGGTGTAATCACGGGTAATAGCCTGCGGCGAGTCGGACTCATCATCACACAGCGGACGCACACCGGAGTAGGTCCAGACGATATCGTCACGGCTTAACTGCTTTTTAAAGTGCGTGTTATACACTTTCAGCAGGTAATTGATTTCACTCTCTTCAATCTTCACCGCTTTCGGATCGCCTTTGTATTCCACATCGGTGGTGCCGATGATGGAAAACTCGTCCATCCACGGGATCACGAACACAATACGTTTATCTTCGTTTTGCAGAATGTAGGCCTGCTTCTGGGTATGCACACGCGGCACCACAATATGGCTGCCTTTGATCAGGCGAATGCCATAAGGCGAAGGCAGATGCATCCCCTCGTCGAAGAACTGTTTCACCCACGGGCCGGTGGCGTTAACCAGGCCGCGCGCTTGCCAGCTATATTTTTTGCCGGTATCGATATCTTCCGCTTCCACAATCCACAGGCCGTTTTCGCGGCGAGCAGAGGTGGCGCGAGTCCGAGTAAGCACTTCGCCGCCTTTACGCACCACCATCTGGGCGTTGGCGAGTACCAGACGGGCGTCGTCTACCCAACAGTCAGAATATTCGAATCCGCGCTTAATTTCCGGTTTTAACACTGAATTTGCGCCAAAACGCAAACCAGTTGATCCCGGCAGGCTGGTGCGTTTACCCAGATGATCGTACATAAACAGACCAATGCGAATCATCCACGCCGGGCGTAGATGCGGACGATGCGGCAGGCGAAAACGCATCGGGAAAGCGATATGCGGGGCCATTTTCAGTAGCACTTCACGTTCAGCCAGCGCCTCGCTGACCAGGCGGAATTCATAGTGCTCAAGGTAGCGCAGGCCACCGTGAATGAGTTTTGAACTGGCGGAAGAGGTCGCGCAAGCGAGATCCTGCGCCTCCAGCATCAGCACGGATAAACCGCGTCCAGCGGCGTCTGCCGCGATACCAGCACCATTGATGCCGCCCCCTATCACAATCAGATCTTTGGTTTCCATGCTGCCCTCATTCACTTTCGTTAAAGCTCATAAATGTTCGTTATCGAACATATTAGCAAAGAATCGCGCTTTAGGTAACATTGAAAAAACATTTTAGAGTGATATGTATAACATTATGGCGTTTATCTGCCGCTTCGACGTAAACTGTTCGGTAAATTTGCCCACTTGTTTGTAAAGAAAGAGAGACGCATGGATCAGTTCGAATGTATTAACGTTGCCGTCGCGCACCAGAAGTTGCAGGAAAAAGAGGCGGTGCTGGTCGATATTCGCGATCCACAGAGTTTCGCAATGGGGCATGCGGTGCAGGCTTTCCATTTAACCAACGACACGCTGGGCGCGTTTATGCGTGATAACGACTTTGACACTCCGGTGATGGTGATGTGTTATCACGGCAATAGTAGCAAAGGCGCGGCGCAGTATCTGCTGCAACAGGGCTACGATGTGGTCTATAGCATTGACGGCGGTTTTGAAGCCTGGCAGCGTCAGTTTCCCGCAGAGGTGGCGTACGGCGCGTAACGCTTTATACTGTCCCCTTTTGTGTGGAATAAGCGACAGCAACGATGTTGATGATTACCTCTTTTGCTAACCCCCGCGTGGCGCAGGCGTTTGTTGATTACATGGCGACGCAGGGTGTTATCCTCACGATTCAACAACATAACCAAAGCGATGTCTGGCTGGCGGATGAGTCCCAGGCCGAGCGCGTGCGGGCGGAGCTGGCGCGTTTTCTCGAAAACCCGGCAGATCCGCGTTATCTGGCGGCCAGCTGGCAGGCGGGCCATACCGGCAGTGGTCTGCATTATCGCCGTTATCCTTTCTTTGCTGCCTTGCGTGAACGCGCAGGTCCGGTAACCTGGGTGATGATGATCGCCTGCGTGGTGGTGTTTATCGCCATGCAAATTCTCGGCGATCAGGAAGTGATGTTATGGCTGGCCTGGCCATTCGATCCAACACTGAAATTTGAGTTCTGGCGTTACTTCACCCACGCGTTAATGCACTTCTCGCTGATGCATATCCTCTTTAACCTGCTCTGGTGGTGGTATCTCGGCGGTGCGGTGGAAAAACGCCTCGGTAGCGGTAAGCTAATTGTCATTACTCTCATTAGCGCCCTGTTAAGCGGCTATGTGCAGCAAAAATTCAGCGGGCCGTGGTTTGGCGGGCTTTCTGGCGTGGTGTATGCGCTGATGGGCTACGTCTGGCTACGTGGTGAACGCGATCCGCAAAGTGGCATTTACCTGCAACGTGGGTTAATTATCTTTGCGCTGATCTGGATTGTCGCCGGATGGTTTGATTTGTTTGGGATGTCGATGGCGAACGGAGCACACATCGCCGGGTTAGCCGTGGGGTTAGCGATGGCTTTTGTTGATTCGCTCAATGCGCGAAAACGAAAATAATTCCAGGGATTTATCAATGAAACAAACACAACGTCACAACGGTATTATCGAACTGGTTAAACAGCAGGGTTATGTCAGTACTGAAGAGCTGGTAGAGCATTTCTCCGTCAGCCCGCAGACTATTCGCCGCGACCTCAATGAGCTGGCGGAGCAAAACCTGATCCTGCGTCACCATGGCGGTGCGGCGCTGCCTTCCAGTTCGGTTAACACGCCGTGGCACGATCGCAAAGCCACCCAGACCGAAGAAAAAGAGAGGATTGCCCGCAAAGTGGCGGAGCAAATCCCCAACGGCTCGACACTGTTTATCGATATCGGCACCACGCCGGAAGCGGTGGCGCACGCGCTGCTTAATCACAGCAATTTGCGTATTGTCACCAACAATCTCAATGTTGCTAACACGTTGATGGTAAAAGAAGATTTCCGCATTATTCTCGCCGGTGGCGAATTACGCAGCCGCGATGGCGGGATCATTGGCGAAGCGACGCTCGATTTTATCTCCCAGTTCCGCCTTGATTTCGGCATTCTGGGGATAAGCGGCATCGATAGCGACGGCTCGCTACTGGAGTTCGATTACCACGAAGTTCGCACCAAGCGCGCCATTATTGAGAACTCGCGCCACGTTATGCTGGTTGTCGATCACTCGAAATTTGGCCGTAACGCGATGGTCAATATGGGCAGCATCAGCATGGTAGATGCCGTCTACACCGACGCCCCGCCGCCAGTAAGCGTAATGCAGGTGCTGACGGACCATCATATTCAACTGGAGCTGTGCTGATCCTGCACGGCTTCCCACGTCAGACCAAAACGCGCCAGGTATTTGCGTAGCCGATCCGCGTCATTGACGCTGGCTTTGCCCTGGCGCGAAACATCAAAAAGCTGTCGTCCGGCTGCAGAAAGCGACTTTGCCTGGCGGCAGATAGCGATAACGTGTTCCAGTTGCATACGGTCGAAGAGATCGATGTTTTCTGCCTCTGCGCCCAGCAACGCCGTAAGCGCGGAGGGGCGGCTCTCCTGCCAGTTATAGCGCAGACGGTTTATCTCATCTTCAACCACGTCCAGAGTGATGCGTCCGCTAGTGGCAAAGGTGGCCATCCGCGTGACGCTGGCAGAAAGTTCGCGAAAGTTACCGCGCCATGTTGCCTGGGGAGAGGTCGCAAAAGCCAACCAGGCGCGCCGCGCTTCGGTGTTAAAACGCACGCTGTCGCCAGTGAGTGTGGCGTGGCGCTCCACTTCATAATCAAGGTTCGGTTCAATATCTTCCTGGCGCTGGCGTAGACCCGGCAGGGTGAAGGTCCAGAGATTGATCCGCGCGTACAGGTCTTCACGAAATTTGCCTTCGGCAACCAACTGGCGCAAATCGCGCACCGTTCCGGCGATAAGCTGAAAATCACTGCTCACCTGGCGATCGCTGCCAAACGGGTAAAAGGTTTTCTCTTCAATGGCTTTTAGCAGCATTGCTTGTTCGTCTGCGCCCAGTTCGCCAATCTCATCAAGAAACAACATTCCGCCGTTGGCGCTGCGTAATAAACCTTCACGAGATTCCCGCGCCCCGGTAAACGCGCCTTTTACATGACCAAACAGCGTCGACATGGCGGTATCGCCGCGCAGGGTGGCGCAGTTCACTTCCACAAACGCGCCGCTAAACTGATGCCGCGCCTGTTTTAACTCGAAGATGCGTCGCGCCAGAAATGACTTGCCCGCGCCGGTTGGACCGTTAAGCAGAATCGGCGCGCGGGATTTGATCGCCACTTTTTCGATCTGCTCAATCATGCGGTTGAAGTGGGGGTTACGCGTGGCAATGCCGGACTTAAGAAAATCAAGCGTTTGCTGGCGTTCCTCGGCAAAGCGGCTGGCGATGGCGTTATAACGGCTTAAATCGAGATCGATAATCGTCACCGCGCCAGGGCTATCGGGCCGCTCTTTTTTGCGCGGTGGTGAAGATTGTATCAACCGGGCGGGCAGGTAACGCGCTTCTGCCAGCAGAAACCAGCAAATCTGCGCGACGTGGGTACCGGTGGTGATGTGAATTAAATAGTCTTCTTTTTCTGGCTGAAACTCGTAACCACGGGCGAAATCATGCAGGCAGGCGTAGACCTCTTCGAAATCCCACGGGTTATGCAGTTCAATCTCAACGCTCACCACTTCTGTTTCTGGCGAAACGCTGGCGATATCGCGTTTAAGCGTTTCGAATAGCGAGCGCGAGCGGGCGTCGTGCAATAATTCCAGCCGATCGATGACCAACGATTCTTGCTGGCATAAACAGAGTGTCGGACGCCATTTTGACCAGCGCTGACTGCCGCGCCCGGCATAATCCAGTACGGTACCGACAAAGCCAAAAGCCACTGTTTTACGCATCTTAGATATCCTTATAAAAGACGATATTTCATTATCGGTAAATTGGCTTTGCGGGAAATCTCCGGTTACGGACGTAAAGATATAATCTTTTTTAAAACAATGAATTAAAAAATTAAGCTGCTTATTTAATTTTCTGGCACGACGGTTGCAATTATCAGGACAGCAAACAACGAAAAGAGAAAAACAAAATGAATTACGAATTACTGACCACTGAAAATGCTCCGGTAAAAATGTGGACCAAAGGCGTGCCGGTAGAGGCCGATGCGCGTCAGCAACTTATTAATACGGCGAAGATGCCGTTTATTTTCAAACATATTGCGGTAATGCCTGATGTACACCTGGGTAAAGGTTCCACCATTGGTAGCGTGATCCCGACCAAAGGGGCGATTATTCCGGCGGCGGTGGGCGTGGATATTGGCTGTGGAATGAACGCGCTGCGTACCGCGTTAACGGCGGAAGACCTGCCTGAAAACCTGGCAGAGCTGCGTCAGGCGATTGAAACGGCCGTGCCGCACGGGCGTACCACTGGCCGTTGTAAACGTGATAAAGGTGCCTGGGAAAATCCACCTGTTAACGTCGATGCTAAATGGGCTGAGCTGGAAGCCGGTTATCAGTGGTTAACGCAAAAATATCCGCGTTTCCTGAATACCAATAACTATAAACATCTGGGAACGCTGGGAACGGGTAACCATTTTATTGAAATCTGTCTTGATGAGTCGGATCAGGTGTGGATTATGCTGCACTCCGGTTCACGCGGAATTGGTAACGCTATCGGGACTTACTTTATCGATCTGGCGCAAAAAGAGATGCAGGACCAGCTTGAAACGTTGCCGTCGCGTGATCTGGCGTACTTTATGGAAGGTACGGAATACTTTGATGATTACCTGAAAGCGGTGGCCTGGGCGCAGCTTTTTGCCAGCCTTAACCGCGATGCAATGATGGAAAACGTAGTAACAGCGTTGCAGAGCGTTACGCAGAAAACGGTAAGACAACAGCAAACGCTGGCGATGGAAGAGATCAACTGTCACCACAACTATGTGCAAAAAGAACAGCACTTTGGCGAAGAGATCTACGTGACGCGTAAAGGCGCGGTGTCTGCGCGTGCTGGTCAATATGGAATTATTCCCGGTTCGATGGGAGCGAAAAGCTTTATCGTCCGTGGGCTGGGAAATGAAGAGTCGTTCTGTTCGTGCAGCCACGGTGCCGGGCGGGTAATGAGCCGTACTAAAGCGAAAAAACTGTTCAGCGTGGAAGATCAAATTCGTGCCACCGCGCATGTGGAATGCCGTAAAGATGCCGAAGTGATCGACGAAATCCCGATGGCGTATAAAGATATTGATGCGGTGATGGCGGCACAAAGCGATCTGGTGGAAGTTATCTATACCCTGCGTCAGGTGGTGTGCGTAAAAGGATAAATGATGAAAAGGATGATTGCGCTGGATGGCGCACAGGGCGAAGGTGGCGGGCAGATCCTGCGCTCGGCGCTGAGCCTGTCGATGATAACCGGCCAGCCATTTACCATCACCAGCATTCGTGCCGGGCGAAACCGGGGCTGTTGCGCCAACATCTGACCGCGGTAAAAGCGGCTGCGGAAATTTGTAGGGCAACGGTGGAAGGCGCGGAGCTGGGGTCGCAGCGTCTGGTCTTCCGGCCTGGCACCGTGCGCGGCGGCGAGTACCGCTTTGCTATCGGTAGTGCCGGAAGCTGTACGCTGGTGCTGCAAACGGTGCTGCCCGCGCTGTGGTTTGCCGATGGACCTTCGCGTGTTGAAGTGAGCGGAGGCACCGATAACCCGTCGGCCCCGCCTGCGGATTTTATCCGCCGGGTGCTGGAGCCGCTGCTGGCGAGAATAGGAGTTCATCAGCAAACCACGCTGTTACGTCACGGTTTTTATCCTGCCGGAGGCGGTGTGGTGGCAACGGAAGTCTCGCCCGTGGCATCGTTTAACACCTTGCAACTTGGCGAGCGCGGGAACATTGTGCAGATGTGTGGAGAAGTTCTATTAGCTGGTGTGCCGCGCCATGTTGCTGAGCGTGAAATCGCTACACTGGCGGGGAGTTTTTCCCTGCATGAACAGAATATTCATAACCTGCCGCGCGACCAGGGGCCGGGTAATACCGTCTCGCTTGAAGTCGAAAGTGAAAATATCACCGAACGCTTTTTCGTCGTCGGTGAAAAGCGCGTCAGTGCCGAGGTGGTAGCCGCGCAGTTAGTGAAAGAGGTGAAACGCTACCTGGCAAGCCCAGCGGCGGTGGGGGAATATCTCGCCGACCAACTGGTACTGCCGATGGCGCTGGCGGGCGCGGGAGGATTTAAGGTCGCCCATCCCTCATGCCATCTGCAGACCAATATCGCGGTGGTGGAGCGTTTCTTGCCGGTGCGGTTTGGTTTGATAGAAACAGATGGCGTAACGCGGGTGAGTATTGAATGATGTAAAGATGTAAACCGGATCCAATGCATTATCCGGCTAAACTCACACCCCATAACCCATCATCTTCAGCAGTTTCTGCGCGTGCTGCACGGCAGCCTGACGGTGGGCGACGCCGAGTTTTTGGTACAGATTGCGGATATGCGTCTTGATGGTGGTTGCCGCCACTTCCAGCTCGCCTGCAATTTGCTCATTGCTGTAACCGGAGTAAATCAGCCCCAGGACCTGCCATTCACGTTGGGTCAACGGGCTGGTGCGGATCAGTTCTGGCACTTCCGGATGATTTAGCAGACGTTCAACGAAATTCTCATCGAAATGGGCGAATTTATGCCGATGATGTTGATTGATTTCTCGCAGAATACGCTGTGCGCGATGCTGTTCCAGCTCCGGCAGCGTATTGAGTTGAATAAGCTGGCGCAGTTGTTGCGCCATCGCTTCGCCTTCGATGACAAAATGACTGATAAATCCGGTACGATTCGCCAGTTTTAATGCGTCCAGCAACACGCGCTGGGCGTCACTTTTACGTCCGGCCTGCCAGTACAGTTGATTAAGCAGCAACAGGTTACGGTTGAGATCGCTCATCAACCGCAGACTGCGGGCATTTTCATTGAGTTCTTCGAGAACAATTTCCGCAGGTTCAAACTCGCCCAGCAAGATTTGTGCGCGGGCAATGTTGCGCCATTGACCTTGCAGGAAGTGGTTGTTCGCAAACTCCGGTTTAGCCGTATGACGCAACCAGTTGGCAGCGGCGGCTTTATCGCCGGTCATTTGCCAGTAAATCACCCGGACTTTGTTGGCGTTAGAGATCCAGTCGCTGTGATATTTGCCATTCCCCAGCAGGTTTTCCAGACGGTTCAGCTGGCTACGGGCGTTATCTAAATCACCACGGGCCAGCGAGCATTGAATCAACATTGCCAGGCACTGAAGCTGTTGCTGTGGCTGATAAGACGACAAGACTTCAATCCCGCTACGCGCCGACGCTTCGGCTTCATCCAGCCGTGCCCAGGCCCATAACAGTTGTGCTCGGATGCGCACCAGAAACTCATGCATCGGCAGCTGTTCCAGATGCTGCTCGTTGATCAGCTGGAACGCTTTTTCCTGTGTTTCCCACGCGGTTTGCAGGAACCCTTGGGCAAACAGAATTTCACTTTGCTGGATTAAACTCCATAAGGCGTAGTGCCAGACGTCGTGCTGGCGTGCCATCTGTTCGGTTTGCTGCATTAGCGCCAGTGAGCGGGTCAATTCGCCTTTGCAGTGCAGCACTTCACCCAGCACCGAGGTTGCCACAATGCGGCTATAGAACCAGCCCGGCGGCAGCTCTTCCAGTGCCAGTTTTGCCAGCCGTTCCGCTTCATCCGGATTACCATCGTTAATCGCCACCTGGGCGCGCAGAGCGTTAAATTCTGCGTGCATGGTGCCTTCTCTGATGTCCTTGATTTCATGTTCAGCACGGGCTAGCAGGGTGTTAACTTCGCCATAGCGATGTTGGCTTTGCATTAGCCACGCCTGCAATAACACTAACTGCGGATTTTCCAGCAAACTGTCCCACGGCAGGGCCTTAAGCGACTCTTCCAGCAGCGACAGTTCGCTATGGTTGAACAAACTCCAGGCGTGATTAAGCAGAATATCGCGCAGCATCAGCGCATCGCCTGCCGCCAGCGCATGATGAATCGCTTCGCTGGGAAATCCCTGGGCCATCCAGCTTTCTGCGGCGGCACGGTGGATTTCCGGCAGCTCCGCCGCCAGTTCCCACTGGCAGCGCTGGCGCAGGAAGTTGCCAAACAGTGGGTGATAGCAAAACCACTCGCCGGTATCATCCATCCGCTGTAAAAACAGCCCCTGACGCTCAATCTCTTCGAGACGCATTTGCCCGTTTTCTTCGCCGGTCACACGGGTGATGAGGGCATCGTTCATTGAGCGCAAAATGGCGCTTTTCAACAGAAAATGGCGCGTTGCGAGATCGACGTTATCCAAAACCTCATCGACCAGATAATCCGAAAGATGGCTGGCATTGATTCCCGCCAGGCGGCGTGCCGACTTATGGGCTGAGTGGGTATTCTGCCGGGCGGAGAGGGCGATTAGCTGTAGTGCCGTCGCCCAACCGGAAACGTCATCGCAAATCCGACTGCTTTCTGCAGCTTCAATCGGCGATGACAGACGGCAATCAAAAAACTGCTTCGCTTCCTGATGGGTAAATGCCAGTTGCTGACTGCCAATTTCCAGCAGTTGATCACGAACACGCAGATTGGCAATGCCCAGTTGCGGAAGGTTGCGTGACAACACCACCAGGGTGAGATTTTCTGGTTGATGGCGAATAAAGAAGCGCATTGACTCGTGGATCACAGGATTAGTGATCAGATGATAGTCATCGATGACCAGATAAAGTGGGCTATGCCATTCCGCCAGCTCAATGAAAAGCTGGGCGAAGAGTGACGTCAGGCTGGCATATTGCCGTTTTTGCGCCATCGTCTCACATATCGCACAGTGACCGTTGGTTGCCTGCTGCACGGCGGCAATGAGATAGCTGGCGAAACGCTCTTGCTGGTTATCACCTTCAT
>OAVS01000920.1_pt1 | contig 13220 bp, 8 predicted proteins | sample 1550601 | NCBI WGS metagenome assembly OAVS01 (sample SAMEA2580093, study PRJEB22360) | human gut metagenome | biome: human gut; feature: human-associated habitat; material: faeces | place: Denmark | collected 2008/2010
GCGACGCGGACGGTCGTCGCGATCGTCGAAGTCGCGATCGTCACGGTCGGAGCGACGGCCACGGCCACCGCCACGGCGATCATCACGGCCACGGCTACCACGGTGATCATCACGATCACCACGGCCACCACGGGAACCGGCGTTGTTCTCCTGATCCTCGAAACCGGGGATAGCCAGGGAAATCTTGCCGCGATCGTCAACGCCCTGCACGACGACCTCAACGGTGTCGCCTTCCTTCAGCACGTCCTCAACGGCGTCGATACGCTCGCCGTTGGCCAGGTTGCGAATCTGGGAGATGTGCAGCAGACCGTCGGTGCCAGGAGTGAGGTTCACGAAAGCACCGAAGCTCGTGGTCTTGACGACCTTGCCGTTGTAGGTCTCGCCGGCCTCAGGCACGTGCGGGTTGGCGATGGAGTCGATGATGGACTTGGCCTTCTCGGCAGCCTCGCCACCTTCGGAGGAGATGAAGACGGTACCGTCATCCTCGATAGCGATCTCAGCACCGGTGTCTTCCTGAATCTGGTTGATCATCTTGCCCTTCGGGCCGATGACCTCGCCGATCTTCTCGACCGGAACGGTGGTGGTGATGATGCGCGGAGCGAACTCGCTCATCTCAGCCGGGCCGTCGATGCACTCGTTAATGACCTCGAGAATCGTGGCGCGAGCTTCCTTGGCCTGCTGCAGAGCGGCGGCCAGGATATCGGCGGGGATGCCGTCGAGCTTGGTGTCGAGCTGCAGGGCAGTGATGAACTCGGAAGTACCGGCCACCTTGAAGTCCATGTCGCCGAAAGCATCCTCGGCACCCAGGATATCGGTAAGGGTCTTGAAGATGTGCTTGCCATCAACATCGCCGGACACGAGACCCATGGCGATGCCGGCAACCGGAGCCTTCAGCGGCACGCCGGCAGCGAGCAGGGACAGCGTGGAGGCGCACACGGAACCCATGGAAGTGGAACCGTTGGAACCGATGGCCTCGGAGACCTGGCGGATGGCGTAGGGGAACTCTTCGCGGCTCGGCAGCACCGGCACGAGAGCCTTCTCGGCGAGGGCACCATGGCCGATTTCGCGGCGCTTCGGGGAGCCGACGCGACCGGTCTCACCAGTGGAGTACGGCGGCATCTCGTAGTTGTGCATGTAGCGCTTGGACTGCGGACCGGACAGAGCGTCGATCTGCTGCTCCATCTTGAGCATGTTCAGGGTGGTGACGCCCAGAATCTGGGTCTCGCCACGCTGGAACAGGGCGGAACCGTGCACGCGAGGCACAATGTCCACCTCGGCGGACAGGGTGCGGATGTCGCGCAGGCCACGGCCGTCGATGCGATAGTCCTCGGTCAGGATGCGGCGACGCACGATCTGGCGCTGCAGCTCCTTGAAGGCGTTACCGAGTTCCTTGTCCTTCTCGGCATCGTCCATATCGGTGAACTCGTCCGCGAGCACCTCGCGCACGTGCTCCTTGATCTCATGGATGCGGTCCTGGCGCGGCAGCTTCTCGGCGATGGAGAGGGCCTCGTCCAGATCCTTGTGAGCGATCTCGTCGATGCGGGCGTACAGCTCGTCGGTGTACTCCGGGAAGAGCTGGAATTCCTTGGTCTCCTTGGCGGCGATCTTCTTGAGCTCGTCCTGAGCCTCGCAAATCACCTTGATGAACGGCTTGGCGGCCTCAAGACCGGCGGCCACGACTTCCTCATCAGGCTTGGTCTGGCCCTCGTCGTAGATGAGGTGCCAGGCGTTCTTGCCGGCGCCGGCCTCGATCATGGCGATGGCGACGTCACCGTTCTCGACAACGCGGCCGGCGACCACAATCTCGAACACGGCGCGCTCACGCTCGCTCCAGCGCGGGAAGGCGACCCACTGGCCGTCGATCAGGGCCAGACGCACACCGGAGACCGGGCCTTCGAACGGCAGACCGGAAATCATGGTGGAGGCGGAGGCGGCGTTCAGGGCGATGACGTCGTAGGCGTCATCAGGGTTCACGGCGAGCACGGTCTCGACGACCTGCACCTCGTTGCGCAGCGTGTGCGGAAACAGCGGGCGCAGCGGACGGTCGATGATGCGGCAGGCGAGGATGGCCTCGGAGCTCGGACGGCCTTCACGGCGGAAGAACGAGCCCGGGATCTTGCCGGCGGCGTACATCTTCTCTTCAACGTCGACGGTCAGCGGGAAGAAGTCGTAGTTCTCCTTCGGGCTGGAGCCGGCGGTGGTGGTGGACAGAATCATGGAATCGTCGTCGAGGTAGGCGGCCACAGCTCCATCAGCCTGCTGTGCCAGGCGGCCGGTCTCGAAGCGCAGCGTGCGCTTGCCAAACGTTCCATTGTCGATTACGGCCTCAACGGCCTTGATTTCGGGACCCTCCATTAGGGTTCCTCCTTCTTTAATTTTCTTATTCCTACAAACTGTGCCGCGGTCTACCGCACCGCGACTGTCCTCTTCAGCGGACGTCACATACCTTGTTTCGGCTGGCCCCTTGGCCGCCGTTCCTCGTGTCAACCCCTTCATTCGGGTTCTCTTGTTGGCCGCACCTTACCGTGGTGCCTTCGGCCTATCCTCTAACCCTCTTGCCGTTGTTGCCGTTGGCTGGCGTATGTAAAACGCCCGAGCACCAATCCTAGGTACTCGGGCGGAAGTCTTCAATTATCGACGCAGACCCAGACGCTCGATGAGAGAGCGGTAACGGTTGATGTCAACGCGCTTGAGGTAATCAAGCAGACGACGACGATCACCGATCATCAGCTGCATACCACGACGGGAGTGGTGGTCGTGCTTGTGCTCCTTGAGGTGGTCGGTCAGGTCGGCGATACGCTTGGACAGCAGAGCCACCTGGACCTCGGGGGAACCGGTGTCACCTTCGTGCGTCGCGTACTCGTTGATAATCTGGGTCTTCTCTTCAGCCGTCAGTGCCACGGCATCCTCCTTAATTGTGTCGTTGCGCGGTGTTCCGGGCGGTGCGCTCGAAACGCTCTCTATCCGCGGGCGAAATCACGCCAAATGAAAACTATACGGCAATGCACAGACAGCCAACCAGCCGATTGGTCACACCGCGGTAAGCAGTCCGCCAAACAGCACCACGAACAGCGCGACACCTTCGATAACAAAGTACAGAATAAAGCTGGCCCAGCTTTTGGTCAGCACGTTCAGCGGCGAGGTCTTCTTAATGACCACCAGCAAACCCACGAATATCACGGCGTACACGGCAACGCCGATTGCCGCTGCCAGTATGCCAAGATTCGCCGCATTCGCGATGTTGGATTGTTCGCCGTAAACCACATACGTCGAATACCAGAAATGGAGATTGAGCATGCTCAGGCCAGCAATGAACTGTTCGGCCGCAAGGCCCACCACGAACACAATCAGCCATGGCCACGAGGGGGAAACGACGATGGCCATCACCAGGCCCACGTAAGCAATCACTACTACAGTCCAACCGACCAGTGCGATACCCTGCGCAGATACGTCGCCCAGCACGGCGACCACAGCTTCGGTGTTGTTCACGGCGAACGAACGGCCAAGCCAATAAGGGGCGATGATGGCGGCGAGCACGGCCAGAATGGTCACCGCCCAGCGCACGGGGTGCGAGCGACGACGTTCGATATCCGCCAAAGACAAGTCGGTTTCGGGAATGGATGCTTCAGGATGCTTGGAAACCTCGACAGTCTCCACCTTGCTGCCCACGATTTCCGTTGCCTCGTTAGGTTCTTGCTCGTTGGGTTCCTGCTCCATGCACCGCCTCGCCGATTACCTGCTTATTGCCGATTATTGCGATGCCTATCTTAGCGTGTGTGTTAGGCAAGTTTCGATGCGATCGATTACTCGCCATGACCCTCACCGTGGTCCTCGTTACGATTCTCCCTATCCGAATCCGTGGGAGCAACGTCATTATTGCCCGCAGACGAGCCCCGCTCGCCCGATTCGCGTTTCGGAAGCGAGGAAGATGATGCTCTGCTCCCCCGCCGCCCGCTATGCAGCAAAGCCTCAAGCATATCGACCTGCCGCTCCAGCTCATCGATACGCCGTACTTGCTGAGCAATCAGCAGGTCACGCAAATCATTGTTCTGCTCTTTGCGGGAGATGGGGAAGATGACGGCGCGGCGTTCAGGAGATACGTGGAAATCGGATTCGCTGCCGGCTTTCGCCGCAATCGCGGCGCCCTCCGTCTCACGCCACTCGTTCGCAGTATCTGACGTTCCAGAGGTTCCCGATCGATAAAACTTCGAATGCGATACCCCCCCCCCAGGCTGTTTTTCTCGGCGGGTTCCGGCGCTTCGGCACCCAGGATTTCATCCTGTGCCTCGCGCCAGCGGGCAAGGCAACGTTCGATGCGCTTGTACCCGATCAGGGCGGAATCGAGCCCGGCCTCACGGAACAAACGCACCGGCGAGGCACCTTCGTTATAACGGGTCACGCAATACCGTTTGAAGTCGTCTGTGTAGGTAATGCGTCTCGAAGTGGCTTCCGCCACCGCCGGCAACGACTTCAGGTACTTGACCTCTTCGGGGCTAAAGGCCCCTCCACCGACAGTCATTTTCACCCCTTACATCTCTGGAAGGTTCGTTCGCATCCCCTGAATATGGGGGCATGTCATAGTTTGGGATGATAGCAGTTGTTATACGGACTTTTCTAACCCCTAGTAGGGTAGGTTTCATCCCCGATATTGAGATGAGGGAAACGATAGGGAAGCATGATGGAGGGCCATCAGTGTCCAGGACTGATGGCCCTCCATATCTCGCAAAACGGCCTATGACGGCCTATGTATGCTTGAGTGTCGAATCCTCAGGCAATGATTATGGAAAATAGACGCTATTAAGCGTCACCATCCCCATCATCATTACCAGCATCAGCATCAGCAGTACCGCCAGCAGCACTATTATCACTAACAGCGCTAGCGGCTTGGACACTAATCGCCAACAGATTATGAATCAGTTGGCGGAGCTCCTCATCCGAAGCCTGTTCCTTTTCTTTCGCGGTTCGTTCATCCTCCGCAATGAGAATAGCCAAAGCTTCGCGAAGCCTGTCACGCCGATTGTCCCGCCTGGATAGATAAATTACTTCACCCATAAGAATGGCAAACAGCACGATGAGTCCAATAAGCAGTATCAAGTTAGCAGGCATTATCTCCTGAGAGATATTCATATCCTTGTACGTAGAAATTACTGACGCCAATACGGCAAAACCGGACAATGCTAGCACCGCAATATCAACAATACCTATACTGGACGCGTGCCGATTATCTTGCGCGTCACACAGCAAGTGCGCCTTCTCCAACACCGATAACGTGTAAGGGTGCCGAAGCTTTTCATTGACGCTCGACCTACAACTCTCCTGAACGTCATAGGCAGAGGTCAGCGCATCACGCAGCCAATGCAAGTCATAGCCACTCTTGTCAAAATCCTTACCGATACGATCGAATATGGTTGGACCACACCAATAACTTTTCCATACATCTTGGCTTGAATATCTCTTCGCCGGCTGTTCCATAAACAGCTCCTTTTTCTCAAAAAAAGAGGCCCGTCCTGAAGCAACCTTCGGAACGAGCCTCACTTGAACATCTACAGATAATCAAACGGCAGATTATTTGCTCTCGATTCACGCGTCGAGGGCGCGCTTGGTGAAGCGGGACTTGGCGAACACGGTCGCGGCAACACCGGCGAGGAGCACGGCGACCACGGTGAACAGCATGGTTCCGGCGGCACCGGTGAGCGGCAACTGGGTGATCTTCTTGACGTTCTTCACCACGATGTTGGCGTAGCCGTTCTCGAAGGTCACGAGGCCGGCGCCGACACCCGTCGGGGTGACGTTGGTGACCTTGCCGTTCTCGACGGTAACTGTGAACGAAGGCAGGGCGGTGGTCAGGTAGCCATCGGCCGGGGTCTTCTCGGTGATGGTGTACGTGCCGTTCGGCAGACCGGAGAACGTGACCACACCTTTGTCGCCTGAGGTGGCCTCGGTTGCGGTACCGTCCGGCAGCGGGGTTGCGTTGTTCGTATCAGCCACGATCTGGAACACGACGCCCTTCAGAGCATTCGTGTCGGCATCCACACCCTTCTTGGTGAAGGTCACGGTGTTCAGCTGCGGGGTGATGGTGGTGGTAGTGGTCTGGTTGGAGTTGTCGAACCTGACATCGTTGTTGGTGCCGTTGACGTTGGCTTTCTTGTTGACCAGCGCGTTGTACTTGACGACGATGTGCTTGCCCTGGTACTTGGTAGCGTTGTTCAGCGCGATGGTGAAGGACGGCTTAGCAGCGGAGGTGTTAAAGTCGCCGGAGGCGGGGTCGACCGTGTACTCGGTGTTGGCGAGCGGGTCAGTTTCGCCCTGAACGTTCACCTTGAGGGTATCCAGCTTGACAGTCAGACCAGCGCTCGGGGTATCGACGAACTTGAAGGAATTGGCCTTGGCCGGCACGGTGCCCTCAAGCGTGTAAGTGATGGTGGCGCCCACGTACGGGTTCAGGTCACTCGCGGACTTGCTCGGCTTCTGTGGGGTGGACGGCTTGACCACGGCCTTGCCCAGCGTCTGATTGTTCGCACCCAACTTCGTGTACGCGGTGCCGTTGACGGTCACCTGGGTGCCGACGATAGCCAGCGGGGAGCCGGCGTCCGTGGCGGGTTCAGTATCCGTCTTGGAAACAATCAGGTACAGACCCTCGTCAAGGCCGGAGAAGACGACTTCGTCGTTATCATTGGCAACCGTCTGGGACGGGTCCACGGCCGTCTTGCCATCCAGCTTGCCGGCCAGGCTCTGGACGAACGATTCCATGGTCGCGGAGGCGTTCGGCAGCGTTGCCGGGGTGTTGGTGTAGTAGCCGGTGGTGCCCGCCACATAGGCCAGCGGATCACCGTAGCCCTTGTACTCCGGAGTATTAGTCACTGTGGCGCCCAGCACGTTCTCGGCATCCGTCTTCCAAGCCTGGTCCGTCGTCACGCCGACGGACGCGAGCTTGTCGTTCTCGACCTTCGCACTGACAGTGTCATAGGAACCGATCTTGTACGCAGTGTACACGGTACCCTTCACGGTCTTGCCGCTCAGGGTGATGGACGCGGTATCCGCCGCGTTGGCGGCGGTGGCGCCGAACGCCATGCCGCCCAACAGGGTCGCCGCCGCAGCGACGCCCGCGAAAAGCTTCCTCAACTTCATGAGAAGCCCTCTCTTCCTTTACTTTGTACTTGTTTTCTGCAATCACGGAGACTCCGGTCCTTCTGCCAAGGGACTTCGCAATCTCCGTACACCTTTAATGTGTTTTCTCCGGGGAGAGGAGCCTTTGTCGACTCCCCTCAGTCCGCCTTCGGCGGCCAGCTCCCCTCCCTGAGGGGAGCCAGGGGCGGCCGCCTCAGGCTGTTCGGGTCAGACGAGCTGACGCTTGCGCCAGACGGTGTAGCCGGCACCGGCCAACAAGGCCAACAGGCCAAGGCCACCGCCGTAGATCAGCCAGTCACGGGCCGAGCGGCCACCGGTCACCGGCAAGCTAGACACGGCGACAAAGACGTTCGTGAAGTCAGCCGACTTTGGATTATCCGTCTTATCGGAATCGCCGTCGGCGTACACGTACTCGACATTGGTCTTGTAGCCGGAGCCGTCAGTCTTCTTGCTCACCGTGACCTTGACGGTCACCGTATCGGTGTCGTACTTCCAGCCCGCGGGATTGCCCGACTGATCCTCGGAAACTGTGAACTCGTAGACGGCCGAAGTCGTACCGGTCGGGGCCTTGAGCTGCAACGTCGAACCGTCCGGGAACTTGGCATCCGCCGGGGTGCCAATGGTCTGTAAGTCGGACTTGGACGCGGTCGCGGTCAACGAGCCGTTGCTATCCTTCGGCCAGGTCACGCCATCCTTGCACGCGGCGTTACTTTTGGCGCAGGTCAGGTTGAATGTGAAGTCCTTGGACGCGGCGGCACCCTGCACGGTCTTGCTCACCTTGACGTTTGCATTGACATCAAGATCAACACGGTTCAACGTGTTCGTGATAGTCACGTCATATGTCTTAACGTTGTCGAACTTCGTCATGTTCGGCTCAGCCTTCCACAGATCGTCGGCAGTGATGGTCACCGTCTGGCTCTGGCTGTAGGACGCCGTGTAACCGTCTACATTGGTTTCTTCCACAAAGTAGGTGCCTGGGGCCAAGTTCCCCAAGGAACCAGTCCAGCCACCATCCTTGGCCAGGGTGAGGGTATCGACCTTCTGGCCGTCGTCGGCATGGTCACCCTTGTAGATGTTGACCGTCACCTTCGAGCCATCCTTTGGCTCGGAATCGGTCGGATCCCATTTCTTGGTCACCTGAATCTTGCCGGTCTTCATCTGCAGGACAGGCTTCTGATATGTCACGTTATCCTTCGACACGCAATCCTTCGCGACATTGTTGACTGCGGTGCACTCGGAATACGCTAAATGGGCCTCCGCGTTGGAATAGAAACCGTCCTTGTTTTCCGAATCTGTACCGGTACCAGTTTCACCCTGATGCACGGTGTTATCCGTATCCGTGTAGCCGCCCTTTTCGGACTGCTTGTTCGACGCATACGTCTCATACGCCTTATCGGAAGGCTTGACCTTGAACTGCACCGAATAGGTCACGTCCTTGGCCAGCGTGAAGCCGTCCCTGAACGTCACTGTCACCGTACGGGTAGCGACATCATAGGTCTTGGACGCCACTTCGGCATCAACATTCGACCTGTCACTCGTAACCACCGTAACGCCAGACGTAATCTCACCAGACTGCTTGTCATACTCGAACAACGGGTCGGCATAGTCGGACAGGGTATCGACGATGCTCACCTTGCCATACGACTTCGTCGTGGTCGTGGTGATGATCTGGCCGAGGTCTTTGAACACCTGAGCCAACTCACTGGAAGTGGTCTTCGGGTAGGCCTTAATCAGCTGGTCCTTGACCGTAGCGGACTTGTTGGCATTCTCACGCGCGGTCAACGCCTCCAGAGGAGAGACCCAACCAGCAGTTTGGCTGAACGAATGATTGCGCAAGTCATAATTGCTTCCGCTAACCGAGTCAGCATCCGGATTCACGTACACCGTTGTCGGCATGTCGACGCCAACATTAAGTATGTTCCAGCCGGCTTTCGCCAACTGTTTACCAGCGATCACCGAAGCGTTATATACGGAACGGGCGGAATCGTTATCGTCACATGTCTGCCAGCCAAGCACACCGCAGCTGTAAACGTTAGACTTTTGCCAACCTTTATCACCGGGGTTGCCGTCGGTAAGGAACACGACATACTTGGCCGCGCCAGGCCTTGTGCTGATATTGCTTACCTGCTCAAGGCCCTTCTCCCAATGGGTACCACCCTTAGCGGTCAGCCCGTTAACGGTGTTATCGAGGTCGGCCTTCGTAGACAGCACTGACGTACCATCCAATCCAAGACCGCTCGCGAACGTAATCACATGCGCCTGCGCATCAATCTTGTTGGGCGAGTTGAACAGCACAGACGACAAACCGCCATTACCGGTAATCGCATTCTGCATGTTCTTCAGACGCGTGGAATTGCCAACCTTGTCGTTCATGCTTCCGGAAGTATCCAGCACGAACGCCACATCGATCTTGGCCTTTTCACCGGAAGTCGTGGTACCGGAGACTGTGTTACCCTTGACATTCAGGCTCAGGGTGTAGGAATCCTTCTGACCAGTAGCCGCGGAATCCACCTCATCCTTCGAAATCGACTTCTGAATCTTCGGGGTGTCCAGCTTGACCTTCTTGGTCACGACCCACTTACCGTGCGCGGACTTCTCTGACGCGACGCTGACGGTCACATACCGGTTGCCGGTCGCAGTATCAATCTGAGGAGTTGCATCGTATTCACCGCAATCGCCATCACAGGTGAACGAGACATTGTAATCATTCCAATTAGTGTTTTCGCTGGCGGACAGAGTGAACTTCACCTGTTCGGACGTGTCCGTATCCGACAGCATGTTCACCACTTTGCTGGTAGCGGAATTAGAACCGGTTACGCCACCGGTCTGCTCGGAACCATAGGTCTGCGACTCGACCTTGCCAGCAAACGTATCAGAAGCGTTGTTCGTGGTCACAGTGGTCTCCGCATTGGAGAACAGCACGCCGAAGATCGCCGCCTGAATCTCGCGCCCATAATGGACCCCCATCGTCACCGATACGGTATCCGGTGACTTGGTCTTGATGTTGAACTTCATCGTCAACGAGTCCGAAAGCTTCACGCTCATGGGCTGAAGCTGGTTCTGGGCCGCGGTGAAGTTCGTCATATCCAGCCAGCACACGTTATTCAGTCCAGAGGCAACGTTACCTGCATACACACAGCTGCCATTCGTGGCTTCGGCTGCCTGCGTGTTCAACGTCGAAGTCGGAGCAGGAGCCGTCTGCTTGGTGAGTTCCGAGGCGGCAGCATCGGTATCGGCACTTGCGGCGTCATCAGACTTGGTCGCATCGGCCTTGGTCGAATCATCCTTGCTACCGGTATCCGTACCGGCGTCCTTACTGTCGGTGTTTGCCGGAGTTTCGGTTTGGGCGGTGGGCTGCTGGGTATCGGCCGCAGACTGGTCATCGGCCATGGCGGTCGCGCTCACGCTGGCGACGCCGCCAAGCATCGCTACGGCGGGCGCCGCCGGTAGGGTGGACGTTGACCGGCGGCGCCCCGGCCGGCCATTAGCCGTTTGCCACTCTTGCTCGCTGCGGCCCCTACCGCGGCGAACCATTCTGCAATTCTCTTCATAGCCTTGCCTGTCTCTTACGATCGCGTACGCCAAAGCCTGGCGTCACACCTACAAGGCGTTACGTTATTAAGCAAAAAGCACGAATGCGTCCACCCGGATAGAGGGAAATTCTTACCCGATATTGAAAAGAACCTTGGAATTTCTGAAAAGTGGCACCCTCGTCATCCACCCTACGATAACGGACTTTTTCGCCCCTGTGGGGCGTGCTGCTCCCACAATTCGGGAATAGGGGCAGATTTGCTGCCGCTACGTGGGGCGCGGAGTTACCGTCGGCCGTCAGCATGCCACCGTTCTGCGTGTGCAATGCCACACGGTCACACGTCGTTACGCATATACGAAGACATGCTACATGCAATTTCTGTGAACGCAAACATACGACTCACCAAGGCCGTGTTCTGTTGCGGGCGGTGGCGTTACGGGCAATGTTGTGGGTAGCACCTTGGCCACAAACCTATATATAAGGTCCATAAGATACGAATCTGCGTTACGTCGTGGGTGAAGAGGACCTCATTCCTCGGCATACCGCTGTTTGCAGATTCTGTTCTACTGCGCTATATCCTGATTTTCAGTATTTTCAGGGTATAGAGAGTTCCATAGAGCATGCTGCGCCCTGATTCCGATGATTATCGAGGTATAGAACGCGCTTCGGCCCAACAACCATATGCCCCAAAGGCGGCAACAATTACAAGTTATCCCGCACCATCGCAACGACATCATGATTGATTTTGTTGATGACAGGGTCGGCAAGCATCTCATCAAGAGTCATCCAGCGGCAGTCCTTGGCACCAACATGGAACTCAGTGGAACGCCAGGCGTCAGGCATTACCGTTACGCTAGCGCGGTATAGCGTGTATTCGTAATAACGAACCTCTCCATCATGCTCCGTGGATGGCTTCTCAGAATCCTTCACACAAATGTGAGACAGAGTAAAGTCTTTAGCAGGAATTCCGAATTCATCGGCAAAATACGTCGTCAGCTGACGAATATCCTCATCAGTACTGCTTGCGGTTGCATGATTAGGGAAAAAGTCGCATCCCCAACCTAAATCACGATACAGAAGATATCGGTTAGCGTCTTTCACCGCAATGATCGAGCTTCTTCGTTCGGTTCTATCCATGTTGGCGATATCCTCATACAGTGTTATGGCATCATACTTATTTCTGCAAGCAGTAATCAAACTCCATACTCCATAGAATATGAAGATAATGCTCAATGCAAGGAGCAATCCTTGAAAAATTTGGTCGAGTCCAGATGTGAGAGCAGCAGGAATGTAAAACAATCCTTCGATGATGATGACAACCCCATTGGCAATCGGGCCGAAACCAATCTGCAATCTGCTCTTTGTGCTCAAAGAGCTTGGCACGCAGTTCAGCTTCGTCGATTCTCAACACCATGAGTATTAATACTACTCGGGGTAGCTCACCCTTCCGGTATTCCCAATTAGATACACCAACATATAAATAGTGGAGCGGATGACGGGAATCGAACCCGCGTAATCAGTTTGGAAGACTGATTACGCGAACGCTTCCACGCCTTGCACCACAAGCCTTGTCGCATCTCCAGCCAGCCGAAGTCATGCTATGGTCATGCTACCGGATTGTCTTTTTCCAAACCCCTCATGTGAGGGGTTCTTACGGCCAAGATATCAATAAAACGCCGACCTGCAAAATCTGGTTTGATTAATGATACGCGAAATTCGGCCTTGCCCAGTCCGCAGACCAGGCAAGGCCGAATTATTCACGGTACTTTGCAGCCAATCTATCGCCCGAAAATATAGCTCATGCCGCGAGAGTGAACTTGGCTTTGAGTGTGCTGGCTCCGATGATGGCACCAGCGAGTACCCCGAGTGCATTGAGCGTGGTGACGATGGCATCGACGTAAGGTAATCCCCACGCCGGGCCGACCGTGCCCACGAAGAGGGCAAGGGCCGGGAACACGAGTGCGGTGAGCCATTTCAAAATGTCGTACAGCTTGTCGGGGATGAGCCATGCAGGGACTGCGGGGTCGTCTCCGGCTGTGAGTTTGGCGATATTCTTGAGCTCGTTTTCGTCGGACATTATTATTCCTTCCTTTGTCGGGAGTGAGGGCCGCGATCGGATTCGCGGCCCTGCCAGGTTCAGTAGTGGATGACGGTGCCGGCTCGCACCAGGTTGGGGTTGCTGATGCCATTGGCGGCGGCCACGCGGGCACTGTCGGCTCCGAAGTGGTTCCACAGGCAGTCGCCCGCGGTGATGACCACGGATCGGCGGCCTGTGTTCGCCGCGCTGTTGCCGTTGGCGCCGCCGAGGCTGAGCTTCTGGCCGGGGTGGATGACGTAGGGGCTTCGGATGCCGTTGAGCGCGGCGATGGTCGTCCATGGCACGCCGGTTCTGGAGCCGATGAGACGGAGGTATTCGCCTCGCTGCACGACCCAGTATCCAGTGCCGTTTCCGGTGCCGCCGTTGCCGCGCAGCCTCTGGTTGACGATGGCCATGACCTCCGCGTACCGGTTGCCGAGCAGCTGGCGGCGGGGCGGGGCCTTGGCGCAGTCCCGGGGCCGT
>OAVS01000928.1_pt1 | contig 13052 bp, 8 predicted proteins | sample 1550601 | NCBI WGS metagenome assembly OAVS01 (sample SAMEA2580093, study PRJEB22360) | human gut metagenome | biome: human gut; feature: human-associated habitat; material: faeces | place: Denmark | collected 2008/2010
AAGGCCCGAAAGAAAGGTAGGAGGCCATGACGAAAGGTCTGCACGTGCCTTCCGAGATCGGCAAGCTCAGGAAGGTCTGCCTGCACCGTCCCGGCGACGAGCTCCTCAACCTGCCGCCCGACGAGCTCGAGCGACTCCTGTTCGACGACGTCCCGTTCCTGGAGGTCGCGCAGCAGGAGCACGACACCTTCGCCCAGATCCTGAGGGACCAGGGCGTCGAGGTGCTCTACCTCGAGAACCTCGTCGCCGAGGTGTTCGACCAGGTCCCCGGCGCCCGCGCCGAGTTCACCGACCAGTACATCGCCGAGGCCGGCATCCGCGGCCAGCACATGCCGCAGATCGTCCGCGAGAAGCTGGACTCCATCGAGGACAACCTCGAGTTCGTCAAGAAGACCATGGCCGGCATGACCAAGGCCGAGATCGACATGCCCCTCACGGCGTCCACGACCCTCGACTCCCTGGTCAACTCCGAGTCCGAGTCCGACCTGATCATCGACCCGATGCCCAACCTCTACTTCACCCGCGACCCGTTCGCGGTCGTCGGCGAGGGCGTCAACCTCAACCGCATGTACTCGGTCACCCGCAACCGCGAGACCCTGTACGGCAAGTACGTCTTCAAGTACCACCCCGACTACAAGGACGTCTCCCTGTACTTCCGCCGCGACTGCCAGTTCCACACCGAGGGCGGCGACGTGCTGAACATCAACGAGAAGACCCTCGCCGTCGGCATCTCCCAGCGCACCCAGGCCGCCGCTATCGACGTCATGGCCCAGAACATCTTCTGGAACTCCGACTCCAAGGTCGAGCGCATCCTGGCCTTCGACATCCCGGTCTCGCGCGCCTTCATGCACCTCGACACGGTCTTCACCCAGATCGACGTCGATAAGTTCACGATCCACCCCGCCATCATGGGCACCCTGCGCGTCTACGAGCTGACCGCCGGCAAGAACCCGGGCGACGTGAACATCCGCCTGATCGAGGACACCCTCGAGCACGTCCTGGAGGACGCCACCGGCGTCGACCAGGTCAAGCTGATCCCCTGCGGCGGCGGCGACCCGATCGCGGCCTCCCGCGAGCAGTGGAACGACGGCTCCAACACCCTGTGCGTCGAGCCCGGCAAGATCTGCGTCTACGCCCGCAACACCGTCACCAACGACGTGCTGTACAAGGAGGGCCTGGACCTTCTCGTCGTGCCCTCCGCCGAGCTCTCCCGCGGCCGCGGCGGCCCGCGCTGCATGAGCATGCCCTTCTGGCGCGAGGACCTCTAAGGTTTTCATAGACCGTACGGGTCTTAATACAAACATCTAGCTGCCATTAGATGTCTCCCAATGGGGCGGTGCGGGTTTTTCGCACCGCCCCATTCTTGTCTAATAAGCTAAATTAACATCAGATAAGGTGTCCCTTATGTCTAGAGGCGGTCACGTTGATACCCCAACGGTGTCGGCTTCTTTGCCTTTTGGGCATCATCTCGATTCCCATGACCTTTGCCGGCATCATCCCCGTGTTCTAGCGATTGGAGCCTAGTCATGGATATCAAGACGATTGGCGTTGAGGAATGGCTTAACGTTTGGGAGAAGAGCGCTACGTGGGACATTGCCCAGTCGACGATCTCGTCGCTGACCATGGGCGAGCTTCGCGCGCTCGACGAGCAGGACGGCGCCACGTTCTACGAGCGCCTGGATCGTGAGAAGATGAACTACGGCTGGATCGAGGGTTCGCCGGAGTTTAAGGCCGAGGTCGCCAAGCTGTATCGTCGCGAGGTCAATCCCGATCACATTCTGCAGACCAATGGCTGCACGGGCGCCAACCTCAACGCCATCATGGCCGTTGTCGAGCCCGGCGATCACGTGATTGCCGAGTGGCCTACCTATGCGCCGCTCTATGAGATTCCGCGAACGCTCGGCGCCGAGGTCGAGTATTGGGAGCTTCGCCAGGAGCTCGGATGGAAACCCGATATCGAACAGCTCAAGCGCCTTGTTCGCCCCAACACGAAGCTCATCTGCATCAATAACGCATCGAACCCCATCGGTACGGTGCTTGATGCCGATACACTCGGCCAGATTGCCGAGATTGCCCGTTCGGTGGGCGCCTACGTGCTGTGCGACGAGGTGTATCTGCCGCTCGAGAACACCGAGTCCTTTATATCGATGGCCGATGTGTACGAGAAAGCCATCGTCACCAACTCGGTGTCTAAGACCTATTCGACGCCTGCAGCCCGCGTGGGCTGGGTCGTTGCGGACGAAGAGGTGTCCAACCGCATCCGCACCTACCGCAACTACACCATGATCTGCGGCGGCGTGTTTAACGACGCTTTGGCGACCTACGTGCTCGAGCACAAGGATAAGATTCTCGAGCGCAACCGCAAGATCGTGTTTGGCAACCGCGATATCGCACAGGCTTGGATTGATACGCAGCATCGTGTCTCCTGGACGGCCCCACAGGGCGTGTCCACCTCGTTTATCCAGCTGGATATTTCCGAGGATGACGAGGAGTTCTGCAAGCGCCTGCTGGCCGAGAGGGGAGTGCTGTTGGTCCCCGGTAGCCGTTTTGAGCTTCCCTGCGGAGCGCGCCTGGGCTACTGCGCGAGCGAAGATGTTCTTCGCGAGGGCCTGAGGCTTCTGGGTGAGGCACTGGCCGAGTTCGATCGCTAGCCCCTTGAGGTTCTCGAAGGCCTAAACCTTACTGGGCCCTAGGTGTACCGAATGCAGACCTGCTCCCTTTTGGGGAGCGGGTCTGTTTGTCTTTGCCGCCGGAAAAGTCAAGTTGTTACAAATGAAGACGCAAGTTAGATCGGGTATTCGACGGGCCTTATACTGAGCTTCCGGTGAACGGTATCCAGCGTCTGGTAAACGGTAATCTGTTTGCTAAAAATGAATAGGACTCACTTTTTTCTGAATAAAAATCAAAATGGTTGAGACACAGCGAGAATTGCGAGTTCTATTCATATCGTTGCATGAAATATGCAATTTGAGGGTGGTTTAACAAAGATTAGTTTCAATTGATTTTTCGGTTAAAAAAGCGTTTAAGCACGTAAATAAACTTTATTAAATCAAAGTGTGCCATGCATGAAGTATATGTGTATGCCGTTCGCCCCTCATATAAAACCGTTCGGGGGCAAGGTGGAAGTATAGACTGATTTTGGATATAAATATGTCGTCAGCAATAACGCCTCACACGGAGGGGCGCTAACGAATCGGCCGAAAGGCCCGAAAGAAAGGTAGGAGGCCATGACGAAAGGTCTGCACGTGCCTTCCGAGATCGGCAAGCTCAGGAAGGTCTGCCTGCACCGTCCCGGCGACGAGCTCCTCAACCTGCCGCCCGACGAGCTCGAGCGACTCCTGTTCGACGACGTCCCGTTCCTGGAGGTCGCGCAGCAGGAGCACGACACCTTCGCCCAGATCCTGAGGGACCAGGGCGTCGAGGTGCTCTACCTCGAGAACCTCGTCGCCGAGGTGTTCGACCAGGTCCCCGGCGCCCGCGCCGAGTTCACCGACCAGTACATCGCCGAGGCCGGCATCCGCGGCCAGCACATGCCGCAGATCGTCCGCGAGAAGCTGGACTCCATCGAGGACAACCTCGAGTTCGTCAAGAAGACCATGGCCGGCATGACCAAGGCCGAGATCGACATGCCCCTCACGGCGTCCACGACCCTCGACTCCCTGGTCAACTCCGAGTCCGAGTCCGACCTGATCATCGACCCGATGCCCAACCTCTACTTCACCCGCGACCCGTTCGCGGTCGTCGGCGAGGGCGTCAACCTCAACCGCATGTACTCGGTCACCCGCAACCGCGAGACCCTGTACGGCAAGTACGTCTTCAAGTACCACCCCGACTACAAGGACGTCTCCCTGTACTTCCGCCGCGACTGCCAGTTCCACACCGAGGGCGGCGACGTGCTGAACATCAACGAGAAGACCCTCGCCGTCGGCATCTCCCAGCGCACCCAGGCCGCCGCTATCGACGTCATGGCCCAGAACATCTTCTGGAACTCCGACTCCAAGGTCGAGCGCATCCTGGCCTTCGACATCCCGGTCTCGCGCGCCTTCATGCACCTCGACACGGTCTTCACCCAGATCGACGTCGATAAGTTCACGATCCACCCCGCCATCATGGGCACCCTGCGCGTCTACGAGCTGACCGCCGGCAAGAACCCGGGCGACGTGAACATCCGCCTGATCGAGGACACCCTCGAGCACGTCCTGGAGGACGCCACCGGCGTCGACCAGGTCAAGCTGATCCCCTGCGGCGGCGGCGACCCGATCGCGGCCTCCCGCGAGCAGTGGAACGACGGCTCCAACACCCTGTGCGTCGAGCCCGGCAAGATCTGCGTCTACGCCCGCAACACCGTCACCAACGACGTGCTGTACAAGGAGGGCCTGGACCTTCTCGTCGTGCCCTCCGCCGAGCTCTCCCGCGGCCGCGGCGGCCCGCGCTGCATGAGCATGCCCTTCTGGCGCGAGGACCTCTAAGTCTTTCCGTTTCCGGTGCGGTCCCCCTACAACCGCACCGGTGTCGCCCGTCAACCGGGCGACACTAATACTTACGTAATTCATTTCTTCGAAAGGAATCGAACCATGGGTGTTAACCTCTCCGGCCGTAGCTTCCTCAAGCTCCTCGACCTCACCACCGAGGAGATTGAGTACCTGCTCAAGCTCTCCAAGAACTTCAAGGACATGAAGCGCGCTGGCGTTCCGCACCGCTATCTCGAGGGCAAGAACATCGTTCTGCTCTTCCAGAAGACCTCCACTCGCACCCGCTGCGCCTTCGAGGTCGGCGGCATGGATCTGGGCATGGGCGTCACCTACCTCGATCCGGGTTCGTCGCAGATGGGCAAGAAGGAGTCCATCGAGGACACCGCTCGCGTTCTCGGCCGCATGTATGACGGCATCGAGTTCCGTGGCTTTGCCCAGGACGACGTCGAGGAGCTCGCTGCCAAGTCCGGCGTGCCCGTGTGGAACGGCCTGACCACTGAGTGGCACCCCACCCAGATGCTTGCCGACATCCTGACCGTCCAGGAGAACTTCAACTACGACATCAAGGGCAAGACCCTCGTCTTCATGGGTGACTGCAAGAACAATGTTGCTCGCTCCCTCATGGTTGTCTGCTCCAAGCTCGGCATGAATTTCGTGGCCTGCGGCCCCGAGGAGTGCATGCCCGCTGACGACGTCATCGAGGCCTGCAAGCCCATCGCCGAGGCTAACGGCTGCACCATCAAGCTGACCACCGACGTCAAGGACGGCGTCACCGGTGCCGACGTTATCTACACTGACGTGTGGGTCTCCATGGGCGAGCCCGACGAGGTTTGGGCCGAGCGCATCGCTCAGCTCACCCCGTATCGTGTCACCTCCGAGGTCATGGCTATGGCTAACCCGGGTGCCATCTTCCTGCACTGCCTGCCCAGCTTCCACGACACCAACACCACCATTGGCGCCGAGAAGTGCGAGCAGTTCGGCATCACCGAGCAGGAGGTCACCGACGAGGTCTTCGAAAGCCCCGCTTCCAAGGTCTTCGACGAGGCCGAGAACCGCATGCACACCATTAAGGCTGTCATGTACGCCACGCTCAAGTAAGAGCATCTAGCATCTTGCTCGGGGTGTATTACTGCACACCCCGAGCGGTTTTATCTGGTAAAAATCTCGCATCTAGCGGCAGGCACGGCACGGAAGAGCCGCTTCGGGCGAGATCAGTAAATGATTTATGAAGGGGGGATGAGAACTATGACTGAGACCGCTAAGAAAAAGCGCGGTATGCCTTCATCGTTCACCATTCTTCTTGCTCTGCTGGCAATTGTTGCAGTGATTACCGTTATCGTCTCCGGCACGTCCGGCGGCGAGGTTACTGCCGCCCGTCTGAGCGATTTCTGCACCGCCCCGATTAAGGGCTTCGCTGACGCTCTGCCCGTCTGCCTCTTCGTTATGATCCTGGGCGGCTTCCTCGGCATGATGACCGAGACCGGCGCCCTGGACAACGGCATTGCCGTTCTGGTGCAGAAGCTTAAGGGCAACGAGATCATGCTCATTCCCGTGCTGATGCTCATCTTCTCCCTCGGTGGTACCACCTATGGTATGTGCGAGGAGACCGTTCCCTTCTACGCCCTGCTTGCCGCTACCATGATGGCCGCTGGCTTCGACCCGATGGTCGGTGCCGCCACCGTCCTGCTCGGCGCTGGCTGCGGCTGCCTGGGCTCCACGGTTAACCCGTTTGCCGTCGGCGCTGCCGTCGACGCTCTGACCGGCGTTGGCATTGAGGTCAACCAGTCCATCATCATCGGCCTCGGTGCCGTCCTGTGGATTGTTACCACTGCCATGTCCATCTTCTTCGTCATGAGCTATGCCAAGAAGGTCAAGGCTGACAAGGGTTCCACCATCCTGTCGATGCAGGAGCTCAAGGACGCCGAAGAGGCTCACGGCAAGGCTGCTTCCGAGGTTCACAATGAGGTCAAGCTCACCGGTCGTCAGAAGGGTGTTCTGATCGCCTTTGCCTTCACCTTCGTCGTCATGATCGTCGGCTTCATTCCGCTGGCCGACCTCAACGAGGGCGTCGCCAACTTCTTCGACGCTGGCGCTGTCTACGACGCCGACGGTAACGCCGTCGTCCAGGGCTGGTCTGCCCTGATCACCGGCCTGCCCATTGGTCAGTGGTACTTCGACGAGGCTTCCACCTGGTTCTTCCTCATGGCCGTCCTGATCGGTATCATCGGTGGCCTGTCCGAGAAGCAGATCGTTAACACCTTCATCACCGGCGCTGCCGACATGATGTCCGTTGTTCTCGTCATCGCCCTCGCCCGTGGTATCTCCGTCCTCATGGCTAACACCGGCCTCGACGTCTACGTCCTCGACGCTGCCGCCAATGCTCTGGCTGGCCTGTCCGGCGTGATCTTCGCTCCCATGAGCTTCCTGGTCTACTTCGGCCTGTCCTTCCTGATCCCCTCGACCTCTGGTATGGCTACCGTCTCCATGCCTATCATGGGACCGCTGGCTGTTAAGCTCGGCTTCTCGCCCGAGGTCATGGTCATGATCTTCTCCTCTGCCATCGGCGTTGTGAACCTGTTCACCCCGACCTCCGGCGCCATCATGGGCGGTCTCGCCCTGGCCAAGATCGAGTGGACGACCTGGCTCAAGTTTGCCCTTAAGCTCATCGTCGCTCTCTCCGTCGTCTGCGCCATCATCCTGACCGTCGCTTGCGTGATGCTCTAAGTACCCAACGGGTACCCCACGGAAACCTTGACGATCCTGTAAAGGATCACCTGGTCATCGTCTGTCCGGTGGGGTCAACCCACCGGTAGACTCCTACCTTTAGCCCCCTCCCGTTCCGTGCGCGGGAGGGGGCGCTTTTTTGTTCCGCGGTTTTACCAAACCGCGGAACCGGTCGACGCTGCAAACCCGCCAGAGCGGCAATCTGACGTTCAATCGTCGGGCATGGCCAAAAGGCCTATGCCCTCCTCTTTCACGTCACCTTGCTCACTCTGACGGGCTTTCGCTGACTTATGCTCCACCTGCGACGTTCCCCTTGTTGGCGCAGGGGGAAGCTTGCTCGCTCTGGTGCCCGTTCGCTGGCTTCAGCTCTGCCTGCGATGTTTTCATTGTTGGTGCTGAGTGACTTGTTTCCCGTCCCAAATTGGCTATCCCGGGTCCCCGGTGGTTGTGGTGAGCGTGTTTGGTTGGTGCCTGTTGATGGTCTGGGTATCGGGGAGGGCGGGCTCCGTTATAATCGCCTAGGACATTAAATGGAAACGGGACGGGAGCCACACATGCGCCAGGGTTTCGACAACGCGAAGTACATCGAGCTGCAGGCTGCTCATATTAAGGAGCGCATCTCGCAGTTTGGTGGCAAGCTCTATTTGGAGTTTGGCGGCAAGCTGTTTGACGACTATCATGCGAGTCGCGTGCTGCCGGGTTTTGAGCCGGACAGCAAGTTCCGCATGCTCAAGAGCATTGCCGACGACGTCGAGGTCATCATCGCAATCAATGCAAACCATATCGAGAAGAACAAGGCCCGTGGCGACCTGGGCATTACCTATGACGAGGACGTCTTGCGCCTGGTCGACCTGTTCCGCGGCAACGGTTTTGCTGTCGCGGCCGTGGTTATCACGCAGTATGCCGGTCAGCCCGCTGCCGACGTCTTCCGCAATCGTCTGAATGCACTCGGCATTCCCGCCAAGCTGCACTATCCCATTGAGGGCTATCCGCACGACGTCGATCTGATCGTTTCTGACGAAGGCTACGGCAAGAACGAGTTCGTCGAGACCACGCGTCCGCTCGTTGTCGTGACGGCGCCCGGCCCTGGCTCGGGCAAGCTCGCCACCTGCCTCTCACAGCTGTATCACGAGCATAAGCACGGCACCGCCGCCGGTTATGCCAAGTTTGAGACCTTCCCGGTCTGGAATCTTCCTCTGACGCATCCGGTCAATATTGCCTATGAGGCCGCCACGGCAGACCTCGACGATGCCAATATCATTGACTCGTTCCACCTTGAGGCTTACAACAAGACTACGGTCAACTACAACCGCGACGTCGAGGCCTTCCCGGTGGTCCGTGCCCTGATGGAAAAGATCTTGGGCAAGAGCCCCTACCAGAGCCCCACGGACATGGGCGTCAATATGGTCGGCTTTGCCATCACCGATGACGATGCCTGCCGCGACGCTTCCAAGATGGAGATCGTCCGCCGCTACTTTACCGCGGTCGAAAATGTGCGACGTACCGGCGTGGGCGATGAGCAGGTCGACCGTCTCAAGATTATTATGAAGAAGGCCGGCATCGATAAGAACTACTCGCCGGCACGATCGGCCGCCCTTACCAGGGAGCAGCTGACGGGCAGTCCCGTGGGCGCCATGGTCATGCCGGACGGTTCCGTTGTGACCGGTAAGACATCAACGCGCTTGGGCGCTGCAAGTTCGCTGATCATGAACGCCCTCAAGCACGTCTCGGGCGTCGACCTTGAGCTTGAAGTCATCAGCGACGAGGCGATCGAGCCCATCAGCAAGCTTAAGACGCATTTCCTGGGCAGCAAAAACCCGCGCCTCCACACCGACGAGACGCTTATGGCGCTGTCGATCACCTCTGCCACGAGCGAGACGGCCGCTCGTGTCCTTTCGGGTCTGGAGCAGCTGCGCGGTTGCGATGCCTTCTTTAGCGTGATTATTTCGCCGACGGACGAGACGGTGTTGCGTAAACTGGGTATCAACGTGTGCTGCGAGCCCAAGTTTGAGCGTCGCGGTTTTTTCCATCGCTAAGTTTGAAGCACTGCGTTAATTGCATTGCATTTTGGCCGTATCGGGTTAGCGCCCGGTACGGCTTTTTGATCAATATAGCGCCTATTTCGGCGAAAAATAGCCGTTTACCTGCCTGGAAACGATTTAGGCGGTATACAATGACCCTAAAACTGTTTCATCCTTAGCGGGATGCCGCATGATGGATATTACCTGCCATCGTGAGGTGTGTCGGTCGTGCACGGCGCGCTGGATGCTCGTGCTCGGTTAGAGGAGGCTGCCATGGCGGGCAAGGGTCGTGCGAGTGTCAACGATATGAAGCGTGTCGAAGTGCTGGTGTTGATGGAGATTGCCCAGCAATCCGAAAGTGGCGGGACATATGGCTTCTCGCGCAAAACGCTTGCGGAGCACGTTGGGGTGTCTCCGTATCGAGCCCGCGCCGCAATTGAGCGCTTGGATTCTGACGGCTTGATTGAGGTCGTTTCGCGTTATAGCGAGGATGGCGGTCAGCTTGCAAATGGTATTTGCCTTACCGAGCGCGGCGGGTGGTATCTGAAAGGCATCCGCGCGGGTATGCTCGTTCGGGATATGCTCAGGGACGAGCTTGCCGATCGGTAGCGATCTGCCGCCTAAGTTGTTGTTACGCCGCTTGGGTCCCGGGCGGCGTTTTGTTTCGAGATGGAGAAATGCGAGCGCGCGCGAGAAAAGATGCGAACGGTTTGCGGTCCGAGTATTACAATGAAGACCCGTAAGATGTGTATGGACAACTTCTACGGGAAGCGCAGGTAACTCAATATGACCAAGCATGTGTTCGTAACCGGTGGCGTGGTTTCGTCCCTAGGCAAGGGTATTACCGCGGCCTCATTGGGCCGTCTGCTCAAGTCGCGCGGCTACAAGGTAACGATGCAAAAGGCCGACCCGTATCTGAACGTCGACCCTGGCACCATGAGCCCGTTCCAGCATGGCGAGGTCTTTGTGACTGAGGACGGCTACGAGTCCGATCTGGACCTGGGCCACTACGAGCGCTTTATTGACGAGAACCTGACCCGCGATTCCAACTTTACGACGGGCGCCATTTACAAGAGCCTGATTGCCCGCGAGCGTCGCGGCGACTTTTTGGGCGGTACCGTGCAGGTGATCCCGCACGTCACCAACGCCATCAAGGACAAGTTCCGCCGCATTGAGGAGCAGACTGGCTCCGACGTTGTCATTACCGAGCTGGGCGGTACGATCGGCGACATCGAGTCGCAGCCGTTTGTGGAGGCTATCCGCCAGTACCGCAAGGAGGTCGGTCCCGAGAACGTCTGCTACATCCACGTATCGCTCGTCCCCTATATCGCCGCCGCTCATGAGGTTAAAACTAAGCCCACGCAGCACTCTGTCAAGGAGCTGCGCAGTTTTGGCATCCAGCCGGACATCATTGTGCTGCGCTCCGATCACCATATTGATGACGCTATCCGCGGCAAGATCGCGAGTTTCTGCGACGTCGACACCGACTGCGTCTTTACCAACGAGGATTGCGCGAGCATTTACGACGTGCCGCAGCTGCTTGCCGAGCAGGACTTTGACTTGCGCATTTGCGAGCGCCTTGGCCTCGATCCGCGCGAGCGCGATATGAGCGCATGGAATGAGTTCCTGCGCAAGCAAAACCATGCCAACCATCACGCCGACAAGGTCAAGATTGCCGTCGTGGGTAAGTACACTCAGCTTCCCGACGCATATCTGTCGGTTATCGAGGCCCTGCATCACGCAGGTGTTTTCTACGATCGTCACGTAGATGTGCAGCTGGTCGATGGTGAGAGCCTCGAGGCTGAAAACGTCAATGAGGTTTTGGGCGACGCGTCGGGCATCCTGGTTCCCGGCGGCTTTGGCAAGCGCGCCCTGGAGGGCAAGATCCTTGCGGCAGAGTTTGCTCGCGAGCACAAGATTCCGTATCTGGGCATTTGCCTGGGTATGCAGGTTGCCGTGTGCGAGTTCGCCCGCAACGTTGTCGGCCTTGCCGGTGCCAGCTCCTCCGAGTTTGATCCGGACGGTCCGTTTAGCGTAATCGACCTGATGAGCTCGCAGGAAGACGTGACCGAGAAGGGCGGTACCATGCGCCTGGGCGCCTATCCATGCAAGCTCGCTGCCGATACCCTCGCGCGTGAGGCGTATGGCGAGGAGCTTGTCTACGAGCGCCACCGTCACCGCTTTGAGTTCAACAATGCCTTCCGCGATCAGCTCGAGGGCGCCGGTCTTGTCATCTCGGGCCTTTCGCCTGATGAGCGTCTGGTCGAGATGGTCGAGCTGCCGCGCGATGTGCACCCGTGGTTCGTGGCCACCCAGGCTCACCCCGAGTTTAAGAGCCGCCCCACCAATCCTCAGCCGCTGTTCCGTGAGTTCGTGCGTGCCTCGATTGGCCAGCATGAGGGCATCGATCGCCTACAGGTGACGCCCATGAATCGTGCGACGGACTAAGGTTGCCGTCGAACAGGGAACATATCGAAGAAGCTCCTTCGTCGCTCGCCGTGGCGGCGGGGGAGTTTCTTGATTACCTTGCAGTCGAGCGGGGCTTGGCGCGCAACACGATTGCCGCCTATCGCCGAGACCTGACGACCTACTGTGCCTATCTGGAGCGGATGGGCATTGCATCCTTTGAGGACGTGAGTCGGCGGGTCATCGAGGACTTTATCGCCGATCGGCGCGACGGGGGCTATTCCGATGCCTCGGTGGAGCGCGCGCTCGCGGCCGTCAAAGGTCTGCATGCCTTTCTGGTGCGCGATGGGGCTGTGGCTCAAAATCCCACGGCGGCATTGCGTTTGCCAAAAAAGGCCGAGCGCCTGCCGGAATGCCTTTCGGTGGCGGATGTATCGGCATTGCTCGACCAGGATTTTCCGGATGGTGAGATGGGTCTGCGCGATCGCGCCATCTTGGAAGTGCTGTATGGGTGCGGCCTGCGCGTGAGCGAGCTGGTGGGGCTCGATGTGAGTGATATCCATGTCGATGACGGCTTTGTGCTGGTTCGCGGCAAGGGCTCCAAGGAGCGTCTGGCCCCTTTGGTGGGAAGCGCGGCGCGTGCCCTGACGCACTATATATGTGATGGGCGCCGACTTCTGGCGGCTCATGCCCGTGGGACAGAGACGCCGGCGGTCTTTTTAAACAAGAACGGCGGGCGTCTGTCGCGTCAGGGTGTTCACGTCATATGCGAGCGCTACGGGCGCCAGGTGGGGTTGGTGGGTCTCCATCCACACACGTTGCGCCACTCCTTTGCCACCCATATGCTTGCGGGCGGTGCGGACCTTCGCGTGCTGCAGGAGATCTTGGGGCACGCCGATATATCGACCACGCAGGTCTACACGCATGTCGATCGTACGCAGCTGACCGAGGTTTACCTGGCGGCCCACCCGCTGGCACATCGCTAATACGCTGCTGACCTGCAATTACATGCTATCCGAGGACGGACCCCCGATTGCTGGAACGTGCTGTTGCACACGTTTTAGCAATCGGGGGTCCGTCCCATTTTGCGCCGTCGGCCAATGGCGCGGTGGGGCGCACATACCGTGCGTGGGGGAGTTTGGGGGGCGATGTGAACGGCGTATAAAGGGATTTAAAATTCGCCTCAAGGTCAACTTGAAGGTTGAGGTTGAAAGACGGGGTGCTACAGGTGGCATCCCGCCTTTGCGTTAAACACAACATATTGTGTTTTCGAACATATGCTCGGGGGTGGCGCCCAATAGTTAGGGGGTGGAGTGGTGGGGTGGGGTGGGGGCAGGGGGGGGGAAAGGGGTTGAAATATGGGGCGGGTCCCCACATTATTAATGACGTCGACAGGCGGGGGGGTTCCCCGCGTACGTGCCATCTGAGT
>OAVS01000945.1_pt1 | contig 12856 bp, 9 predicted proteins | sample 1550601 | NCBI WGS metagenome assembly OAVS01 (sample SAMEA2580093, study PRJEB22360) | human gut metagenome | biome: human gut; feature: human-associated habitat; material: faeces | place: Denmark | collected 2008/2010
CGTGCTGCTTCCCCCGGCCCCGAGCGCCATGAGTCCCGCCGTATCGACAACCAGCTGCGCGGCCGTTCCGGCCGTCAGGGCGATCCTGGCGAGTCCCGCTTCTACCTGTCGCTGGAAGATGACCTGATGCGTCTGTTCAACACGCAGCTCGTCGCCCGCGTCATGGCCAAGGGCATGCCGGAAGGCGAGCCGATCGAGGCGAAAAGCGTGTCGAAGGGCGTGCGCACCGCGCAGAAGACCGTCGAGGCGCGCAACTTCGAAATCCGTAAGAACGTCCTCAAGTACGACGACGTGATGAACAAGCAACGTACGGTCATCTACTCCGAGCGTCAGGCGGTGCTTAAGGGCGAGGACATTCACGGTGATATCGAGCGCTTCATCGCCGATACCATCGACAGCTACATCAAGGGTGCCCAGAAGGGTTCCAGCAAGCCCTCCGACTGGGATTGGGACGGCCTGTTCAAGGCCCTCAAGACCGTGTTCCCGTTCGAGCTTGACCAGGACGCCGCCAAGAACGCCGCCGACAAGCTCAAGGGCGACAAGGCCGTTGCGGCCGTGCGCGACTCCCTCGTCGATCAGGCCAGGGAGGAGTACGCCGAACTTGAGGAGAAGGTCGGTGAGGAAGGCCTGCGCCAGCTGGAACGCCGCGTGGTCCTCGCCGTGCTTGATCGCAAGTGGCGTGAGCACCTGTACGAGATGGACTACCTCAAGGATGGCATCGGCCTGCGCGGCATGGGTCAGCGCGACCCGCTGGTCGAGTACCAGCGCGAAGGTTACCAGATGTACAACTCCATGATCGAGGCGATCAAGGAGGAGTCCGTCCAGCTGCTCTTCCACGTCGACGTGCAGCAGGTGTCCAGGAGCGAGGAAGCCGGCATCGAGTCCGATGACGCCGCCGTTGATGAGGCCGAAGAGGCCGTCGGTGCCGCGAGCTCCGAAGTCGACAAGGTCGAGGACGCCGATGAGGCTGAGACTGCGGAGGAATCCGCCGAGAAGGTCGCCATCGCCCAGTCCGCCAAGGAATCCACTGCAGGCGAGGCCACTGCGCCGATCACCGGCCCGGCTCCGATCAGCCATGCCGAAGGCAAGGTGCCCGCCAACAAGCGCCCGAAGAACGAGGAGCTGAAGACCCCGTGGTCCGACGGCCGTACGTTCCCCGGCACGTCCAAGAACGCGCAGTGCCCGTGCGGTTCCGGTCGCAAGTACAAGATGTGCCACGGCCAGAACGAAGAGTGAGATAAGCTCTCCGGACTGGACGAGTAAGTGGCTCCCCTCGATGTGAGGGGAGCCACTTGCGTTTTCGGGGGAGAGGAAGGGCTTGTCCGCGGGTTGAGCCCGTCGATTATTCGCGGGGCCGCGGAATCGAGGTTCGCCGAGCCTCATTCGCTGTACAACGCACGATTTTGATGGATTCGCGCGTGTTGTACAGCGATACCGCAGGACAACGCGTGCATCAATCGGTTGACGCGTGCGTTGTCCCACGACGCAAATCGCGAAATCGTTGGAATTCTACCGTTTGTAAAATGCCGCTATCTGGGGTTCCCGATATCGTCTCAGGACAACGCGCGCATCAATCGATATATGCGTGCGTTGTCCGCCATATTCGGTGCCCATCAGTGCAAAGGCCTGGTACGCGCGCGGCGATCTCATTGACCCTGCAGCGATTCCGATCCATTGCCCGGCAAAGCCTTGGGATACTGCATAACGTTTCAGTCGGGACTCCCGTAGCGGCATCGCGGCGATGCCTGCCGCGTTGCCTGCCCTGATTGTCGGCACGCTGTCCGGGCCGGACAAGTAAGTGGCTCCCGCTGACGGGAGCCGATGATGTTTTGCAATATGGAAGATTACGGGCGACGAAACGACAAGCCATTACAATGAGGCGACGAATACATATCACACGGCGTGACGAAACGCCAAGGAGGGCATCATGGCCGAGATCACATGGAAGTCGATTCTCACCAAGCTGGTCGGGGGAGACCACCTGAGCGCTGAGGAATCGGAGTGGTTCGTCGACGACCTGATGCAGGGCAACGCCGATCCGGCCGCCGTGGGTGCCGCGCTCGCCATGCAGGAGCAGCTGGGACTGACCGCCGACGAGGTGCATGGCGCCGCAAAGGCCATGGTCTCCCACGCCGTGCCGCTCAACGTGTCCGGTGAGACCACCGACATCGTCGGAACCGGCGGTGACGGCTTCGCCACCGTGAACCTATCCACGATGGGTTCCGTGGCCGCAGCTGCGGCGGGCGTGAAGATCGTCAAGCATGGCAACCGCGCCGCCTCCTCGAAGTGCGGAGCCGCCGACGTGCTCGAGGATCTCGGCCTGCCGATGGATCTGAAGCCCGAGGCGGTCGGGGAGATCGGCGACGAGGTAGGCATCACCTTTGCGTTCGCCCGCACCTTCCACCCGGCCATGCGCTTTGTTGGCCCGATTCGCGCCGCGCTCGGCATCCCGTGCGTGTTCAACATCCTGGGACCGTTGACCAACCCGGCCAATCCGGCGCACGTGGCCATCGGCTGCGCCAACCGCAAGCTGAGTCCGATCATGGCCGCCGTGTACGCCAGCCGCGGCCAGTCCGGCCTGGTCTACACCTCGCACGAGGGCCTCGACGAGCTTGCCCCCACCGGCCCGATCTCCGTGTGGGAGATTCGCGACGGCAAGGTCACCGAAACCGATTTCGACCCGACCGTGGATCTGTGTCTTGCCAAGATCTCCGTCGAGCAGCTCAAGGGCGGCGAACCCGATGTGAACGCCGCCGCGTTCACGGACTTCTTGGCCGGCAAGGACATCCCGTCACGCACCACCGCGTTGCTCAACGCTGCGTCCGCCATCGTGGCAGACGGCAACCTGGTCGGCGACGGCACACTCGCCGAGCGGTTCCGTGAGGCGTATGCGCTCGCCGAGAACACCGTCGATTCCGGCAAGGCCGCGGCCCTGTTCGGCAAGTGGATCGAGACCGCCAAGTCCAAGGCCTGACCATTGCGGTGCCCGTCCGATGAGGACGGGCACCGTCGTCACACCCGCGCGCCGTCGTCGAACATGTCGGTGCGCGTCTCGGTGTGCCCCTTGTGTTGGAGGATGAGGCCGGCGCCGCCGACCAGCGCGCACAGACCGAATATGGAGCCCAGGAACGTCGCCAGGGCGGGTACGAACACGGATGCGATGATACCCGCGACGCCTGCGACCAGCAGGATCCAGAACACCAGCTTCGAGGCGTTCACGCGGCCGATTTTCGGGTTCGGCGGCACGAAGTCATCGCCGTACTCGTCCATGACGTCATCGGTATCGAGCCAGCTGCGGCCGCCATGGTCGCGGGGGCCGCGCTGGTGCAGCGGCACCTTGTCATCGGTGAACGTGCCGGCGTCCAGATCGTCGACCGACAGCAGCGCCTCCTTCTCCTTGCGCTGCGCATGCTTCTCGAAGCGCCGCGCGTTGCGTGAGCGCTCGACGTCCTGCAGGTCGTTGGCATGCTCCGCGGCGAAGGCGGCCCAGTCGAGATCGTCGCCGGCATTGGAGCCTGTGTCATGCCCGTCATGTCCGGCGCGCGGAGTGGTGTTTGGATGTTCTTCACCCGCGTTGGTATCGTTGTGGTTGCTATCGTGATGATCGGTCATACCGTCCTACTGTAATCAGGCGGACGGCCAAACTTGGGAGGTGTCATCGTGCTGTACTGGTTCTTTGTCAAAGGCTTCGGTTGGATTGCCCGTCGTCGTATGGGACCGACGGCGATCGGACTGGAGAACGTGCCGCGTGAAGGCGGTGCCATCATCGCCGCGAACCATCTGGCGGTCATCGACGATGCGCTGATACCCATCACCTGCCCGCGCATGGTGCATTTCATGGGCAAGGCCGAGTATTTCGAAGGCAAGGGCATCAAGGGCCGGTTCAAGAAATGGTGGTTCACGTCGGTGGGAGTGTTCCCCGTGGACCGTTCCGGCGGCTCGAAGTCGCTGGGCGCGTTGGCCCACGCCCGTGAGATCCTTGAGGAAGGCCACCTGTTCGGCATCCACGTGGAGGGCACGCGCAGTCCTGACGGGCGACTGTACCGGGGCCACACCGGTGCCGCGCGCCTTGCTCTGGAGACCGGCTGCCCGCTGGTGCCGACCGCATTGGTGGGAACGCGCGAGATACAGCATCCCGGTCAGGTCATCCCGTCGAAGGGCAAGACGAAGGTGATATACGGCAAGCCCATCCCGGTGGATCGCAAGGACGCCGACGAGATCACCCATGAGGAGGTGCGGGCGCTCACCGACCATCTCGTCAGCGAGATCCGAAAGCTCAGCGGACAGGAATACGTGGACGAGTACGCCCAGAAGGTCAAGGCGGAGCTCAAGGCCCGGCAGGAGGCCGAAGCCGCAACCGCCGGCGAAGGCCGCTGACCGACGATCCCGAACGCGAACGAAGCGGCTCCCCCTCTCAAACTGATAGAGGGGGAGCCGCTTCGCGTATATGCCGGTATATGCCGGCGCGCCGCCGTCACACGACGGTGAGCGTGATGACGGTCTTGTTGCCGTTCGTGTCGCGCAGCCTCGTCTTGCCGGTGGCGCTCTGCTGCTGCACCAGGCCGAGGATGTTCAAGCCGCCGGTCTTGACTTCGAAACCGAGGGATTCCAGCGTCTTGATGGCGTCGCTCTTGCTCTTGCCGACGAGGTTCGGCACGTCCGCGGTCTCGGGCCCCTTGGATACGGTCAGCTTCACGGAGTCGCCCCAATGCAGTTCGGTACCGGAGTCGGGCGAGGCGGAGATGACACTGCCGGACTTGACGCTGTCGCTGTACTCCTCCGAAACGGTGGTCTTGAGCTTCGCGTTGTCGAGGGCGGTCATGGCCTCGTCCTTGGTCTTGCCGACGATGTTCGGCATGGTGACCGGCATGAGTCCCTTGGACAGTACCACGGTGATCTCGGCGTTGTGGTCCAGGGTCGAGCCGGGCGTCTCGGAAATGCTTTGCAGGGCTCCCTCCGGCAGCGTCATCGAATATTCGGCTGAGGAGTCATCGCGTTTGATGTTGGTGAATCCGGCGTTCTCAAGCGCTTTGATCGGATCCTTGCCATCGGCCGATGTCGGATCCGCGATGTCGCTGGGGATGGTCGCCTGCTTGACGCCAAGCGACACCGTCACCGTGATGCGTCCGTTGTGGCGCTTGCTGATATGGGCGCCGACGTTCTGCGGGTCGGCGGAGATGATGTTCCCCTTGGCGACGGTGTCGCTGTACGCCTCGGAGGAGGTGAACGGGATGTTCGCTACGTTCAGCGTGCTCTGGTAATCGCTCCACTTCGCCCCGACGATGGAGCATTCGGTGTTCTTCTTGCAGGAGATGTCGGTGGGCTGCGGCAGCGTCCAGTAGCTGCCCGGGCCGAGGAAATACCACCATGAGCCGCCTGCGCCGGCGACGAGCGCCACGACGAGCACCACCACGAGCATGATGATCAAGGGTTTCTTCGAGCGCTTGCGCTTGGCGGGCTCCGAGCCTTGGTCATCGAGCGGGCGCGCGTCCATCAGCCCGATGGTGAGTGTGGGATCCTGCGGCGTGATTACCTGGGTGGCGGAGACGTCCTGGGGTGCGGTGCCTTCAGGCATCACCGAAGTACGGGCCGTGGCAGGGTCGGTGCCGGTCTGCGGCGCGGTGCCGGTGCGCGAATCGAACAGCGGCGGCGCGGGCGGGGCCGGGATGGCGCCCACCAGCGCGGGGGCGGTCGGCTCCTCGGTATCGCCGCCGGTGCCTACGTCGGCGGGCTTGCGGTACTGCCATGCGTCCATCGGCAGGTTCGCGGTCAGCTGTTGCAGCTCATGCAGGGCGTCGGATGCGTCGGCGGGCCGTGCCTCGACGGCGCGGGCGGTCAAATGCGAGACGAAATCGGCGACCTGCTGGTTGATGCCCGGGCAGGTCGAGGTCAGGGACGGCACGTCCTCATGCACGTGCTTGAACACCATGGTGACGGGATTGTCCGACGTGAACGGCACGTCGCCGGCGAGCATCTCCCAAGCCATGATTCCCACGGAATACAGGTCTCCCTGCATGGTCGCCTTGTTGTCCTCGATCATTTCAGGCGCCAGATACGCGGCGGTGCCGAGCAGCATGCCGGTGGTCGACAGTGTCGTCTGCGACGCGGCCTTCGCCAGGCCGAAATCGGTGATCTGCACGTGCCCGCGGTCGTTGATCAGGATGTTCTCGGGCTTGATGTCGCGGTGGACGACGCCCACGCGGTGCGCCGCTGCCAGTCCGTCCAGCGTCTCGGAGATGACGCGCAGCATCTCGCGCACGCTGAACGTGCCCTGCAGGTTCATGTCGTGACGCAGGTTCACGCCATGCACGTATTCCATGACCAGATAGTCCAGCCCATTGAATTCGCCGGTGTCATACACCTGCACGATATGTGGGTTCGCGATCGCCGCGGCGGACTTGGCCTCGCGGTGGAACCGTTCCACGAACTGCTCGCGGTGCGCTCCCTGCGCCAGCTGCATGTGCATGATCTTGATGGCGACGCGGCGTTCGAGCCTGGTATCCTCCGCCTCGTACACGGTCGCCATGCCGCCTTCGGCGATTTTGCGTATGACGCGGTATCGCCCCTCTATCATTCGTCCCTGCGGCTCTTGCGACGTGGCTGCGACTTCACTCATGGTTGTATCGTAAGGTTCTTTCTGCTGGAAAACGGCGTTTCCAATACATACATTGGCGAAAACTCTACGCTTTGATGATCGGGATGAACCTCATGCATGCCTCGGTGAGCGTGCGCTCGTCCTGCGGTGGGAACCGCAGGTCCCCTATGGCATGAAGCGTGCCCTGCCACAGTGCGCGGATGCGCCGGCGGGATCGGTCGATGGCGCCGGTGCCTTCGAACAGCTCGATGCACCGGCGTACGTCGTCGTCGCCCCGCGACTGCGACGAGAACATGTCGATCAGTGTGCGGCGCTGCCTCTGGTCGGCGCCGCTGATCGCGTCCGCGAGCAGCACGGTGCGCTTGCCCTCCCTGATGTCGCCTCCCACGGGCTTGCCGGTGGATCTGCTGGATCCGATGACGTCCAGCAGGTCGTCGGCGAGCTGGAACGCCTGGCCGAGCGGCAGTCCGATGGCCATGGCGTCGGCATGTGCCCGCCTGGGGTCTCGGCCGGAGGCGAGAAGCGCGAATTCGAGGGGCGCGATGGTCGTGTAGCTGGCGGTCTTCCATCGGAACACGTTCATGGATTCCCGTGCGAGCCGTTCCGGCTCGTCCCATGGAGACAACTCAACTGCGAGGTCGAGCCCCTGCCCGATCTCGACCTCGCGGTGCATGCGCAGGAACGTCGAGACGATCATGTCGGGCCGGGGCATCCGCTGCGCCGCGGCATGGGCGATGTCGACGCTGGCGGTGGCGAGCAGGTCTCCCAGCATGATGCCCAGTCCTCGACCGAGCGACGCGCTGTGCGACGTCGTGCCGAGCGCCTTGTGGGCCGCTGGTTTGCCCCGTCGCAGGTCGGAGTCGTCGATGATGTCGTCATGGACGAGCGCGGCGGTCTGGAAGACCTCTATCGCGCAGGCCAGGTCGAGCACCGCGTCGCGTCCGCGGGCATGGGCGTCATCGTCGTCATGCCCCTGCGGGTCGGTCGCGTCGAAGGCGTGGAGGGCCAGCAACGCCCTGAGCCGCTTGCCGCCTTCGCTGGAGACCAGGGCCTGACGCGCGACCTCGCGGGATATGGTCAGGCACGGGCCTTCGATGGTGTCGTCGGCGTCGAGCGCCATGAAACGGTCCACCGCGTCGGCGATGCGGGACTCGATCAGGGCCAAATCAGATGAAACAGTCATACCTAGAGGTTATCCACAGGGTTTTACGAATACAAGAACCGCGGATTTGCAAGCCTGACAAGCCTTCGACCACATAGGTTGGATTTCGCCCTGGAAACCGGCCCGATACGGCATAGTTGATGGTATCCCGTCGCGGGGGCGGCGGTCGCCGGCATCGTGCGCCGGCGGTGGATGAGACCGGTAAGGGGGACCACGATATGGGACAGGAGACGAACACGCAGGCCGTCCGGTATGCGGAGGCGGTCGCGGACGATGACATGCTGCACGAGGACGATCTCAGACGCATGCGCGATGAATACTGCGAGCGCCGCAAGCTCAGCGGCACCGTGGCGGCGGACGCGCAATGGGCCGATGAGCCGTTCGACCATTGGCTGGCGGGGCCGGCGGGGCAGGCGGGGGGCGCCAAGCTCTCCGCGGGCCATCGATGACGCCTCGATCGCCGCGCTGGTGGTGGGAATGACGGTGACGTTGTCGATCAGGGGCGCCCTGATCATGTCATTGGTGGCCGGGGACACCTGCGCCGACAAGCGCACGATGATGGATTTCGCGTCGCGCTCGCATGCGCCGGATGTGCAGAGCCGCATGTGCAGGGAGCTGCAGGGCGCGTTTTTCGACGAGCGACGCCGGCCCGACGAACCGAGATGCCGGGCCGGCGCCGACATGCTCGTGGCCATGGCCGATCGCGTTCCGGAGAGCTTCAGCGTGCAGCCGCTGGCCGTGCTGGCGTATGTGATGTGGTGGATGGGCGACAGTCGAGCTGTGGCGTTCGCGTTGCGCTGCCTGATGCTGGATGAGGATTGTTCGCTGGCGGCGATCGTGTGCTCGGCGTACCAGCGCGGCGTGATGCCGGCGTGGATGGGTGCCGGCCCGCATCACGACGCCGCATGACGGCTCGCGGGAGACCATCGGTTCCACGCCGCAACAAGCCGTGGGAATAATCGTCCTTGGAAGATGGTTAACTCGCATAGTTGACGATTTGCTCTTGCCAGAAGTGCGCCCGATGTGGTATAAGCACGCTTGGCATGATGATGCAGGAGGATGAGTTTGGCCACGAAGGATACGATGGCGACGACAGTCCCGGACGATACGGACGCCAAGACGAAATCCGAGAAGAAGGGAACCGCCGCGCGTACGGCCTCTACGGCAGACAAGAAGACCGCAGCGGGCAGGAAGTCCGCCGCGGGCAAGAAGACCTCGTCGAGGTCCGCCGCGTCCAAGTCCACGGCACGCAAGTCCTCGGCGAAGGCAGTCGCGCCCGCGAAGCCCACCCGCAAGCGTGCCGCGTCCAAGTCGGCGAAGGCCGTCAAGGACGAGACCGAGGAGATGGCGAAGACCGAGGAACTCGCCAACGAGGATTCCTCGGACGATCTCGACGACGTCCAGGTCGATGAGGATGGTCTGGAGAACCTTGACGACGATCTCGACGACGTCGATGACGGCGGTCTGGATGGCGATGATGATGACATCGATGACGAATCCGGTGAGGATGACGACGTTCCCGAGGACGAAGAGGACGACGAGGGGACCGAACCCGGGCGCAAGGAGCCTGAACAGCCCAAGGAGAAGGGCGCGTTCGTGGTGCGCGACGATGACGACGACGAGAACCTGACCCCGTCGGGCAATCCGAAGCGCCGCGTCATCGCTGCGGGCGCCACAGCGGATCCGGTCAAGGACTATCTCAAGCAGATTGGCCGTGTCAGCCTGCTGAACGCCGAGCAGGAGGTGGACCTCTCCGAGCGCATCGAGGCCGGCCTGTACGCCCAGCATCTGCTCGATACCGAGAGCGACGGCATGGACTTCAAGCGCAAGCGCGAGCTCAAGTGGGCGGCGAACGACGGCAAGAAGGCCAAGGACCACCTGCTGGAGGCGAACCTGCGACTCGTGGTGTCGCTGGCCAAGCGCTACACCGGCCGTGGCATGCTCTTCCTCGACCTGATTCAGGAAGGCAACCTGGGCCTCATCCGAGCCGTCGAGAAGTTCGACTGGAAGAAGGGCTTCAAGTTCTCCACCTATGCCACGTGGTGGATCCGTCAGGCCATCACCCGCGCCATGGCCGATCAGGCACGCACCATCCGCGTGCCCGTGCACATGGTCGAGGTCATCAACAAGCTGTCGCGCGTCCAGCGCCAGATGCTGCAGGATCTGGGCCGAGAGCCCACGCCGGACGAGCTGGCCCGCGAGCTCGACATGCCAGTCGAGAAGGTGCAGGAGGTGCAGAAGTACGGCCGCGAGCCGATCTCGCTGCACACGCCGCTGGGCGAGGACGGCGATTCCGAGTTCGGCGACCTCATCGAGGACACCGACGCCATCGCGCCGTCCGACGCGGTCGCGTTCTCGCTGCTACAGGAGCAGTTCAAGCAGGTGCTGGAGACTCTGAGCCCCCGCGAGGCCGGCGTCATCAAGATGCGTTACGGTTTGGAGGACGGCCAGCCCAAGACGCTGGACGATATCGGCCGCGTGTACGGCGTGACCCGTGAGCGTATCCGCCAGATAGAGTCCAAGACGATGTCGAAGCTGCGCCACCCGTCGCGCTCCCAGACCCTGCGCGACTTCCTTGATCAGTGATCGCGCCGCTCGGCAGCGCGATCACGCGAGGAGGGGCGGTCCAGTGGACTGTTTTTTTCCCCCCCGACGGAGCCATCCGTTGATAGCTCCCCTCGATGAGGAGAGCCGCGAGTTATACAGAAAATAGGATTTGTATGCCCAAACAGGAATACGGTGCCGACAGCCTTACCGTGCTCGAAGGCTTGGACGCGGTGCGCAAGCGCCCTGGCATGTACATCGGCACCACCGACAGCCAGGGTCTGATGCACTGCCTGTGGGAGATCATCGACAACGCGGTGGACGAGGCGCTTGCGGGCGCCTGCGACCATATCACGGTGACCCTGCACGACGACGGCTCCGTGGAAGTGGCCGACAACGGCCGTGGCATCCCCGTCGACGTCGAGCCGAAGACCAAGCTCACCGGCGTCGAGGTCGTGCTGACCAAGCTGCATGCCGGCGCTAAGTTCGGCAACGCGTCCTATAACGCGGCCGGCGGCCTGCACGGCGTCGGCTCGTCCGTCGTCAACGCGCTGAGCTCGCGTCTGGACGTCGAGGTCGACCGCGACGGCAAAACCCATCACATGGCCTTCCACCAGGGTCATCCAGGCGTATATTCCGACACCGATCCCGAGCATCCGTCCCCGGACGCGCCGTTCAAGCGCACCCGCAAGAACCGCCCGACCGAGCTGGAGATCATCGGCAAGGTCAGCCCGAAGACCACGGGCACGCGCATCCGGTACTGGGCCGATCCCGAAATCTTCAACGACACCGCCGAATTCAGCTACGAGCAGCTCATCGACCGTGTGCGCCAGACCAGTTTCCTGGTGCCGGGACTGCGGATCACCGTCATCGACGAGAACGTGCCGGAAACCGGTGACGACAGCGTCGACGAGATGATGGAAGTCGACGCCGCACAGACGCCCGCCGACGATGGAACCGGCCTGATGGACGCTGCCGACATCGTCTCTGCGGCCGACACGGCCGTCGAAGATACCGTTGAAGCGGGTGAAGCCGAAGCGCGATCTGCCGCCGTCTCCGCCGCGGTCGAGACGGCGAAGGTGGACGCGGCCCGCCACACGCACGCCCGCGTCGAGGAATTCCGCCACACCGGCGGCGTCAAGGACTTCGTCGATTTCCTGTCCGCGGGAGAGGCGGTATCCGACATCTGGCGCATCACCGGCGAGGACACCTACGAGGAGGAGACCCAGGCGGTCGGCGAGGGCGGCGAACTGCACGCCCAGAAAGTCACCCGCAAATGCGGCGTCGACATCGCAATGCGGTGGACCAACGGGTACGACACGACGATGCGCAGCTTCGTCAACGTGGTCGAGACGCCCGGCGGCGGCATGCACGTCGACGGTTTCCTCATGGGGCTCACCAAGCAGATCCGCAAGGCCGTTGAAGACAACGCCCGCAAACTCAAGGTGAACCTCAAGGACTCGAACATGCGCGTCGAGCGCGACGACATCCTGGCCGGACTCGTGGCCGTCGTCACCGTGCGCATCGCCGAGCCGCAGTTCCAGGGGCAGACCAAGGACGTGCTCGGCACCGCTCCCGTCAAGCCCATCGTCACCAGGATGACCGACAAGCAGTTCGGCGAGATGATCACGGGCTCCAAACGCGGCTACAAGGAGCAGTCCGGTCGTGTGCTGGAGAAGATTGTCGGCGAGATGCACGCCCGCATCCAGGCGCGCAAGACCAAGGAGGTCACGCGCCGCAAGAACGCGCTCGAATCCGCCGCCATGCCGTCGAAACTGTCCGACTGCCAGCCGGGCAACGACGATGTGGCCGAGCTGTTCATCGTCGAGGGCGACTCCGCGCTCGGCACGGCCAAGGCTGCGCGCAATTCCGGATTCCAGGCGCTGCTGCCGATCCGAGGCAAGATACTCAACGTGCAGAAGGCATCGTTGAGCCAGATGCTCAACAACAAGGAGTGCGCCGCGATCATCCAAGTGGTCGGTGCGGGATCCGGCGCCGGTTTCGACATCGAGCAGTCCCGCTACCACAAGGTCATCATGATGACCGATGCCGACGTGGACGGCGCCCATATCCGCATCCTGCTGCTCACGCTGTTCTACCGGTACATGCGCCCGCTCATCGAGCACGGGTACGTCTACGCCGCCGTGCCGCCGCTGCATCGCATCGCGCTCGCCGGCTCGCACAAGGGCGAGTTCATCTACACGTACTCCGATGACGAGCTCGCCGGCCGTCTGGCGGACCTCGAACGGCGACACATCTCGTACAATCCCGACATCCAGCGCTACAAGGGTCTGGGTGAGATGGACGCCGACCAGCTCGCGGACACGACGATGGATCCGCGCACGCGCATGCTGCGGCGCATCCGCATGGAGGATGCGGCACAGGCGTCCGAGATATTCAGCCTGCTCATGGGCGACGATGTGCCGCCGCGCAAGGCGTTCATCGTCGACAACGCCGACGATTTCGACCGCTCCAAGATCGACACCTGATCCGGCTTTCTGCCGGCTGTGCACTGCCCGGGCCGCCGTTGGCTTGTATCAGGCCGGCGGCGGCCC
>OAVS01000947.1_pt1 | contig 12797 bp, 16 predicted proteins | sample 1550601 | NCBI WGS metagenome assembly OAVS01 (sample SAMEA2580093, study PRJEB22360) | human gut metagenome | biome: human gut; feature: human-associated habitat; material: faeces | place: Denmark | collected 2008/2010
TCACGTCCACCTTGAGGTTCTTCAGGTTGCGCGCGTTGATGCCGATCACCTTGGCGCCGGCCTGACATGCGCGTTCGATCTCCTCGCGGGTGTGCGTTTCGACCAGCACGGTCATGCTCAACTCGTGCGCCAAATCCAGCAGATGTTTGAGCTGGGCGTCGTCCAATGCGGCGACGATGAGCAGCACCAAATCGGCACCGTGGGCGCGGGCTTCGTAGATCTGGTAGTCGGTGACGATGAAGTCCTTGCGCAGCACCGGAATATGCACGGCGGCGCGAACCTTGTCGAAATCATCGAGGCTACCGAGGAATCTGCGGCTTTCGGTGAGCACGGAAATGGCGCTTGCACCGCCCCTCTCGTATTCGCGGGCCAGCGCGGCCGGGTCCGGGATGTCGGAGAGGTGGCCCTTGGACGGGGACGCGCGCTTGATTTCGGCGATCACCGGGATGCCATCGGCGCGCTTGAGCCATCGTGTCGCATCGATTGGAGCCGGGGCCGCCAGCGCGGCCTTCTTCACATCCTCAAGAGACACGGTGAGCTCGCGGGTTTGCTGGTCCTCCAGTGCGCCCGCCACCAATTCGTCCAAAACCGACATGGTCCTCCCTTTGTTGGTGTTCGGTCATGCGCCACTCTAGGTCACGCCCCGTCCCGATTGCCGAACCCGTCCTACATTTTGGGCTATTCCTCGTTGGTTCGTATCGCTACGGAACCAGAGCGGCCAACAAAAAGGAAAATCGCCATGAATATCGGTCATACGGCCTGGGATTGATTCCATTGATGGCATAGACTGGGCGCATGTGCAGGAGATTCGCGCTCGGTTTGGATTGGGATGCCGTGGCCTCACAGTTCGCGGTAGACGAGGATGACGTGCGCGTTGACACTCTGCCACAGCCTTCCTACAACATCGCACCCACGCAGAACATTGGCGTGGTGGCACAGGGCAAGGATGGCCGCCGTCATCTGACCGGTGCCTATTGGTCGCTGGTGCCGCGATGGAGCGCCAGCAAAGTGCTGAGCTACCCCACATATAATGCGCGTGTGGAGTCTGCGCATGTCAAGCCGGCGTTCGCCGAATCCACAAAATCCATGCGAGCCATCATCCCCGCTTCCGGCTACTACGAATGGAAAGGTCGCAGGCCATTCTATTTTCACGCACCACATGATGAACTATTGTCTTTGGCTGGCCTGTACTCATGGTGGAGGCCGTCTCCCGCATCGCCATGGCAGCTGACCGCAACCATCATCACCTGCCCTGCCGCGGACGAGTTCGTCAAGGTGCATGATCGCATGCCCCTGCTGGCTCCTCGGAATATGGTTGCCTCATGGCTGGACCGCTCCGTTGACGGAGCCGCACTGTTAGATTCCATGCGGGAAGCGGGTACCATGCTTTCCCGGCGTCTGCAATTTCACGAAGTCGCGCCACTGAACAGCGACGGCAAACGTCTTATTCAGCCATTGGATTCCACCGAACCCATGCGTCTGTTTTGAGCTCTTGCAGCTGGAACCGGCTATGCAGCTGTATATGAAGACGGATCAATCAACGCCCCGCTGATAACTAACCTCGTATGGCCATCAGTCAAAAACAGGTCTCTTCTGCTCGACATTGGTCGACTACGACTACTTTTGCACCAATCCGCGCAACAACTCGATCTCGTCGCGATGCGTGGTGGGCGTCTGCTCCTTGGTTTCGAGGATCATCGGGAGCTTGGCCATGATCGGGTCGTTGACCAGTCGCGTGAAAAACGGGATGCCGAGCTGACCCTCCCCGATGTTGGCGTGACGATCCTTATGCGAGTCGAGGCCGAACTGCGAATCGTTCACGTGAATCGCCTTGACCTTGGCCAATCCGATCACCACATCCAACTGATGCATCACGCCATCGTAGTCGTTCCCCAAGTCGTATCCGGCATCCAGCACATGGCAGGTGTCGAACGTGACGCCGACGTTCGCCTTGTTCTCCACGCCGTTCATGATCATGGCGAGCTCCTCGAAGTTGCGCCCGCATTCCGTGCCTTTGCCGGCCATGGTCTCCAGCAACACCATAACGCCATCCGCACGCTCAAACACCTGATTCAGCCCCTCGCTAATCAGCCGGCAGCCGGTCTCGGCGCCTTGGCCCACATGCGCGCCGGGATGAATGTTGATATACACCTCCTGGCCGGTCTCGCGGATGGCGGTCAGCAGCTTGATATCCTCGGCCAGCGCCTCGATGGCGAATGCGCGCTTGGCCTCATCCTTGCCGGCCAGATTGTAGACGTACGGCGCATGGACGACCAACGGCCCATAGCCTTCGGCCCTGAGCTGTGCGCCGAACACCGCCGCGCCGGCCAGGTCGAGCGCCTTGGAACGTTTGCCATACGGAGATCGCGGAAAGAACGCGAACGCGGTGCCGCCCTCCTCATGGGAGCGTTTCAGCAGCTCGTTCCAGCCGCCAGCCGTCGACAAATGCGATCCGATAAGCAAACCCGTCATTTCACTTCCGCCTTTCGTGAGCCGTTTCATCTACCGCTATCATATGGTAGGCAGCATCGAGTGCAGCCCGCACAACCGACATGAGGCACAACCCTCTGACCATCCGACCATCTGACCGAAGGAGACCTAAGCATGGCGTCAGCCGGCAATCCCAAGGACGACACCGGCCTCGAACGGAAAATGGAGTCGCGCCACCTGACGATGATCTCCCTGGGCGGCGTAATCGGTACCGGCCTGTTCGTCAGCTCCGGTTACACGATTCATCAGGCGGGGCCGTTGGGCGCGATCCTCGCCTACGCGGTCGGTTCCTTGCTCGTCTACTGTGTAATGGTCTCGCTGGGCGAGCTGTCCGTGGCCATGCCGTATGCCGGCAGCTTCCACATGTATGCGAAGCGATTCATCGGACCCGGCACCGCATTCACCATCGCCATCCTGTATTGGCTGAACTGGGCGGTGGCACTCGCCTCGGAGTTCACGGCGGCAGGGCTGTTGATGCAACGGTGGTTTCCTCATTCGCCGTCCTGGGTGTGGTCGGCCGTGTTCATTGCGGTGGTGTTCGCGCTCAACATCATGTCCGTGCGGCTATATGGTGAGGCGGAGTTCTGGTTCGCGTCAATCAAAGTGTTCGCCATCATCGCGTTCATTGTGATCGGCCTGCTGGCAATCTTCGGCTCTATACCGATTGCCGGCCATGCTTCCGCGCCGTTGCTGGGCAACTTCGTGGCCGATGGCTGGTTCCCGAGCGGCATCGCACCTATTTTCTCGACTTTGCTGACCGTGGTGTTCGCGTTCTCCGGCACCGAAGTGGTGGGCGTGGCGGCCGGCGAAACCAAAGATCCATCGCGCGCGATTCCCAAAGCCGTGCACACCACGGTGCTGCGTCTGGCAATTTTCTTCATCGGCTCGATTCTGGTGATGGCGGCCTTGATCCCCTGGCATCAGGCCAGCGTGGACACGAGCCCGTTCGTGCTGGTGTTCCAGTCGATCGGTATGCCGTTCGCCGGCGACATCATGAACTTCGTGGTGCTGACGGCTGTGCTTTCCGCCGCGAACTCCGGCCTGTACGTGTGCTCGCGCATGGTGTGGTCGCTGGCCAAGGAGCGGCTGATCCCGGCGCGCTTCGCCAAGACGAATTTCCGCGGCGTGCCGGTGTGGGCCGTACTGTTCAGCATGGCGGGTTCGCTGCTGGCGCTGCTGTCTTCCGTGATCGCCGCTTCGACCGTGTATCTGGTGTTGGTCGCCGTATCCGGCTTGGCGACGCTGGTGGTGTGGTTCTCCGTGTGCGTGTGCCATATCCGGTTTAGGCGTGAATGGACGCGGGACGGGCACAGCGCCGACGAACTCGGCTATCGCGCTCCCGGTTTCCCGGTGCTGCCGTGGCTGGCCATCGTGATGTGCATCGGCGCGCTGGTGCTCGTGGTGCTCGATGAGACGCAACGTTCGACCCTGTATTGCATGATCCCGTTCGTCGTCTGCTGCTACGCGGCTTATTACGCACTCGAACGGCAGCGTAAACGCGAAAACAACGCCTAACTCGATTTCGAGGGGCTGATTTGGCGCTTACCGGAGATCTATCTCCGTTTCAAGGGGCTGATGCCCAAGTAGACAAGGCTCCACAATGGCGTCATGTCGTTGCCACAAAGCCGTTTATACTCGCGGTTTGGCGTTTGAACAGCCCCTCGAAAGCCAAGTAGATGTCCCCACCGGACGAAATCAGCCCCTCGAAGCCGAGAAACCATTGATGGCCGATTATGTTGTGCCCAGTGACGCGCCTGGTTCTATGCTCGAACTGGTACAATAATTGGAGTTTGTTTTTTGCAAAGGGGCATTGTTATGCACAAGGTGTTGGTGTCGTTCGCAGACAGCTAATGCGCGTTGACTCGTCGCGCTAAGCCGTGGTCGCCGTTTGGGCCCACGGCACTTCTGTTGTGCCATTTCCCACGCACTTGGTCGAAGGCTGGCGATGGGCCCTGACCAAAAGGAATTTCCTATCCGCGATCATACTCGGTGCAATTGTGAACATCGCCTGCGTAGCCAGTATCACCGGCGCGCAGATCATGTTGGCCGCCCGTGGCACCAGAGCGGTCATGATCGGACTGCTCGGCACGGCAATGGGCGTGAGTACTTTGGTCGGCTCGCTGTTGGCCAACAAACTGGTTGATATGGTTCCCACTGGGAGACTGATTGCGGGCGCACTTGCGTTATTCGCGGTCAGCCAGATGCCACTGCTATTCCTGCACAGCTACGCGGCCATTCTGATCTGCCAGATTCTGGCCGGCCTGCCGTTCCCCGCGCTGAACGCCGGTCTGCTCGGCTTTCTCTACGGCAAGACGCCCGACAATATGCAGGGTCGGGCTTCTGCCGTATTTGAAACCACGGTCGGCATATTGGGCGCGATTGTCCCGGCCGCGGTCGGCTGGCTGCTGCAACAGCCGGGTCTTGGCTTCACGGCGGTGATGGGCATGGCTGTGGTCTGTGCCATGGCTGGACTGGTCGTTGCATTGATTGGTCCGCTGCGTCGGATCTCGACCCCCGACCGGTGGAGCGAATCCGAGCTGTGAATGCAGCGAACGCATACTCCGCGCCCGGATGTCGGTGCGGAACGTACTCAACCGTCAGCCAGACGGACACACTCCTGCTGACTGACGGTCATATTATTGGCATACGGTGGTTGAGTCATCCACTAGCATGATTCATACCACTGCTGGATGGTATGGAATTCACAGTACGAATTATCAGCCATGTCAAATCAGGTCGTACGGCATCTGATGCTTGACCAGCCAGAAGATGCCGAGGCCGATGAACACCAGCAGATTGAATCCGCCGCTATGCCATGGCAGCACGATGATTAGCGTCGCCATACGCGCCACATAGAACGCCGCACGCCGCCAGCCTTCTCGCGGCCGGGTTTCCACTGTCATGTGCGTGAAACTGCCGCCGAACGTGCAGCCGCCGCGCAACCATGGCACCACGCCCTCGAAGAGGATGAGCGCCGCCAGGAAGAGGATCGAACCGGTCCAGTCGAACGGTTCCATCGACTGCCATGAGCCGTTGGAGCCCGAGGGCAGGTTTGAGCGGACGATCATGACGAACAGATGCGTCGGCATCACGGCGAACCCGATCAGCGTCATGTCGATGATGAACGTGATCAGCCGCCTCATGAAGCCAGGTGTGGTGGTCGGCGTCATATCGGCGACCCGCGCCGGAATCAGGCGCAGCGAAAGCATGGCCAGCGCGAATCCGATCAGCGCGCCGGTCGTGTTCCACAGGAGATCGTCCACGTCGAACAGACGGTAGGCGCACGGGAACACGCCCATGAGGCCGGTCAGCTGCATCGTCTCCAGAGACAGCGACGTGGCGAACGACAGTACTGCGGTAGCCAGCAGCGGCCAACGCCATATGCGGCCCATGATGAAGCCCAACGGCAGGAAGAACACGATATTAAACGCGATTTGCAGTACGGCGGTGAGACCATCGGTACGGATGTCACCGATGAACTGCAATGGATTGAGCTGTGGCGTCAGATGGTGCGCGGCGCAATAGGCCGCCGCATCGGCCGGCATCGGATACAGTGTGAAGCACAGCAGGCCGAGCAGGTACAGCACCGTGCCATACGCCGCTATGGCCGACGACAGTCGGATGCGATTGTCGCGGTGATACAGCAACGCCAGCACCGGCACAGTCAGCAGCATGGACACAAACGGCCACAGCGCCATCGCGAACGCAAACGGTTCGGAAAAGTTCTTAAGAAATCCCATCTTCAATGCTCCCTGCTTCGGCCCGCTCCGTTCGGTTTCGGACCATGACTCTCGACTTCTGATTCCAAGGTACGGAACATGACGGCACGCGGGTATCGGCCACGAGAGCGAAATCATTGGGATGAAAGGCGATTCGTATCATTCGCATGGATGAGGGAGGTACACCAGTTGTGACTGACAATTGCGGCCTGCGAACCGGCAGGATGAATGGGACTGACCCAACTGGCCCGTCTCATCTTGTAGGGTGTTTCGTGCTCTTGTAGGCAGATGATTCCAATGGCGATGATCGGAATACCGCCATTGCAATGACCTCTCGCCAAGGCCAGCTACCTACAAGATGCTGAATCTGCCTACAAGATGAATTCGCCGGTGAACCATGCCGGCATCACCGTCGATGCCGTGGATTGTTTCGCTGAGCAATGCATCCTGACAATCGTCGAATGGCTGCGTGGGTAAATACTTCTTCCTTATGATGCACATATGATGTACGACTTGCCGTTGCATGAATACGCGTATGCTTCGCTGCCGATTATGCCGTGGCCATCGCCTCGCATAAAGCCGACAACGCCCGTATTGCATCGCTAAAAGAATAGTCACGCGGCATAGCCGTACCGCTTTCTATAAGCGTCCCACGGGTCTGATTTCACTCTCATTCATGCTGGCATCACCGCTTCGAGGTAAGGACGCATCACGTTCACGAGCCGAAATTCGCGAGCGTAGTTCATGAGTTTGACCAAGTCAGTGTGCGCGGATCTCATGTAATTCTGGAAGGCGGATTGCAAATCTTGCGGATCCACTGTGCTGCGGGAGCGGAACAAATCGCAAATGGTTCGTTCCAAATCATAAACGCGAACCGTATGCCCGAACATGGTGATAGCCGACGCCAGGCCAATTGCAAAGCGATTGTCGGCCACCTTTCTCACTGTTATGTCTTCATTCTTGAGACGAGCCGTACCTGATGATTGCGGTAAGGTAATCGTCGGTGTCAGGGGGGGCTCGCTCCCCCTCTCCAAGCAAGAACAACGCAGTTTCATGCGAAAAAATGGCTTTCGGATATCGATACTGCAATTCGAACAGCGGATCGGACTCCGCATTCGGTGAAACATATAAGCCCTTTGCCGCTTTCTCAAGCTTGGCTTCACGCACGAATCGCGAAATCTCCGTGCGGGAACTCCTCGACGCTCCATTTCCGATACCGGAAGATATCCCATATGCTCCTTCAATACGCTTTCCGCTTCTGTCGCTCTAGTGGACATGGGCACTCCTTCAGATGTTGCGGAGCTCGGAGAGTTGCCTGAAGAAAAGTTTTGCTATCGCCTAACCTAATGCGTTATTCGACTCCAACCGTTGCTCGACTTCGAAATGCTCGAATACTATGAGCGAGTTGTCGTTCAACGGAAAGTTTGGGTTGGCGAATTCATCGCGGTATTCCGCCGAATTCCAGAAAGATTCGCGTGCGCTCCGCCATTGGGCCGCCGTGACGTCGCCTTCACCCTCATCGATGGCGTACCGGTCAGTGACTTTTCCGAGCGGAATCACGTCAACCGCAGTGGTGACGAGTACGGCTACGGGTCGTTCATCGGAATCCACCAACACCGAATGCGCGCCAACGCACGGCAGCGGTTCGACCTCTTCCTCATATTCAATCATCAGCGCAGCGGTGGCGGTTTTTACGCCGTCCAGAATGAGCTTCACCAAGCGATCGCGTTCAGGCCCAGGAAACATAAACTCCGCTTTGGGCAAATCACTGGTTTCAAATGCCGTATTGACGCTCATGCAATGCTCCAGATCGTCTTTATGTTCAATTGTGCTGTGCTTTTCTTACTCCCATCATAATAGCCCGAATTCCATGAGTTTCCGGCGCTGATCCAGTGGCCTCCATTACGGTCAATACAACCTGATGCCAAGCAATCACATGACAACAAGTGACACTGTACTCACGAACCGGCCTACTATGGGCGGCATGACGATTCGTATTGTTTCGATTGAGCCGCCATGGTTTGAGGAAAAGGCCCAAGTTCAGTCGTGCACGTGGCGCGAACTCAATCAGGGGCATATTCCGCAGGAAATCGTGGATGCGATCACTCCCGAATTCGCGCTCAAACTGACGCGCAGCCACGCCAAAGACCCCAATCAGGTCGTATTGGTCGCTTTGGAGAACAACCACGTGATTGGTTTTGCTGAGCTTCTGCAAACGCCGCGTTCGCCAATCAAACGGTCCGAGGCTGCGGAACTGGCTTCGCTATATGTGTTGGAATCTTGCCATCGTCATGGTGTTGGCCGTGCTTTGGTTGAGGCGGGCCAACGCGCCATCGGCAACGATCGGCTCGCCTTGTGGGTCGCCGGATTCAACACCAACGCCCAAGGTTTCTACCGTCACATCGGCTTCCATGAGACCGGCCTGACTCAAACCGAAGACATGGGCCCGGAACTCGAAATGATCAACTACTCTGACGGCGTATTCCAGTGAGCAGCCCGACCTCCCACACGCGTCCGGCGCTACCATGAAGCCATGTCTTTGAACAGTGAGCAACGCGCGGCGACTATCCGCGAATTTCAGGAGAACATGAGCCGGCTGGGTCTGACCGCCGAACGGCGGCAGGGATTTTGGCGTCAGCGGCAGCAGAGTGGAGCAAATCATCACCCTCAAGTTGGGCGTGCTGGAGTATCCGTGGATTATCCGAGCCTATCTGCTGAGCAGAGCTGAGACACAGGGCGTGGAACTCACGCCGTTCATGGCGTTACGCGGAAATCCGCACGATTATTGGTTCCTCGACGGCGACTTTATCGACCGAGGCGAAATCGATTAAAACCGATTGATAATCGGCCATTTACACGCAAGAGGCGCCGTCAATCGCCTCGCGCATAGAGGCCATCGCTCTCCGTGCAGGTGGCGATGCGTGTGTAGTATTCCGTCTTGTCCTCATGGTCGATACGTGCGCCGCAATGCTGCTGCACCGCAAGACTCGCCGGATTGGTTTTGTGGACACTCAGGTAAGCCTCTTTGATGCCGAGCTCGCGGGCCTTGGCAAGCGTGAGCTTGAGCCCGGCGGTCGCATAGCCGTGGCCGCGGTATTCGCGGGCGACACCGTAGCCGATGTGGCCCGGACCGTTGCGCAGGAAGTCGGTGAGCCGGTGACGCAGGTTGAAGATGCCCACATAGTCGCCCTCATCGTTGACGAGAATGTATTTGGTGGCTGGCACCCAGCCGTCCGGCAGGCCGACGCCAAGCGACTCATCACGCAACCCTCGCACATATGCGGCGAACCGTTCACGATTCATGCCGGCCGCTGGGTTCTCGAATCCCATCTCCTCCGCCGGGAATTTCGCGAACAAGTCAAACGCGCGTTCCTGGTCCGCCAGCCATGTCTCAATCAGCCGCATTGGTCACACTCCTCCTGTTGACACAGCAAACCACACTACTACTGCTCGGCCAACGGCCGCAAGCCTTATCTAGGGTGTGTTTACAGATAGGCAGCAAGTGTCTGCCAATGCGTTTATCGCAGGATATACCAGGTTACTTTCCCCGATACACGGCAGCGACGCCGAAGACAAATTGTATGATGAACAATCCCAGCAGGAAGATCAGAGCTCCTGGCCGGTACGTGCGGTAGAAGTCGACCATATCCGGCTGCGCCAAAGGCGCTGCCATGATATACACCAGCGCAGCGAACACGGCGCCGAGCGCGGAAACAACCAAGAACGCGCCTACGGCAAAACGCAGCAGGCCACGATCCGAGGTCCTCCGGCGCAGACCACGGCATCCCACGAAGACGAATACCGAGATCAGCAGGTAGAACAGCAGCCCGTACGTGGGCAGCATGTCGATAATCAGCAGATCGTTCATGGCATATCCTTTCGTGGCGCAATCCCATTCAACCTGCGCATGGCCAAAAGCGCAACATCGTGTCAAGTAATCGCATGATAGCAGGTTTTGTCCGGCTGCGACCGTGGCCACGATGAGCGGCATGGGACATGATGACATGACCGGGGCTGCGGCGCGGTCGATCCGTATCGCCCGTATTGGACAATGATCCGTTCGCCCTGGATGCGATGTGCGCGATGATCTCGGCCGTATCCAAGGACTTTTATGTCATGCGGGGGCACGGGTTCGCCCGCAGTGGCGATCGAACACTGCCATAACCCGCATACCAGGCCGGATGCGCTGGTGTTGGATCCTAAGGAATCTGTTGGTGTCGCTGCAGCTCATTGCCATTCCCACTGAAGAGATGATTGGCGAAAACGATACTCACTACCTATTCATTAGGCTTCAGCTCGTGTTCGAGCACAAGTTTCATCTTGCTGTTATCCATCAACCATGCGTGTAGGTCTCGGTCCAGGATCATCGCCAGAGCGAAGCACGCCTGCGTCGCATTCTCCAATGCAATCCGTCGATTCTCACCCGGCAGAGGTATGCCGTTGACAAGCGGCTCATGGTGAGCGACCCGATTACGCAGGGCATGCACTGTTTTTACGATATCCAGCGCGTACTTTCTCGTCCAGCGTTCTTCCACTGCACGGGCATACTGGCGCCCATTGGAGAATGTCTTATCGAGTCCTTTGCGCCATAAATCGTTCTCATAATCTGCACGGCGCTGGTCTGGCCACTTCGTGTGGATTGTTCCGCCGTCTTCCAAGAGATTGCGCCAAAATCCGAATGTCAATGACGCTATGAGATGGCCATGCGTATGATTTTTCGCTGGTGCGGGGTGAGATGGTTCCACGCTTCACGAATCTGGTACTGGGTTCGGTCATCGAATTGTAGCCCTGCCATATACCAGTCTTCAGTGCCATTCTGCTCCAGAGCGAGGAGGGAGAGTTGCCGGTCCATGCGGTTGCGCAGAGCGACCTCGAGGATGGCGATGTCGCCCATACAGGCGCTGGCCATGTCGTGATCCCACAGGTACAGCTCTAGCGCTGGGCATGAACGTCTTTGAGCCTCATAATTGTAGGTGGCAAGCCGTTCATCGGTAATGCACGCGCGCAGCGTCTTCTCCCGCGGACTTCCTTTCCTTGGAGTCCGTGAGAGGAAATCAGTTGTTGAATTTGACTGTCGGCTCATGGCTCATTATGATATATCAAGAATTCCCCCAAAGGGCCTCTCCGGACGGTCTTCGACTCAGCCGTGATGCACTGGGGGTTTCTTTTTATCTGGATAATCGGGGCTTGGTTGGTCTGGGCTCTTCTTCAGGACAATCGCATATGTTTCGGGAGTGCTCAGCTTTCAGACGAGGCATTCGAAGAAATGCCATTCCGAGGAATCGGCATCATGGATGATGATCAGCGTGCCGCCCTCGTTGGTTATCTCCTTATGAGGCCGGTCGTAGAGCGCATCGAGCTGTGTTCCCAGGTTCAATCGCAGGGTCGCATCCGCTTCCTTGATTATGCGGATGTTCTCCTGGGGCAGTTGGCCACTGGAGTAATCCCTGCCGTCCAGAATGGTGCCGTCGACTTGTTCTGGGTCAGCGGCGACCTTCACGTACCGGTATCCGTCCCCATGAAAGCTTTCCTCGTCCTTGCTGACGATTGCCCGCGCATCCTCGGAAAATGAGATCGAGAACGTCTGCGACAGATTCGAAACCGGACTATAGCCCTAGTATCGAGTCCATCCGAACCATACTCCCGCCACTACCAACGCCGCGATGCCCAAAGCGATGATCGTTCCGGCCCGGCCACCGGCGGAAGGTTCACCTTTCCATACGCGGTTTCCCATCGTCGGCCTCCTAGCCTTAGCCGTAGGGTCTGCTAGATCAAAGTGTGTATTACTGATTAGCGTGAGGTCGCCGCCACTACGTGAGCGGTCGAAAACCTCATGCCACCCGGCAAATCCGAGAAGCGGTCGGAGAACTATTCGAAGCCGTCAGCTAATCCAGTGTTGAACGTACGCGACGACACCCAGAAACGCTCCTATACCCGCTCCGAGGAAGACGAATCCCCATCCCAACCAGTCAGCAAATCGATTGACCGGGGATTTCGCAAAGCCCTCCATCACCGAATTCGTTCCAGTCGAGCCCTCCCCTGATTCATGGTTGTCCTCCTCGGCATCCCTACATAAAACCCGTTAGTCCAATTCAATCCGTTCGCGCCCGCAAGCGCAACATCGTGTCAAGTAATCGCATGATAGCAGGTTTTGTCCGGCTGCGACCGTGGCCACGATGAGCGGCATGGGACATGATGACATGACCGGGGCTGCGGCGCGGTCGATCCGTATCGCCCGTATTGGACAATGATCCGTTCGCCCTGGATGCGATGTGCGCGATGATCTCGGCCGTATCCAAGGACTTCCATGTCATGCGGGGGCACGGGTTCGCCCGCAGTGGCGATCGAGCATTGCCATAACCCGCATACCAGGCCGGATGCACTGGTGTTGGATATGGCGTTGTGGGGGGGAAAAAAACACGGGCGCTGACGTGTGCCGGCGCATCCGTCGCAGGAGCGGCGGGACGGGCAGCGTGTTCACGTACGTGCACCGCGTGGCCGACAAGCTGGGAGTCGCCAGCCGCAAGGAGGTGCTGGACGCATGCGCCAGATACGATCTGCTCTGCCCCGGCTTTCCGACCGGCTTTT
>OAVS01000953.1_pt1 | contig 12692 bp, 10 predicted proteins | sample 1550601 | NCBI WGS metagenome assembly OAVS01 (sample SAMEA2580093, study PRJEB22360) | human gut metagenome | biome: human gut; feature: human-associated habitat; material: faeces | place: Denmark | collected 2008/2010
GTGCCGCCGGTGCGTGGACGCCGGAAACGGCTGCCGCCTTGGCTGCCTCGGCGCTCTCCGAAGCCGGCTTGGGACAGGAACCCGCTGCACGGTTCTTGGTGAGCATGGCCGGTGAAGATCTGGCCCGCACCTTTGCTGCCGGCATTGTTTCGCCGCTCTATGCCGCTGCGGCCGCTCGTGCTGCGCTCACGCCCGAAGTGGGCGGTCTCAAGGCCGGCGAATCGGCCGCATCCCCCGATTTGGTCTGCACTCGACGTGCGGACGGGTTCCCTGCCGACCAGGATCGTCTGGTGCTGGGCGCCTGGGGCGCGCTCCTGGATGCACCCGGCTGTCTGGCTGCCGAAGCATCGGGTCTCCCGGCATCGCCCTATGTTTGGTGGCAAGTCGAGCAAACGGGCTACATCGTGCCCGATGACACGCAGCCGGCCGACCGCTCCGCGCTTGAAGTCGAACGCACGTACCTTGGCGCCGACGGCAAAGCCAAGACCGAATTCACCGCCGGCGAACGCGTGACGGTCCGCGTCAGAGTGAAGAGCTTTGCGGGCGAAAGCGCCGTACGCGACGCCGTTGTCACCGACCTCCTGCCGGGCGGCTTTGTCTGGGCCATGCCTGCGGGGGCATGCCCCGAAGGCGCACTCGAATGCCGCCGTGCCGAAGACCGTGTGCAGTGGGCCGTGCCTGCGCTCACCAACTGGGAGCCGCTCACTTTCACCTACACCGTGCGGGCAGCCTATCCGGGCGTTTATAGAGCGGGCTCCGCAGCGGCAGAGTCCTTGAGCAACCCCGCGCTGGCAGCTCAGAGCCGCAGCGCCAAGATCCGCATCACGGCGCCTGAAGAGCCTTCCGGCACGAACGCTCCTCAGCCGACCACTTCCCCAACGCCTGCGAGCGCAGTCCAATGACCGACGACCTTTCACACAAACCCGTCGATGCCAGCGGACAATTACCAGCGGCCGGCGCAGCGAATACTGCCTGCCGCAGCGTTGCCGCAGTCTTCTGCCCCCGCAGAATCCGCCAAAAGCGAAGAGGCGACGGCGGCCTCGCCTATTCCCCAGGCCTCAGAAGTCGGCCGCAGCCCTGCCGTTGTTTTTCTGCGCCGCACGGCCTATGTCGTTCTTTCTGCGGCGATCATGACCGTGGGTTTATACGGCGGGTACGCCGTTCTTAAAAATCGCGCGGCCTCGGAAGCTGCGCCGCCGCTCCTCGAAGGCATTCCATTTTCGAGCGTGCTTTACTCGCGAGAAAACGTCCTCCTTCGCATCGTACCGGCCGCTGACGGCATTTTCCGCGTTAAAACGCCCCTCGAATCGATCGACCCCAAACTGGTTGAAGCCACCATCGCCTATGAGGACCGGAACTTTTATAAGCACCCGGGCTTTGATCTGCTGGCGCTGATTCGCTCGGCCGTCAGCACCTACATCGGCGGCTGGCGCACCGGCGCGTCGACGATCACCATGCAGCTTGCCCGCATGCGGCTCCATCTGCAGACAGATACGCCCAACGGAAAACTTCGGCAGATCTGGCATGCGATGCGCTACGAAGCACATTACACGAAGCGGCAGATTCTTGAGGCCTACCTCAACCTCGCGCCCTACGGCAGCCATGTGGAGGGGGCAGAAGCTGCCGCAGCCGTATGGTTCCATAAAGAGGCTTCCCATCTCACGCCGGCAGAAGTAGCGGCGCTCGCCGTTATTCCGCAGAATCCCGTCAAACGGCGCCCTTACACCCAAGGCAGCACGCCGCTCGATACCGCGCGGCTGCGGCTTACACGTATCCTCGTGGAGCAAGGCGTTTATCCGCCTTCGGCCGCTGCAGCGCTGCGAGCGCCGCTTGAGGTGTTCGGTCCGGAACACCTCCCTTTTCTCGCTCCCCACTACGCGCAAACGGTTCTGAACCGCATAGTGGGGACCTCGGAGCGGTCAGAACCCAACGCTGACAAAACGGCTTTCAAAGCGGGAAAACTCAAGGGCACGCTCTCGCTCGATGTTCAATCGGCAATGGAAGCGCTTGTTCGCGAAACCATTGCAAGGCTATCCCCTTGGGGCGTGAAGAATGCCGCCGTTTCAGTGGTTGACGCCCGCGACCGTTCCGTGCTCGCCATGGTGGGCTCGGCAAACTTCTTTGACCCCTCGATTCAGGGAGAGGTCAATGCTTGGACAGCCAAGCGCAGCCCTGGTTCAATGCTGAAGCCCTTCACCTATGCGCTGGCGCTCGATCAAGGGCTTATTCACGAAAAGACGGTCCTGATCGACAGCCCGATCGCCATCGGCGGATGGGCCCCAGACAATGCGGACGGCAGCTTCCGGGGACCGCTCTCTGCCGAAGATGCATTGGTGCTCTCGCGCAATATTCCGGCGGTCGATTTGGAAAAGCGCCTCAGCCCCGGGCTCTATGAATTCCTCAAACGCGCCGGTGTCGAGCTTCCCCATGACAAAAATTGGTACGGGCTCTCCCTTGTTTTGGGGGGCGCAGAAATCACCATGGCCGACGCCGCCAAGCTCTACGCCATGGTCGCGGGGGAAGGACTCCTCCGGCCGCTGCGGCTTCTGGAAGCTCAAGCCTCCCCGGCCGAGGCCGATGTGCTTTCTCGTGAAGCGCAGTTTGTCCTTCGCCGCATGCTCGCCTCGCGCGGTGAATCGGTGACGATTCGCGGTGCGAGACGCGAGCTCCTCTATAAAACTGGAACCAGCAACGGCTGGCGCGATGCATGGACCGCCGGCATGGTCGGTCCCTATGTCATCGTCGTGTGGCTCGGAGACTTTGCCGGACGTCCCAACCCGCAGCTTCAGGGAGCGCATCTTGCCGCTCCGCTCTTCCGCGCGGCGGCTTTGCGTCTGGGGAACATCCCCGCACTCGACTGGCCGGCCGCCGTCAGTGCACAGCAAGAAGCCGAAGACAAACATCTAAAAGTCGCTCTTGAACCGGTCTGCGCGGCAACGGGCGACCTTGATATTCGACTCTGCAGCCGCCGAATCAACGCCTGGATCCTTCCCGGCCGCACATCCGTGCGGGATTCGGGTGTTTTTCGCGAAATTTGGATTGACCAAGAAACCGGGCTTCGGGCCTGCGGCCCCGGTCCCGGCATTGAAAGACGCGTTTGGGAATTTTGGCCGACGCACTTTCAAAAGGTCTTTTTGGCGGCGGGCATCGCCAAAGAGCCGCCCCCGCCATACAAGGCCCAATGTGCTGAACGCTTGGGCGTCCCAGGGGGCCGCGCTCCGGTGATCACCTCTCCCAAAGCGGGAGCCGCCATTTACTCGCCTGCCGGCTTTGACGCAGCCCGTGTGCTGCTTGCTGCGGGGGCCGATCCGGACGCCGCCATTCTCTATTGGTATGCCGACGGCGCATTTCTGGGTGCCCGCCGAGTCGGCAAGGCGCTCGAATGGTCTGCCCCTGCCGGTACGCATGAACTCGCCGTTGTGGATGATCTCGGGCGCACGAGCACGATGCGGCTGACGATCAGACGCCGGTGAACCCGGAGCGGCCGGCCGTTCAGCGGCCAAGGGTCTGCAGAATCGATTGCCGCAAGGTCTAACACTTTTTTATAAATTCCTATGTTTGACCTCAGCGTTCCCGCACTAACCTTGTCATATCTGAACAATGATTCAGAAATCGCCGCAATGGCTATTGCAAAGAAAGGAGCTTTGTTATGAAGAAGAGGTTTGCTGCAGCCGCCGGCAGCGGCTCCGGATTTCGACGCTCGCTCGGCGCTTTGGCTTTGATGCTCTCCTGCGGTGTCTTTGCCGCTTTCTCCGCCCTGCCCGCACCGGCATTGGCCGGCCCGCCGCCCGGCATGCACCATCCCGGACCCGGCTTTGGCGGTCCTGGTCATCGCCCGGGCTTCCGCCCCGGCCCGCCTCCGCCCCCGCCGAGATACCATCGCGGCTGGCACCCTCGTCCTTGGTACCGCAGCTGGGGTTTCTGGGCGCCGACGATTACGGTCGGCACGATCCTCGGCGCAGAGCTCTATCGCTCCTCGACGCCGCGCTATGTTGAAGTCCCGGTGCAGACAGTTCCCGTCACACCAAGCACGTCCAAAGCCGGGCATCGGGCGCTGCCGGATCCGGCAGCTATCCGTGGTATTGGTGCTCGAGCGAACAAGGATACTTCCCGACCGTTCGCTCCTGCCCGCTCGGCTGGGAGACCGTGATGGGTTCGAGCAGCACAACGCCTCCCGCGCCCCCCGCTCCCTAAACGGCAAATGCCCGCCCGGAATCACGCAATGATTCCCGGCGGGCATTTTCATGAGCCCAAACGACTCTCGTTCAGCTCCGACAAGAGCATTCGGCGTTATTCGTTTGCGCCTTCGCCTTCTTCATCGTCCTGAGCCTTGGGCTGAGGAGCGGCCTGAGCCTGACTGAGGCGATCAAGATATTCGCTCGTTACGTCGCCCGTGACATAAACGCCGTCAAAGCATGAGCAATCGAAGGCCGGAATCGACGGATTCAAATCCGAAAGCGCATTCTTCAGGCCGTCAAGCGTCTGGAAGATCACCTTGTCGGCGCCGATCACTTCAGCCACAGCGTCCGCATCCTTACCGTCGCCGCAGATCAGTTCCGACTTCGTCGGCATATCAATGCCGTAGACATTCGGGAACATCACGCGGGGCGCAGAAGAAGCAACATAGACTTTCTTTGCGCCGGACTCACGCGCCATGCGGACGATTTCCTTCATCGTCGTGCCGCGCACGATGGAGTCGTCAACGAGCAGCAGGTTCTTGCCTTCAAATTCCACTGGCATGGCGTTGAGTTTTTGACGCACGCTCTTCTTGCGGGTCGTCTGCCCAGGCATGATGAAGGTGCGGCCGATATAGCGATTTTTGATGAACCCTTCGCGGTAGGGGAGCTCAAGCTGCTTGGCGAGCTCCTGCGCGCACGGCCGAGAGCTGTCCGGAATCGGCATGACGACGTCAACATCCTTGAGGTCAATCGTCTTTTTCACCGTTTCAGCCAAATAAACGCCGAGATTGAGGCGGGCGCCATAGACGCTGATGCCGTCAATGAGGGAATCCGGACGCGCAAAATAGACGTATTCGAAAGCGCAGGGATTCTTCACCGGATTCTCGGCACACTGACGCGTTTCAACGTTCCCCTTGAAATCGATCCAAAGTGCTTCGCCGGGTTCCAGATCGCGTTCGAGCTTAAAGCCGAGCCCCATCATCGTCACCGATTCAGAGCTCACCATCCATTCGCGCTCGCCGTTGGCAGCAATCGCCGAACCGAAGCAGATCGGCCGAATAGCATGCGGATCACGGAAGGCAAGGAGCCCCTTGCCGGCAATCAGCGCCACCACGGCGTAAGAGCCACGCACGCGCTTATGCACGGCCGCGACGGCCTTGAAGATGCCGTCAGCGTCAAGCCCCCGGCCTTCGCAGACGCGGGAGATTTCATTAGCTAAAACGTTGAGCAACACCTCCGAATCGCTCGTCGTGTTGATATGACGATGGTCGTGCTCGTACAGATCCTGCTTGAGCGCTTCGGCATTCGTCAGGTTGCCGTTGTGAGCGAGCATGATGCCGTAAGGCGCATTGACGTAAAAGGGCTGCGACTCCTGATTCGAACTCGCACAGCCCTGCGTCGGGTAGCGCACGTGACCGATGCCGACATTGCCCGTCAGATCACGCATGTTGCGCGTACGGAAGACGTCGCGCACCAGGCCCATGGCCTTATGAATGTGGAACTGCAGACCGTCGAGCGTCGCGATGCCCGCCGCATCCTGACCGCGATGCTGCAAAAGTAGCAGCGCGTCGTAGAGGCGTTGATTAACAGGTTCATTGGAAAGGAGGGCAACAATGCCGCACATGGATGTAATCCTCGATTAGGCCGGGGTGAACGCCCGAAGAGAAAATAGGAAAAAAGGGAAAAACAGTAACTTTGCGCACATGGGCTATAACGGCAGAATGCGCAAAGCCGCCCGGACGAGTCTCGGAGCGGCTTTGAGTGAAAACTTGCACATGATATGAATGAGCCCTGCCTCTATCAGCTGCGGCGATAAGACCGGCGCATGTCGGGGAGCCATGCCGGCAGATAAGGCATCGACCAATTGATGATCGTTTCTGTCGGTCCGATCAGCACGGACTGCTGCCACATACGGCTTTCATGGATGGAAGCGGGCATACCGAAAAAGAAGACACAGGCGCAGACAACCACAATGCCGCGCAGGAAGCCGAAAACGGCGCCCAGAGCGCGGTCTTCAAAGCGCAGCGCCGCCGTTTCAAGCAGACGCCGAATAATGGCCGAAAGCAGTCCCACCACAAAGAGGCAGGCCACAACGATCAGGACAGCCGCAATGATGACGCGCGGCAGCCATCCGATGCTTTCAAGCGGAATGTGTTCGGCGACAACCGCGGAATAGTTCATCGCCAGAAAGATGCCTGCAACCCAGCCGGCAATGGCCAGAACTTCACGCAGCACGCCGCGCATGATTCCAACGATGGTGGAGAGTGCGAGAACGGCAATGATGATCCAGTCGATTTCCGTCATGAGTGCGCTGCAGGCGGGAGAGAAATGAGTTAGAGAAAATGGGGAGCTTTACGACGCCCGTTTCCGGCTGCCCCAAGAGCAACGCCGAACTTCTCTTAAAAAGGGCTACATTGTACCGAAAATTGTCTGCCGGACTTTCGATTCCCTCGGAGGTTTTGTGACCCCGAAGCGACCTGCTGTCCGGCCTCAAAGCATTAATCTTTTTTCGCCAGATAGGGCTTTTGAGCGATGCCGTTAAGCATGATCGTACCCCGCACGCCTTCGGCTTCAGATTTCTCAGCATAAAGCCCCACGCGAACCTTCCAAAGTGCGCCGCCCTCATTGGTACGGTAGGCGGGGAGCCCCAGGTGCGCGAGCTTTTTCACTGTGCGCTCCGCGGCGGCTTCGTTGCTCGTAGCGACAACCTGCACATACCAGCCCTTGCCCGTCGGCGGCGCGATGCCGGCTGACTTCGCGGCCGGCTGCGGCTTCTGAGCCGGTTTCTGAGCCTTTGGATCGGGCTTTGCCGCCGTCTTCTCGGCAGGTTTGGCAGGCGTTTTTTCGACCTTTTCAGATTTCGCCGCCTGCGCTGGCGCTGCCGTCTTGCCGGGCTGCTTCGGAGCGGCCTCGGCGGCTCCTTTCGCTTCACGCTCAAGATTGGCTTTAGCAGTCGACTCCGCGCGGCCCATAGACGTATCCGACACATCCACGTCGCCCGCCTGAGCACGATCCCCGTGAGCCGCCGGCGGCACATTCAGCGTTGTGCTCGTCTCGCTTTCTTTAGGAATATTGATGTCGGTACTCTCGAGCTTAGACGTGTCGATCGGCGGTTCGTTATCGATCACGAAAGGCGCGGCAACCACCGCGGCCATCAGAAGAACAGCCGCTCCCACCATGCGGTGCTTAGTGCGTCGGCGGGCAAGCAGCTCCGCATCCGTGAGCGGACGACGAGCCGGACGTTCAGCGGCGCGTTCACGTTCGGCCTGAGCGCGCACTTGTTCGCGCGGCACGGGCTTCAATGCAGGTTTAAGAGCTTCCGCTTCTTCACTTTCGGCTGCGGCCGCAGGGAGCGGATCCGGTTCCTGACGCGGTTCAGGCATGACGAAAGGCGCCTGCGCAGCCGGAGCGCCTGCGGCCTCGGGCGCCAGAATCGCAGCAGCCTCCGGCGCAGAGACGATTTCGGCTGAAGCACCCAATTGGGGCTCATTTTTATCTGTCGTCGGCGCATGAATACCATACGGATCCCAGGGGGCTGCTTTGGGCGCAGTAGGCGCTGCGGCTTGGCGTTCCGGCGGCTGAGGCGCTTGAGGAGGAGCGCTTTGCTCCCCAGCGGTCTGAGCCGCAGGTTCAGCAAAGTCAAAGGGCGGAGGTTCCGTCGGCTGAGCGGACGGTGCCGTCTGCCCGCCCGTCTGCGTTCCCTCATTGAATCGTCCTAATGACGGCTCTGTTCTCGGTCCAAAGGTGGGTTCGGCATGCGGCGCGGCAGTGCCAGCCTCTTCCGGTGTTTGCATCGTCGCGAGCTTCACCCCTTCAGGGCGTTGATTTTTCCGGAAAGGATTAAAGAACGACATGGGAACGCCTCGAGCATTACAAGCAATAGAAACAGTATGAGCTTCACCGCTCGTCCTCTTCTATGACCGAAGACAATGGTGAAGCTCACAAAATTCTATCAGCGGTCCTGTCGGCCGCCCTGTCGTTCTAACTTTTCGATAAGAAGAAATTTCAGTGCCACGGCGCCTTTTCTTCGCAAGGTATCCCGTCGGTCATCGTGAAGCCCTCGAGACTGCCGCACTTCGTTTGAATACAGATAAAGCGCATAGCCTCGGTCGGCAATGCCCGAATGGCGCGCTTAGCAGCCGGCGCCACACGGAGCCAGTCGCCGGCGCGAAGCGCAATCACCTCGCCGTCAAGCCAGATTTCGCCCGCGCCGGAAAGGATCCCGTAGAGCTCTTCATTTTGCTGGTGCGCATGCACAAAGGGTACGGCAGCGCCGGCCGGCAATTGATTGACGGAAACTTCACAGCCGGTCAGTCCAAGCTCGTCATGGAGCTCCGTGCGGGCGTCGCCTGAGGCGTGAAAGAGCGTGTAGTTCTTCTTGTGGGAATTCATGATTTTTTTCCAATGGTGCAAGGGGAAAGGTCATTAACGAAGGGGAGACCCCTTAATAGTTCGATATCGAATTATTTATTTCGTTAAAAGCCGCTCTGAGGTTGGGAGCGGCTTCAAGCTTTATATTAGTTCGATATCGAACTTATGTCAACTGGAAAATGGCTTCTCCTCGAACCTGCGCTTCCTCGTGCAGACTCGTTGAGACTCGCGGAGCATCTTCAAGGACCCCGGACGCCGACGATCACCGGCGCAGTCCTTCCTTAGCAAAGACCTCAAGCGCTTCGCCGACCGTTACGAAGGATCCGAAAATAATGATGCGCACTGGCGCGGCCGGTTCATCCTCGGCTGAGAGGCGAGCCGCATAGAGCGCGTCGGCAATGGTCGCAAAGGACTCAATCGCACTCTCCTCTACGCCGCCCTCGAGCATCTTAGCCTTGAGTGCCTCGGCCGAGCCCCCTCGCGGACCGGGCAAGCCGGCAATCAACCAGCGATCGATTTCCGGCGCTGTCAGTCGGACCACCTGAGCACGATCCTTATCTTCGAGCATGCCGAAAACGGCCAAGGTTTTTTCTCCCGGCTTTCGGGAGGCATGAAGGTTTTCTGCCAAGACGCCCGCCGCCTGAGGGTTGTGTCCCACATCGAGGAGCGTCGTGCAGGGCTGGGTCGTAATCTCTTCAAAACGCGCCGTGATGCGTACCTGAGTGAGGCCGGCAGCGGCGGCGGCTTCCGTCACGGGAAGACGATTGAGGAGCGAAATAATCGCCGCCAGAGCGCCCGCCGCATTGCGGTATTGATTTTCGCCCTTGAGCGCAGGCCGCGGCAGCTGCCAGCTGAGTTCGCCCATGCAGAATTGGAACGAACCGTCAGGATGCTCCGTCACACTGAAATCGCGGTTGATGAGCAGAAGCTTCGCGCCGATTTCGGCAGCGTAGCCAACGAGCGTTGACGGCGGATTGGGGTCCGAGCAGATGGCCGGCCGCCCGGAGCGGTAGATATGCGCCTTCTCGAGGGCGATTGCTTCTCGAGTGTTCCCCAGAAATGCCGTATGGTCAATGCCGATCGCCGCCACAATGGAAACGTCCGGATCGACGGCATTCATGGCATCGAGCCGGCCGCCCAAGCCGATTTCGAGGATCACCACATCTGGATGCGCATTCTGAAAAAGTTTGAGCACCGCGAGGCCGGTGTATTCGAAGTAGGAGAGCGTCATGCCGCCTCGTGCGGACTCCACTTCGCCAAAGGCAGCGATGAGCGCCTCGTCCGAGACTTCCCGCCCATTGAGGAGCGCGCGTTCATTGAAGCGAATGAGGTGCGGCGACGTATGCATGGCCGTACGGAACCCTGCCTCGCGCCAAATGCGCTCCATGACGGCGCAGGTGGACCCTTTGCCGTTCGTGCCGGCAACCGTGACGACGGGACATTCAAACTTAATGCCCATGCGGGCGATCATCGTCTGCATGCGCTCGAGCCCCATATCGATGGGCTTATCGTGGAGCTTTTCAATGAAATCGAGCCATTGATCAAGCGAAGCGCCGGCAGCAGGCGCCTGATGCGGCGCAGAAACAGAGACTACGGGGATAGTCATAGCAGTGAAATCCAACTCATCGAAAAAACAATAAAGACACGGGCTGCGGATGCATGCCCGTGTCAAAGAAACTTACCGCATCGGCAGCCGTATCCCGCTTCAGCGAATATCTGACCTATTCAGAAACCCGTAAAAAAGCTGCGTCCGCCAAACGAACGGGCGGGAGATAAGCCCGACTCAAGGGATCAGCGAGCAGCGCCGCTGCAGACGATCAGCGTCAAATCCCGTTGATCGGCTGCTTCTTCATCAGAAGCTGCGTAATGACGGAAATCTGCGCACGCATATCGCGGCGGTCGACGATCTTATCCACCTGGCCGTGCTTCAACAGAAATTCGGAACGCTGGAAACCCTCTGGGAGCTTTTCACGCACGGTCTGCTCAATCACGCGGGGACCGGCAAAGCCGATGAGCGCCTTGGGTTCAGCAATGACCACGTCGCCAATAAAGGCAAAGGAAGCCGAGACGCCGCCCATCGTCGGATCTGTCAGCACAGTGATGAACGGAAGACCGTAATCCGCAAGACGGCGCGCAGCGTTGGTCGTCTTGGCCATCTGCATGAGGGAGAAAAGCCCTTCCTGCATGCGGGCTCCGCCGGAAGCGCAGAACACCACGAAGGGTGCGCGGCGGCGAATCGCTTCTTCCACGCCGAGCGCAAACCGTTCACCGACGACGCTGCCCATGGAGCCGCCCATGAAACCGAATTCAAAGGCCGCAGCCACCATCGGCTCACGACGAAGAAGACCCGACATCACGACAAGCGCATCTGTTTCGTGCGTCGAAGCTTCCGAAGCCGCATGGCGCGCCGGGTAGGGTTTGCTGTCGACAAAGTGCAGCGGATCCTTGGTGCGAATCTCCGCGCCGATTTCCACCGCCGTAGCGGGATCCAGAAAGGCATGCAGACGCACGCGGGCGCCCATGCGGAAGTGATACCCGCACTTTGGGCAAACGCGCAGACTCCGGTCAAGCTCCTCGGTATAGAGCGCCTGCTCGCAGCCCGGACACTTCGTCCATACGCCTTCCGGAATGGGGCTAGGCTTCTTCGGGGCTTCTTCGCGCTTGATTTTGGGGAGAATGTGATTGATCCAGCTCATCGACGTTTGCTCGAAACAGAAAACCGAAGCAAAAATTATACGAGGTGCAGACCTTCAAACACGCGTCACTGAGTGCCGCTTGAGGCTAGCACGTTTGGTCGACCATCCCGCGTTCGGATGCGCCTCCAAAAGTCTCAATCAAAAGACTTTGCCAAAAGGTCCTGACGAAAGCTGAGGCAAATGCGGATGCTCGGGATAGCCCACTCCGGTGAGATAGAGCCCAGCCGGACTGAAGGTGGGCGCGGCTGCATCACGAGATTTGGCAGCCAGCACTTCGGCAATCCACTCTGGCCTTTCCCGCCCCGTGCCCACATAAATAAGCGCGCCAACGATGTTTCGCACCATGTGCTGCAAAAAGGCATTGGCCGTAATGCGTACGCCCACCAATGCGCCGCGCCGCACGATCTTGAGTTCGCTGATCGTGCGCACCGGCGTTTTGGCTTGGCACTCTGACGCACGGAAACTCGTAAAGTCGTGCTCACCGATCAGCGCCGTCGCGCCCCTCTGCATGAGCGCCTCATCGAGCGGCCGAAACACCCACCCGGCTGACCCTTCAAAGAGCGGCGAACGGACGGGATCGTTCCAGATCCAATATTCGTAGGTGCGGGAACGCGCGGAAAACCGCGCATGAAACTTTTCGTCCACCTCGCGCATCCAACGCACGGCAACGCTCTCGGGCAGGATGGCATTGACGCCGCGGATCCATCCCGCCGAAGGTCGGCGAGCGACGGAGGTAAAACTCACCACTTGGTGAGTGGCGTGGACGCCGGTATCCGTTCGTCCGGCACAGATTACAGAGATCGGATGATCTGCAAACTGCGAAAGCGCTGCCTCAAGCGCCGCCTGAACGCTCGGGTGATCCGGCTGCACCTGCCAGCCATTGAAGGCGGTACCCCGATACTCAATCCCGAGCGCAAGCGTTTTCGGTTCGCTCTTGACCAAGGCCATCAGCGGGCACCAGCAGATTTGCCGTTAACCTCATCGAGGAGGCGCTGTGCGGCAGCACGCTGAACTTCTGAGCCTTCCTTTTTCACCTCCGCGAGCAGCTCGAGCGCCTCCTTCTTGGCGTCCAGACCAATGAAAGATTTCGCCAGATTGAGCTTGGCATCAATGGCTTCGAGACGCGCGCGCTCCTTCTCATTAGGCACTGGCGCTGCCGGCTGGGGCGCAGGCTGGGGGGGCCCGCAGCCGCCTTCACGGGTGCGGCAGCGGCTTCCGTCGGAATGGGTTCCGGCGCCAAAGGCGGCACATAGGCGGGCGTCTGTGCATCCAGGTTGAGGTCGACGCGCTTTAATTTTTCTGCGGTCATGCCTGCCGTCTGCTTGGCAGTTCGCTCTGAGCTTTCGCGCTCTTCGTCGGAAAGGGGCGGCAGCTCCTGATCGTTTTCATCAGCCTTCAGCCACGGCTGCTCCTCAACCTGCTTTTTCGCGGTGGCAGCAGCGGCTTC
>OAVS01000972.1_pt1 | contig 12480 bp, 10 predicted proteins | sample 1550601 | NCBI WGS metagenome assembly OAVS01 (sample SAMEA2580093, study PRJEB22360) | human gut metagenome | biome: human gut; feature: human-associated habitat; material: faeces | place: Denmark | collected 2008/2010
CCCCACTCATATTCTCATGCGGCAATGCGCGAACGTCGCGGCACCATCAGCTGATGAGCTCCTTGACCGCAGCGATCACGGCCTGCAGACTGGCCTTGGCGTCGCCGAACAACATCTGCGTGTTGCCTTCGAAGTACAGCTCGTTCTGGATGCCGGCATAGCCCATACCACGGCCACGCTTCATGACCACGACGTTCTGGGACTTGTCAACGTCGAGAATCGGCATACCGGAAACCGGGGTGCCAGGGCGACGGGCAGCCGGGTTGGTCACATCGTTGGCGCCCACAACCAAGGCCACGTTGGCCTGCGGGAACTGCGGGTTAATCTCATCGAGATCCACGAGCTCTTCGTAAGGCACGTTGGCTTCAGCCAGCAGCACGTTCATGTGGCCGGGCATACGGCCTGCGACCGGGTGAATGGCGTAGGAGACTTCCACGCCGTGGCCCTTGAGCAGTTCGCCGAGGTCGGCGAGCTCGCGCTGGGCCTGGGCCTGAGCCAAGCCGAAGCCGGGTACGAAGATGACCTTCTGCGCGTAAACAAGCTGAACAGCCAGATCGTCGGCAGTGGTTTCCTTCATGGTGCCTTCCGGACCGTCGCCAGCAGCGGCGGCGTCAGCACCACCACCAAAACCACCCGCCCGGTCCAGCCCGCCGAAGCCACCGGCCAAGACGGAGAGCAGCGGACGGTTCATGGCCTGAGCCATGAGGATGGACAGGGTCACACCTGCGGAACCGACGAGTGCGCCGGCCACGATCAGGGCGACATTGTCAATCGCCAGACCGGACATGGCCACAGCCGTACCGGTGCAGGCGTTGAGCACAGAGATGACGACGGGCATATCGGCGCCGCCGATTGGAATCACGAAGACCAAGCCGTAGCACAGGGCGAACACGGTGGTCAGAATCGACCACAGCAGACGCTGTTCGGGCTGGACGCACAGCATGACCAGCGAGGCGACAGATAGCACGGCGAACAGAATGTTCCATACGCCCTTGCCCGGCAGGTTCAGCTTCTTGACCCACTTGATGCCCTGTAGCTTGCCGGCAGCGATGAGCGAGCCGGTGAAGGTCACAGAACCGATGAGAATGCCTAGGCCAGCGGTGATGAGCACCACGATGTCCGGAGTGCCTTCCTTGGTCAGGATGTCGTTCAGGGCCACGAGCGCGGCGGCGCCACCACCCACGGTGTTGAACACGGAGACCAGCTGCGGCATGTCGGTCATCTTCACCTTCTTGGCAGAGACGACACCGGCCACGGCACCGATCAGGATGCCGACGACCAGCACCACCACGGCCACGACGTTCACGAAGCCCTTGGCGAAGAGCACGATGAATGCCATGAGCACGGCCACGACCATGCCGAACGCGGAGATTTGGTTACCCTTTCGGGCGGTCTTCGGCGAGTTCATGAAATGCAGACCGACCACGAACAGGACGGCGGAGAACAGGTAGACGAACCATGCGACGATGTCGATGGCTCCAACGGTTGCGGAGGTCATTACTTCGACTCCCCCTTCTTCTCGTTCTTGCTGGACTTGAACATCTCAAGCATGCGGTCAGTGACCACATAACCGCCGACGACGTTCATGGTGCCGAGCACTGCGGCCAGGAAGATGAACACGTAAGCCAGCGGGGTGTTGGCCTCGGCGGCCACAATCACCACACCGACAATGACGATGCCGTGGATGGAGTTTGCGCCGGACATCAACGGCGTGTGCAGGGTGGCGGGCACCTTGCCGATGACCTCGATACCGATAAGCAGCGCGAGGACGAACAGGGTAATGGAAACAACGAGAGTAGGCATAATATTCCTTCTTCCTTACTTCTCGGACTGCTCGGACTCGGCGGCAGCAGCCGGAGCCCCTGCGCGACCGGCGACCACCAGTGCGTCGTCGAGCTCTTCGGTAAGATCCTGGCCGAGCTTGCCGTCACGCACGAAGTGCACGAGTATGTCAGCCACGTTACGTGAAAGCAGGTTGGACGCGGTGGTGGCCACACCGGAGGCCAGGTACGGGGCGCCAATCAGCTTGACGCCACCCTCGGTGACCTGTTCGCCTACGGCGGACCCCTCGACGTTGCCACCAAGATCAGAAGCGGCACAGTCCACAATCACGGCACCGCGCTTGAGGCCGTTGACACCGGCCGCAGTGAGCAGCACCGGAGGCTTGCGGCCCGGAACCTTGGCGGTGGTGATGATGATGTCGAAGCCAGCGGCCTTCTCATCGACAGCCGCCTGCTGCTGGGCCTGCTCTTCGGGGGTCAGTGCACGAGCGTAACCACCCTCGTCCTGGCCCTTGGAAAAGTCAAGTCCCAGATCAAGGAACTTGGCGCCCAGGGATTCGACCTCACCTTGAGAAGCGGGACGCACGTCGTATGCAGTGACGACCGCACCAAGGCGCTTCAATGTACCGATGGCCTGCAGACCGGCGATACCTGCACCGAGCACCAGAGCCTTGGCCGGGCGAATCGTGCCGGCAGCAGTGGTCATCATCGGCAGGAATGCACCATAGGCATCGGCGGCGGTGATAGCGGCCTTGTATCCCATGACGGAGTTCTGCGAGGTCATCTCATCCATGGACTGGGCGCTGGAAAGCTTGCGGGGCAGCTTCTCGATGGCGATACCAACCAGACCGGCCTGCTCGAGTGCGGCCACGTAATCGGCGTCGGTAAAGGAACCGAGCATACCAATCACCCACTGGCCTGCCTTGAGCTTGCTCACGATATCGGTGGACGGACGGTCCACGAAACCGAGCGCGTCGGCTTGAGCGAGCACTTCGTCACGGCTGGTCACCTTTGCGCCGGCCTTTTCGTAATCCTCATCGGTGTATTCGGCGGCAATGCCGGCACCGGCCTCAATAATCGAGGAGACTCCACTCCTCTTCAGCCGGGTGACGATATCCGGCGTCAACGCGACGCGGGATTCCGTTTCAGACGTTTCATTCAAAACGCCGAACACCACGGTGGCTTCTGGGTTTTGCGCCATGAGAGCCCTTTCTTGTTCTACTTTGAATGGACATGGTTATCCGAGGCGCAATTGTAGCCGAAGAGTGAAGGATATGGGCGATTCGACTCGTTAGGCGGAACAATCGGGGCAAAAGACCCGCATTTTTCGTCTTCGCATCCCTGCTGCGTCAACTCGATTGGATGACATCTAGGCAGTAGTCGAACGATCTCCAACCACTATCGGCAGTCTGTTACCCAACAATCAGAGCGTCAGTGTCCATCCACCACATAGAACCTCCCAAAACCTACGGTTGCGTAGGCTTTTCCTACGGTTGCGTAAGGTGACGAGTTCGATGTGAACGATTACAATCTAAGGTTTGAGAGCGTTCGGTTTATGCTCGAACGGCACTGAAAGGTTTACAGGAGCAAGAGTTGTCGGTTATCAATTCCTTTACGCAGCACACCATCAATCTGACCCGCAAGGCACTCAGGTTGGGATCCGACTTCGTTCACCCGGTTCACGACGACACTCCGGACGAGCCCGATTATCTGTCCAATGCCGATGTGCCGCAGGAAGCCAACATCGAACTGCCACACAGCGACGATTGGGATGACGGCCATCTGACCGTCACCGACATCGACCCGGAAACCGGACTGCTCACCACGTCCACTGCCGGCAATCCGCCTCTGGACGACGGCACGTCCATCTACGACCTGTATGCGGATCGCGCCAAGCGCATGGGTGACGAACCGCTGTATACCTACAAGTCCGACAACGAATGGGTGACCGTCACCGCCAATGAGTTCCTCGCCGAAGTGCGTGCCGTGGCCAAGGGCCTGCTGCACTACGGCATCAAGAAGGGCGACGGCGTGGCGTTCATGTGCCGCACCTCCTATGACTGGGATCTGACCGATGCGGCCATCATGGCCTGCGGCGGCGTGCTGGCCACCATCTACGACACCGACTCGGCCGAACAGATCCGCAATATCGTCAACAATTCTGACGCGCGTCTGCTCATCGTGCAGGATTCCGCCATGCGAGAGAAGGCGGAAGGCGCCGTGGAGGAATGCCCCTCACTCGAGCGCATCCTATGCATCGAGACCGGCGCTCTTGATGAGATCAAGGCCTATGGTGCCGGCATCTCGGACGAGGAACTGGATAAGCGCATTGATTCGGTCAAGAAAACCGATCTGTGCTCCATTGTGTACACCTCTGGTTCCACCGCCGCGCCGAAGGGCGTGGAGATGACCCACGAGCACTACTGCCAGACCGCGCTGAACCTGCCGGACTACATGCCCGAGCTGCTGCACAACAAGAAGAACACCATCCTGCTGTTCCTGCCGCAGGCCCACTCCTTTGCCCGCGCCATCAATTACATCGTCGTGGCCTCGAATATGCATATCTACATCGCCGCCGGCATCAAGACGCTGATTAGTGATTTGCAGGTGGCTAAGCCGTCCATCATGATTGTGGTGCCGCGTGTGCTGGAGAAGGTGTACAACGCCGCCTCCCAGAAGGCCGGCCATGGCCCCAAGGGCGTGGTGTTCGCCTCCGCCGTGGTGGCTGCCCAGAACTACATGAAGGAAATCTCCGCCAACGGCAAGGCCAGTGCATTGACCCGTGCCCGCCGCGCGGCCTTCGATCCGATTGTCTACTCCTCACTGCGTGAGGTGCTGGGTGGACGCATGAAGTGGATTGTGGCCGGCGGCGCGCCGCTTGATCCTGAACTGCTTGCGTTCTTCCGCGGCGCAAGCGTGCCCGTCTACGAGGGCTATGGTCTGACCGAAACCACCGCACCATGCGCGTTCAACCCGCTGGGAACCCCGTTCCACGCCGGGTCCGTGGGCGTCGCGTTCCCCGGCTTCTCGCTGCGTATTGCCGAGGACGGCGAGATCCAGGTCAAGGGTCGCGCCGTGTTCCCGCGTTATCACAAGAACGATGAGGCCACCGAGCTGTCGTTCACCGAAGATGGCTGGTATGCCACCGGAGATTTAGGCCGTATCGACAACGATGGCTTCCTGTACATTACCGGCCGCAAGAAGGATCTCATCATCACCGCAGGTGGCAAGAATGTGGCGCCGGGTCCGATTGAAGAGGCCATTCAGCGTTGCGAGTTCGTGTCCCAGGCACTGGTGCTGGGCGACAAGCGTCCGTTCATCTCCGCGCTGATTACGCTGGACGAGGAGTCTTTGCGTCCTTGGCTGGCCGCCAAGGGATTGGACGAGAACATGTCTCTGGAGGACGCCTCTCAGAACGCCGCCGTACGCGCTGAGGTCCAGAAGTGGATCGATCAGGCCAACGAAGGCGTTTCCCGCGCCGAATCCGTGCGTAAGTTCATCATCCTGCCTGAGGAGTTCACACAGGAGAACGGCCTGATGACCGCCTCCATGAAGGTCATCCGCCCCAAGGTCATCAAGCGCTACTCCACCCTCCTCAACACCCAGATGTACACCAAGAAGAAGTAAGCAGGGCTTGAGTACAGCAAAAGGGAGATTCCATTGGAATCTCCCTTTGTTATAACCGGCCGAAGGCCGATTCCTAGAAGCCGAGGCGTTCTAGTTGCTTGGGGTCGGACTGCCAGCCTTTGGCGACCTTGACGTGGAGGTCGAGCTTGGCTTTTTGACCGACGATGCGGTTGACCGGGGTGCGCAGCTTCTTTTTGACGTAGGTGAGGTTCGAGGCGCCCTTGCCGATGATGATCGGCTTCTGGGAGTCGCGCTCCACATAAATGGACACATTGACCTGAGCCTTGCCATCGTAGCCCTGACCGGTCTCGTTGTCTTCCGGATAGTCGATGGAATCGACCACCACGGCCAGGGAATGCGGCAACTCGTCATCCAGCGTCTCCAGGAACGCGCCTCGCACGAGTTCGGCGATGGTGTCCTCGGGACGCTCCTCGCTGATCTGGTCGTCCGGATACATCTGCGGTCCCTCGGGCGTGTGGTCGATGAGCACGTTGCGCACTTCGGCCAGATTGTCATGCTTCAGGGCGCTCACCGGCACGATGTCCGCAAAGTCGGCGAACTCGTTGATCTCGATAAGCTTGTTGATGAGCTGCTGACGGCCGAGTTCATCAATCTTGGTGACGATGGCGATCAGCGGGATGCGCCACGCGAACGAGCCGTCCTCTCGCTTGGTGGCAAAGTCGGTACGCAGACGGGACAAAATACGCTTGTCACCAGGGCCAATTTCCTGATCAGCCGGCAACAAGAACGCCACCACGTCCACGTCAGACAGCGACTCCTCCACCACATCGTTCAGACGCTGGCCGAGCAGCGTGCGCGGACGGTGAATGCCCGGCGTATCCACGAGTACAAGCTGTGCATTATCAGTGGTCAGAATGCCGCGAATGGCTTTACGCGTGGTCTCCGGTCGGGAGGAGGCGATGGCAATCTGCTTGCCGATCAGAGCATTAATCAGCGTAGACTTGCCAACGTTCGGTCGGCCGACCACAGCCACAAAGCCAGAGCGGTACGGCACTTCCTGCCTCACTGACTCGCTGGCAGCGGCGGCATCGCCATCGTTTGAGATGTTTTGGTCGTCCATATCACTCCTTGTCGGCAGTTTCATCGCTCTCAGCGGTCTCACCGCCGGCTTCTTCATTGGTCTTGCCATCTTCCTTGCTGCCCTCGACGTGGGCCGGCTCAACCACAATGGTGGAGACCTTCTTACGGCGTCCGGCCGAATCCACGGCAGTCAGACGCAGGCCGCGGGTCACAGCGGAAGCCCCCACAATCGGCACACGACCAAGAATCTTGGTCAGCAAACCGTACACGGTATCCACGTCGTCCTCATCAATGTCGATCTCAAAGATCTCTTCCAAATCGGCAATCGGCGTTCGCGCAGGCATCTTCCACTTGTTCTCACCGATTTTCTCCGGTTCGGTGTGCTGCGTACGGTCGTGCTCATCCTCAAGTTCACCGACAATCTGTTCGATGGCATCCTCGATGGTGACCATGCCGGCGATGCCGCCATATTCGTCGACCACCACTGCCACATGCTGACGGGAACGCTGCATCTCATGGAACAAGTCGTCCACCGGCTTGGATTCAGGTACCAGCATCGGCTGGCGAACGATGGACTCCACATCACGTTCCATAGCGGCCGGGTTGAAGGCCGTGGCGCGTACCGCATCCTTCAAATAGGCCACACCAATCAGATCGTCCACGTCCTCTCCGATCACCGGAACGCGGGAGAATCCGGAGCGGGAGAACAGTTTCAGAGCAGAAGCAAGCGTGGTATCCCGCTCCATGCAAATCATGTCGGTACGAGGCACCATGATTTCGCGGGTCAAGGTATCCGACAAAGTGAGCACATTGCGGAGCATCTCGGAGACTTCCGGATCGAAATCGTTGGATTCCACCAAGCGATCAATCGCAGCCTTGCCCTGTTCAAGCTGAATCTTCTCCAGCTCCTCGTCATCGGACAAGCTGGAATCCTTGGAACGACGACCAGGGCCTTTGACTGAAGACTTGTCGCCGCCAATGCGAGCGAACGGCGTGAGCTTGCAGCCAAGGTCCACAATGCGCGAGTGGGCAATCATGATGTCGACCGGTTTGGTCATGCCGGCGGTACGCGGGCGCACCAGTACGGAGACCACGGCCACGATAATCGCGAACAGGAAACCGGCGAGCAGACCAACCCACAGCTCGGCGCCCCATAGAGCCGCAATCGAGGAGACGAGTACACCATCGAGCACATTGCAGGCGATGCGGAAGAACGCGCAACTGCCGGCCGTGGCATACCGGTCGGCGATGAGACGCTGAACGCGATGAATCTTGTCGATTTTCTTCATCTTGATGAACTGGCTCGACTCGGAGTCAGTCTGCACCTCAAGAATGAGGTTGTTCAAGCTGGCTCGTGTCACGCGTGCCACGGCACCTTCCGCAGCGGCCATGGTCAACGAGAACCAGACGAACAGTGCCGCCACCACAACGAGGATGACGGTAATAACGATCAAGGTGGTACTGGAATACTCCATAATGGTTTCTGGTGTCCTTGTGTTTTATTTCCTGGAATCGAGGTCACGGCCCTTGCCGTGCGCGGCATCGTAAAGAGCCAGCGCATCGGGAGTGCCAGATGGAAGAGTGGCCTGCATGTTTGCATCGCCTCGCAGGGCAAAAAAAGTCAATAGCAACTGCCGCTGCAGTCCGAACATCTGTCGTTCCTGTTCAGGAGTCACATGGTCATAGCCAAGCAGATGCAAAATACCGTGGATGGTGAGCAGCAGCATTTCCTGCATGGTGCTATGACCGGCTGCGGCGGCCTGTTGGGCGGCCACCCACGGGCAGATGACAATGTCGCCGAGCACGCCTTCCATCACGGTTTTGCCGTCGCCGGGGCGCAGCTCATCCATGGGAAAACTCATCACGTCGGTCGGCCCTTCAAGACTCATCCAACGCATATGCAGTTCGGCGATGGGATCGGGGTCCACGAACATGATGGTCAGATCGGATTGTGTGCTGACACGCATCTGATCAAGCACCCAAATACCCAGGTCGGAGAACACCTTGGGATCGATGACCCACTGGGTTTCATTAGTGACATCAACGCTCATCGGTTGTCTCGCTTCGATTCATGGATTGCTTATCGTTGCCGTTATCCGCTTCCTGACGGTGTTTGCGTCCACGCAGCCTGCGCTCAATGTCGCGATGATCGCCGGCGATGGCATCATAGTGATCGTAAGCGGCCACGATCTGTCCAACAAGCTGGTGACGCACCACATCATCGGTTCCCAGATGAACAAATGCGATGTCTCCGATGCCCTCCAGAATCCGCTCAATAGTGGCCAGACCCGAACGAGGCACCGCCAAATCAACCTGGGAGATATCACCGGTGATGACCATCGTGGTGTTGAAGCCCAATCGGGTCAGAAACATCTTCATCTGCTGTTCGGTGGTATTTTGCGCCTCATCGAGAATCACGAACGCATCGTTCAGGGTACGACCACGCATATACGCCAGAGGAGCCACTTCGATGGTGCCGTCATCCATATACCGCTTGAGCTGGTCGGCTCCAAGCATATCGCCGAGCGCATCATAGAGCGGTCGCAGGTATGGGTCGACCTTGTCGTTGAGCGTGCCGGGCAGGAAACCGAGGTTTTCGCCGGCTTCCACGGCCGGACGGGTGAGAATGATGCGACGAATCTGCTTGTCCTGAAAAGCACGCACTGCTTTCGCCACGGCCAGATAGGTCTTACCGGTACCTGCAGGGCCAATGCCAAAAGTGATGGTATGCGATTCAATCGCATTGACGTAGGCCACTTGGCCAGCGGTTTTGGCACGAACCGGCACACCTGCGGCAAACGTGATCACACCGGGAACCGAAGGCTTGCGGTACAACGGGTCATGCGTGCCCGAGCCACGCGAATGGCCACGATCGGCCGCAGTGGCCGATTGCACGAATTTGTCATGTGCCGGTCCATGACCGGGGTGCTCAAGTCGAACGCGATTTTTCAGCACATTCTGATCGAGCATACGCCTCACGGTATCGGCGTCCATGGGAGCGGTGTAAGCGGCTTGGATAATGGTGTTAACCAGATCCTCGGCTTGTGCCGCCTGAGCCTCGGTCTGCTTAGACCGCGAGACAATTGCCACGCGGTTGCCTCGCATGATAATCGTCAGCTCAGGGAAAGCGCGCTCAACCTCACGAAGAACCTCGTCAACCGGGCCAAGCACGGCCACGGGATCGAGCTGAGGTGGAATGGTGATGGTGCGTGTAGTCGTTGCCACGAAGCGGAAATTCTCCTACTACTCGTCGAGCTTTTCGCCAGTCATCACGTGCGCATGCACGTGGAACACGGTCTGACCCGCATCAAGACCTGTGTTGAATACCAAACGGTACGCGCCATGGAATTCATGATCGGCAATGCCTTGGGCGACCGAAACGATATGAGCCAGCTCGGCCGGATCTGCGGCAGCAAGTTCAGCAACGTTGGCATAATGCTTCTTCGGCACTACCAGCACATGCACTTTGGCTTTGGGATCGATGTCGTTGAATGCGTAGGTCGTCTCGTCCTCGTACACCTTGCTGCTGGGAATCTGCCCTGCGATGATCTTGCAGAACAGGCAATCGTCGGATTCGCTCATCATGCTCCTTGGTTTACTGTGTTGCTATGCACCAGCTTAGCGCGGGGACGTTACTCTGCATTGCATGAATCGGCTTTCAGCCAATACAGCGTCCGCAGAGGCATTCGCCGCTACTCATACCGGCCAAGCGCGCGTGACAGCAGCGAAAGGGCCACGGGCCCTGCAGTGGCTGCCCTGAGAATATTGCTGCCCAACACGCAGCTCACCGCCCCGGCCTTGGTGAAGTCAGCCACTTCCTGTTCGCTGATGCCACCTTCCGGACCGACCACCACGCTTACCGTGCGCGGCTTGCCGTCCGACAACGTACGTTCCACCAGCTGTGCGACTTTGGCCTCCACACCAGTCCAGGTATCGGTGGCATCCTGATGCAGCACGATGACCAAGTCACCGTGCACGCATGCCCTGCGGCATATCGCTACGACCTCTTTGCTGTTTGCACATGCTTCCAGCTGCGGCTTGTACGCGCGCCTCGCCTGCTCGGTAGCGGCGTCCAGCACCGCGTTCCACTTCTTATCCGTGCGCCCGGCCTTCCATTTGGCGATGGATCGATCCGCCTGCCATGGCACCACTTGGTCGACGCCGATTTGCGTGGCCATATCAACGGCCTGTTCATCATGCCCGGTCTTTGCCAACGCCTGAATCAATGCAAGACGTGTCAACGGTTCAGGCTCACGGCCAACGGTGACCACTTCGGCAAGACCCGCTTCAGGATCCGCCATCACGGCGTGGATACGCAGTCCCCTACCATCGGAGAGCTGGAGGCTGTCTCCCGCCTTAAGCCTCATGGCCTGCACGGCATGGCGTTTGATATGAGCGGGGAGGGTCAGTTTCCACCCGGTATGCAGCTCGTCACTGTTCACCGGTACGTCATCGACCTGCGGGTTGAAGAGAAAAAGGGCATCGGTCATGGTTTTTAGGCTACACGCGACACGCGCGGCACACACCCGAATTGCATACCTGTGATTTGATGCTAAGCTTATCTCTCGTTGTCTCAACGACACCTGCCCGGGTGGCGGAATGGTAGACGCGCTAGCTTGAGGTGCTAGTGCCTATTTTATACGGGCGTACGGGTTCAAGTCCCGTCTCGGGCACAGATAAACCCCTTGCATTGCAAGGGGTTTTTCGTTATCTGCTCACACGAAAGGCCACCATGCAGTTCATCACGTTGGATACCGTTGACGATCCGCGCGTTGAGGCATATGTGAGCCTCACCGAAATGCAGCTGCGTAATCGGCTCGAGCCCGCCAAAGGCGTGTTCATCGCCGAATCCCCCAAGGTCATTGACCGTGCTCTGGCAGCCGGCCGTGAGCCGCTCTCTTTGTTGGTCGAAGAACCTTGGTTGGAAGGCATGACGGAGACTTTCGACTTCATCGATGACCGCTGGGGTGCCGATATCCCCGTCTATGTGGCCTCTCCCGAACAGCTCAAACGACTGACCGGCTACCGTTTGCATCGTGGAGCTCTGTGCGCCATGCGCCGCTGGCCGCTACCCTCCGTGGCCGAGGTCTGTAAGGATGCTCGTCGCGTAGCTGTGATGGAGAATATTGTGGATCACACCAATGTGGGTGCGCTGATGCGTTCCGCGGCCGCGCTCGATGTGGATGCCGTGCTGGTCACGCCCTCTTGCGGTGATCCGCTCTACCGCCGCGCCGCCCGCGTATCGATGGGCACGGTATTTCAGATTCCTTGGACCCGTATCACCGGACGCAATGAAGACGGCACCGAGAACAAACATTACTGGCCATTCCAAGGCATCGACGAATTGAAGTCGCTGGGCTTCACCACTGTGGCGATGGCACTTGAGGATCGCTCGATCTCGCTGGACGAACTGACCAGACGCCTGCACGCCCCGGCCGAAGATCCGACGCATATCGAAAAACTGGCATTGATTTTCGGCACCGAAGGCGATGGGCTGTCCCACCACACCATCGCTCGCGCCGACCTGACCGTTAAGATTCCCATGAGCCATGGAGTCGACAGTCTCAACGTAGCCGCATCCAGCGCAGTGGCATTCTATGCCACGAGGTAGCTTTCTTCATTTTTTATCGGCTCGATTCGCCAAACCACCAGCAAATCCCATAACTGTTCATCGCAAGTTCACGGCACGCGGGAGCGAAAGCCTTGCGTGTTCGATTTTTTCTGCAATTATTAACTATGTAGACCGAATGCAATGAAGCATCCGGCAAGCAGTGCGGTGTCAAAAGACGCTCGGTAACAGAGAGGACAGTTACGATGGCCAAGAATCCTAAGATTCTGTCGATAGTGCTTGCAGGCGGCGAGGGGACCCGTCTGATGCCGTTAACCCGCGATCGCGCGAAGCCCGCCGTTCCTTTCGGCGGCGTATATCGTTTGATCGACTTCCCGTTGAGCAATCTGGTTAATTCCGGATACCGTCAGGTCGTGGTGCTCACCCAGTACAAGTCTCATTCGCTTGACCGCCATATCTCCC
>OAVS01001011.1_pt1 | contig 11873 bp, 7 predicted proteins | sample 1550601 | NCBI WGS metagenome assembly OAVS01 (sample SAMEA2580093, study PRJEB22360) | human gut metagenome | biome: human gut; feature: human-associated habitat; material: faeces | place: Denmark | collected 2008/2010
GGAGCACTTGTGGCGCTTATTTGTCTTGGAAAAGACAAATAGCCCTTCGTTACCAGTAACTGGATAACTGAAAGGCCATTTCATCATGTTTTTTATCCTTTTGAGATGAGCCCGACGGTTCTACTCGTTTGGCTATCTGTTTATATTATAGGGTTTATATCATATATCGTCAAATACGGATAAACAAGTTTATATTAAACAACTTTATATGGCTATTATTTACCATGAGGCAGCGAGTCAATCGTTGCCTCTTTTGGTATATTTTTATCTAATACATATCAAATCTTAATTATCTATAAAATAAATGCGTATAATTCATTTACAATTCACTAAAAATGATGTAATATTTTAAATATATTTTAAAAGTGTTAGAAAAAAGTTTCTTTATTATGAGAGTGTATATCTGTCTTTTACCGTATATAAAGGCTAATAAATCAACTCATAGATATATATTCAAGTATGAAGGAGCTTTCACAAATGTGATTGTATTGTAAGTGAAATATTGATTGAGGTATAAGAGGATGAAAGGTAGTAATAAGATTTTATTGTCTGCTGTTATGATGACCTTATTGTCATCTACGATGGCTATGCCTGTTACATGGGCTGCAGCAGGTATTAATTCTGATGGACGTATTTTTGCAACTACTGCTGATAGTAAATTTGAAAGTACAGGTAATACGACTGCAAATGGTGTAGTCGCATCTGATGGTGGTCAAGTTACAATTGGCTCTTTGGATACTCCTGATGCATCTCAATTGCCTAAACGCTATCGTCAACCAGCTTTCATTACAGGCATGCTAAATAACAGTTCCATTCAAGTGGATGGCGGGGTTATGGACGTGACTACTGCACCATGGAAGTCTCCATATCCAGTAGCGTTTGCATATAATAGTAAAATTAATCTCGGCATTGATGATGCGGGTACTGTAAAACACAAAGTGTTTAATATGCAAGGTGATGTGCTGGTATCTGATAAAATGATGCCTCCTCATCAAGAACAGCAACCATCTGTGATTAATATCGGTCTCGGTCGTGCACATAACAGTCCTAACCAGTTCTCCGGTAAAGCTGTGAACACCTTAGAGGATAAAGGTGGCGAAATCAACATGACCTTTGATGGTGGCATGTGGAGCCATGATAGCATGGGCGGCTTGGAATCTTTCAAAATTGATGGTAAAACAGAACGTAGTAGTATTAACAACCTCACAGGTACTCGTACGCGCGAAGGTTTCAGCCGTATTTCCCAAGATTCTCGCAGCGACATTCATGTAAATAAATTGGACGGTCATATTAATGTTATTTATGACATGACTAGTGGTACTGGCTTAAATTATGCTAAACCAGGTTCTAAGAAAGACGGCCTTGATCCGGCTGACATCGAGGGCGGTAACTTCATCGTAAAATCCGCTGTAGCTGGCTCTGGCGTACATGGCTATGTAACAGGTGATAATCTTGATACTTCTTCTGAAAGCAATGTAAACAAGATTTTAGATAACTTAGCCCACAAATTCTATTATGAAAACTATGTAAACGGTGAAAGAAATCTTTCTGGTACTGTATCCATCGCTTCTAAAGGCATCGTGTCTAGTTACAAAAAAGCGTTGACTACAGATCAAAAAGAAGGGGATATTACTTGGAAAGATGGTAATGGCCAAGGCTCCTATGTGGTGCCAGAACCAAAACCAACACCAACACCAACTCCAGACCCTAAACCAGTTACACCTGTAACTCCAGATCCTAAACCAGTTACGCCAGTAACTCCAGAACCTAAGCCAGTTACGCCTGTAACTCCAGATCCAAAACCAGTTACGCCAGTAACTCCGGATCCAAAACCAGTTACACCAGTGACTCCAGATCCTAAACCAGTTACACCAGTGACTCCGGATCCAAAACCAGTTACACCAGTGACTCCAGATCCAAAACCAGTTACACCAGTAACTCCAGACCCTAAACCGGTTACACCTGTAACACCAGCACCTAAACCAGTAAATCCTAATCCTGTTATTCGTGGTGCTTATGATACACCTCATATGCGTGGTATTCGTTCTGCTGTAGTAGGAAATATCAACGCTTGGCGTACATTAGCTGACGATATGTATCGTCCTCGTGTATTGCAACAAGGTGAACCAACTGGTATTTGGGCTCGCATCGGTGGCGGTAAATACAGCTACTCTGGCAGCGGTATCGACACAGCTACAGATTATACACGCATTCAAGGCGGTTATGATGCTAAAATCAGCCGTGGTTGGACTGTAGGTGGTCAAGTATCCTATCTTCGTGGTTCTGAAGACTATGTATTTGATGGTTCCGGCAAGGTGAAATCCTTCTCCGTTGGTGCATATGGTTTGAAAGACCTTGGCAAAGATCAATATGTACATGTAGAAACTCAAGTAGGTCGCGTATCTAATGACTTCACAGCTCGGAATGAAATCGGTGAAGCTATGTCTGGTGATACAAAATCCAATGCGTATAGCATCGGTGTTCGCTATGGTAAAACATTGAAATATGCTAATGGTTTCTATGTAGAACCACAAGCACAATTGAACTTTACACACTTCGGTGGTCGTAACTTTACTGTAGATAATGTATCTGTTAACCAATCTAGTGTAAACAGCACTTCTGGTAAAATCGGCCTTGAATTGGGTAAACAATTTGGCAATGGTAACCTTTATACACGTTTTGCTGCAGGCCATGCTTTCACAGGCAATGTAAAAACTGCATTCGCTAGCGGTAGTGTTGTGAAATTAACAGAGCAAGATCTCAAAGGCACTTGGACTGAACTTGCCTTCGGCGGCCGTTATGGCTTCAATAGCAACAATAGTGTATTTGCTGACGTTGCCACAGGTTTGTCTGGTGACCTCCAAGCAGACTGGGGTGTGAATGCAGGATTTACGCATAAGTTCTAAGTGTAGATTTATTAAATAATCTTTTTGTACAATAGCTAACATATATAGCCTCCTAATAGTAGAGTCATGACTTTATTATTAGGAGGCTTTTATTGTATGGAGCATAGAACTAACTATATAGCCACCTATGCATTTTTCTTCTAACCTTAATGAAAAACTATATAGACGAAATACGATATATCGTGTAGAATCATTATTGATTGAAGCACACTGTATTAATAAATTTACCATGCTTAGTATGGGGGTCTCTATGGGGATAAAAGTTCCTCAAGAGATAATATCTATTACATGATAAATGAAGTAGCTCTGGGGAGGGCACTTCGAGAGAGGAGACTTATGAAACTAATTAAATTATTACCAGTTATGGCAATTGCTTCTGTATGTGTTGCTGGCCAAGTACATGCGGCACAAGATCCTTTGATGATGCCTGAACAACCTGCAGCTCCTTTGACTGCAGAACAACAAGAAATCTCTCTTGCTGTACCTAGCGAAGAGGTAAAAGCTATAGTATCTGAATTTGCAGCATTCCAATTGGGTATGAGCAATGCTTTAATCCAAGACGACAATCGCGTAATGTCTGGTCAACAACGTTATACTAATAACGTGTTGTACTACATGAATGTTCGTCGTGACTGGTACATTACAAGCCATCGCTATAAAAAAGATAGCTATGCTCGCGTAGCATTAGATCGCTTGTACTTAGATTACAAAGAATTTTTCACAAACCACACAACTGTGTCTGACATGAACAAAGCTGAATATGAAAACCAAATTTTGGCAATTCTTGAAAAGAATACAGCTAACATGTCTAATGATGAATTGCGTTTCTACATGAACGAAATGGTAATCTACAGCTTGAAAGAAGCTATGCGTGACGGTAATAACCGCGTTAAACGCATCCGCTAATCGGTATATACAACTATATATCTATGAAAGAGGTAACGGCATAGGACGTTGCCTCTTTTGTTTTCAAAACAAATGCCCTCGTAGGAACAAATTCTACGGGGGTTTGTTTATTAATTAATTATATTATCTGATTTATTCTTTATGAATTATTATTTATGTTATTTACATATTTTTTCGATGGCAGTATAATCTACTTGTAGAATTATGAGGAAAGTATGAAGGATAAGTGTTTTGTAGTGTAACAAGGGAGGCGTATGATTATGAATCACGCAAAGAAACTACAATTATTAGCAGTACTCGGAGTTTTGACCATATCTTCTGCTAGCTTGGTACAGGCTGCAGATATTCCTGTTGTTTCTAGTGGTGGTGCCACTTATAACATTGGTTTACAAGGCTGGTCATCTTTCACTAACTCAGATAATGTACATCTTGGCGGTCAAACTGGGGCGGCTAATAGCGATCCCTATGCCCATGTAGGGGATCCAAATGCAAAGGGTAATAATATTGCCATCGGTCGTCTTGCCTTGAATGGTTCTCAAGGTGGTGGTAACGTAGCGCTCAGTTCTAAGACATTTGTAGGCGGTAAAGGTGATTATAACTTCTTAGGTAACTTTGCAGCAGGTTATAATTCAACCATTTCTGATACGATTGCTATAGGCTACTTTACAGGTTCCTACTCTCAAGGTAATAAAAATGTATGGCTCCCGCTAGTAAGGGTAACAATACAGTATTAATCGGTTCTAACTCCACTGTAAATGGTAATTTTAACTATGGCATGGGTCATGGTGTTATCTTTAAAGGCGATAAGAACTCCGCTATTGGCGCATATAACAAAATTGAAGGTAACCAATCTGGTGCCTTTGGTGTAGGTACGTATAATGTGGATACTGTTAAGGGCGATAATTCCTACAGTGTTGGTAACAAGAACCAAGTGAGTGCTAATAATACATTCGTAGTTGGTAATAATGTGAAAACATCTCTAGACAATGCAGTTGTATTAGGTAATAATTCTACTGCTGAAAGTAGTGATGTAGTGAGCACTCCTAGTTATACCTACAATAATGGTGTTACTGAAAGCTTCGCCGGTACTGCTCCTGTGTCTACTGTATCTGTTGGTGCAGCAGGTCAAGAACGCACTATCACTCATGTTGCAGCAGGTCGTATTACAGCGGATTCTACAGATGCGGTTAACGGCTCCCAGTTATATGGTACAAACCAACAAATTGATGTATTGCATCGCGATGTACGCCACGTGGAAAAAGAATCCAACCGCGGTGATGCTCGTGCCGCAGCACTAGCTGCATTACATCCACTACAATTTGATCCTGACCACAAGGTTCAAATTATGGGTGGCTATGGTCACTACAAGGGCGAAAATGCATTGGCTCTTGGCGTAGGTTACTATCCGAAAGAAAACCTACTCCTTACAGCAGGTACAACTGTAAGTGGTGATTTGATGACTAATGTAGGCGTATCCTATAAATTCGGTGAAAATAAAACATTGCCTAAGATTTCCCCTGCATCCTATAACGCATTGGAACAACGGGTAGATACATTAGAAGCACAAAACAAAAAACTACAAGAAACAGTAGATATGCTTGTGCAAAAACTTAATGAAAAATAGAATCTAATATCAAATATTTAATATTCAGTGTAGTAATATAGAATAAGCTTTAATATTGATAAAGGATATGAAAGAGGTAATAACATGGTTATTACCTCTTTTTATATACATATAATAGTAATATAATACGTTTCTAGTGACCTCTTATCTTGACATACATAAACATTATTCGATACACTAGTATATATTTCATTTGTTGTTCATGAATTTTAAATGTAGAGAGTAATGAAACGTATTGTGTGTATCGCCTTGAGCGCCCTATTGTGTTGTGTGGGTACAGCTGAGGCAGAAAAACAACAAGTACATAATGATAAGGACGTAGTGTCTGCAAAAACTAATGCTCAAACAGAGCGCATGAAGGCCGCATCAGAGGGCTTTCACATTACGCCTGTTGCTACACCAGACCATGTGATTGGCCAAGGTGGGCCGCTCATCATGGATCGGCAAGATACTAAGACCGTGCAGTATAGCAATGTGGATGCAGTGAACCGCGCCATTAATGCGGTGGCTATGTCCAATGTATCTAATGCTATGTATGGTGCCAAAGGTAAGCCGTGGATGCGACGCACTACGCTGAGCTTTCAGTTCCAAGAAGGATGGAAGCCGCTGTATTCTGCGGAGACTATTCAGCCTCTAGGTCATTACGATCATACCTCTCGTGATGTGTGGTTTACGCAGCAGCGCATTTCTCGCGCCTCTGATACGGGTACTACCCTTAACGTAGGCCTTGGGTACCGTCGTATTTCCAAGGACGACCGTCGTCTCTATGGGGCTCATGTATTCTATGATCATCGCTTCTTAAATCGTCACGATCGACTCAGTGCTGGTCTTGAATATATGTCTGGTGAAAGCGAGTTTCGTTTTAACTGGTATGGTTCTGCTTCCGATGAGCGTGTTTTGGATGCTAACCTGCATACCTTAGAGCGAGTATCTAATGGTTATACCTTAGAATATGGTAAAACCTTTAAAAATGCGCGTTGGGCTAGAGTCTATGTTGAAGGCTATCACTGGAACCAGGATCGACAAGCTGATAAGAATGGTTTGCGCATAGGCTCTGAGATGCAACTTACGCCGCGTGTATCTGTAGATATGGGATACAATAAACCGGAACATAGCTCTGGCGGTGCATATGGTAAAATTACGTTCCGTTTAGCGGGAGCTCCGATGGCTTGGTATGGTGGCAAGCATCGTTTAGAACAATCTGCAACGGTTCGCGATAAAATGCTCAACCTCGTAAGACGAACTAATACGGTTTTTGTTGAACAATAATTTTGATAACTGAATAGACAAATTGAATGGTCATGCCATTTCCTGTGTTCATTTTATTTTAATGAAAATTAAATGAAAAATAACCTACTATTGTTCCTATATAAGTGATATACTCTAGGTAAGGGAAACGTTAGTGTTCATATCAATTGTTTTTTAAGATAATGGCTTTTTATAAAAGCCATTATCTTATTATTTGATGCCGTGTGATCGCCCGTTCATCTTAGTTACTCTCCAACTATTTGATAATCTTTGTGTTGTGTTTACTTCAAAATCTCTCTCTTAATAACAAACCTATATCATACGGCACCGGTAAGAGATTCGCCTTCCTCTTACCAAAAAAAGGATAGTTAATCCTCATCGATTAACTATCCTTTTTATATTCTCTTAATAGATATATAAATTACTGTTTACAAAATTCGTATAAGTGCTACAATATTCATATAAAACTCATGAATAAATCGTGAATTTTAAAGTACGAGAGAATGATAGGTTTTGTAGTTTGTAAATGGAGGTTCTAAATTATGAACAAACGGAGACGTTTATTAACCTTGTTAATTAACGGTGTGTTGCTATCTAGTTTATGTATGGTAGCTAATGCTGCAGATAATGTAGCTGGGGCAGGTAGTGGCGTAGCTATTGGCACAGGGTCTAGTGCTCAAAAAGATGGAGTAGTTGCTATTGGTAAAGGTGCACATACCAATTATGCTGGTGGGTCTGGCTATGCTAATGTTAATGGCGATGTTGTTATCGGCGAAAATGCAACAACTCATAGTTATTACGATCAATCCGGCTCAGTAGCTGTCGGTAAGAATGCGTATGTAGAAAATACGATTGGTCAACAAGACAAATTCTTTGCATTTAATCAAACTAATTTTAATCGTTTTGGCTTTGGGAGTCTTCCACAAAAACCAGATAAAGTTGTTACGGGTGTAGCAATAGGTGACAATACGTATGTTCGTTCTGGTGGTACCATGATTGGGTCTCATAACTATCGTGGTAAAATTGGTGATATTACTGTCAACACCGATACTTACGCAGAAAAACGTAAGGCTGGATTAGGTGTATATTCAACAACAATTGGTACAAATAGTTTTACCAATGGTACTGTTGCAACTACTACAGGTGCTTTAAATGTTATTTCCAGTAATTATGATGGCACTAATTCTGATACTGCAGGAGTTAAAAATTTTGGGGCTACTATTAATGGCTCTTTAAACTCTATTGAGTCTGCTACAGCTGCTAATAGCTATTCAGGGATAGGTAATGCTGTTGTTGGCACTGCCAATAGGACTTACAACTCTAATGGTTCTTTGATTTTTGGCGCAGGTAATGAAATTACTAACTCTATTACTGATATAGATGCGGATGCAATAACACCAACTGCTTTTGGAGGACCTTCCTCTGTAACTAAATTATCAGAAGATGTGCGTAATTTAGTAAAAGATAATAAATCTGGTGGATCTACATTAGCTATTGGTGGCGGTAATAAAGCCGATTATACACAATTGACATCAATGACAGGTGTTAATAATACTGTTACAGGGACTGCTGGTAATGTTGCAAAATTGAATTACGTAACTGGGTACAATAATACAATTACTAATGCATCTAATAATATTGTAATGGGTAACGATCATACCATTACTGCTGATAATACAATTGCTATAGGCGGACTTTCTTCTAGCGAAACACGCTCTGTTGCCAATACAACAACTATTGGTTATGATGCAAAAGCTTCTGTTGAAGGCGGTGTAGCTCTTGGTTATAAATCTAATGCGACAGTAGATAAAGGTGCAGCTGGTTATGATATTAGTACCAAAGCAGCATCTACTGATACAAGTTCCACATGGAAAGCGACTGCAGCAGCTGTATCCGTTGGTGATGTAGCTAATGATGTAACACGTCAAATTACATCTGTTGCAGCTGGTACAAATGATACTGATGCAGTAAACGTAGCACAACTTAAAAAGGTAGAAACTAAAATCTCTACTGTTGAGGCAGATGCTAAAAAACATACTACTGTAGTAGCAGGTGATAATACAACTGTTACACCTGGCACTAATGCTAATGGCGGTGCGGAATACAAAGTAGCTGTAAATAAAGACTTAGTAGAAATGAGCTCTGCTAACTTCGGCAAAGCAACTGACGACGTTCGTGCTCGTATCGATAAAGACAGTGCTCGCTTCTTTAACGGTAGCGAAAATATCGGTATTACACCTAAGGGCGTTCAAATCGAAAACACAGATACCTTAGAACAAGCAAAATTCGATAAATACGGTATGTACGCAAGTGAAGGGGACAAAACAGTTTACTACACTACAACTGGTATCAGCGCAGGCGACCAAATTATTAATAATGTGAAAGCTGGTGTAGCAGATACTGATGCGGTTAACGTATCTCAACTTAAACGCGTACAAGATCAAATCGCAGCATCTACTCAAGTTACAACTGTAACAGCTGGTGACCACATTAAGGTAACACCAACTGTAAATGGTAATACTCACGACTATAAAGTATCTCTTGCTGATGATATTGCTGGCCAAATTACAAATAACACAACAAATATCAACAAAAATACAAATGATATTAAAAATATCAAAGGTGATTTATCTAAAATCGATAAACGTGTTGATAAATCTGTAGCAGGTGCAGCAGCGTTGGCAGCATTGCATCCTCTTGATTTCGATCCAGATGCTAAATGGGACTTTGCTGCAGGCTATGGCCATTACCGCAGTGGTGATGCAGCAGCTATCGGCGCTTTCTACCGTCCTAATGAAGACGTACAACTTAGCGTAGGGTCTACTGTAGGCAGTGATGAAACAGTATTTAATGCTGGTTTATCTGTGAAAGTAGGGGCTCATAGCGGTGTATCTCGCTCTCGTGTAGCAATTGGTAAAGAAGTATTAGCTCTTAAGAAAACAGTAGCTGAACAAAATGCTCAAATTCAAAAATTGACTACATTGTTGAATGGTGTTGCTGGTACTAAGATGAAAGCCGATCACACAACATTGTTCCCAGATATCCCTACAAACCATTGGGCATATGAAGCTGTAAGCGATTTATCTCGCCGTGGTTTAGTAGAAGGCTATCCAGATGGCACATTCGGTGGTGACCGTATGTTAACACGTTATGAATTTGCTCAAATCGTATACCGTGCAATTCAAGACGGCGTAACAGTTAACGATCGCCTTGTAACTGAATTCAGCCCTGAAATGGCTTTGTTCCGTGTTGACACTGTAGCTAAAAATGCTAAAGGTGAACCAACAATCGAACGCGTTCGCGTTAATAAAAAATAAGGATACTATTAGTTTATAGTGTTCACACAACTTAATAAGTAGCTACTATGCATACCTCAACTCCACCCCGAGGTCGCATAGTAGTGAATATAAAAAGGAGTAACTGATTATATCAGTTACTCCTTTTTGTTGTTATATTAGGCTCACTATTCTTTTTATTTGGCAAAATAACCTAGCGATTGGATGTGCGCGATGGACTCGTCTAAATATTGTTCAGAGGACACAATGTGTTTAGTGCCATCATCTTTTGTTCTTTCAACGGTCATGTTTTCGTTCATAGTATCAATCAATTCTTGACGAGATATTGGTTTTGCCATCAATTTCATGACGTACGATAAACCTTCATCAACAGAGTAGTCTATTTGATTATACATGTTGCCGAGGCACATGTATTGATAGCCACCTTTTTCAACTAGGGTGGATACATAGTTTATGAAATGCTCTGGAATATAGGTTTCATTTTCCACAAACGGTAATTGATCATACTTTTTAGCATACGTGTTGACATGACCAACGATAGCAAGATGGAATAAACGTCTATACATAGCATCAGTATCGATTTCAGAATCAGGATGGTGTTCTTCAATATGTTTCATAATATCCGCTACATTGAATGGTCGTTTTGTATCCATTAATTCTTGAATGCTAATGTGCATAACATTGGTCCACTCTGGAGGAACACCAGGCTCTTCATCTAATGCATTGTTGAAGTATAGTGTATCTAGTACTTTCTTCTCAACCCTTTCGTCATGGGAAATTTTATCTTCGTTGCTACACTTTGTTAATAGGGCCATGCGGAACTGAGTATCATACACATAATCGTAGTACTGCTCCTTATCAATGTAGCTATCTCTAGCTAATGTTCTAATATTATTTTCGACATTACTATCAAGCCATGTAATGAAGGAACGATTCAATGTTTCGTCACCGATGTAAGCGCAACCTTGCTCTTGCGCACGTTCAATAAATTCAGACACATATACAGGATCATTAATAGCTTCTAAGTATTCATGACCAACGTAGTAATCGTTAGATTGGATTACACGATTTATGTTTTTGATCTTATAATCAGAAATTTGTTGGGAACGTTCATCTAGCTTCATTGTTTCTGCAATGAGTTTTAATACATTTTTTGTGTAGACCGTACGCTCTTGTAATGAGTCGTTAGGTGCATGTTTTTCAGAATATAACATAATATCCCGCAATTGCTCTAACCGTTTCCAACCTGGATACGTATTATATGAAACATAGGCAATACCACGATCAGATAGGTTGCGACTGCAAATATTAAGGATTTTATCTTTTACCACATCAGGCACCCAAGACCAAATACCATGAACGATAATGTAATCGAAGGTACCGAATGTCTCATCAATATCCATAATATTTTTTTCTAATAAGGTAATATTTTTAAGCCCCATGGATTCAATTAATTCATTCCCATGTTTCACCTGTGTAGGGGATAGGTCGATGCCAGTGAAAGTTGCTGTTGGATTATATAGGGCTTGGGGTATGATGTTTCCACCGCAAGAAGAGCCCAACTCTAATACGCGCGCGTCTTCAACTGGTACTGGGTCTAAGCCATAAATAAGAGCTTTTGCCATTAAAGATGTAATACATGTATTGGAAAATGGTTTTGATACGTATAGAAAATCGTCGTAAGATTCCTTTAGGTCGTTAATTTTAGATTGATCTACACTAGTAATGTGTTGTTTACTCATTAGAATATATCCCCTCTATAACTAATACTCGTAAAATAGTTCTCATAATGATTTAGTATATCATAATTTTTATCAGAATCGGTCAAAAAAACTCATAGTTATTTCATTTATGAGTTCGTATATGAAAAAAATGTGAAAGTACCTTTAAAAG
>OAVS01001013.1_pt1 | contig 11843 bp, 9 predicted proteins | sample 1550601 | NCBI WGS metagenome assembly OAVS01 (sample SAMEA2580093, study PRJEB22360) | human gut metagenome | biome: human gut; feature: human-associated habitat; material: faeces | place: Denmark | collected 2008/2010
TCGCCGCCATTGCCGCCGTTCGGACCGGCCAACGGCTTGTACTTCTCGCGACGAATACCGGCCGAACCGTTGCCGCCGTCGCCGCCACGGACATGGACGGTTACTCGATCCACAAAATCACTCATATTGATTACCTTACAAAAAAGCCGCGTCCTTACGGGCGCGGCTTGAAAAGCTTAACGCTATATCGCTCAGGCAGCGATGACGTCGACGACCTTGCGGTCACGGCGCACACCGAACTTCACAGAGCCATCAGCGAGGGCGAACAGCGTGTGATCCTTGCCCATGCCGACGTTCTGGCCCGCGTGGAAGTTGGTGCCACGCTGGCGGACGATGATGTTGCCGGCCACGACGGCTTCGCCGCCGAACTTCTTCACGCCGAGGTACTGAGGCGACGAATCGCGACCGTTACGAGAGCTGGACGCACCCTTCTTATGTGCCATGATTCATGGTCCTTTCTATAACTCAGGCAATCGCCGTGATCTTGACGATAGTCAACGGCTGACGGTGACCCTTGCGACGAGCAACGCCAGTCTTGTTCTTGTACTTCTGGATGTTGATCTTCGGGCCCTTGGCCTCGTCGTTCACAACCTCAGCCTTGACGGACACCTTGGCCAGATCGGCGGCAGCAAGGGTCACCTTGGCGCCATCGACCAGGAGAGCAACCGGAAACTCCACGGTATCGCCCTTCTTGGCGTCGAGACGGTTCACGAGGATGGTGTCGCCAACCTCGACCTTTTCCTGATGGCCACCGGCCTTCACAATCGCGTACATATTCGTTCCTTTTATGTTTTGGAAAGCTACCTTGCCCAACACGCACCGAGCCTGCGGTCAGACACCGAGTTTCGAATTTACACCTACACGCGGACTAAAGCAAATGGTTTTTATCTGCGTGTCAAGCACGACACACCCCGGCTTTTCGCAACCGAGGGCATGCCCGCATGAAACATTTGTCTAATGCTACTCCTCCTCGGTGTTGTTGGCGGCCACGGCAGCAGCTGCAATCTGGGCCAGTTTGGCCTTGACATCAGCGCTGGAGCCGGCCGGTTCCGGAGCTGGGGCAGTGCCTCGACCATGCTTGTTGGTCTTGACGAACGGATCACCGCCGCGCAATGCGTACGGGTCATCGTAGTCGGCGGAAACGGTCGGCTGATCGTGCAGGATAAAGCCACGACCCTTGCAAGTCGGGCATTCCTCGGAGAACGCCTCGACCAAGCCCTGACCGATGCGCTTACGGGTCATCTGCACCAGACCAAGCGAGGTGACCTCGGCCACCTGATGCTTGGTCCGGTCGCGCGCCAGGCATTCGACTAGACGGCGCAGCACCAAGTCACGGTTAGCGGGCATGACCATATCCACATAGTCAATCATCACCATGCCGCCGATGTCGCGCAGTCGCAGCTGACGTGCAATTTCCTCAGAGGCCTCCAAATTGCAACGCGTCACCGTCTCCTCAAGGGACTTGCCCTTGCCGATAAAGCGGCCGGTGTTCACATCAATGGTGGTCATGGCTTCAGTGCGGTCGATGACGATCGAACCACCAGACGGCAGGTAGACCTGACGCTCCATGCCCTTTCTGAGCTGGGAGTCGATCTGCCACTTGTCGAACACGTCCTTGCCCTCATGCTCGGCCGGGTCCCACTTCTCCAGCTTATCCTTCAAGTCGGGGGCCATGGTGTCGAGATACTCCTCGATACGGTCGTAGACCTTGTCGCCTTCGACGATGAGCTTGCCGAAGTCATCGTTGAAGATGTCGCGCACCACACGGATAGCCACATCGGGCTCGCCCTGCAGGAGCTTCGGGCGCTTGCCATGCCAGAATTCCTCACGCTTGGCGTTGATGCGCTCCCACTGGCGAACCAAAGACTCAAGATCCTTGACGATGGCTTCCTCGGAGGCGCCCTCGGCTGCGGTACGGATGATGACACCCATATCCTTCGGGGCGATCTTGGAGACGATGCCCTTGAGCCGGCTACGTTCGCGTTCGGAGAGCTTGCGGCTCACGCCGGTCATGCCGCCGGACGGCACGAGCACCAGGAAGCGGCCGGCGAGCGTGACCTGAGAAGTCAGGCGGGCGCCCTTGTGTCCGATCGGATCCTTGGTGACCTGCACGAGCACCGGGTCGCCGGACTTGAACGCCAACTCGATGCGGCGCGGCTGGCCTTCGAGACGCGCGGCGTCCCAGTTGACCTCACCGGCGTAGAGCACGCCGTTACGGGCCTGGCCGATGTCCACGAAAGCGGCTTCCATGCTGGGCAGCACGTTCTGTACACGGCCGAGGTAGATGTTGCCCACGGTCTGCACTTCCTGGATGTCGGAGACGTAATGCTCGACCAGGATGTTGTCTTCCACCACGGAAATCTGGGTGTGATGTTCCTTCTCGCGCACCACCATGAGGCGATCGACGTTCTCACGGCGTGCGAGGAAATCCTGCTCCATGAGCTGGCTCTGGCGACTACGCTCACGACGATTGTCACGGCGTCGCTGTTTCTTGGCCTCAAGACGGGTGGAGCCTTCCACATCGGTGATCTCATCGATGTACTGCTGCTTGCGGGAGCGGCGAGTCAGCTGCTGATCGTCCTGCTCATCACCGCTCTCGGCATTCTTGCCTCCGCGGCGGCGACGGCGACGGCGGGTAACGGTCTGCTCCTCGTCATCATCACGGTCGCGCTCATCGCGATCATCGCGACGGCGACGGGAATCGTCACCATTGTTCTCGGAGGACTCGCTGTCGTTGTTGGAAGCACCGGACTCGTTGCGGGAGCCACGGCGACGGCGACGACGGGAACGGGTGCGGGTGGAGTCGGACTCTTCGTCGTTCTCCTCTTCAGCAATCGGCGAGTACGTAATGTCATCCAGCTCGAGGTCTTCCTCAATCTGCTCGACTTCGGCGGCAGCACGGCGCTCCTGGGCGTTCAGGCGGCGAGAACGGCGAGAACGGCGAGAATCGGACTGGTCATCAGCGTCGAAATCATCCTGAGCCTCATTCCGGCGACGGTTATTGCGGCTGTCATCGCGGTCATCGTGATCATCGCGGTCATCATGATCGCCGTGATCGCTGCGGTTCGACCGGCGGGAACGAGACGGGCGTTCCTCGTAATCGGCCTCATCCTCACGGGCGCGGGAGCGACGAGAAGAGCGGGAACGCTGTTCGCCATCATCTTCCTCATCATCACGATCATCACGTCGCATGTCCGGGAGCACCGGCTCTTGGAACAGCAGGGAAGTCATCGGCTTGCCACGACGGGCGGATTCATGCCCTGCAGGCAGCGCATCAATCACATCCAGCACGCGCTCATCGGGGTTTTCTTCGCGCGCGTCTTCCGAAGAACGGCGGCTGCGAGTACGACCGGGCGGGCGGGGGCCGTCCGACTCGGCATCGCGGTCATTCGTAGTGGAACGACGGCGACGCACCGGACGATCGCCATCCTCATCGGAGTCGTCGACCGCAGTACGGCGGCGAGATGAACGCGGCGCATCATCATCTTCGAGATCGTCAATCACAGAGCGACGACGGCGAATCGGACGCTCATCGTCTTCCTCGAGATCATCGGACACCGCGCGACGACGGCGCACCGGGCGCGGCTCATCATCGTCATCAGCCACAGCACGACGCCGAGTCGGACGGTCCTCATAATCGGCATTATCGGCAGAGCGGCGGCTACGGGTGCGGCGCGCCGGACGCTTCTCGTCATCGGAGGCGTTATTGTCGGCAGTTCCTGTGGAAGCAGATGCATCGGCATCAGGCAAAGCGGGTGCCTCAAACAGCGGGGCGGCGTGTTCCTGGACTTGCAGCTCAAGGGATGCGCCGGCAGCACCGGTGCCACGCACTACACGACGGCCACCGCGACGGCGGCGAGTCGGCTGCGATGCTTCGGCGTTCGGCTCGGAAGCTCCCGAAGCCTGTGATTCAGTATTGGATACGGTTGAGTTATCGGTTTCGTCACCGACGAAACCTTCACGGTTCTCAGTGGGCACAATGCTCCTCGCGGCACGCTGCATCGCGACGCTATCCAGGCCTGTACGCTCGTCTCACACCATGCTCTCACCATGGCCGCGCAAATCCTTTGCGCCGCGTAAAGGCAACTTCGTCTCAAGTCTGTCCTGCGAACGGCGGACACCGGCGCTTACGTTGTCTCGTTCTCGAGAGCCGTAAGGGGATCAACGCCATTACACACGCTGATGGTTATGCAGAACCACCGTCTTTCAGTATGCCACACTTTTTGCACGGGCGCGCCCAGCGCTCTGGCACACCACGACCTATCTGGCTCCCCTTACACACGGATGAGCCCTATCTTGGCTCTCCTCTCTGAGGGGAGCTGGCTGCGAAGCAGACTGAGGGGAGCCTGGATTCAAGCCGAGCACTCCCCTCAGTCACCTACGGTGACGGCTCCCCTCAAAGAGGCTGAGCCGAAAAATCTCACACCAGCCAGTCTTCGAGGATTGCGGCCATAGCAGTCAAATCAGATTCGGGCACTTGCTCGTCGTGCTTATGCGCCAGTAACGGGTCTCCGGCACCGAGGTTGACGGCCGGAATCCCGAGCTGAGAGAAACGTGCCACATCGGTCCAGCCAAGCTTGGCCAGCGGATCGCGACCAGTGCGCTCCTTGACCAGACGAACCAGTTCCTGCGCAAGCGGCGCGCTCAGGCCGGGGCGTGCAGAAGGACTCTCATCCTTCATCTCGATGCCATAGCCCTCAAACACGCCACCGGTGGCCACATGTTCGCCGTTACCAAGTTCAGCACCTGTATCCGCACCCATCATCAGCGCCTTGGCCTCAGCCAGGTTCTTGTCCGGAGCGAAACGGTAGTTGACATGCACACGGCATTCGTCGGGAATCACATTCGTGCCCTTGCCGCCGGAAATCAATGTGGCGTTGAGACCCTCACGGTAGTCGAGCCCATCCACATTCACAGTCGCGGTTTCATAAGCATTGAGTCGGTTCAGAATATCAGCGGCCTTGTGGATGGCGTTCTCTCCCATCCAGGCGCGGGCAGAGTGCGCGGCGACTCCGTGCGTGACCACATCGAAACGGATCGTGCCGTTGCAGCCGCCTTCGATGCCACTATTGGTGGGCTCACCGATAATGGCAAAATCACCGGCAATCCAGTCGGGGTGCGTTTCGACCACCTTACGCAGACCGTTCTTTTCGGCGGCGACTTCCTCGTGGTCGTAGAACACATAGGTGAGGTCGACTTTCGGAGTGGTTCCCGATGTGAGGCCATCAAGTGTAGCGGCGAGATACAGCATCACCGCATCGGAGGCCTTCATATCCGTGGCACCACGGCCCCACAGCACACGGTTTGTGGGATGGGATTGGGAGATTTCCTCGCGAATGAGCGGATCACCAGGTTCAAGCCACTTCGGAGGGAAGTTGTCGATTACCGGCACGGTGTCGAGATGACCGGACAGAATCACGCGATTCGACTTGCCAAAATCGGTGCTGGCCACCACCGTGTCGCCGTGACGGCGGACGGTCAGATGCTTCTGTTCATTGAGGAAAGCCTCAACCTCATCGGCGAGCGGGCCTTCATGATCGGAGACAGAAAAGTTCTCCATAATCTGGGTGAGCAGGCTGTTCAACTGCTCAGCAGTGGAATCGTTGCGGTTCAATTCAAGCGTCATGAGTACAGAGTACCGCGTGACAAAGCGCACAGTTCACCCACTACATGAGATTTTGTCGCCGAATACATATTTATGTGTCACACTAGGGTGGCGAAAGGGAGGAACATGCCAGGTCTCATCAGCGCCATGCAAGGCTTCTGCGTTATCGGTATCGTGATTGCGGTGGGATATGTCGCCGCTCGAATGCGCATCGGAGGCCCGTCCGCTCAGATGGTGCTGAACCGCTTCTCTTTCTTTGTGTCCAGCCCGTGCCTGATGTTTGCGATTCTGTCCAAGGAACCGATTTTCGACATCTTCCATCCATCAATCATCGTGGCGTTCTTCTCTGCGGTGCTAGTGGGCGTGGCGTTCCTGGTGCTCAATCAGATGTTCTTCCACCTGAATGCCCCGGATGCCACCATCGGCGCATTGAACTCGCTGTATCTGAACTCCAACAACATCGGTTTGCCGATTGCCACCTATATTCTGGGCAACCCGGCGCTAGTGGCACCGATTCTGGTTATGCAGCAGGCCATCTTCACGCCGGTGGGCCTGACTGTGCTTGATGTGACCACCAAGGGCAAGGTCTCCGTCAAGGAGATCGCCAAGCAACCGCTGCATCAGCCGCTGCTTATCGGCTCGCTGCTGGGCATCGTAGTCTCTGCCATCTCCGCAAAGATCGGCTGGTTCCCGGTGCCGAAGTTCATCTTCGACCCGATTGACATGATCGGAGACTCTGCGGTGCCGATGATTCTGATGGCGTTCGGCATGTCCTTGCACGGCACCAAGCCGTTGCAGCAGAAGGGCAATCGTCCGGCCGTCTTCACCGTAGCGGTGCTCAAGAACGTGATCATGCCGATCATCGCGTTCCTGCTCGCCTACTTCGTGATGGGCTTCCGCGGTTCCGAGCTGTATGCCTGCGTGGTGCTCGCCGCCCTGCCCACCGGCCAGAACGTCTACAACTACGCGGCTCGTTACAACGTGGGCCTCACTTTCGCGCGCGATGGCATTCTGATGAGCACCATGACCAGCCCGGTGTTTATCGCGATCATCGCGGCGCTGCTGAGCTGAGCCGGCAACTGTAATCACCGTAAAAAAACTTCCGCGAAATCCACCGTAGGATTCCGCGGAAGCCTGAGATATACGCTACTTGAGAATCGCCTTAATCGCCTCATACTGCTGAGCAGTGAGTTGCACCGCTGGCTCACGGATCAGGGTGGAAATGTTCAGTCCCTTGGCCTTGACCGCACCCTTGATGGCGGAGATGAACAGGTCGGTCTGATCGTACAGCGCCATCAGGTGGCTGATGCGTTCGGCGGCCTCAATTGCGGTGCCATAGTCGCCGGCCTCATATGCACGGTGCAGCGTAACGAAGGTCTCCGGCTCCACATTGGTCATGCCGCAGATCACGCCATCGCCGCCGGAGACGCGGTTGACGAGATAGTACTCGTCGAAACCGGAGAACACCGCAAACCGTGGATTCACGGCCTTGACCGCGCGAATCACCTTGCGGGTGTGGCTGATTGTGTCGACCGTGTCCTTGATGCCGACGATGTTCGGGTGCGCGGCGGCAAGCTCGGCCACGAGCTCCGGGGTCAAGTCGCTGCCGGTGCGCGGTGGGAAATTATAGAGGATCACCGGAAGATTCGTCGCTTCAGCGACCGCGCCGAAGTACGCCTTCGCGCCTCCCGCAGTAGGGCCGAAGTAATACGGCGAAACGACCACGAGCGCATCCACTCCACTTGCTTCGACTGCCCGCGCGAAGTCGATCACATTGTTCAAGTTGGTATCGCCCACGCCCGCGAACACCTTGATGCGCCCGGCGACATGCTTGGCCACGAAGTCGACCGCCTGCTTCTTGACGTCCAGAGGGAAGGCATAGAACTCGCCGATGCTGCCAAACACTAGCACGCCGTTGATACCGGCCTCGATCAGATGATCGAGATGCTGCCCCCAACGTTCATAGTCGATGTCACCGTCGTCCTTGGTGATGGTGATGGATGGGCAGATGATGCCCGAGAATTCGGCGCTGCTTGTCATGATTGTTCCTTTCGTTACGGAATAGGGGTGCCGCACAAGCGGCACCGGGTTTGCGGCCTCTCCCCCAGTCGTCCTGCGGACGATAGCCCCCTCATCAGAGGGGGCTTGGGTTTAGTCGATGTTGTAAGCGCGGCGGGCGTTGTTTTCGAAGAAGTCCTCGTCCTCGCCGAACGTGTCCAGCATGAGTTGGAAGTGCGTGGCAAAGGTCGAGTTGAGTTCCACGACCGGCCAGTTGGAGCTGTACAGCACCTTCTTCGGGCCGAATGTGTCCCGCACGTATTTCACGATGTCCGGGTCCACCGGGTTGTCGCCGGAAACCTTGATATACGAATTCGGCAGTTCGGCCAACGCTGCGAGCGCGGCGCACGATTCCTCATCAAGCCCGGGCACGTTGCCGAGATGATCGATGATGACCGTCACTTCAGGAACCTGCGAGAACGCCTTGGCCATGTCGCCCAACTCCGGGCCCCGGTTGCACAGCTCAAAAGGCATTCCCTTGACGGCCATCACACGTAGGCCGGCGATGAATTCGGGTTCGAGGGCTCGGCCCCGTGGCTCGGAATCCACATGCAGCGGCTCCCTGATGCCATCGGCGTTGATCGGAACACGCATCCATGGGCTTACCCGCCCCTGCAGCATGCGCTTCAGGATCAGAGGGCTGGCATTCTCGTACAACAACCGGTCCTCGAGCTCGTGATCGGCCGCGTCGACCTCCACATATACGCCGCCGAGGAAGTTCACGCCAAACTTGGCGTACTGTGCGGCTAGGTCTTCAATCGTGTACTTGTGTTGCAGCGAGGGCAATCCTGCCAGCCATGGCAAATCCTGCGCATCCGGATCCCAGATATGGAAGTGGGAATCGATTACGTTGAGTGTCATGTCAGGCCTCCTTCAGACCGATCTTGGAACCCCAGAATGCGTACCATGCCACGAACAGGAAGCCCGGGACCATCACCAGGATGGCGATCTCGATGCCTGCCGCATCCTGAATCACACCGAGCAGCAGCGGAATCAACGCGGCGCCCACAATGCTCATCACCAAAGCCGAGGAACCGGTCTTCGCCGCGGAACCCTTGATACCTTTCAGCGTCAGGGAGAATATGGTCGGGTATCCGATGGAAATGAACAGATACGCCACCATGAACGCGATGACGGAGACCTTGCCCAGGCCAAGGAATACCACGAACATCAGCACGGCTGAAATGGTCATGTATACGCCAAGAATCTTCGCGGGATCGAATTTGGCCATCAATGGGGTGGTGGCGAAGCGTCCGATGGTGAACAGCAGGGAAAGCACGGAAAGCATCATCGCTGCGGTGCCGGCTGTGATGCCCGCGCCCCAGTGCTTGAGCGCGTAGGCGGAGAAGACCGCCATGCCGGCCACTTGCAGGCCGATGAAAATGAACTCGGCAAGCACGCCCAATGCGAAGTGCGGGCGCTTGAGCAGGCCGAAGAAGGAGCTGTTCTTGGAGGAGGCGCCGCCCGCGGCCTCCTCTTCGTCTCCCGGAGGCGTGGGCAGCTTGAACAGCGCGAACACGGCGAGCACCACGACCAGCACAACGCCGATCACAATGTATATCGTGCGGGTATCATTCAGGAACTGCGTCTTAGCGGCGTCGAAGCCGGACTCGCCTGATGCGACGGTGGTGCCGAGAATCTGGCCAAGAATCAGCGGGCCAACGATGTTGCCGACGCCGTTGAAACTCTGCGCCATGTTGATACGGAACGATTCGCCCTTTTCATCACCCAGCTTGGTGATATACGGATTGCAGTTGGTCTCCAGCGATGCCGCGCCGAGCGCGATAACGAACATGGCGAACAGGAACAGGCCGTAGCTGGCCATGCTGGTGGCAGGGATCACCATGAACGCGCCCAGAGCGAACAGGAGCAGACCGGAGATGACGCCGCCCTTATAACCGAAACGCTTGGCGATCAAGCCGGCCGGAATGGCCATGACGAAGTATGCGCCGTAATAGGCCACCTGCAGTAATGACGCTTCGGCGCTGCTGAGTTCTATGTAGTTTGCGAACGGCGAGTTCAACGCGTTCACGAGGTTCATGGTCAAACCCCAGATAAAGAACAGTGAGGTCACCAGCACAATGGCGATGGTCGCCTTGGAACCGGTTGTGTTTTTGGATGTCATCATTGACTCCTTAGTGATACGAGTTTCCCCGATATTGCCTAGCGAGAAGTGGACCACCCTGGGCCATGTTGGTAAACGGATGACCCAGGGCGCGGGTGATACGGGCGGCATACGCGGATACGGCGTACGGATGGAGCAATGATCAAAGCTCCGGAATTGCCGCGCGAATATTCGGGAAAGGGCTGCTTGTCAGCTCAGCGCACGGTCAAGGTGGACATAGCCGCCATCGACGTACACCCACTGACCGGTGGTGTGGCTGGAGCGGTCGGAGAGCAGGAATGCCGCTTCATTACCGATCTCTTCGGTGGTGGTCATACGATGTTCCAGCGGAATCTTGTCGGTGATCACCGACAGGCGCGCCTGCTGGGCCGCTTCATCGCCAAAGGTCTTGATCCAATCGGCATAGAGCGGGGTCCAGCACTCGGAAACGACTATGGCGTTGACACGCACGCTATCGTGCACCAATGCGGCGGCCCATTCACGGGTCAGGCCCAGGATCGCGCCCTTGGCGGCCGCATAGGCGCTGGTCTTGCCTTGGCCGGTAAGCGCGGTCTTGGACGAGATGTTCACGATGGATCCGCGGCTTTCCTTGAGATACGGCACGGCCGCGTGGACCAGCTCGTAATAGTGAGTCAGGTTGCCGTGAAGCGATTCCTCGAACTCACGCCAAGTAGTGGTCTCGAGATCCTTGTTGTCGTTCTTTCCGGCGTTATTCACAATGCCATCGATATGGCCGTACTTCTTGTATGTTGCTTCGACGACGCCGGCGATCTTGTCGGTGTCGTTGAGGTCAAGCAAGTGCACATCATAGGTGGTGGTGTACTGCTCGATATCCTTCTTGAACTCGTCGAGAGCGCTGTCGGGTCGATTAATCACCACCGGGATGGCCCCCTCCTGGGCCAGTTGCAGCGTGATGCCTTTGCCGATGCCTTTGAAACCGCCGGTGATGATGATGACTTTGCCTTCGAGATGCAGATCCATGGGAACTCCTTCGTCCATCCTTATTCTGCGTTTCATGGGTGTTCCATGTCACGCCCGGCCGGGGCTTCGGCGCCCCAGCCGGAGTGGTTGTGTGTTGTTGTGTTGAGTTGTGTTGTTCAGTTATGAATTTCCAATTGCGGTCAGCAGCGATACAGGTACTTCTCGGCCGTCTCCAGCGTCATTTCGGTACCGTTGCCCGGAGCGGTCGGAGCGACGTAGTTGCCGTCCTTGATCTCAGTCGGATGAACGAAATGTTCGTGCTGATTATCGACATATTCAATCATTCGGCCATCCATCGTGCCGGATACCGCCACATAATCGAACATCGCGAAGTGACACACGGCCTCGCACAGACCCACGCCGCCGGCGTGCGGGCAGACGGGCTTGTTGAACTTCTTTGCCAGCAGGTATTCGAGCACGATCTCCTGCGGACCGGCCACTCGGGTGGCGTCAATCTGCATGATGCCGAAGGCGTTGGCCTGCAGGTACTGCTTGTACAGAATGCGGCTCTGCATCTGTTCGCCGGTGGCGACCTTGATGGGATTGATGGCGCGCGCAATCGTGGCGTGGCCAATCACGTCATCCGGGCTGGTCGGCTCCTCGACCCACGCCAGATCGAAGTCGTGGAACTTGTTGATCCAGTCGATGGCGGTGGGAACATCCCACACCTGATTGGCGTCCACGGCGAGGCGCACGTCGGGGCCGATGGCCTCACGGGCCTTGGACAAGCGGCGCAGATCGTCATTGATATTCTGGCCGACCTTAAGCTTAATCTGCTTGAAGCCCTTGACCTGGGTCTCCTCCTTGGCGAGGGCCACCATCTTCTCATCCGAGTAGCCGAGCCAACCGGGAGCGGTTGAATAGCCGGGGTAACCGACCTCCAGCAGATGCTTGATACGCTCGGCCTTGCCCTTCTGACCCTCTTTGAGAATCGCAACGGCTTCCTCAGGGCGCAGGGCGTCGGTCATGTAGCGGAAATCGAGCGTGGAGACCAGCTCCTCCGGCTCCATCTCGCCCAGCAGCAGCCACAACGGCTTTTCCCCCCCCCTTGGCCTTGTATCCCCATTATTCCTC
>OAVS01001021.1_pt1 | contig 11756 bp, 8 predicted proteins | sample 1550601 | NCBI WGS metagenome assembly OAVS01 (sample SAMEA2580093, study PRJEB22360) | human gut metagenome | biome: human gut; feature: human-associated habitat; material: faeces | place: Denmark | collected 2008/2010
CTCAAGGTGATGAAGAAGCACAACGTCAAGAAGATCATCTTCTCCTCCTCCGCCACCGTGTACGGCAGCCCGAAGGAGCTGCCAATCACCGAGGAAACGCCGACTGGCGGCACCACCAACCCGTACGGCACTTCCAAGCTGTTCCAAGAGCAGATCCTGCGCGACGTTCACGTGGCCGATCCGTCCTGGACCATCGTGCTGCTGCGTTACTTCAACCCGGTTGGCGCTCACGAGTCCGGCCTGCTTGGCGAAGATCCGAAGGGTATTCCGGCAAACCTCACCCCGTACGTGGCCAAGGTCGCGGTTGGCGAGCTGAAGGCCGTTCAGGTCTACGGCGACGATTACGACACCCCTGACGGCACCGGCGTGCGCGACTATATCCACGTGGTCGACCTGGCCAAGGGCCACGTGGCCGTTATCGACCACATCGACAAGGAAGGCGTGTTCGTCTACAACCTGGGTACCGGCCACGGCTACTCCGTGCTCGAGGTCATCAAGGCCTACGAGAAGGCTGCCGGCCACCCGATTCCGTACGTGATCAAGCCTCGTCGCCCCGGTGACATCGCCGCATGCTATGCCGATGCCTCCAAGGCCGCAAAGGAGCTGGACTGGAAGGCCGAGCTGACCATCGATGATATGGCCGCTTCCTCCCTCAACTGGCAGACCAAGAACCCCAACGGTTTCCGCGACGCCGAGTGACGTTATTGGCTCCCGCTGGCGGGATCTGTCGAACGAAGTGAGACTGAGGGTGGTTTGTGCCGCATGACGTTGACCACCCTCAGTCGGCTACGCCGATAGCTCCCGCCAGCGGGAGCTATCTTATATCTCGCACAATCCGTCGATCGGCGGCCCAGCGCGTGAGCTCGGTGCGATTCGAAAGCTGAAGCTTTCGTAGCACCGAGCTCACGTGCGTTTCGACCGTCTTAATCGAAATGAACAGTTCCGCGGCAACTTCCTTATATGTGTATCCGCGGGCAATCAATCGCATGACTTCTTGCTCGCGGGCGGAAAGTCGGTCCAGTTCCTCATCATGCGCGGGTGCGGCACCATCGGCTCCGGCGGCCGGCACACCTTGGAATGCAGAGAGCACGAATCCGGCCAGTTTCGGAGAAAACACGGCGTAGCCTTCATGCACCTGCTTGATGGAGGAAATCAAATCGGCTCCGGTAATCGTCTTGGTCACATAACCCTGGGCGCCGGCGCGAATCACCGAACCCACATCCTGAGGCGCATCCGAAACCGACAGCGCAAGAAACACAGTAGCGGGGGAGTAGGCGCGTGACTTGGTAAGGATCTCGGCACCGCCGCCACCTTCGCCGCCCGGCACGTGCACGTCCAGCAATGCCACTTGTGGTTTGGTCTGGGCAATCATCGCCACCGAGCCGGGCACGTCCGCCGCCTGGCCGACGATATCAAAAGAGTCTCGCAGTGTGGCAATCACGCCGGCGCGAAACATTTCGTGGTCATCCACTACCGCCACGCGAATGCGGTCTGCTGCAGCTTCACTCATCGATGCTCTCCTTGTGTCGATTTCAATGCAATCGGCATATGCATTCTCACTTCGGTGCCCCAGCCGGCTCTGGATACGATTTCCACTGTACCGCCGCGGCGTTTGATACGCCCGATAATCGACTCACGGATGCCTAATCGGTCTGGCGGTATTGTATCGATATCAAATCCTTCGCCGTGGTCGCGCACGAACACTTCGACCGTCGTATCTGTAGCTTCGCAGTAGAGGGAGATCGGCTCGCTGCCATGTGTGACGGCATTGACCAGCGCCTGACGCGTGGCGTCCAACAGCGCATCGGTCTGGGCGCTTGGATGGGCATCGCCCACAGTGACCACCTCAATCGGTTTGCCATGTTCGTCCTCAACCTCGGCGGCGATCTGCTTCAGCCCGGCGCTGACGGAACGATCCGATATGGAACGTTCCTGATACAGCCATTCGCGCAGCTCGCGTTCTTGCCCGCGCGCCAGGGTGAACACAGTGGCGGGGTCTTCGGAATGCAGTTGGATGAGCGCCAGCGTCTGCAACACGCCATCATGCAGATGGGCGGTCATGTCCGCGCGCTCTTCCTCGCGCTCCTTCAACGCCTGCTCGCGGGAAAGCCTTTGTAGCATGGCATTCGCCCATGGCATCACCGCCAGTACAATGCACGCAATCATAATGAATCCACTGAGCATGATGCGACGTGGCGAGGTGCCCCACCCGACGTAGGTCACGTTCGACACATATATGGCCCATCCCATGAAAATGAGTGCGATGCCACCCAGCATGGAGAGCAGCTGTGTGCCGTTCGGGCTTAGATTCATCCAGGCCAAGGCTATGCCGGCCAGTCCAAGCAGCAGCGGAATGATGAGTTGGCTATCAGCGCCGGTGCCGACCAGCAGCAGGCCGATGGTCAGCAACACGAACCCGGCCAACGCCACTAACGCAGGTTTCGGGGCGCGCTGGATGGCTTCGGATAATGACTCAGCCGAGACGGCCGTGTCTTCAACGCCGGCCTGTGCGGGCTGGTTGCCCCGCGCGAGCGGAGCTTGCTCCACTGGTATATGTTCCGCACTTGCCACAGCCTGAGGATCGCCGGCCGGCATGAAAATCCATAGGAACACATAGGCGATAATGCCGGCACCATACAAGCAGGTCAGTGCAATGAATGCCAGCCGAACCCACATCACAGAAATGCCGAGATGTAGTGCGATGCCTTTGCAGACGCCGGTGAGCCAGCGGCCTCGTTTGGGTCGCGTCAACGGCATACGCGCGGGCAGCAGCGGTTCGGGAATTGATGTCATATCTCTATTGTGCCGCGTTCAGGGCTTTGGAACCGGGGTTTTACATGGTGTTCAGGGAACAATCAGGGTGTTCCCCGAGCCTTGTGGTTGCGTTCGGGCTGTGTAATGGAAGCATGAGCAGTCCACATATGAATTCGTATCAACAGCCGCAGCCGGGCAAAGCTCCGCGGCGTTTCTTTACATGGGTGCGTTCTTCCGGATTAATCCGCGGCAATGATCGTTGGATTGGCGGCGTATGCAGTGGTATCGCGCAGCGTCTCGGTTGGAGTCCGACATTAGTGCGTGCGCTGATGATTGTGGCCACGCTGTTCTTTGGTTTTGGCGCGGCGCTATACGCAATGGGATGGTTTCTCATTCCCGATGTGCGCAGCGGGCAGATTCTCGCCGAAGATTTGATTGAAGGCCAGTGGGATTGGAATTGTCTTGGCTGCTTCCTGTTTATGGCTGTGGCTGTGCTGATTCCAGGCGCCGGCTGGGTGTGCATTGCGCTCGCCGCTCTGGTGCTGTGGCTGATTGCGCAAAGCGGTGTTCGTCAGCAGGAAGGATACGGTTTCGGGTACCACGGTGGTCAGTCCACCGCGCCGCCGAATAATCCGAACGGACCGAATAATCCGAATAACCTTGCACCGAACCCCTCTATGCAACCGTCTGCAACGATGCCTCCATATGTTTCACAACCTGTTTCACAGTCGGTTCCATATGTTTCACAGCCTGTTCCGCAGGCGGGGCAGCGGCCGTATAATCCCACAAGCGGCTCTGCGGCGATGCCGGTAGATGGCATCCCTGCGGGCAAGTATGCAATGCCCAATCCTGTCGCGGCTGCGGCGCCGCGTTCCTCCACCCGCCGCAAGCCGGCCAGCCCGGTTGTGGTGCTGAGCGTATTGGGACTGTCCTTCATTTCTTTCGCTGCCGTTATGGCGGTGATTTGGGAATATGACATGGATGTCAGTGGCATCGTGCGCGTGGGCACCATATGGATTTCCGCAGTATGCGTGGTGATGGGTCTGATTGTCATTGTGCTGGGATTCAAGGGGCGTCGTGCAGGTGGACTGATTCCACTGGGCTTGATGGCCGGAGCCTGCGCGATGTGCATGATTATCGCGAGCGGTACGTATGCCATCCGCCATTACGATGCGACGCATACCAATATCAGTTACACGGATATCACGCTGTCCAGTGCTGGCGGCCATGCGTCGGTGGACGCGTATGGTATGAACCAGGTGCAGGTCAACGACCAGTTTTATGCGGATTCCAGCCAACGGACATTCGATAAACTCGTGAGGGGCGTATGGTTCTCCGGTGACGACTACGACTCCAGCCAGGCTGTGCTTGACCTGTCGGATTGGGAAAGCAGCCATGCGCCTCATAAGCTGGAATTGTCGAATGGCAATACGTCCATCAGCAACTGCCCGGCGGGAACCATCACCATATCCGCGGTTCAGGCTCAGGTTCACATCATTCTTCCTGACGGGTGCTCCTACGGCATTGGCAGTGCGTGGCGCGGGTACACGTACAGCAACAGCATGGGCGGCAAGTATGCGGTGATATATGACACGGTGGACCTTATCGGGTTTTCCGATACCGAACAGGGGTATTCCATCGACAGCTATGACACCAACTATGCCTGGATGACGGACGATAGCAAAATGCCGGCAAATGGCCCTGAGCTGCTCGTAGACATCCCCTTCTCGGCCGGCGCCCGGGTGAATATGATCTATATCTCGGATTGGGAAGGGTCGACGTATATGCAATTCAGGAACAACTTCGATACGACGAACGGATACACCGAGGACTCAGGGAAGGCAGAATGATGAGCGACGACACCAAGGAACTGAAGACCATCGAAGACCAGGCCAAGACCCGTCCGCTGTCGGTATCCGACGATGCAGACGAGACCAAGGTGCTGCATTCGCCCGATAATGAAACGGCGGCTGAGACCGAGGTGCTGCCAACAGCTGCAGATGCGGTGGAGACCTCGGCCCTGCCCGTGGTTGACGGCAGTATTGATGAGACTCGGCCAATGACTACGGCGGCTGATGGTTCGGCAACGACGGTGATTCCGGCTGCTGACGACAATCAGGAATCCGAAGATATCGTGTCGGACGACCACGAGAAGACGATTCCTCTGGAGGCGGTTGCCGATACGTCAATTCCGCCCGCAAGCGACATTCCGCTCTATGCGGCGGGCAACGCTTCCTCGGGGAATGAACAGACTGCATCTGGAACTTCGCCTAATGCGGAATTCGCCTCATCCGCACAGCATGTGGATGCTCAGTCTCAGTCGAGCACAAGGATGGAACCCGCCAAGAAAAGCAGCATCAGTACACTGACCGTTGTTTTCGGTCTATTGGGCGTATTGATTGGCGCACTGGGGTTGTTCTTCGGCGTGACGTTCCCCGATATGCTGATCACACAGTTCGCCGCTGATCCGCAGGTGTTGGTGGCTATTGTCTGCGCAATAGTGGGCGTGGTCTTGGTGTCCATAGCTATCGTGTGGGCCATTATGGGCGCCGTGAAGAAAAAATAACTCGTATTGTTTGGCAAGCCCCTTTGCGAGCACAGCTGACTGAGGGGCTAAGAAATCATACTTCGGTACTATGCGATATCTGAAGTAAGGCGTTCTATGCTTGTGGGGGAGGTAGAACGGATGACGCGGATCACAGTGCGGCGAGTGCTGAATATCGCTGCGATTGCGGTGGTGATTGCGTTAGTGTTCTCCCTGCTTGGCTGGGCGATGATGCCGCAGTGGAGCACTCGGCCTTATAGCGATCATATTGCCGTTTCCTCGCCTGATCCCGCTATTGCTCCTGCTCATGCGGACATTCCGCATGAGGGCAGATACGGTACCCGTGAAACCCAGCTGTCCATTGAAACAGACGATGGAGTAACGTTACCGGCTATCCTGCGGGAACCGATTGATGCTCCTGGCAATCGCCCGGCCTGTTTGTTTATCCATGGATCCGGCACCAGCGGGGCCGAGGACTTCGGCGACATTGCCAACGCTATGGCATCCGCCGGTATTGTGACGCTGGTTCCGGCCAAGCGCAATGACAATTACACCGTGCTGCATCGCGACTACCAGCGATTCGCCCGCGAATACAGCAGTTCTTTGGATGTGTTGCGTAGCACTGCAGGCGTCGATCCGGCAAAAACCGGCATCTACGCCGAATCCGAAGGCACATGGATATCCACGATTCTGGCATCCAAGCGGCAGGATATCGCTTTTGCCGTCCTGACTTCGGCACCAGTATTTAAAGGTCGCGAGCAAATGGCCATGGCCGTCAGCGCCTATATGCATGAAGCCGGCGCGCCCGCTCCTGTGGTCAAAGACACGGCCAAACTCATGTCGCTCAACTACGCTCCTTTTGATCTTGCCTATGCCGATTTCGATGCCGATCATTACCTGCGTTCTTTGACCATGCCGCTTCTGGTGAATTACGGCGCTTATGACACCGCCATGCCCATTGAGCAAGGTGCGCAGCGCATCATTGACGCGGCTCGCAGCGCAGGCAATGAGAACGTCACGGTGCGGTACTTTGCCGGCAACCATCAGATGCGGGCCGGTAAGGGATTGTTCACGCCGAATCTACCGTTGGCGCAAGGGTATACGCAGGCGTTGGAGAACTGGGTGAATGGTATTGCCGCAGGCGCTCGGGCTGACGGATGGGCCACGCCACAGATCGCCGGAGTACATCCTCATCAGCAGTTCGCGGCACCGCAGCAAACCAAGTCGGGTATTATCGGCTCGCTTGGTGTGTTGGCGGGCATCATGATTGCAGGACCGGTGCTTATGCTCGTTGCAGTCATACTTGGTATTGCCATGGATATTGTGGATTGGCTGCGCATGCGCGGTGCGTTGGGTCGGCGTGTACCAGGACGAAACATGCCTGCCGGATGGAATCAGCCGTATCGGAGAGATGCCGGTACGCATGTTGACGATGATGGCAACCGTCACCGGCGTCGTAATGCAATAGTTGTTGACGGTAACCGCCTGTACACGTTGCGCGATCGGCGTGCGATGCATGCCAATCCTGTGTTGGCGTGGCGGGCCATGCCCCGTGGTGTTGCAGGGCCTATTGCCGGCTTAGGCGTTGCGATAATGGTGATTACCGTGCTGCTGTACGGGTATATGGGTGCCGTAGGGGTGGCGGCTGTATATGTTATGCCGCATCCGCGGCTTTTCGGCATCGGATGGCGGGTATTGCAGGCGTTGACGGTGGTGCTGGTACTGCTGTTCGCCGTGGTCGCGGAGCGGTTATGGCGTCACCGCGCAGACATCATGGGCGCTCGCCGTGCGGCCGGCATCATCATGGTGGTGGCCGCGCTCGCTACATGCACCACACTGGCGTTCTGGGGTCTATTCAGCCTGTAGTTGTGGTGCGCGCAGCGTCAGCGTTGAGCCGCCTCGGCCTCGTCAAGAGTGCTGAACCCGCCGAGTTGCACGGTGTTCAGCAAAGTTTCTTCGGTGATGTTGTGCTGAGGGGTTGTGTCGGCTCGTTCGCGGATCATCGCTTCATAGAGGTCAAAAGTCATGTCGGAGTATGTGCCGAGTTCGCCGCGTAGATATGTTTCAAATGAGGTGGTCGTTGGCGCGTCCTCGGCGGTGGTCAGCACGCGCATCGCCTCGCCAAGCTTTGGGTACCGCGAACGGAAATCGGCGGCCCACGCCACTTGCTGGGTGATTACCTGTTCTTGCCTGGACACACGAGATTCAGTCAGGCGCGGAATGTACGGTTCGATGTTCTTTGCGAAGTCGTCGGGTGCGGTGGAGGCCATCATGCGGCCGTATTTTTCGGTGACGAGATTGCGGCCAACGTGGTCGGCTTCGTCCAAATCAGCGGCGTAGCTGGAGAGCAGTGGCCGTTCCCATGTGAGGAACTGGGCCAAACGCATCTGGTGGAAAACCGGCCAATTGCCTTGGCAGGCGGCACGGCCGCCCTCGTTATTGGTGTGCTGAAATTGGTTCCATTCATGGTGCACAATGGTTTCACGCAGTTCGTCGGTGGTAAGGTTGTCGGTCATCTTCGAGCCTCACAAACTCTTGAGCACTGGATCGTTGGAGGCGATGTGATCTTCAATGTAAGGCCGTTGCCATTCCAGGAAGGTTTCGGTTGATGTGGTCAGGTGTTCCCTCTGGAGTTCCTTGACAATCTCTGCGGCGATATGTTCCACAATCCCGTTGATTTGGTCAATCGCCGGGGCGGAACCCTTGCCGCCCTCGCCGAAACCGGCGCCGCCGTAGCAAGCCGCTGAACTCAGACGCATTACGCTTTCCAGTTGTTCGGCCACATCAGGCAGCAGCGCGAACATCGATTTGGACAGCTTGCGCAGTGCCGCGAACTGCCATTTGTAGTACGGCAGATAGCCGGCCACCATCGGCACATTGATGAGAAACACCAATGAGGAGGCGGCATTCACGAACTCGTGGATGGACAGCCATGCGGCGGTGCCATCGCCACGTTTCAGCGAACGTGGCAGATTGTATTGACCGGCTTGTGCGATCATGCCCAAACGCTTGGAAATCAGTGCCAGTCGCACATCGTCCGGCATATCTTTGAATCCTTGGCGGGTCTTGGAGAATTGCCCGGTGGGGTCTGCAAACACCTCGCCATTAGTGGCGGCGGCCAGTGTGGCCTCATCCAACATCAACCATTCGTGAGGCGAAGTCTGTGCCGGAGCGGTGCGGTATCCGGTGATCGACTCGAAGAAATCACCGATACGGAACACGCCATCGCGTCGGTTTGCGCCCTGTGCGCGTGGAGTGGCGGGGGAGGGAGTGCCATGGTCTGTTGCAATAGCCGAGGTATTCGTGGAGAATACCGCATGCCCTTGTGCGTCAATGCTGAAGTCTCGGGGCAGCGCGTCATAATCGGTCTGCAGTTGCTCGCCTATGGCGGTGTAATCCTCATCGGAAAGCCACAGGCAGAATCGCGGGCCGAAGTCATGGTCCTGCGAATATGCGTCATCGAACCCATAGCATTCCGATCCGTGTCCCACCAGACCGGCGGCGATGCGAGAAACATATTGTGGGTACTTTGTCGAGAGCATCGGTTTGCCGACCTGCGTCCAGAAAGCGCGGGCCAGTTTCAGGCCGGAAATTCCAACTACAGAAGTGGCGGTTGCGGCGGAATCGGATACTGGGGCAGTCGGCATGACTGGTGCATCGGTGGAATTTTGGCGAGAGGCGCCGGCGTTGGTCGCTTGCTGCGTGGGCGCAGTGGTTGCATCCGTAGTGTCGTTCGGAACGATATCGATACCCGCGGCTTGTGCCTGGGACTCGGCCTGACGCAGATTGTCTTCGGTGATACGCCAGTAATCGGTGTCCTTGCCGTAGCATTCCTCGATCACGTCCAGCGCATGACGGTACCCGGCGACGGCATCTGCATATCGCTTTTCGGCAAAGCATACCTGCGCGTAGCCGGCCAATGCGGAGGCGTAATGTGCGGAATGCTCCAGATGACCGGTCTTATAGATATCCAATGCCTTGGCCGCGTGCCAGTGGGCGCCTTCCAGCTTGTGCTCGGTCAGCAAGGTCAGCGCCAGATTTGTATGCGAGCTGGCCACATCGATATCCTCGTCCGGGTTCACGCTCGATGCTTCGATGATGCGGAGTGCTTCGCGCAGCTCAAGCTCGGCCTTATCCGGTCGGTTCGTTTCGCTGTAGAGCATTGAGAGGTTATTGTGAAGCGCCGCAAGTCTGCGGTCGGTGGGCGCCAGCGAATGACGGCATACATCCTGGGCCTGGTGGTAGAGGTCTTCGGCCTGGTCATATTGCTTGGCGGCGCGCATGGCGGTGGCGCAGTTGATGAGCGTGGTGGCCCATGCTTCGGATGTGCCGGTGGTCAGGCCCATGCGAGCGGCCAGTTCCAGAGCTCGCTGCACGATCCACTGGTTGTCCTTATGACGTCCTTGCGAACGGTAGAAGCCCATTGTTTCGTTGAGTACGGTCAACAGTCCGGCTTCATCGCCGGCATTCTCTGCGTCAACCATCGCCTGTTCCAAATACGGGCCGGCTTCGGTGGCGGCCGCATGACGGTCGAAAATCGCGTCCAATCCGTTCAGGAATTGTTGGGTGTCAAAGCTCGTTGACGATTGTTCGGCGTTGGTCGCGGCCTGATTTTCTGGGTTGTTCGCGTGTTGTGCCGCGGCCGCTGCGTCTGTGTCGTCAGCATCATTCGGGCCGTGAGCGAATTGTGCGGCAAATTGTTTGAGCAATGCTTCTTCGTCAGCCACGAGAGACCTCCCTGAATCGCGTCTGATTCCAGTCTATTAATACTGTGCACAGACACGTCAGGGAATAGGCTGTGAGCTTGGTCTCAGTCGACCTTGATTTCGCGCATGCGATGGATGGCCTCGGTGTCCGTTTCGCCTCGCCATGAGTAGAACGTGAGCAGGCCGACTGCGAGCAGGGTGAGAGGAACGCCACCCAAACCGGTGAAGCGGTAGTTCATGGAGAATGAAGTGAGCATAGCACCGCCCACAATCGAGCCGATGGCATTGCCAAAATTGAATGCCACTTGTACGGCGGCTCCTGCAATGAGTTCGCCGCCTCCCTGACCGGCCTCGGTCATCAGCAATTGTTGCGGTGCGGAGATGAAGAACAATCCGAATGCAATCCAGAACGTCAACAACGCGGTAGTGCCATGGTTGCCGGGCAGCAGCACCACAAGCAGCAGACCAATGCAGGAGATGGACTGGCCGAGAGCGGCAGTGCCGGCATGACGCCACCGATCGGTAATACGGCCACCGATGATGCCGCCAACTACCATGCCGAATCCGGCGAGCATCATCAGCATTGGTACGAGGGAAGATGACCAGCCACCAGTCTTTTGCAGCCAGGGAGAGATGTAGCTCCACCAGCAGAACACGCCTGCGTTGCCAGTGAACACGGCAGCCAAGATCACCCAGGGGCCTCGGCGAGTGAGGAATTTGAACTGACCGGCGATGCCGGCATCTTTGATTGGTGCCACGAATGGAATCCATGCCAGTGACAGCACTATCGTCATTGCGGCCCATGCAGCCAGAATGCCGAAGGCAAGACGCCAGGAGAGAAACTCGGCCATCAAGGTGCCTGCCGGCACGCCCAACATATTGGCCAAAGTTTGTCCCGTAACCATTATGGATACGGCCTGCGCCTCTTTGCCTTTATCGGCCAGGGTTTTGGCGATAAGCGTGGCGGTGCCGAAGAATGCGCCGTGCGGCAGACCGGAGATGAATCGCGCAATGACGAGCATGGCAGCGTTGGTTGAGAATGCGGAGAACAGGTTACCCACCAAGGCGATAACCATGAACGCAATAATGAGATCCTTTGGTGACACTTTGCGGCCGAACGCCAGAATCAATGTGCCGAAACACACGCCGATGGCATACGCGGAAATATAGTGGCCGGCGGTAGGGATGTCTACGCCGGTGGCGGCTGCGGCCTGCGGCAGAATGCCCATCATCACGAACTCGGCGGCGCCGAGAATGAATGCGCCTGAGGCCAGCGCAAGCAAGCTCTTCTTCATATTTCCTCTCATGAGATTTCACGGTATTGCATACGGAAACAGCGATCGATTGATTCGGGCGATATGTTACGGTGCGCCATCAACAATGCCATGAGCATGTGTTGCTTCGAATGCTTATTCCTTGTGCCGGTATTTATTCAGAGTCGTGCTGCACTTGAATAATGTTTTTTCGACACCTGCAACCATTCCAGCAATGAAATATCGCTGAAGAAATAGATAGGCAATGATGACGGGCAGTGCTGCGAGCAACGCAGCTGCAGCGCCTGTTCCGATATTGTTAGTTTGAGATGCGAAAAATGCGGCTACTCGTGGAGCGATGGCATGTGGTGGTGCTCGATCGACCAAGAAGTCTGTCTGGGTGCAAATGCGCATTCCCGAAGATATTGCCATTGCGTCGGTGGATGGAACCGTTGATTGGCGGATTCTAGTGGTGGTTGCAACACCTGTGTTGCAACC
>OAVS01001040.1_pt1 | contig 11543 bp, 9 predicted proteins | sample 1550601 | NCBI WGS metagenome assembly OAVS01 (sample SAMEA2580093, study PRJEB22360) | human gut metagenome | biome: human gut; feature: human-associated habitat; material: faeces | place: Denmark | collected 2008/2010
TATGAGCCCCTCGATAAATTCCTGATTCAAGCGCCGCATCGGTGCGCGCAGGGCCTGAATTTGCGCGGCCAGATGTTTGGGCGGACGGAGCATGGCGCTTTCAAAAACGAGCTTTTGCTGGGGATGAAGCTGGAAAAAGCGCTCCCGGATCATGAAGAAATCTTTGACTGCGGCTGCCGTATCCTCCCCTGACAGATGGGCCATATCCCGTTCCACATGGGCCCTGAGCTCCTGGAAAGTGCGTTCGACGCACAGTAAAAACAACTCGTCCTTATTGGAGTAGTAGTGGTACATCATGCCCTTGGAGATCCCGTGGTTCCCACAGATCCGCTCCATGTTGACCTTGTCGTAGCCGTAGGTCCCGAACTCCTCTAGGGCGGCCTGATAAATCTCTTTTCTGCTGCGTTCCTGGCGCTCTTTCTGCGTCATGCTGCATATCCTCCTTCTGCCTGATCCAAAACCCCCGGCCCTGCCAAAACCCGGAACCAGGGAGACACCCGGGCGGGCAGCGGGAAAACGTCCGGACGGACAGGCCATTTTGACGTCCGACCAATTCCGCGCCGGTATGGGACCGGACACACGCCGTCAGGTTTGCAACCCGCGGCGGCTACTGCCTGAGGATTTTACAGACGATCTCGTCTATACTTTTGGAAGTATACTACTCCCGGATGGCCTCATCTATGTTTGCCTCGTGAACGGTTCATGAATTTTTTGAAAACGAGCCGGAGAGGCTGAGGCCGGGAGCAGCTGTCTGTCGCGGGCACGGCTCCCGGGCCCTTGACCGGCAGGGAGGCGCTCTGCTCCCGCGCACAAAGAAGCCGTGAGTCTGCGGAGAACCGCTCACAGCAGCGGTGCCAGCAGCCGCAGAAGCCCTTGAAACAGGCGGAACAGCGGTCAGCGACGGCAGATTGCGGCGGCTGTCTCCTGGCAGACGCCTTTTATTCCCCTTGCAGGACTCTGATTGAAAAAACATACGGGAAATTACCCAATTGAGCCCACGGCATTGGATATAACGAGAATGAAGTCAGCCGCTATTTAAAACCCCCAGGGACCGCTGCGCAGCAGTTCCTGGGGGTTTTAAATCTTTGCGGCAAGATGCGTGCAAAAGGCGTTCCTGCACACGCTGTCGGCAATGTTTGGAGCCATCGCACCAACAGGGACACACGCCGATGCGGACAAACTGCCCTGTGGGAGGCGGCACGCCGTTTATCCGGAATAGCGCTTGTGCAGGCGGTCAGTCAGATAGCGAATGAAGTGCTTCTCTCTGGGGCGGAGCGTAAATGTCCGGGAATGCAGCAGGGCCACGGCCATGGGAGCGCCGTCCGCGATGGGACAGCAGACGCAGTTCATCCGCCGGGCATCCTCCTCCGGAATGCTGATGCCGATGGCGATGTAATTGCCTTTGCGGACCGCGTCGAAGATCGTGCCGCGGTCGCAGATGTACAGCAGGTCTGTGTGGCTCTGGAGTCCCAGCACGTCCAGCGTATCGTCCGGATCGATGTGCGCGTCGGCGATGAAGGGATACCCTGTGAGATCCTTGAGCGAGACACGGGAAGAGTTGGCCAGTGGATGGGACTTGGACATCAGCGCGGTGACGGGAATAGAGCGCTGGAGGACCGTCATCTCCAGATTGTACTGGTCCGCCAGATCCATGTACTTGGGGATGACCTGCTCGAACAGCACCAAGATGCCCAGCCTGCAGTTCTGGGCCACGACGTTTTTCAGATTTTCCCGGAGGCCGGCCTCCAGAAATTTGTCGTGGGTCCTGTTCAGGTTGGGGAAGCAGTTTTTGTAATCAAAGAAACACTGGAGCACAAAGGCGGAGCGGGCGCAAATGATGGAGAGGCTGTCGCTCTCGGACATGGATTGCGGGATCTTCTGGATATTATTGCGCTCGGTGACGATCTTCTCAGCGTGGCTCATGAAAATCAGTCCCTCGGGCGTAGCGGTGATGCCGTTGGCCGTCCTGTGAAACAGGGGATAGCCGATCTCCTGTTCCACGTTCTTGATGATGGTGCTGAGATGGGACTGGGAGATATAGCAGTTTCGGGCGGCTTTGTTGACGGAGCCGCACTTGTACGCCTCCAGGATATAGACGAGGTGTTCTGTGTTCATGTCGCGCTCTCTTTCTCAAAACGGCGGAGGGACCTAATCCCAAATAGCGAAGGCTTAACAAAATCCCCTATAATCCGACAGCCAGGGGAGCATGTTATAATCGTAACAGGCAAAACAAAGGCGCCCGGTCAGAGGGGCGTTCAGATTTTATCAATCATTATAGCGCCAATTTTCAAAGAATACAAGATCCGCACCCGGCGGTGGAATGCGGATCAAAATGAGGGAAAGGAAGAGAGGCATGGCAGAGAAGAAGCGCGAAAAGTCCGTTGACGTGCTGGACCGGCTGTTCTGGACGGTGCAGCCACCTATGGGGCTGGTAAAGGGAGACTATTACCGGGCTGAGAATTGGTTTGCCCCGCATTTCCCGGGGGACAAGGGGTATCACGGCATTCTGGAAGTGGTCCGGCGGGACGGAACCCTGCAGATGGTGGAGTTTAACGAGATTAACAACCCCACCTATTACATCAGACGGTACCAGGGCGTTTCCAAGCGGCTGTCCGACTACGGCTTTCTGCAGGCCACCAAGGAGCGGACCGCCAAGTCCGGCGTGGTGCTGGTAAACGGCCTGACCCATCTGGAAGAGCAGATGGTGGCGGAGAACCGCCTCACAGGCGAGTTTGACCTGCTCACCGGCGCCTCCAACAGCATCAAGCGGTCTATGCTCCCACTGGCAGAGGAGATCGCGGGGCGGCTGGACAAGCCCTCCGGCCAGGTGTATTACGGCCTGTCCCAGGCGGTGGAGCCCGGCGTCACCGGGCGCTTGCAGATCGTGCTGGAGGCGGGAAAGATCATCTCCTGCGCCTACGACGAGATCTTTGCCGACCGGCAGGAGGAGATTGAGGACCCGGAGCTCAAGCCCTATTACCGGCAGTCCAAATACCACTGCCCGGACTACATCTCCACTATCGGGGCCGGGTTCAACAGCATCTTCGACCTGCTCAGCGCCCGGGTGCTGGAGACCCAGAGCCTCACCGACCTGACCGGGCTCCCCTTCACGGAGGAGCCTAAGCGAGCGAAGGAATGGGACAACTATCTGGAGCTGGCGAGGCGGATGGAGGATGCTCTGGCGGCCGACGGCCTGCGCTGAGCACACAATCAGGAATGTGACCGCCGGGGGCGGTTTCAGAAATATATCACCACCACGTCAGGAGGAGTACGATGAAGAAGAGAGTTTTCGCACTGTTCACCGCAATGTTCCTGCTCTGCGGGATGCTGGCCGGCTGTGGCCCCACCGGTTCCAGCTCGACGACCACGGACGGTTCCGACGATGGCGCCAAGGATACCCTGATCGTTGCTATCCCAGAGTCCCCCACCTACATGGACCCCATGGTGCAGGCCTCCATCGGGACCTATCGTGTCACCACCCAGATGTTTGACCGTCTGGTGATGATGGACAACGACATGAACCTGGTGCCGGGCCTGGCGGAGAGCTGGGAGGTTATCGACGATACCACCACCGTGTTCCATCTGCGCCAGGGCGTCAAGTTCCACAACGGGGAGGAGATGACCTCCGAGGATGTCAAGTACAGCCTGGAGCGCTGCATCGCAAACCCCGGCGTGAATTACAACTACCTCATCATCGAGAGCATCACCTGTGACGACGACTACACCGTCACCATCAAGACCTCCGCGCCCTTCAACGCGCTGCTGTACCGCCTGAGCCTGGACGCGGCCTCCATCATCTGCAAGAGCGCGGACACCAGCGCGGAGGAGTTCAACAAGAACCCCGTGGGCACCGGCCCCTTCAAGTTCGTCTCCTGGGAGCTGGGCGGCGACGTGGTCCTGGAGGCCTTTGAGGACTACTGGGGCGGCGCTCCGGCCGTCAAGCGCGTCATCTTCCGCACGATTCCCGAGGCGCTGAACCGCACCATTGGCCTGGAGACCGGCGAGGTGGACCTGGCCTATGACCTGGGCATCACCGACCTGGAGAGCCTGGCGGACAACGCGTCCGTCACCACCCTCACCTCCCCCAGCACCACCGTGTGGTATGTGGGCATGAACGTGCAGAAGGCGCCCTTTGACAACGAGAAGGTCCGGCAGGCCGTCGCCTACGCGCTGGACCCCCAGGGCTACATCGACCTGGTGTTCAGCGGCGAGGCCACACCCGCCAACTACACCATGCTGCCCCCCAGTGTGGACGGCTACGTCTCCGACTGCTCCGACTACTCCTGCAACGTGGAGAAGGCCAAGGAGCTGCTGGCCGAGGCCGGCTATCCTGACGGCTTCTCCACCACTCTCTGGTGCTCCGATACCCAGGTGATGCGGGACTCCGCCGTGGTCATTCAGGAGCAGCTGCGCCAGGTGGGGATCAACGCCGAGGTCAAGACCCTGGAGAGCGGACAGTTCCAGTCTGAGACCGGCAACGGCGCCCATGATATGTTCATCATGTCCAAGACCTCCATTGACCCCGACTCCATGCTGCGGTCCATGTACCACACGGAGGCTCTGGGGCCCTCCGGCAACCGCTGCTTCTGGACCACGCCTGAGGTGGACGCCTTGATCGATGAGGCCAGCACCACCACCGACACCGAGCACGCCATGGAGCTGTATGCGGAGATCCAGAGCAAAGTGGCGGAGGCCGCGCCCCTGGTCCCCATGGCGGTGGAGCACCTGAACGCCGGTATGCAGTCCAATGTGAAGGGATTCGGCCTGTATCCGGGCAAGTCCCACTACATCAACGGCACCTATTTTGAATAAGCGCATTCAGGCATTCCAGTGAGCGGGCGGCGGCAAAAGCCGCCGTCCGCTTGCGCGAATTTGCGTTATGGAAAAGGAGAGTGACAGATGTACCGTTTTATTCTCAAACGGCTGCTCATGCTGATTCCGGTGCTGCTGGGTGTCAGCTTCATCGTCTATACGATCCTGAGCTTCACCCCCGGCGACCCGGTGCAGATGATGCTGGGCGACAACTACTCCGAGGAATCCTACGCCGCCATGCAGGAGGAGCTGGGCCTGGATGATCCCTTCCTGGTCCAGTACGGCCGGTTTATCATCAACGCGGTCCACGGTGACTTCGGTACCTCATACAGCACCGGCAACCCGGTGGCGGCGGAGATCGCCGCCCGGCTGCCCAATACCATCCTGCTGTCGGCCTGCGCCATGCTTTTTGCCATTCTGATCGGAATTCCCCTGGGCGTGATCTCCGCCACCCATCAGTATTCGGCGGTGGACAACATCTCCATGGTGGGCGCTCTGTTCGGCGTCTCCATGCCGAACTTCTGGCTGGGGCTGATGCTGATCGTGATCTTCGCAGCGGGGCTGGGGTGGTTCCCATCCTCCAACTTTGAGACCTGGGGCGCTCTGGTGCTGCCGGCCGTCACCCTCAGCGCCAACTCCCTGGCGATGATCACCCGCATGACCCGCTCCTCCATGCTGGAGACGATCCGGCAGGACTACATCCGCACCGCACGGGCAAAGGGCCTGAAAGAGAGCGTCATCACCATCCGCCACGCTCTGCGCAACGCCATGATCCCTATTGTCACCACAGTGGGACTGCAATTCGGCTTCTCTCTGGGCGGCGCAGTGCTGGTGGAGACGGTGTTCTCCTGGCCCGGCATCGGCCGGCTGCTGGTGGACTGCATCGGCCTGAAGGACACGCCCGTGGTGGTGGCCTGCGTATTGGTGCTGGCCACGATGTTCACCATCATCAATCTGTGCATTGATATCCTGTACGCATTCCTGGACCCCAGAATCCGGGCCCAGTACAAAACGGCAAAGAGGTGATGCGGATGACTGGGAAAGTGAAAAACAAGAACAAGAAAAAGTCCCAGGCCGCCGCAGTATGGCGCCGCCTGAAGAAAAACAAGATGGCCGTTCTGGGACTCATCATTCTGGCCGTCATCATCTTCTTCGCCGTCTTTGCCGATGTGTTTTTTGACTACGAGACGCTGGTGATTCAGCAGAACGCATCCCTGAAGCTCCAGCCCCCCTCCGTCGAGCACTGGCTGGGCACCGACGAGGTGGGCCGCGACATCCTGGCCCGGATCGTCCACGGCGCCCGGATCTCCCTGCCGGTGGCCTTTGCCACCATCGCCATTGCCACAGTGGTGGGCGGCCTGCTGGGGGCCATCGCTGGTTACGGCAGGCGCCGTGTAGACGATGTCATCATGCGTGTCATGGACATCTTCCTGGCGATCCCCAGCATCCTGCTGTCCATCGCCCTGGTGTCCGCCATGGGCACCAGCGTCACGAATATGATGCTGGCCATCAGCATCTCCAACATCCCGCCCTTTGCCCGGATCGTCCGCTCCGCCGTTCTGACCATCAAGAACGAGGAGTACATCGAGGCGGCCCGCGCCATCGGCGCCAGCGACAAGCGCATCATCCTCAAGCACATCCTGCCCAACTGCATGGCCCCCATCATTGTGCAGGCCACGCTGTCTATCGCCGGGTCCATCCTGGCTATCGCCAGCCTCAGCTTCATCGGCCTGGGCATCAGCCCGCCCACGCCGGAGTGGGGTTCTATGGTCAGCACCGGCCGGCAGTATTTCCGGGCGGCCTGGTGGGTGTGCGCGTTCCCGGGCTTTGCCATCATGTTGACCATCCTCTCTCTGAACCTGCTGGGAGACGGCCTGCGGGATGCCCTGGACCCCAAGCTGAAGAACTGAGGAGGGAGGACGCCACATGGAAGAGAACAAGCAGCACAAGACCGCTTTGCCAGAGACGGAGCCCATTCCCTCCGCGCAGGCCCCGGAGGCCCTGCTGGATATCCGCGGCCTGCGGGTGGAGTACCACACCGACGAGGACGTGGTCTACGCCGTCAACGGCCTGGACCTGACCATCGGAAAGGGCGAGAGCCTGGGTCTGGTGGGCGAGACCGGCGCCGGCAAGACCACCACGGCCCTGTCGGTCCTGCGGCTCATCGCGGACCCGCCGGGAAAGATCATGGGCGGCGAGATCTGGTTCGAGGGCGAAGATATGCTCCAGGCCAAGCCCGCCCGCCTGCGGGAGATCCGCGGCAGCAAGATCTCGGTGATTTTCCAGGACCCTATGACCAGCCTGAACCCGGTCTACTCCGTGGGCGATCAGATCGCGGAGGTCATCCACCAGCATGAAAAGTGCAGCAAGGAGGAGGGCCGGAGAAAGGCCGGCGATATGCTGGAGATGGTGGGCATCCCCCGGGCCCGCTATGACGAGTATCCCCACCAGTTCTCCGGCGGCATGAAGCAGCGGGTGGTCATTGCCATGAGCATCGCCTGCTCGCCGGAGCTGATTCTGGCGGACGAGCCCACCACCGCCCTGGACGTGACCATCCAGGCCCAGGTGCTGGAACTGATGAACGAGCTGAAGGAAAAGCTCCGTACCTCCCTGCTGCTGATTACCCACGACCTGGGCGTCGTGGCCCAGGTCTGCGACCGGGTGGCTATCATGTATGCCGGTGAGATCGTAGAGAGTGGCACCATCGCGGAGGTGTTTGACCACCCCCATCATCCCTACACCATCGGCCTCTTCGGCTCCATCCCGTCTCTGGATGAGACGGCGGAGAAGCTCAAGCCCATCCAGGGCCAGATGCCGGACCCCACGGAGCTGCCGGAGGGCTGCGCCTTTGCACCCCGGTGCCCCTACGCAACGGGGGCCTGCCGTACCCGCAAGCCGGAGATGACCGGCGTCGGCGGCACCCAGATGGTACGCTGCCTGGCCCACCAGGGCGTTTTCGAATCCCCCGAACTGATGGAGGAGGTGCGACATGGCAGATAAGGACATCATCCTGGAAGTCCGGGACCTGAAGAAGTATTTCAAAAGCCCCACCGGCACCCTTCATGCGGTGGACGGCGTCAACTTTTCCATTCGGAGAGGCGAGACGCTGGGCCTGGTGGGGGAGTCCGGCTGCGGCAAGTCCACCATCGGACGGCTGATCCTGGGCCTGCACCAGTCCACCAGCGGCGAGATCCTGTTCAACGGACAGGACATCTGCAAGATGAATAAGAAGCAGCTTCACGACCTGCGCAAGGATCTGCAGATCATCTTCCAGGACCCGTTCTCCTCCCTGAACCCCCGGATGTCCATTGGGGAGATCATCGGGGAACCGCTGCGGATTCACGCAAAGGCCCAAAGCCGTGCGGAGCTGGATAAGGAGGTCTCCCGGCTGATGGACGTGGTGGGCCTCTCCGCCCGGGTGTTCAACGCCTATCCCCACGAGCTGGACGGCGGCCGCCGCCAGCGGGTGGGCATCGCCCGGGCGCTGTCCCTGCAGCCCCAGTTCATCGTCTGCGACGAGCCGGTGTCCTCGCTGGACGTGTCCATCCAGGCCCAGGTCCTGAACCTGCTGAAGGATCTGCAGGCGGAGTTCCACCTGACCTATCTCTTTATCACCCATGACTTGTCGGTGGTGAAGTTCTTCTCCGATAAGATCGCGGTGATGTACCTGGGCCAGTTGGTGGAGACAGCGGATTCCGCGGAGCTGTTCCGCCAGCCACTACATCCCTATTCCCAGGCTCTGCTGTCTGCCATTCCCATCCCCAGCAGCCGGCAGAAAATGCAGCGGGTGAAGCTCATCGGCGAACTTCAAAGCCCCATTGACCCAGAGCCGGGCTGCCGCTTTGCCAAACGCTGCCTGTACGCCCGGGAGGGCTGCACCGGCCGGGACCTGGCGCTGCGGGACTTCGGCAGCGGCCACTTCTGCGCCTGCCGCCGGGCCGGCGCCCTGGAAGAGCAAACCCCGTCCAAGTGACGGACAGAATCATAAGGAGGAATTTGACATGACTGACAAGACGAGATGGCTGGGGCTGGGCCCCTGGCATGAGGACAACGAGAGCGAGCTGATCGACTGGACGGCGCAGCCCCAGTACAAGGGCCTGGTCAAGGGCGATTACTATCACGCCGAGCTGCGGTACAGCGGCCGCTGGGGCGACCCCGGCCACAAGGGCGAGCTGGACGTGGTGTTTGACGACGACGGCAAGATCGCCTTCGCCGAGTTCAACGAGACTACCATGGGCAACTACTATGTCCGCCACTTCCAGAATGTCAGCAAGCGCCGCACGGAGTTCCAGTTCTTCCAGGACTTCCATGACAAGCGCCGCAGCGTGGCCTATGGGCGGGTGCTGGCCAACGGCTTCAAATATGTGGAGGACCAGATCCTGGAAAAGCAGGACCTGGACGCTGACTATGACCTACTGACCGGTGCCTCCTTCTCCATGAAGAACATGATCGGCCTGAAGGACGACGTGTCCGCTCAGCGGAAGGACTCCAACCACAAGAAGCAGCGGTACTACGGCTACACCGAGGATTACGGCTACGGTATCACCGGCTGGCTCCAGGTGGTGGTGGAGGACGGCAAGATCGTCAGGTGCTTCTACGATGAGATCTTCGCCGACCACACCAAAGATATTGTTTACGACGACCTGAAGCAGTTCTACCGCCAGTCCAAGTATTTCTCCACCACCTATGAGGATCCGTTCCCCTCCGGCTGGGACCGGCATGCCTGGCTGGTGTGCTTCAAGGACCAGTCTGACGCCATCAACAAGAAGGTTTGCGAGACACAGGACATGTTCGACATCACTGGCCTGCCCTGCGTAGAGGGCCCGGATATGGGCGTGGTGTGGGACAAGCCCCACAAGGACGATGTGGCACTCGTCTCCAACAGCGACGCCACCGCCCGTTCTGTCACCCGGCCCCGCTCTCCCGTGTGGAACAACTATCTGCGCCTGGCCAAGATCGTTCACGACGAGATGGTCAAGGACGGTGCCGTGAAGTAAGGAGGAACGAACATGGATAACGCAGGAAAGAAGCCCGTCTGGTCCGTTCAGCCCCCCAAGGGGATGCTGAAGGGTGACTACTATCGGATCGAGGAACGGTTCCCGCCCTACTATCCCGGCGTAGAGGGGGAGTTTCCCGCCGATCCGGGTCACCTGGGCATTGTGGAGGCGGTGAAGGCCGACGGCAAGCTGATCTTTGTGGAGCTCAATGAGATCACGGCCCCCTCCTATTACAACCACCTGTACCAGGGCATCTCCAAGCGCCGCTCCAGCTACAGCTTCTGGCAGTACACGAAGCCCCGGATGCAGAAGGCCGGCTCCGTGCTGACCATGGGTATGCAGTACGTGGAGCAGCAGATGCTGGAGAAACAGAGCCTGAGCGGAGACTTCGATCTGGTGGCCAGCGCCTCCGGCAGCGTGAAGAAGCTGCTGACCTTCGCGGCCAAGCTGGACAAGGAGCTGGACGAGCCCTCCTCCAAGAAGCTGTACAGCTATTCCGAGGACTATGGCTACGGCCTCACCGGCTGGCTGAAGGTGGTGGTGGAGAACGGCAGTATCCGCTCCTGCCGCTTTGACGAGATCTTCGCAGACAACGAGGAGGACATCGTCCACCCCGAGCTGAAAAAGTACTACCGCCAGTCCAAATACGACTGCCCCACCTATGAGGATCCGTTCCCCTCCGGCTGGGACCGCCACGCTTTCCTGGTGGGCTTCCGCACCCAGATGGACAACCTGAATCTGAAGGTCTGCGCCACCCAGAACATGCTGGATCTGACCGGCCTGCCCCACGCCGCCGGACGGGATATGGGCATGATCTGGGACAATCCCAACCCAGACCATGCGCATCTGGATATGGATCCCAAGAACCGGCCGATGTATCCTGCGTTCATCAACTACCTGCGGATGGCCAAGGTTGTCCTGGAGGAGATGCGCAAGGACGGCGTTTTCCAGTAAAGACAAGAACCGGAAAGGAAAACCGTTATGGAGCATACCCGCGCATTTTTGGCGTACGACACCCTCTGCCGCATCGCGGCGGAAATCCCGGAGGACGGGGAGCAGCTGCTGGAGCAGTGCGAGGAGGAGGCCCACGGGCTGGAGCGCACCCTCAGCATGTTCGATCCCGACTCAGAGCTTTCCAGGCTCTGCCGGGACATCCGGCCCGGCGAGGCTGTGCCGGTCTCTGAGACCCTGTACACCTTCCTGGAGCAGAACCTGGAGATCTGCCGCCTGTCCGGCGGAGCATTCGACCCCACGGTGGGGCCGGTGGTAAAGCTGTGGGATTTTCTGTCCCAGACGCCCCGGATCCCCTCTGCGGAGCGCATCCGGGCGGTGCTGGACCGGGTGGGCTATCAGCACGTCCGCCTGGACCGGAATACGCGGACCGTGACGTTTGATCTTTCTGGAATCGGTTTGGATCCGGGCGCGGCCGGGAAGGGCTTCGCCCTGGGCCTGACCGTGGCCCGCCTGCGGCAGGGCGGCGTCCGGCAGGCCGTGCTGGACTACGGCGGGAACCTGTTTGTGATCGGCGCGCACCAGGACGCGCAGGGCGGGACCCGGCCGTGGAAGGTGGCGATCCGGGACCCGGACAACACCGGCTCGGTGTTTGGGACGGTGCAGCTCCAGGACGCGGGCATCGCCACATCCTCCTGGTATGAGCACAGCTTCCAGAAGAATGGGACCGTGTACCACCATCTGCTGGACCCGCGGACCGGATACCCCATGCCGCTGACACTG
>OAVS01001041.1_pt1 | contig 11520 bp, 8 predicted proteins | sample 1550601 | NCBI WGS metagenome assembly OAVS01 (sample SAMEA2580093, study PRJEB22360) | human gut metagenome | biome: human gut; feature: human-associated habitat; material: faeces | place: Denmark | collected 2008/2010
AGGACGGCTTCTCCCACATCTCCACCGGTGGTGGCGCTTCCCTCGAGTTCCTCGAGGGCAAGGAGCTCCCGGGTCTGAAGGTGCTCGAGTAAGTTTTATTCTGGCTCCCCTCCTCGAGGGGAGCTGGCTCGCGTAGCGAGACTGAGGGGAGTTACGGCGATGTCGGGCTCCCCTCAGTCAGCTTTGCTGACGGCTCCCCTCGCTGAGGGGAGCCAAGGAACGATAATGAGAGGGGAAATCATGGCGTCCAAGCGTATTCCTTTGGTAGCCGGCAACTGGAAGATGAACTTCGATCATCTGGAAGCCACGTACTTTGTACAGAAGCTGGTATGGCTACTGCGCGACGCTCATTTCGACTTCAAGCGTTGCGAGGTCGCCCTTTTCCCGTCCTTCACCTCGCTGCGCAGCATGCAGGTGCTTGTCGAAGCCGACAAGCTCCGCCTCACCTATGGTGCCCAGTCGGTATCCGTGACCACGCAAGGCGCCTTTACCGGTGACGTATCCGCCGATATGCTGGCCCACCTTGGCTGCTCGTATGTCATTGTCGGACATTCCGAGCGCCGTAAATACCATCCTGAAGACGATGCCAATATCGTCGATCAGGTGCGTGCCGTACTTGCCGCCGGCATGCAGCCAATACTGTGCGTAGGCGAAAGCTACGAGGAACGCCGTAAGGGCATTGAGCTCGACTTCGCAGTCGGCCAGGTGCGTGATGTCACCCGTGATCTTTCCGATGAGGAAGCTGCCAAACTCATCGTGGCCTACGAACCGGTCTGGGCCATCGGCACCGGCATGGTCGCCACCCCGCAATCCGCTCAGGACGCAGCCAACGCGATTCGCGATGATTTGAAGACCACGTTCGGTCAAAAGGTGTCGGACAGCGTACGCATTCTGTACGGCGGCTCCGTCACCTCAAAGAACGCGGCAGAACTCATCTCCCAGCCTGATGTGGACGGATTCCTCATCGGCGGCGCTGCCCTGGATGTCGAGGAATTGTCCAAAATCGCCCGTCTTGCACTGAAAACAACATCTTCACGATCGTAATACACCGGTTTTCCGATATGTGCGCTATGCTTATCAACAGTAAATTCAACTCGGAGGTACCCTGTGACCGCTCTTAAGATCACGCTACAAGTCATCGTCGTGCTGCTCAGCTTCGTGCTGACCCTGCTCATCCTTATGCACAAGGGCAAGGGCGGCGGTCTGTCCGACATGTTCGGTGGCGGTCTGACCCAGAATGCCGGCACCTCTGGCGTCGCCGAAAAGAACCTGAACCGCTGGACCGTTATCATCGCTCTCGTATGGGTGGCTCTGATTATCGGCCTCGACATGATGACCAAGTTCAACCTCGGCTGATTGATTTTGCAGACTTTTTCACGACCCATGACCGATATACCGGTCATGGGTCGTAGTTTTTCCATCGTTCATGGCTTGCAAAGGAGTGCACTATGGTCACTATGAACCGTAACAAAGTCGTCATTGTGGGCACCGGACAGGTCGGTGCGACCGCAGCGTTCAGCATCGTTACACATGGTCTGTGCAATGAGCTCGTGCTCATCGATCATTTTGCCGCCAAAGCTTTGGGGGAGGCCCGTGACCTTGACGATGGTAGCGAGTTCCAAGATCGTCACGTCAAGGTGCGTGCCGGCGACTATGCCGATTGCAGGGACGCGGATATCGTCGTCATCACCGTGGGCCGCAAGCCGCCGGCCAATTCCAACCGTATGGCCGAGCTCGGCTTCACCGTCGGGCTCGTGGGCGAAGTGGTCGACAATGTCATGGCCTCGGGCTTTGACGGCGTAATCGTCATGGTTTCCAACCCGGTCGACGTAATGGCCTGGTACGCATGGAAACGTTCCGGCCTGCCGCGCACCCAGGTGCTTGGCACCGGTACCGCGCTCGATACCTCACGCCTCAAGACCATCATCGGCGAGGAAACCGGCCTTGATCCGCGCAATGTGGGCGGCTTCGTGATGGGCGAGCATGGCGACTCCCAATTCACCGCATGGTCCACCGTCTCGCTCGGCGGCAAGCCGTTCGCTCGCTTCCTGGCTGACAACCAAGACCGCTTCGCCTCCGTATCCACCGCCGAAGTCGAGGAAAAGACCCGTACCCGCGGCAACGAAATCGTGGCGGCCAAGGGCGGCACCAACTTCGGCATTGCTTCCACCGTGGCCGGCATAGTGCAGACCATTCTGTGGGATGAGCGTCGCATCGTCCCCGTCTCTACGCTGCTGGACGGCGAATACGGCGAACATGACGTGTTCCTTGGCGTGCCTACCGAACTGCGTGCCAATGGTGCCAATGAAATCGTGGAACTGGAACTAAGTAACGAGGAAATGGCCAAAATGCATCACTCCGCCGAACTCGTCCGAGACCATTGCAAGGGACTGCTGTGACCACAACCATCAAGACGACAACTCGCCCCGAACTGTTGGTCGCCGACCTCGACGGCACTCTATTGCATGACGCCGAGGTCTTTGAGGATCGTTTCATCACCCAGCGCAGCATCGACACCATCGCTCGGGCTCACGACGCCGGCATGAAATTCGCCATCGCCACCGCGCGACCGGTGAGTACCGGACTGCAGTTTGCCGAGAAACTGCCCGTTGATGCTGTGATCTATCTCAACGGTGCCCTCATCGATTTCGACCCGGCCAATTCCGATTTCGATATGCTGACATCCGACTCATCACAGCAGAGCGAGAATCATCTCATTAAAATCGGTTTCTCCTCACAGCGCGCCTGCGAAGTCTGCCTGTTTCTGCTCGACCGTATGCCAAACCTCAAAATCGGCATCGTGATGAACGACGTGCGCTACACCAACTTCGATGTGCGCGTGTATTGGAAGACTCAGGCTTTCCAATACACGAACTTCCATGACGTTCCTGATGGAATCGCAGACAAAATCACCATCTTCCCTGAACCGGAACAATGGAATGAACTGCGTGCGCTGATTCCGCCGGACTTCGACATCTCCATCAGCGAAGGCGTGATGTGGATGCTCATGAATCCTCAGGCCAACAAGGAGCATGCGCTGCGCTTGCTGTGCGATCGTCTCGATGTCCCGCTTGAGCAGACTGCGGCCTTCGGCGACGATCTCATCGACATCAATATGATGAGCGAATCTGGCAGAGGAGTGGCCGTGGCCAACGCGAATCCAAAAGTGCTGTCCATCGCCGACGAGATTTGCCCTCCTAACAACGAGGATGGCGTCGCTCAGTGGATCGAGTCACAGCTTCGATAATTGCTGTGCCGTTCGAACACTGTAAACACGCCAAAAATTGAACACATATTGAACTAGGCGTATGCTTTGAACCGTTGTTCAACAAGACAATTGAACTTCCGGTTGGAGGCATAGGACTATGAGCGTATCGGCGTTTGCGGAACGACTGCGCAATGCGATGAACAGTAGGGAATTGAAGCAGGTAGATCTGGTGCACGCCGCCGAACGCCGCGGTGTCAAGATGGGCAAAAGCCACATCAGCCAATATGTTGCGGGCAAGACCATGCCGCGAGAGGATGTGCTGCTGTTTCTGGCTGACGAACTTGATGTCGATGCGAACTGGCTTCGTGGCCGATCCTCGGAAACAAAATTGAACTCCGACGCACAACCCGCTTCCCATATTGACACACCGAGCGGAGCTCCCACGTCGGCGGAAACGGAAATTCCTGCTGCTCGCCGCCGTACCTTTGGCAAATCACACAAGCTTGATGACGTACTCTACGATGTTCGCGGCCCAGTGGTTGATGAGGCGGCCCGCATGGAACAGGCCGGCACCCACGTACTGAAGCTCAACATTGGCAACCCTGCACCGTTCGGCTTCCGTACGCCGGACGAGGTCGTCTACGACATGGCGCAACAATTGTCTGAAACCGAAGGCTATTCGGCTTCCAAGGGCCTGTTCTCCGCGCGTAAGGCCATCATGCAGTATGCACAGCTCAAGAACATTCCGAACGTCACCATCGAAGACATCTACACCGGCAATGGTGTCAGCGAGCTCATCAACCTGTCTATGTCCGCGCTGCTCGACAGTGGCGATGAGGTGCTTGTGCCATCTCCGGATTACCCGTTGTGGACCGCCTGTGTGAATCTCGCCGGCGGCACCGCCGTGCATTACCTGTGCGACGAGAAGTCCGACTGGTACCCGGATATCGACGATATGCGTAAGAAGATCACCGATCGTACCGTGGCCATCGTGCTCATCAATCCGAACAATCCAACCGGTGCGCTGTATCCAAAGGAAGTGCTGCAGCAGATTGTCGACTTGGCGCGTGAGCACCAGCTCATGATTTTCTCCGACGAAATCTACGATCGTCTGGTTATGGACGGGCTCGAGCATATTTCCATCGCTTCCATGGCTCCGGATCTGTTCTGCGTGACCTTCTCCGGCCTGTCCAAGTCACATATGATCGCCGGCTACCGCGTGGGCTGGATGATTTTGTCGGGCAACAAGGCCATCGCCAAGGATTACATCGAGGGCATCAATATGCTCACCAACATGCGCATCTGTTCGAACGTGCCCGCGCAGTCCATTGTGCAGACCGCGCTGGGCGGCCATCAGAGCGTGCACGACTATATCGTGCCCGGTGGCCGTATCCATGACCAACGTGATTACATCTATGACGCGTTGAACTCCATTCCGGGCATCACCGCGGTCAAGCCGAAGGCCGCGTTCTATATCTTCCCGAAGATTGATATCAAGAAGTTCAACGTACATGACGACGAGCAGTTCGCCCTCGATCTGCTGCATGACAAGCGCATTCTCATCACGCGAGGCGGCGGCTTCAACTGGCACGAGCCGGATCACTTCCGTATCGTCTACCTGCCACGCATCGAAGTGCTCAAGGATGCCACCAACAAGCTCTCCGACTTCCTCAGCTACTACTGGCAGAGCTGATTTTTTCAATGCCGACGAGTCCACTAATGCGCACTCGTCGGCATATCTTTATATGAATATCGATGTCGACGAACTGTACGGCACCGTAACCATCGATGCACCCCGTCTTTCTGCAAATCTACATCCCATTGTCGATGCCATCGACTGAGCGTGGGGGCGTAACGCCGAAACTAATAAAAGTATGAGCCCGAGTGGGACCGTCTCCACATGAGGTCTTTATCGCACCAAAATACCTGCAATGACAATGAGGCCGGCCTTGATTCGTATGGTTTGCAGGTATAAAGGGTCGATTTGGAGTATCTGAACAGCGCTATTCGGGCTTAACTCCATAGATTGCAGGTATAAAGGGCCGTTTTGCGAGCGGAAATTGCAGGCAATTAATGCGATTGCAGGTATAAAGGTGCAAGTTAGAGCCGATTGTGCGCCGTAACTTGCACCTTTATACCTGCAACGCCGCTAACAAGTACCGAAATACCTGCAACTGAATCGGGTTATGCCAAGGTGAAGGCGATGATGAACGCAGTGGCGGACAGTACAGCTGTTAACAGCAGGTAGAATATCGCGGCCTTATTCTGAAAACCAGCTGAATTAGCCGAATTATGACTGTTGCTCATGCTGCCTGTGGTAGCCATAACGGTTGCGATGGCCGAGACGAGGGAAAATATTGGCAGCACGTACAGCAAAACGGCTAGTACGATGAGAGGTCCTGAACCGGTGCAAAAAGCAATAAGTCCTGCTTTGTTCGTTGCTGCCAGCGCGGGGCAAAAATCGGTATGGCCGCCAGTGCCGTAACTGTAGGTCAGAAAAGTGATTACTGCCCAAAACAGGCCAAGAGGAACCGATACATGACTTATGGCAGACGCATTGATACTGATAACCCGAAACAGCTTATGCACAGATACAGGTCGTATATCGCGAATCGTCGGCAGTGCTGAACCAACGTTATCTCGTGGAATATCGATAGAGATGAGATGCGCCAGCGCATATGCCGCAAGTCCAAGTCCACAAGCGATGGTCACACCGCCGGTGGAATTGACCTCATCGGACACCGAGTATTCGGTGACGAGCACCGGCATCACGCCAATTTGCCACACGAGCAGCAGCCGCGTCACCAGAGACCAACCACCGCGCTCGGAGACAGACTTATCCGAACCCGTCAGATTAGTCAGATTGGCTATATGCTGCTGCTGGATACTAGTGCTGTTGCGCGAATAGGCGGCAAGTATGGCGTAAACCAACCACGTTGCCGCATGTATCGCCCACAACATTACAATTTTGGTATTCGCGCTCAGCACCAATATGAACGCAACAGCCACTGCCGCAAGAAAAACACAGATGCCCGTGCGAAGACGATGACGAGCAAAGCCCTGTACTCCTGCAACAGTCAGACAAATGATTGCAACGACGCTCAGCGCAGTCACCGCCAGAAACCACAATGGCGAGGTGACGCAGACTCCGTAATCACCAGTTGCCTGGCCAGACAGATAATAAGTCATTCTGCCAATCGTCGGACAGTTCGGATGCAGCATCATGCCGCCCCAGATTCGCTCATATAGTGGCGCGAACGATACGCCAGCACCGCTGAGCGCCGCAATAATCGCCATCACCATGGCCGGAATCAATCCAAGCTCGCGATTCCGGTCGGTTTCCGTTATCTGCCTATCACTGGTGTTCATGACGCACCCCGCCTTATGCCGTTATCGATGATGTCAGTATGACTATAGTAGATGAGCGAAGGCCAGCAGTATACAGGAATTCTGTATGCCGCTTTATAGGCGTGATGCTGTGACAGCTAACATGACAACCGCTATCACTGGCCGACCGTCAGACTCCGTGCAAACCGGGCAACTACCGCCGGGGAGCATCGGCGATGCCGATGGCGAGACCAATGATGGCCGGCATAACCCAGCCGAGTTGGTATTGCTGCAGGGGGAGCATGGCCAGTGCCGCGTCCAGCCAACCGATGGAACCGCCGAAGACGGCGGCCAGGCTGGAGATGCAAGTGGCGAAGGAGGCGATGCCCACCAGCAGTACAGTCCAGAAGTGGACACGCGGGAATCGCGCGCCAAGCTTCTTATGGGTAAGCGTCAGCAACACCAGCACAATGGCAATCGGATACAACGCGGACAACACCGGCACGGAGACTTTGATGATCGCGCTCAGCCCGGCGTTGGACACGATGAAGCTGAACACGGTGAAGATGATCTGCCAAGTGCGGTAGCTCAGCGTTCGTCCGGCGACGGTCTGGAATCGAGTATGGAAGTAGGTGGCGCAGGTGCAGATCAATCCGGTGCATACGTTGAGGCATGCGATGACGAACACGACGCCAAGGAACGCGGTGCCGAACGTGCCGAACAGGGAAGAGGTGAGGTTGGTGAGTACGGTGGCACCTGTGTCCTTGGCCGGGTCGATAGAAGCGATGGCGCCAGACACCACGCCCACATAACTCAGGGCGCCGTAAATCACGATAAGCAGCACGCCGGTGCCGAGCCCGGCATACGCGGTTTCCTTCTGCACTAGCGATTCATCATCGACTTGCTGGGCGCGGATATTCGCGGAAATCACGATGCCGAAATAAAGCGCGGCAAGCAGATCCATGGTCTGGTAGCCGTCGAGGAAGCCGCGTGCGATTTGGTTTGTGGAGTAATCGCCCATCGGTTTGGCCGGGGTGCCGATGCCGTGGACCAGGCATGCGATGAACAGAACCGCGATAAGCACCAGCAGTAAGGGTCCCATGAATCGGCCGAGCACTTTGGAGAGTTTCTCAGGATGTTGGGCGAACAAGAAGGCAAGCGAGAAGAACACGAGCGAGTAGATAAGCTGGGCTAGCCAGTCATAGGAAGTCGGCACGAAAGGTGCCACCATCATTTCGAATGAGGTGGTGGCCGTACGCGGAATCGCAAAACAGGGGCCGATGGTGAGCATGATCGCCACGCCGAGGAACAGGGCAAATTTGGGGGAGACCCGGCCGGCGAACTTGTCGAAGCCTCCGGCGAAAGTGACCGCCAGTACGCCGAGAATCGGCAGGCCGACCGCGGAGACGATGAAGCCAATGGCCGCCGGCATGGTTGCGGAACCAGCTTGCGCGCCGACGAATGGTGGGAAGATTAGATTGCCCGCGCCGAAGAACATCGAAAAGAACGTGAAGGTCATGACCAACCGTTGGCGTGCGACAAGTTTGTTCAAGGTTCTCCTCTTTCTCTGTGTGCCAGCTACCCACTCTAGCAAGTTCGCCTCTAGTGTGGTCCCTTCGCACCATCCATATGCCGTCATCCACTCCCTAGCATACGTTTTTCTAGATTATTTTCTCCATCATCTGGAAAAACGTACACTGACCGACAGTAAGCGTACATTTTTCCAGAGAAGGCCTGAAATAGTCTGGAAAACCGTACGCTCAGGGTGAGTAAGATCCGAATATGTCGTAACAAAAGAAGGACGAAGCCCTATCCAATACGCAAAAAGCCCCGACCGGTTGGGGTCGGGGCTTCTGTGAGCTAATCAGTTAATGCGCTAGGCGCATCGACTAATAATCTCAGGCGTTCACGCGGTCGATGCCGGACTGGACGTCAGCCAGCACGGAATCCCAGGACTTGATGAAGGCGGCGACACCGTCGGCCTCCAGCTTGTCGGTGACGTCCTTGAGGTTGATGCCCAGCTCGGCCAGCTTGTCGATGACGGCGTGGGACTCCTCGTAGGTGCCCTCGATGGACGGAGCGCCGTTGCCGTGGTCGGCCAGAGCGTTCAGGGTCTTCTCCGGCATGGTGTTGACGATGTGCTTGGCAACGAGCTCGTCAACGTACTTGCAGTCGGAGTAGGCGGCGTTCTTGGTGCCGGTGGAAGCCCACAGCGGGCGCTGAACCTTGGCGCCCTTGGCAGCCAGGTCGGCCCAACGCGGATCCTCAGCGAACTTCTTCTCGAAGAGCTCGTAAGCCAGGCGAGCGTTGGCCACAGCAGCCTTGCCCTCCAGAGCCTTGGCTTCGTCGGAGCCGTTGGCTTCCAGCAGCTTGTCAACAGCGGTGTCCACGCGGGACACGAAGAAGGAAGCGACGGAGCCGATGTGCTTCAGGTCGTGGCCGTTGGCGTCAGCCTGGGCGATGCCCTCGATGAAGGCGTCGATGACCTGCTCGTAACGCTCGAGCGAGAAGATCAGGGTGACGTTGACGGAGATGCCCTTGGCCAGGGTGGCGGTGATGGCCGGCAGACCTTCGAGGGTTGCCGGAATCTTGATCATGGCGTTCGGGCGGTTGACCTTCTCCCAGAGTTCCACAGCCTGCTTGGCGGTGTTCTCGGTGTCATGGGCCAGACGCGGGTCGACCTCGATGGAGACGCGGCCGTCGACGAAGTCGGTAGCCTCAGCGATCTCGCGGAAGATGTCGGTGGCGTTGCGCACGTCGGTGGTGGTGAGCTCGCGGACAGCGGTCTCAACGTCAACCTTGCCGAGCTCCTTGAGCTGAGCGTCGTACGGACCGACCTGGCTCAGGGCCTTCTGGAAGATGGACGGGTTGGTGGTAACACCGACCACGTTCTTGTTGGCGATGAGGTCCTGCAGGGAGCCGGACTCGATGCGGGAGCGGGACAGGTCGTCCAGCCAGATGGAAACGCCGTTGTCGGACGTACGCTGAGTTGCTTCAGTCATTTATTTCTCCTTATATTCCGTTATGGAACAAATCTTGTTAAGCCCTCCCTCTTAGTGAGGGAGGGCAATGAAATCACTTGGCGGCTTCGACTTCGGCGATGGAGGCCTTGGCGGCTTCCACCACGTGCTCGGCGGTGATGCCGAGGTCGATGAGGTTCTGAGCACCGTCGCCCTGCAGACCGAACTGCTCGATGGAGACAGGCTTGCCGTAGGAACCGAGGTACTTGTACCACGGCATGGCAACGCCGGCCTCGACGGAGACGCGAGCCTTGACACCGGCAGGAAGCACGGCCTCCTTGTACTCGGCGTCCTGCTCCTCGAACCATTCGAGGGACGGCACGGAGACCACGCGGGCCTTGACGCCTTCCTCAGCGAGGGTCTTGGCGGCCTTGACGGCCAGCTGGACTTCGGAACCGGTGGCCATCAGGATGACATCCGGAGTGCCTTCGGTGTCGACCAGGACGTAAGCGCCCTTGCGGACACCGTCCTTGGCCTTGGCAGCGGTCTCGGCGAGAACCGGGACGCCCTGACGGGACAGCACCATGGCAGCCGGCAGCGTGTTCTTCTTCTCGAAGAAGTAGCGGTAGGCTTCGGCGGTCTCGAAGGCATCGGCCGGGCGAACGACCTCAAGCTGCGGGATAGCGCGGAAGGAAGCAAGGTGCTCAACCGGCTGGTGGGTCGGGCCATCCTCTCCGACGGCGACGGAGTCGTGCGTCCACACGTACAGGTTCGGGATCTCCATGAGGGCGGCCAGACGAACGGCGGAACGCTCGTAGTCGGAGAACATGAAGAAGGTGCCGCCGAACGGACGGGTGTGGGAGCCCAGCAGGATGCCGTTGGTGATGCAACCCATGGTGAACTCGCGCACGCCGAAGTGCAGCTGACGACCGAACTCGTTGCAGACCGGCCACTGCTTGGTGGCGCACTCAGCCGGAGCGAAGGTGGCAGCGCCCTTGAGGTCGGTCTTGTTGGAGCCACCGAGGTCGGCGGAGCCACCCCAGAGTTCCGGCATGACAGCGGCGATGGCATTGAGCACGGAGCCGGAGGCGCCACGGGTGGCGACACCCTTTCCGACCTCGAAGGTGGCCTCAAGGTCATCGATGGCCTTGTCGAAGCCTTCCGGCAGCTCGCCGGCCTTGATGCGGTCGTACAGGGCAGCCTTGTCCGGGTTGGCCTTGCGCCATGCGTCGAACTTCTCGTCCCATTCCTTGTGGGCCTCGAGACCGCGCTCAGCAACCTTGCGGGCGTGAGCCAGAGCCTCTTCGTCAACGTGGAAGTTCTCTGCCGGATCGTAGCCGAGGACTTCCTTGAGGCCGGCAACGGCCTCGGCGCCCAGCTTGGAGCCGTGAGAGGACGGATCGTTGGTCTTGCCCGGGGTCGGCCAAGCAATCAGGGTGTCGACCTTGATGAGCTTCGGCTGATCCGGAGCAGCGGCCTCGGCCTTGGCGATAACGTCGGCCAGACCCTCGACGTCCTCCTTGTAGGAGCCGTCGGGCTGGATGAAGCTGAACTCGTCGGTGTACCAGCCGTAGGCCTGGAAGCGCTTGAGCACGTCCTCGGCCAGCACCAGGTTGGTGTCGCCTTCGATCTGGATGCGGTTGGCGTCGAAGATCACGGTGATGTTGCCGAGCTTCTGGTTGGCGGCAAGGGCAGCGGCTTCGCCGGAGATGCCCTCTTCGATATCGCCTTCACCGCAGATAGCCCAGATCTTGTGGTAGAACGGGGAGTCTTCCTTCGGGGTTTCCGGATCGAGCAGACCGCGCTGGAAACGCTCGCCGTAGGCAAAGCCGATGGCGGAAGCGAAGCCCTGGCCCAGCGGGCCGGTGGTCATTTCGATACCGGGGGTCAGGCCGTACTCGGGGTGACCCGGGGTACGGGTGTCAGCGCCACCACGGAAGTGCTTGAGGTCGTCCAGGGTCAGGCCATAACCGGAGAAGTACAGCTGGACGTACTGGGTGAGGGAGGCGTGGCCACCGGAAAGGA